>WNGF01018822.1_pt1 | contig 13519 bp, 14 predicted proteins | sample 5400641 | NCBI WGS metagenome assembly WNGF01 (sample SAMN13153371, study PRJNA577476) | soil metagenome | isolation source: 80 cm soil or saprolite under grassland replicate 2 | place: USA:California | collected 2016-06-15
CGACGCCGAAGTCGTACTTCACGCCGAGGGACGGGATCCAGTCGGCGGTGAAGCGGAACTGGAAAATATTCAGGCCGCTCGCCTTCGGATCGAAGTTCGTCCAGAGGTAGATCGAGGCGAGGAAGTCGATGGCCGCGAAGACGGCCGCACCCCAGCGGATCGCGCGCCCGTTGTCCTTCGGGAAGAACAACAGGAGGATCGCCCCGACCAGCGGGATGTAGGTGACGATGTTGAGAATGCCCACGCTTCGTTCTCCTCGATGACTATTGCGGCTTCAGGAACAGATAGACGACGGCGATGAGGACGATGCCGCCGCCCATGACCAGGGCGTAGTTCTGCACGGCGCCGCTCTGCATCCGGCGGAAGAGGCGCGAGCCGCCGCGCGCTGTATCGGCCACGCCGTTGACCAGGCCGTCGACGACGTACTTGTCGAACAGGTTCGAGCCGTGCCCGAGCGGGAAGACGGTGATGTGCCGGGTCAGGTTCACCAGGCCGTCGACGACCCAGGCGTCGAACCACCAAAGGAAGCGGGACAGGAGCAGCGTGCCCGCGACGGCGGTGGCGTTGTAGATCTCGTCGACGTAGTACTTGTTGATCAGGGCCTTGTGCAGCCAGGAGGCGCGCGCGGCGATCTTCTTCGGCAGCGCCCACTCCGGATCGCGCTGGTAGAAGCGCCACGCCAGGGTGATGCCGACGAGGGCCACGGCCACGGAGGTGAGCATCAGCAGCCACTCCGTGGCGTGCGAGGCCAGGCCGAACTCGAATGGCTCGCCCCCCTTCGGCAGCAGCACCGGCTCGAGCCACTTCTGGAAGTGCGTCGGATGGCCGCCGCCGAGGATGGCCGGGAGGCCGACGAAGCCGCCGACGATGGCGAGGACCGCCAGGATGGCCAGCACGCCGGTCATCGACAGCGGCGACTCGTGCGGCTCGTGCGCGTGCACGTGATGGCCGTGGGCCTTGTCGAGGTGCTCATCGCCCTCGTCGAGGTGGCGGCGGTCGGGGATCAGATTGTGCCCGCCGTGCTCCGGCTCCGAGGTCTCGATACCCTCGACCTCCGCGCCGCGGTACGTGCCGGAGAAGGTCATGAAGTAGAGGCGGAACATGTAGAACGCCGTGATGCCGGCGGTGATCGCGCCGACGACCCAGACCATCCAGTGGTACTCCCACGCCGCCGCGAGGATCTCGTCCTTCGAGAAGAAGCCCGCCAGCGGCGGCACGCCGGCGATGGCGATCGTGGCCACGAGCATCGTCCAGTGCGTGCGCGGCATGGACTTGCGCAGGCCGCCCATCTTGCGCATGTCCTGCTCGCCGCCGCAGCCGTGGATGACCGAGCCGGCGCCGAGGAAGAGGCAGGCCTTGAAGAAGGCGTGCGTCATAACGTGGAAGATCGCCGCGGTGAAGGCGCCGACGCCCGCGGCCAGGAACATGTAGCCGAGCTGCGAGACGGTCGAATAGGCCAGGACTTTCTTGATGTCGTTCTGGGCGATGCCGATGGTGGCGGCGAAGATCGCCGTGGCCGCGCCGACGATGGCCACGGCCGCCATCGCCGTCGGCGAGAGGCGGAAGAGGATGTTCGAGCGGACGACCATGTAGACGCCGGCGGTGACCATCGTGGCCGCGTGGATGAGCGCGGAGACGGGCGTCGGGCCGGCCATGGCATCGGGCAGCCAGACGTAGAGCGGGATCTGCGCGCTCTTGCCGCACGCGCCGACGAAGAGCAAAAGGCAAATCGCCGTGGCCATCGCCGCGTACTGCTGCGGATGCGCGCTGGCCCCGGCGAAGACCTTGCCGTAGTCGGCGCTGCCGAAGGTGTTGAAGATCAGGAAGATGCCGAGGACGAAGCCGAAGTCGCCGATGCGGTTGACGATGAACGCCTTCTTGCCCGCGTCGGCGGCGAAGTTCTTGTCGTAGTAGAAGCCGATGAGGAGGTACGAGCAGAGGCCGACGCCCTCCCAGCCGACGAACATGACGACGTAGTTCGCGCCCAAGACGAGGAGCAGCATCATGAACATGAAGAGGTTGAGGTACGTGAAGAAGCGCGTGTACCCCTCTTCGTGCGACATGTAGCCGGTGGCGTAGATGTGGATGAGGAAGCCGATGACCGTGACGACGAGGAGCATCGTGCACGACAGCGGATCGATGCGGAGCGCGAAGTTGACGGCGAAGTCGGAGAGGCCGTTGCCCCAGACGTGCCCCGTCCCCATCGGCATCCACGAGTAATAGACCTTCTCGAACGCCGCCTCGGCGCCGCGATAGCTCAGCACCGTCCACACCGCCAGCGCCGCCGAGAGGCCGGTGCTGCCGAGGGCCACGAGGTTCGTGATGGTGCGGTTCTTCTTCTCGAGCGGCGTGGCGAAGGCGCGCACGCCGTTCACGAGCGCGCCAAGCGCGGGAAGGAGCGGGATGGCGAGGAGGATCCAGGGATTAACCATGATTCGCACATCCTGAGGAGCGCAGCGACGAAGGATCAACCAAGGCGCCGCGATGCTGGCGCGGTTCGTCGCGGCGCCTTGGTTGATGCTTCGCTTCGCTCAGCATTGGGGGGTGGAGACGAACGTTACCCATTCAGCTCCCTCGCCTCGTCGACGTTGATCGAGCTGCGCAGCCGGTACAACTGGATGATGATGGCCAGCCCCACCGCCGCCTCCCCTGCCGCGACGGTGATGATGAAAATGGCGAAGATCTGCCCCTCCAGCGAGCCGAGGCGCGAGGAGAAGGCTACGAGGTTGATGTTGACGGCGTTGAGCATCAGCTCGATCGCCATCAGCACGGTGATCATGTTCCGGCGAATGATCACGCCGACCAGCCCGACCGCGAACAGCGTCCCGGAGAGCATCAGATAGGCGGCCGTGCTCGGCGCGGCTTCAATCACTGAGCTTCTCCTTCACTGCCTTCTCGGTCCTGACGCGGTCGAGGATGAAGTCGGGGGCGGTCTCTTCCTCGATCGCCCCGAGCTCGCGCTTGCCGATGACGATCGCGCCGATCATGGCCACGAGGAGGAAAAGCGAGGCGATCTCGAACGGCACGAGGTATTCGCGGTACAGCACCATGGCCACGGCCTCGGAGTTCCCCTCGACGGTCTGCCGCCGCACGCGCCGGCGCACCACGCTGCCGTCCGGCATGTGCGTGCGCCGCATGCGGTACGTGGAGACGGTCTTCAGTTTCTGCTCGCTGTTCGGCGCCGGATCGGCGTACACGCCCGGCCGCACCACGGTGAGGAAGAGGAGGAAGATCGCCGCGCCGACGGCAAAGCCCCCCTTCCAGAACGCGGAGAGGACGCGCTCATCCGGCAGATGCCGGACGTTGATCAGCATGACCACGAAGAGGAAAAGGACCATGATGCCGCCGGCGTAGACGAGCACCTGCACGGCGCCGACGAACTCCGCCCCTTTCATGATGAAGAGGACGGCCACGCAGAGGAACGTCAGCAGCAGGAAGAGCGCCGAGTGCACCGGGTTGCGCATCGAGATCACCAGGATCGACGAGGCCACGGCGACGGTGCCGATAATCATGAAGATGAGGAAGGCCGGCGTCACCGCGCTTCCCCCTCGATCGCCGGCAGCTCGTCCCCGCCCGGCAGCTCCGTCGTCTCCGGCCGGTTCTCCCAATACTCGAGCTGCTGCATGTTGAAGTAGAGATCGTTGCGGTCGTACGTGGCCAGCTCGTACGTCTTCGTCGTCAGCCAGATCGACTTCGGCTTGGTCGGGCAGGCCTCCTCGCAGAGCGAGCAGAACATGCAGCGCTTGACGTCGATGTCGTAGCGGTCGAGGACCTTCATCTTCTTCTGCTTGCCGTCGACCTCGCGCATCTCGTCGTGGACGTCGATGTAGATGATGTCGATCGGGCACGCCACCGCGCAGAGCTTGCAGGCGATGCAGCGGTCGTACGAGAAGCGGAACATGCCGCGGAAGCGGTCGGCCGGCTCCAGGCGCTCTTCCGGATAGCGGATCGTCACCTTCGGCTTCCAGAGCTCGCGCCACGTGGTCCTCAGCCCCTCCAGGAAATCGAGGAGGAGGAACTTGTCGCTCCAACTATGCTTCGGATACTCGACTTGCATGAACCACCTTTGGCCGCGGTCGGAAGAGATAGAAGGCCGTGAGGAGGATGACTGCGATGCCGAACCAGTAGAGCAGGCGCTCCTGCCCCGCCAGGACGATGATGCCGGTGACGAAGATGTTGCCGAGGGCCAGGGGAATCATCCACTTCCAGCCGAGGTCCATGAGCTGATCGAAGCGGAAGCGGGGGAAAGTCGCGCGGAACCAGACGTACATCATCATGAACATCATCACCTTCGTGGTGAAGATGACCACGCCGAGGATGCCGCCCCACAGGCCCCACGAGCGGAGCACGTCCGTGGTCAGGCCGACGCCGAACATTCCCAGCGTCCAGCCGCCGAAGAAGAGGCTGACCATGAGGCAGCAGTTGACGAGCATGGCCGAGTATTCGGCGAGCATGAAGAAGGCGAACTTCATCGCCGAGTACTCGGTGTGGTACCCCGCCACGAGCTCCGACTCGGCCTCGGGGAGGTCGAACGGCGTGCGGTTGTTCTCCGCGTTCATGGCCACGAGGAAAATGAAGCACGCGGCGATCTGCGGAAGGAAGTTCCAGGCGTTGGTCTCCTGATAGCGGACGATCTGCACGAGGTCGAAGCTGCCGCAGAGCATCAGCACGCCGACGATGGAGAGCCCGAACGGCACCTCGTACGAGACCATCTGCGCCGCCGAGCGGAGGCCGCCCATGAGCGAGTACTTGTTGTTCGAGGCCCACCCGCCGAGGATGATCCCGTAGACGCCCGTCGAGGTGAGCGCGAGGATCAGCAGCAGGCCGACGTTCACGCGCGCCGCGATGTACGTCGGCGGCGGCCCGAACGGGATCAGGCAAAAGACCAGGAAGGCCGGAATGAGCGGCAGCATCGGCCCAAGGAAGTAGGCGACTTTCTCGGAGCTCGACGGGACGATGTCTTCCTTGAGGATGAACTTGAGCGGGTCGGCGATGATCTGCAGCAACCCCTTCGGCCCGACTCGGTTCGGCCCCAGCCGCGCCTGCATGAGCCCGAGCGTCCGCCGCTCGATCCAGTTCATCATCATGACGATGACCTGGACGATGAGGAAGGCGACGAGGAACTTCACCAGCGGCCAGATGAGGTACTTCATGAAGAGGGGGCTCATCGCGCCGCCTCCGCCGACGAATGCAGAATGCAAAATGCAAAATGCAAAAAGGCTTCGCCTCTAATTTTGCATTTTGCATTTTGCATTTTGCATTGGTTCATCGATCCACCTCGCCAAGCACGATATCGATGGTGCCGATCAACGCCACGAGATCCGACACCAGGTGCCCCTTCGCCATCGCCGGCAACGCCTGCAAGTTCACAAAACTCGGCGGCCGCACGTGGCACCGATACGCGTTCTGCGTCTTGCCATCACTCACGATGTAGTACCCCAGCTCCCCTTTCGGCGACTCGATCGAGTGGTACACCTCTCCCTCGGGCGGCCGGACGACGCGGGAGATCTTCGCTTTGATGTCGCCCTCCGGCGTCGCCTTAGTCAGCGGGATGCACTGCTTGAGGATCCGGTTCGACTGCCGCATCTCCTCCATCCGGACGAGGTAGCGGTCGTACGTGTCGCCGTTGCGGCCGACGGGGATGTCGAACTCGAGCTCCGGGTAGCACTCGTACGGCTGGGCGCGGCGGAGGTCCCATTCCTTCCCCGTCCCGCGCAGCGGCGGCCCGGTGATCCCCCACTCGATCGCTTCCTCGGCGGTGATGACGCCGATGCCGACGGTGCGCCGCTTCCAGATCCGATTGTTCGTCAGCAGCGACTCGTACTCGTCGATCGCGGCGTCGAACTTCGCGCAGAAGCGCTCGACGTCGTCGAGCCAGCCGGGCGGCAGATCGTCCGGCATCCCGCCGATGCGCATGCAGTTCAGCGTGAGCCGCGCGCCGCAGTACTGCTCGAAGAGGTCGAGCACTTCCTCGCGCTCGCGGAAGGTGTAGAAGAACGGCGTCATCGCGCCGATGTCGATCGCGTGCGTGGCCAGCCACAGCAGGTGCGACGAGATCCGCTGCAGCTCCGACAGCATCACCCGCATGAGCTGGGCGCGCTTGGGGATCTGCTTGGTGATTCCCATCAGCTTCTCGACCGTCTCGACGAAGCCGAGGTTGTTCGTGGCCGAGGCCACGTAGTCCATCCGGTCCGTGTGCGGGATGCACTGCGGATAGGCCATGTGCTCGAAGAGCTTTTCCGTGCCGCGGTGGAGGTAGCCGATGATCGGCTTCGCATCGATGATCCGCTCGCCGTCGACCCGCAGCAGCACCCGCAGCACGCCGTGCGTGGACGGGTGCTGCGGCCCGAAGTTGATCTCCATTTCGTGGACGTCGAACATGTTTTTAGTTCTTAGGTTCTCAGTTCTTAGTTCTTAGGTTTTCGTTCTCCCCCTAAGAACTAAGAACTAACAACTAAGAACCTATCCCCGCTTCGGCCAGCAATTGCTTCAACATCGTCTCCGTCTCCGCCTCACCCGGCACGCACAAGGTCGCGTCCTTCGACTCGCCGGTCGCCAGCGCGGCGGCGTAGCCTTCGCAGTCCCAGCCGCAGGCGGTACAGTCGGTCTGGGCCATCGCGGCGAAGAGCTTGTCCTTGAGCGTACCTTTCGCGGCGAGCTGCATCCGCTCGTTGAGCGACTTCTCCGGATCGTGCCACGGCGCTTCTTCCGTCGGTTTTGCTGTGTCGGCGACGACGCCGGCCAGCTCCGGCGCGGGCGACATCTGCTCCTTCGCTCCCGGCAGTTGGCCCGCGGGCCAGATGCCGTAGGTCTTCCACTCGTCGGGATAGACGTTGACGTCCTTCACGTCTTTCCCCGTCGATCCCGCCTTCGGGCCGCCCCCCTCGGGGAAGACCTCGGGATAGATGCGCGCGCCGGTGTCGATGCCGCGGATGGGGAAGTCCTTGCGCAGCGGATGGCCGTTGAAGCCTTCCCACATCAGGATGCGCTCGAGGTTCGGATGGCCTCGGCGCATCCTCGGCGGTCGTGACCTTGAGGCGGACGCGGTCGTTCTTAGCGAACGAGTAGAGCGTGTAGGAGACGCCGAAGCGCGCGCCGCTCCAACCCGGATACTTCGAATAGTCGACGCCGCTGAGATCGACGAGGTAGTCGAAGCCGTCGTCCTTCATGGCTCGGCAGACGTCGACGATGCGGTCGCGCTCGACGATTAGCGTGATCTCGCCGACGAACTCCTTCGCGTCGAGGACAGCGTCGGCGACGCGCGCGACCGCGGCGGCGATGAGCGGGTCGCGCTTGATGTCGTCGGCGCTGCGTCCGGCCGGCGCGGCGGGCGCCGCCGGCTTTGGCGGCGGCGGAGTGTGAGGAGTTTCGGACATCAGGCTCCTTCGAACTCCTTCCCCGCTTCCTCCATCAACTTCTTCAGCATGTCGAGCGTCTCGCTCTCACCGGGGGTGCAGAGGGAGATGTCTTTCGTCTCCCCGGTGGCGATCGCCTTCGCGTAGCCTTCGCAGTCCCAGCCGCAGGCGCCGCAGTCGGTCTGGGCCATGGCGGCGAAGAGCTTCGTCTCGAGTCCGCCGCCCATCTCCTCGGCCAGTTGCATCCGCTCGGGGAGCGTCAACGTGTCTTTGTGGAACGGGGCCGCGGGCGAGGCGCCGTCGGTCGTCGCCGACTGCGGCGTGACCTCGGGGGCAGCGGCTTCCTGAATCTCGGCGCTCGTGACCGCGGCGGGAGCGGCAACAGCGACAGGCTTCGGCACGGCTTTCGGTTTTTCAACGGACGGCGCCCGCTTCACCCCCGACACCGGCGCGGGCCGCAACTGCGCCGCCTGCTCCGCGCGCAGCGCCGGCCCTTCGTGGCCCGGGCGCAGCGAGTCGCGCACGGCCGCGCGGGCGAAGTCGTACGACTCCCCCCCCTTCCGGATCACGTGCATCTTCTCGATCTTGCGCTGCAGCTCCATCAGCCCCCACAGCAGCGCCTCGGGGCGCGGTGGGCAGCCGGGAACGTAGACGTCGACCGGCACCAGGCGATCGACGCCCTGCGTCACCGCGTACGTGTCGTAGGGCCCGCCGCAGGTGGCGCACGAGCCCATGGCGATCACCCACTTCGGATCGGGCATCTGGTCCCAGAGCCGGCGAACGATCGGGGCCATCTTCTCCGTCACCGTGCCGGCGACGATCATCAGATCGCTCTGCCGCGGCGTGGCCCGAAAGACCTCGGCACCGAAGCGGGCCATGTCGTGCCGCGGATCGAGCACCGCCATCATCTCGATGGCGCAGCAGGCCAGACCGAATTGCATCGGCCAGAGGCTCGACTTGCGGGCCCAGTTGAAAATTTTGTCGACGGTCGTGGTGAGGAGATTCGGATCGAATCGGTTTTCGATCAGACCCATGAGAGGACCTTCCTCTTCCAAGCGTAGACGTACCCGACCAGCAGGATCGCGAGAAAGATCGCCATCTCCACGGCTCCGAACCAGCCTAAGGCCTTGAACCGAAGCGCCCAGGGGAAGAGGAAGACCGTCTCGACATCGAAGATGATGAAGAGCACCGCGATGAGGAAGTACCGCACCGAAAACCGATGGTCGAACGCCAGCGAGCTCGCCGGTACGCCGCACTCGTAAGGTTCCAGCTTCACCTTGTTCGCGCGCGAGGCGCGGACAAGCGGAGCGAGGATGAATAGAGTCACGACCGGTACGGAGATCACGATGAGCGCCGCCACCAGCAACACCGTGTAGTTAGCCATCTTGTGCTTAAAAAACCGGGCGCCATTGTAGCGAAACTCCCTTCGCCTGCAAGAGGACGCGAATCTCTTCGCCGATCCCATCCGGCAACACGAGCCGCCGGGCCTCGTCGCGCTGCTCCATCAACTCGATCGAAGCGCGCTCCAGATCATGGATCGGCGTGAAAAGCTCGTGCTCGGCGATGCCGAGGCTGAGGAGGAACTGCGCCTGCCGCGTGAACGCGATCGTCTCGAACCCCTGCCGCTCCCCCTCCCTCTGCAGGTCGGTGAAGTTGATGTGCGCGGTGAGGTCCTGCTCCCCCGGATCCGCGAGGAGGTCGCGCGAGACGCGATGCCCGCGGTACGCCGCCGCGGTGCCGTAGCGGCGCATCCGCGAGCGGAAAAGCTGATCTCCGGGGTATCCATAATCAAAGGTGACGATCAGGCCCCGCTCGACGAAACGGCAGAGCTCGGCGTACATCGCCTCCCACTCCAGCGAGACGTCGGCGAACTGGCCGTCTTCCAGCTCGATCCCGCGCTCGGCGAAGTAATCAATGTAGCGAGGGTCGGCTTGGCGCTCGCCCCAGTCGAAGTCCTTCGTGACCGTCAGCTCGTGCAGCTCACTCCCCCGTCTCACCAGCCGTGCAAACGGCAAGGCGTCGAATAACTCGTTTGAAATGATGAGTTGTGCTCCGTTTCGGGGCAGGTCGAAGATCGAGGCAACAATGTCACCCCGAGCGTGAGCGAGGGGCCTGGGCGGGACGGGGTTGTGACCACCCGCGCCCCCAGGCCCCTCGCTGACGCTCGGGGTGACAATCCGCTCAACGCCGAAAACTTCTGCCCCTTCGATCCCCTTCAAGGCCCGGACGAGCTCGCGGCCTCCGCAGCCGATGTCCACGATCGTGGACACCTCGTCGGTGTGGCGACTCACAAAGTCGCGGACGAGCTTGCCGATCGCGAAGGAAAATGCCGGGCTCAGCGAGGGCCCAGTGATGAAATCCCCCTCTTTTCCGACTGGCGACTTGGCCCGAGTGTAGTAGCCAAATTCGGGATGGTAGAGCACGACTTCGACGAAGTCGCGGAACGGCAAGTCTCCGTATTGCAGCATGTTACGGAGGACGTCGCGCATCGATCGCTCGCCGGGCATCGCTCGTGAAGCATACACCTCGGGACTGCAGAGGATGCCGGACTGCCACACTTATTTGCGGTGTGGCAGGGCCGTTGCGATGTAGGAAGACGAAACCAGGAGGACAAAATGAAAAAGCAGATCGCATCGCTCTTGACCGTGTTGCTCGTCGCCGGCACCGCGCTCGCCCAGGTCGACGACCACGCGAAGGCAAAGAAGGGTGCCGCGATCGGCGGCATCGCCGGCGCGATTGCCGGCGCGGTCATCGGTAACAACCGCGGCCACCACAGCGCCAAGCGCGGCGCGACCGTCGGCGTACTCGCCGGCACAGCCGCCGGCGCAATCGTCGGTGCCATGATGGACAAGCAGGAGCGCGAGCTCCGGCAGATCCAGGGCGTCAGCGTCACGCGTACCGCGCCCGACGAGCTGAACGTCACCGTGCGCAACGAGGTGCTCTTCGACTTCAACTCGAGCGGGCTCCGCTCGGCCTCGCGCACCTCGCTCCGCGAGATGGCCAACGTGTTCGAGAAGTACCCGAACACGACGATCGAAGTCGCCGGACACACTGACTCGATCGGCACGAACGCGTACAACCAGCGTCTCTCGAATCGCCGCGCCAGCTCCGTGGCGGGCTACCTCGAAGACCTCGGCGTGCGCAGCTCGCGCATCGACGCCGTCGGCTACGGCGAGTCCCAGCCGCGCGCGACGAACAGCACCGCGAACGGCCGCCAGCTCAACCGCCGCGTCGAGATCCACGTCCGCGCCAACTCGTAACGATTCCGTTCTCCCATCCCGGGCCGCCTCGCGGCCCGGGATGTCGTAAGCTTTCTCCATGGTCCGCAAAGCATCGATCCTTCTCCTCGCCTCCCTCTTCGCCGCCGCCTGCGCATCGACCGATCCCAACGACCCGAATGCGAAGGCAAAGCGCGGCGCGGGCATCGGCGCCGCGGCCGGCGCGGTGGTCGGCGCGATCATCGGGAACCAGGTCGGCGGCGATGCGCGCACCGGCGCGGTGGTCGGCGCGGTCATCGGCGGCGCCATCGGCGCCTCCGAGGGGCATCGCATGGATCAGCAGCAGAAGGAACTGCAGCAGATCCCCGGCGTCGAGGTGACGCGTCCCTCCCCGAACGAGATCGACATCAACCTGACGAACGACATCCTCTTCGACTACAACTCGTATGCGCTGCGGACGGAGTCGAGGTCGACGCTGCAGAACCTCGCGGACAACTTCCGCCGCTACCCCGAGGAGCAGATCAGCGTCGAGGGACACACCGACAGCATCGGCTCGATCGAGCCCAACCAGCGCCTCTCCGAGCAGCGCGCCGACGGCGTGCGCAACTATCTCGTCGACCAGGGCGTGAACGGCACGCGAGTCACCTCGGTCGGCTTCGGCGCGACGCGGCCGAAGTCCTCGAACGACACCCCCGAGGGACGGCAGCTCAACCGGCGGGTGGAGATCCACATCACCATGCCGCCGTCAGCGCGGTAGACGAGCGCCGCCGTCTCGGCGGCGCTCCACGATGCCGCAATCGCATAAACGGAGGAGTAGAATCGCGGAAACCTTAGGAGGACCCATGAAGCTCGCCTCGTTCTTCTCTCTCGCGCTTCTACTCGCTGCCTCGGCCTTCGCTCAATTGACGCCCGGCGTCGTCGTCGACCATAGCGAACGGTTCCCGTTGATCGCCGACTTCAATGGCGACGGACTCGATGACATCTTCAATGACAGGACCGTCATTCTCAACAACGGCTCGTCGTTCGGTGAGCCTCGGGACCTCGGCATCGGCGCCTACGAGGAGATCATCGGTCTTCTCGACGTGAACGGCGACGGCATCCCCGATCTCCTCACATACAACGGTCCTCTCGACCACACATACCGTCTCTACGTCGCCGATGCGTCGCGGCACTATGGGAAGCCGGTCGTCGTCGGCACCAGCCTGCGCCCGTACATCGCCGACGTCGACGCCGACGGGAGGGACGATCTCGTCTTCATGGTGCCGGTCCGCGCTGCCGACGGCTTTCACAACATCGCCACCGACTTCACCGTGCTCCGCTCGCGCGGCGACGGCACCTTCGACACGTCTCTTCCACCGGTCCGGATTCCGGCGGGGGACCCTCAAACTCTCGACTCTCGGCGGCTGTTGATGGGCGATCTCGATCACGATGGAATCGCGGACATCGTCCTCCGATGCCCGACCGATCTCGCCGTTCTTCGTGGGCTCGGCGGCGGCAGGTTCGCGGCCGAGACGCGCTTCCTGCCTGGGGCGCAAACCTACCATCACGCCACTGATGACCCGTGGGGCTGGTGGAACACGCGGCTTGCGGACATCGACGGTGATGGAAACCTGGACGTCGTCTCGGTAGGCCTCCGCACGATCCACGTTCTGTTCGGCGACGGCCACCGGAACTTCTCCCGGCAGCAACCGCGCGACATCGCCATCGGCCACTTCACCCGCAGCGATCGGAATGAGATCGCCGCCGACACGCTCGAGGGCGATCTCATCACCTTTGCGTACGAGCAAGGAGTATTGACGGAGACGTCGCGGACAGAGACCGGGTTCCCCTTCCTCCTTGTTGAAGCCGGCAACTTCCGCGGTTCGGCGCTGACGGATCTCATCGCCTACACCTCGGACGACATGGGCGAGAGAACCCCGCCGCCGGTGATCTTCCACGGCAACGCGCAAACCGCCGCCGTGAGAGCGGAGCCTCGCACCGTCGTGCGTCGAAGGACGTCCGCTCCTCGCACGCCGTCCCGGACGGTGCTGCACCTGGAGACCCACGCGCAGTGCTATGCGGATACCTCGCAGGACTTTGTCTTCCAACGCGACGGGATGTTCGCACACGCCGAAAACGGCGACGCCTTCTTCGATGGAAACGACGTCTACTTCCGCCTGCCCGTACCAGGCTTCCCGGTTCCGATCGAGGGCGTGCTCACGCGGGATGGCAACGGCGTCTATTCCGGCAGCCAGATGGCTGTTTGCGGCTACGGCGGCGACTTGATTCCGCTCACCTACACGGCGACGGTCAGCGCGCCTCCGGCGCGGTAGGACACGGCCGACAGGGGTGGGGGACAGGCCCGTCCTCCACCTCTGCTACAATCCGCCCCCCGAATACGCGCCCGCTGTCCGATAGGGCGCGATCTCGCCGTAAAAAACTCTCGGAGGTTTCGTATGAAGTCATGGACTATGCGTGTGCTCGTCCTGGCGATGCTTCTGCTCGGCGTCGCCGCCGTTCACGCGCAGAGCGTTCCCCAGGTCTCTCATCCCTCGGCCAATCCGGCCATCGCGCCGCAGGAATCAGCGATGGCCGGGCATCCCACCCAGGGCAGCGAGGCCAATCTCATCCTCCCCGACCTTAGCCGGGTCAGCTTCCTTCATGGAGCCATCACCGGGCAGAAGCTCCTCGTCTGGGGCCTCCTGGTCTGCCTCCTCGGTCTCCTCTTCGGCCTGGTCATCTACATTCAGCTCAAGAACCTTCCCGTGCACCGCTCCATGCGCGAGATCTCCGAGCTGATCTACGAGACCTGCAAGACCTACCTCACCACACAGGGCAAATTCATCGCCGTGCTGTGGCTCTTCATCGCCACGATCATGGTTGTTTACTTCGGCGCGCTGATGCACTACGAGGCGAAGCGGGTCATCATCATCGTCCTCTTCTCCATCGTCGGCATCCTCGGCAGCT
>WNGF01008826.1_pt1 | contig 13518 bp, 17 predicted proteins | sample 5400641 | NCBI WGS metagenome assembly WNGF01 (sample SAMN13153371, study PRJNA577476) | soil metagenome | isolation source: 80 cm soil or saprolite under grassland replicate 2 | place: USA:California | collected 2016-06-15
CAGTAATACAGCTTGTCCCGGTCAACGGTGATCGTCTCGCCGTCCCTGCGGACATACAGCCACGACGCCGGCTCACGCGTCGCGACCCACACCGCCGCCGGCTCGCACTCCGCCATGATCTCCGACAGGCGGCGCGCGAAGATCAGCACCGCATCCTGGGTCACGTCATCCGACACATCGTCGGTGCCATACGGAGCGGCGCCGTTGCGGACCACGGTGGCGCTGCCGTCCATCCGCTTGCGGCTACGGGCAGCATCGGCCGTGCGGCAGTATTTACGCGCCTTGGTGCGGATTTCCCGCCAGTCGCCGGCAGTGACGCGCGACATGTCCTCTCGCGTCACGGAATCGTAGATGCTGCGGTCTCGAATGGCCCGGCGGGTAGTGCAATCAGACACGATCGCTCTCCGATCGCTCGCGACGCGCGCCCTCCTGCGCTGCGCCTCGGTAATTCCATTGTCGCCCATTTCTCACTGATATGCAAATGGGCGCCGCCCCCCATTTAGACGGCATTCCAGAATGCTAGCCCACCTGCCCTATCACGCGCATGCCGCTATTCATCGAGGCCAACTCGCTAAGCGACAAGCCGACCTGTCCACACGCCACAATGGCCAGGCCTCCGGCGTCATTCGCCGCGGGTCGCATTTCCTCTCTCGCTTTTACCCAAACCATTTACTCACCCAAAACAAACACCCACATTGTCTCCGCTCCGACCGCTCCTTTCCCACCCCGCCAGACCTGGTCACGTGCCCTACGTACCCGTGTCGGGGGTACCACCGCATGCTTTGATTTGGCCGTGGCCAGCGCAGACAGCTTCACTGGCCTCCTCCGCCCATGACCGCCGGACCGGGCGGAGGAGAGAACACATGATCTGGCGCCGCCGCTGTGAGCGGTCTCGGCGGGCTGGCGGGTCGCACGCGCACCCGCGGGCGCTCTGGAGCGTCGCGTCGATCCACTGGACGAACGCGAGCGGTGATCCCCGAAGTGCTGACGGATGCGTGCCTGAATGGCTTTCAGCTCACGCGTACCTGCGCGGGCGAGGGCGCAATCGGTTCCGGAAGTGCTCGGGGTGCGCGAGTGTGTCCAGCCAGTAGAGGTACGGCAGGAAGGCGATCTCGCCAGGGATGTTCCCGTCGTGTGCCATAAGCAGGATCTGGTCCCGGCGTTCGTTTGCGTGAAACCGTGGTTCGCGTTGCGCAGGAGCTGCAGGTAAAGAGCGACCGCTTCGTCGATAGGCCAGCTACGATCGCCGCCTCGCCGGTCGGGCAGCCGGACGACCCCGTCCGTCGTGCGTGATGGAAGGAACCGGGTCTGCAAGCTCCGCAGCGCCTGGACCGCGCGGCGGGCGGGAAGCAGCGAAACGAGTCACCAACCGATCAGGAATCGAGAAGCACGGGTCACCGAGCCGCACGTAGCGTGACGGTCATGTGCATCACTACCAAGCACCAAAGGAGACAAGGCATGAAAGCGCACGTGAGCTCGATTCTCCTCGGCGTCCAGGACATGGACCGGTCCAAGCGGTTCTACACGGAGGGTCTCGGCTGGCAGGTCCAGCGGGACTACGGCGTCTCGGTGTTCTTCGAGCCGCACGGCGGCTCGCTCGTCGGCTTCTACGGCCGGGACGGCCTGGCCGCCGAGGTGGGCACGAGCCCGGAGGGTAGCGGCTTCAGCGGGATGGTCCTGACCTACGTAGTCCGCAGCGAGGCGCGGGTCGACGAGATCATCGCGGACGCCGAGAAGGCCGGCGCCACGATCCTCAAGCCCGCCGCCACCCAGCAGTGGGGCGGGTACGGCGGTTCGTTCGCGGACCCGGACGGCTACATCTGGAACATCGGCTACAGCGCCCAGGGAAAGGACCAGCCCTACGCGGAGTAGCGAGCAAGCGGTGCTACGTTGACCACCGCCTCGCCGTGGCGACGAGCTTTGGCTGCAAGTGCGTCGAGTCCGCCACTCCGTCGAGTCCCGTCAAGTTGGCGCTCTACGGGCGCCGTGCCCTCGCCATGGACGCCGGCGTCTCTCCCGACGGCACCGGATCGCACCGGCTCATGCATGGCAGCGATGCCGGGCCCTTTCACCGACCCGGACGGTTTCGCGTGGGACGCCGCACCGCTCTGTGCCGGGCGGCGCAGCGCAACTGCACGGCGAGCTGACACAAGTTGGCAGGAGCAGATTATGAAGTTTGGATCCTACGTCGAGCCTCCGGAGCCCATGAGGGGCTTGGAAGTTCCTCCAGAGGTTGTGGAGGCGCTCGGTGGAGGCCAGCGGCCGGCGGTGACCATCGCGATCAACGGGCATTCATGGAAGAGCAGGGTGGCCATCATGCGGGGCCGCTACCTGCTCGGCCTGAGCAACGCCAACCGGCAAGCCGCCGGTGTCGTGACCGGCGACGAGGTCGAGGTCGAGGTGGAATTTGATGCCGAGCCCCGTGTTGTGGTCGAGCCCGCGGACTTCGCCCGCGCCCTGGACGCCGATCCGGTCGCCCGCACCGCCTACGACCGCCTGTCCTACAGCCGCAAGCGGGAGCACGTGCGCGCTATCGCGAGCGCGAAGAAGGCCGAGACGCGCATACGGCTGATCGAGAGGGCCCTGGCCATGCTACGGAACCAGGAGTCGGCAGGGGGCCGTGCGGCCCGCGCCAAGACTCGAGGCGATCACCCCTGACATCTTCGAGAGGATCACGCCTGCCATGTTCTGGCGGGTCTACTCGCATCGCTGGGATGGCGCCTGCGTGGCCAGCGGGTAGCAGGCCGGGTGGTCTTGGCGGTAGCGGGCGAGGTTGACGGCGTTGCCCTGACTTATGACAAGTTAGTGTTAGTGCGCACCTGAACGCGGACGGATGCGGTCAAGGGCCTGGCGCAGGTGGTCAGCAGGGGATTACATGTAGCTGCCCGGTTTGCTGTCACGGCCGGCCGGTGCCGGGCACCTCGACCGGGAGGGCGAGGATCTCGCCGGTGCGCGGCCCCGTGGCTAGCCGTTCGAGGTTGGCGGGGGCGCCGTCGGCCTTGTGCCACTCGGCGGTGCAGATGAACAGGGTCCGCCGGTCCGGGCCGCGAGCATCAGCGCGAACGGCGCGCGGTACCCATCGAGTTCGACGCGTTGCAGGACCGTGCCGCCCTCGGCGACGCGGGCGACCGAGAACCCGCCCGTGGACACCCACACCGCGCCTTCGGCATCCATGCAGATGCCGTCCGGCCCAAGATCCTCGGCGAACACCCGCCGCCCCGACAGCCCGCCGTCGCCGTCGATGTCGAACGCGGTAAGCCGGCCCGCGAACGACTCGGAGATGATCAGCGTCCGGCCGTCCGGGGTGATGACCATGCCGTTGGGGAACTGGATGTCGTCGGCGACCTGGCGCAGTTGCCCGTCCGGCGTGACGAGCTTGATGTAGCCCGGCTTGGGCGGCGCACCGGCGACGAAGTCGAAGTCCGCGCCGTTGACGTAGGCGTTGCCGCGCGCGTCCACGACGATCTCGTTCGCCCGCTGCTCGGCGTGGACGGCCATCGACCCGTCGGGCTCCTGGCGCCGGACCTTGTCGCCGGTCGTCAGCAGCCTGCCGCCGGGCAGCCAGTCGATGGAATACCCCATCGACTGGCTGGCCGGGTCGCGGGTGAGCATGACCTCCGCCCTGCCGTCCATGTCAACCGCCATGACCTGCCGGTCGATCCAGTTGCAAAACCACAGCCTCCCCTCATGCCACCGCGGCGACTCAGGAATCCCCAGGCCACTCAGCAGAATCTTCGGTTCAGACATAACGCTCCTCTCCTCCCCGGCCGCGCCGGTCTCACACCGGCCGTCTACCCCTACACGGACGGCCACGAGCCCGATCGACAGCGCAGGCCGCCGGGCGTAGTCGGCCTCGGACATGGAGCGGCGCTCGCCCTTGCGGCCACGGTGGACGCGGACCCAGGACCGCGGCAAAGTTGACCCGCGTACGGGGACGCCCGGCCACACTACGGTCCGGGCTTAGTGCGCAAACTCACTCACGACCAACCGCGAAAGCCCAGGTCAGCGAGCCGCCATCGCTCCGGACCGCCGAATGTGTCACAAGTCAGGTATCACTCTCCGTGATCGGCGTTCATCGTCGGAAATAGCGCGCAGTGCCGCCGATATGCACGCCTGCCCCTGTCCGGCGGGGACGCCGTCGCGCCGCGCCGAACGGGATGATCTGCGCCCCGGCAGGGCCTGCCGCCAACGTCCGACTCCGCCGAAATGAGTACTTCATCCGTACGTACGTATGCACGAACTGGAATACTCACTCACGTCCTCCCGGCCTGGCTGACGATCGCCGTGCGGCCTTTCCCATCATTTGATAGGGAATCAGGACCAGGATGCGCCCGAGTGCTCCGTCCTTGTGCTTACCGTGCGACCGCTTGGCACTCCATGGGATCTGAACTCGTCTGGAGGTGTCCCGATCCGGGCTTAGACGATCTGCGCCACCCGGCCAGCCGGTCGCCTGGCCCTCCAACGGATCTCGCCTAGCTAGGAGTCGCAGACGACGATCCCGGCGGCTGGCCGTTGCAGGAACGCGCGTCAGGTGGTGCAGGGCCGCGCGGTGGCCAACCTACGCTGACGGCCGTGTCTGAGTTCCCGCCCCACGGGCATGGAACCAGGGTTGATACTCGTGGCCGTGAAATCAGGTCGCCGGGCCTGCGGTTGCGTCCGTTCTGCGGCTTGCCGTTGCCTGTTCCATGGCCTGGAGGATCACTGGGTTCTCCGACTGCAGCCCACCGTCTTGGATCACCATGTCCAGCGGGTACTCGCGCAGGAAGATCAGCACGTCGGCCAGGTGGTAGGCGGCGGTCACCGCGGCGCTGATCCGCTTGCCCATGGCGCGCTTCTCACCGACGGTGATGCCCGGCGGGACCTCCAGAAACAGCACCGGCCGGGGCGGCGCAGCGTCCAGGCGCCCGTCCTGGCTCACGTTCTCGGGCGGCCATTCGCGGATGAAGATGCGTGTGTCGGGGACGCGGTAGGCCTGATCGAGCGCGGTGAAGATTTCCCCCACCAGCGTCTTTTTCGCGTCGGCCGAAATCCCGGGAGGGACGTCGAGGTATGCAATCGGCATGCTGTGCTCTCCTTGTCTGGTCTGGTGTGCTCTTCTTCGGAATCACTCGGCTAGTCGACAACCAGGCCGCCGCTTGGGGTTGGCGACGGTCCCAGTCATCGCGCTGGCGTGCTCTGAGGCGATGAAGGCCGCTACGTCGGCCACTTCGGTCAGCGTCTGGAGCCGTCGCAGCAGCGTCTGGCCCTCCATGAGCGCCTGGAACTGCTCGCGGGTCGCGCCGGCGCCCTTGCCGTGAAGCCCGAAGACCTCGGTGATCGTGGCCGTCTCCGGCATGGCGTTCGGCCGCAGGCAGACCACCCGGATGCCCCGTGGTCCCAGCTCCGCCGCCAGGCTCCGGGACATAGCCTCGACCGGCCCCCAGGCCGGCGCCATCCCGCCCATGAGCGGGATCGCCATTCGAGCCAGGCGCCGAGGTGAGCGTCAAGATCACGCCCGAGCCCTGGCCGACCATGCGGCGCGCCGCCGGCTGGCGTCTTTCGCAGACGTCTCGTCCACGACCCAGCGATCCAAGGCCGTGGCGGCCCGGCCAGCGCCGGCCAGCAGGGGGCCATAGTTGGGCTGCCGTCCTTCCTGGCGGGCCCGGTGGGCTGCACGCGGCCGTGCCGCCAAACCAGTGGGCAAAGACCGCGAATTTCGCACTCAGCTTCCGCCTCGTCCCAATCCCTTCAAGGCGCGGGCGAAGGCTCGCAGGTCGCCCACGAGCAAATCGGGCTCCTCCATGGCGGCGAAGTGCCCGCCCCGGTCGAACTCGGTCCACTGCACGATGTTTGGGTAGCTTCGGTCGGCGAAGCGCCGGATGGGCAGGGCAATGTCGTGCGGGAAGACGGCCACCCCCAGCGGCACGGGCAGCGGCGGCGGCGCAGGCGGCGGCACTGCGGCGGTCGGGAGCAGCGCGGCGGTCTCCACGTACAGCTGCGCCGAGGATCCGGCGGTGGCGGTCAGCCAGTAGAGCATGACGTTGGTGAGCAGCTGGTCGCGGTCGACCGCGTCCTCGGGGACCCCCGCTGAGTCGGTCCACTCCCGGAATTTTTCGACGACCCAGGCGAGCTGGCCGGCCGGGGAGTCGGTCAGGCCGTAGGCCAGCGTCTGCGGCCGGGTCGACTGCACCTTCATGTAGCCGGACAGGTCAGCGGCGAACTGGGACATCCGGCCCAGCCGCGCCTGCTCGGACTCGCTCAGCCCGGCCAGCTGCGCGGGGTCGCCGGGGGGAGGGGTGAGGAGGAAGTTCACGTGCACCCCGGCGACGCGCTCGGGATGCATCCCGGCGAGGGTGAGGGAGATCAAGGCGCCAAAGTCCCCGCCCTGGGCGGCGTAGCGGTCGTAGCCCAGGCGGCGCATCAGCTCCGCCCAGGCGCCGGCGATCCGGGCGAAGTCCCAGCCGGGCTGCCCGGTGGGGCGGGAGAACCCGTACCCGGGAATGGACGGGATGACCAGGTGAAACGCGTCGGCAGGGTCGCCGCCGTGCGCGCCAGGGTCGGTCAGCGGCCCGATCACGTCCCAGAATTCCGCCACCGACCCGGGCCAGCCGTGGGTGAGCAGCAGCGGCAGCGCCCGCGGCTCGGCCGAGCGCACGTGCAGCAGGTGCACCCTCACGCCGTCGATCACGGTGGTGAACTGGGGAAACTGGTTCAACCGCGCCTCGGCCGCGCGCCAGTCATAGCTCGCCCGCCAGTACTCGGCCAGCTCCTTGAGGTAGCCGAGCGGCACGCCCCGGCTCCAGCCGGCGCCGGGCAGCTCATCGGGCCAGCGGGTGCGGTCGAGCCGACGGTGCAGGTCGTCCAGATCGGCCTGCGGGATTTCAATGCGGAAAGGATCCATTCATTGCTCCTTTACCGTCACGTGCAGCCTGCGCCGCAGGCGTCGAATCAGTCGACGATGATCCCGCCGGTCAGGTTGGCGACGGTTCCGGTCATTGCGGCCGCGCGATCCGAGGCCACGAAGGCGGCAACATCTGCGAGTTCCGCCAACGAGGTTGCGCGCCGCCGATGCGTGAAGCTCGCGGCCATCGCCTCGAACTGCTCACGAGTGACCCCCTCGCCTTCTGCATGCACGCTGAACACCACGTCGATCGTCGGTGTCTCGGGCATCCCGGTCGTCCGCAGTACGACAGCACGGACGCCGTGCGGCGCGACCTCGGCCGACAGGCCACGGTTCAGGCCCTCGAGCGCCGCCCACATCGGCCCCATACCGCCGACCAGGGTCGCACCCATCCGGGCGGGCTCGGGCGTGTGCGCGAGGATCACGCCGGACCGCTGCGTAATCATGCGCCGCGCGGCCGCGCGGACGGTCACGAAGTGGGCCCGTAGGTACGTCTCACTCGGCTTCATGAAGGCCTCGACCGAGAGCTCGGTGAGCGGGATGCCCTGGATGCCCCGTTGCGGAATCCCGATCGCGTTGAACGACACGTCGACCGTTCCCTGGATCGACGCGAGGTGACGCTCGACGTCTTCTTCAGCACTCGCGTCGACCTGAGCCGTGTCGGCGTTGCCGAGCTCCTTGGCGAGGTCTTCGAGCGCGCCGACGTCGCGGGCGGTGAGGTAGACCTTGGCGCCTTCGCGGGCAAAGGCGCGAGCGACGGTGGAGCCGACCGATCCGGCCGCTCCATAGATGACAGCGTTCTTGTTCTCCAGCAGCACGGTTCCACGCTAGGCGCAGTGAGGTGGCTTACGCTTGGAGAATCTTGCGCTCTCGGTACGTGCTCGGCGTGTAACCCAACAGCCGCTTGAACTGGTTGGTGAAATGACTCTGGTCGTAGAACCCGAGCGCGGCCGCGACCCGATGGACCGGCATCCCCCGGGCGAGCAGCTCCCTGGCGCGCTCGATGCGTACCTGCGTCTGGTAGGCGTGCGGCGGGATACCGACCTCGGCGCGAAAGACGCGATTGAGGTAGTAGGCGCTGGCGTTCGCCATCTGAGCAAGGTCGGTCAGGCTGATGTTGGTGGCGGCGTTCTCGTCCAGGTACGCGCGGACCCGCCGGACCAGCGCGCGCTGCGACCGGTGCGACCGCTCGATGCTGCTCGGCTTGGTGTGGACGCGGACGATTCGTTCCAGCATGTCGTGTGCCCGGGAGGTGCTCTCCAGCGGGGAGCTCGGCGCTATCAGCGTTCGGTGGAACGCGCGGAACAGTCCGACGAGCCGCGGATCGGGGGTGATGAGCTCGCCGATCGATGGGGTACCGGTGCGCCGGCCGTGCACATCGTCGGCGAGGTCCTGCAGCGCGTCCGGCGGACACTGGACGCAAATCCGCACCGGTTGGCTGCCTCTGATCGGCTCGAACGACACCACCTCGCCCGGCTGGCCGAGGATGAGCGTCCCCTTCCGCAGCTTGTGTGTCGAATGCCGATACCGCGCCTCGACGGCACCGGCCTCCAGCAGCCCGATCAGCAGGCCCTCGTGCAATGTGCGAGGCAAGGGCTCGTCGACCGGACCGCGGATCGCTTCGATCCGGTCGAGCTGCCAGATTTCCACCGATGATCACCTTCCTCACCGCGCCCGACCTCTCCGAAATCTACCTGCCCGGCTTCACGATCGGCGGCTTCGTGGCGCAGGAATTCCCCTGATCCGGCCGGCACTCGCGCGGCGCCTGGCCCTCGCCGCGACCACCCCCAAGGTGCGCCGGAGATGCACGGCCTGCGGGAGGACATCGCCGAGCGCGCTCGGACCCGGAGACGAGGGGAGGCTCTACATCTTCTGCGCGCACACCGACAAGAACCGGGCGAAAGGCATGGAGTTCCTGGGCCGGTTCATGGCACCCCCAACCACTGGTGGCCGGTCTGGCCATGCTGGCCTGGATCCGGCAGGCCCGGGGCGACCGGGCCGGCGCCCGGAGGCGATCGCGGAGGCCGAGCGGGTCCAGGTGAGCCCCGCCGTGGCCGCCCTGTTCAACCCGGTGCCGGCGCTGCGGGCCAGGCTGGCCCTGGCCCGCGGCGCGGTCGCCGAAGCCGCGCACTGGGCCAGGCGGCGCGGCCCGGCGACCGGCCCAGCTACCGCGGGAGGCCGAGTATCTGGTGCTGGCCCGCGTGCTGCTGGCCGAACACGCCACCGACGGCGCGCTGGGGGCTGCTGGCGCGGCTGCACGACCTGGCCGTGGCCCAGGGACGGACGGGCAGCGTGATCGTAGTGCGGGCGCTGCAGGCGCTGGTCTTGGACGAGGTGGGCGACCAAGCTGGCACGCGGGCCGCCCTGGCCGAGGCGCTCGCCCTTGCCGCGCCCGAGGGTTACCTGCGGGTGTTCGTCGACGAAGGCGCGCCGATGGCCGTCCCTGCTTGGCAGGCTCGCCACGGCACCGGCCGGGGGGCGGGCCAGGGCCGTCGCCCCGGTGCCGCCTGGCTACCTGGGACGGCTGTTGGACGCGGTCGACCGGGCTGGTGTGGCCGTCCCGCCCGGGCTGATGGTGCCCAAGAGCGGCCGCGAACTGGAGGTGCTGGCGCTGCTGCGATAAGGTGCCGCGCCGTCACCCAATGGAATGGATCAAGGAATGGAGGGCGCTCCGGTGCTGCAGGCCACGACGGGCCGGCGCCCGGGCAGAGCACACGCCACGCTGTTAGGCTTCATCTACGCCCGGGCCGCCTGATCGTTGCGGCAGCAAGGACTGATGATGCGAGACTCGCGGGAGCTTGTTGAGAAAGCAGCGCTGCTTCGGTCGCTACACGTGCCGGGCCGACCGGTCGTCTTGCCCAACGCCTGGGACGCGACCAGTGCGCAGGTGTTCGCCGAGGCCGGCTTCGCTGCGATCGCCACCTCCAGCGGCGCGATCGCCAACTCACTCGGGTACGAGGATGGAGAGTACCTCCCACGTGACGACATGTTCGCCGCCATCGAACGGGTCACGCGGGCAGTCCAGATTCCGGCCACCGCCGACGTGGAGCGTGGCTACCGGCTGCCTGCCGACGAGCTCATCGCCAGACTCCTGGACGCGGGCGCGGTCGGCTGCAACCTGGAAGACTCCGATCCGCAGACTGGGCAGTTGGCTGACTGCGGCGAGCAGGCGGCGTGGCTAGTTGCGGTGCGAGCAGCAGCGGATGCGGCTGGCGTCTCGATCGTCCTGAACGCCCGCGTCGATGTGCATTTTCGAGCATTGGGTGAGCCCGGCGAGCGGCTGGCCGAGGCGGTGCGGCGGGCGCGGCAGTACCGCCAGGCGGGGGCGGATTGTGTGTATCCGCTGGGGCTTGCCGATCCTGCGGACATCGACCGGTTCGTCAGTGCAGTTGACGCGCCGGTGAACATCGCGTTTCGCCCCCAGGGGCCATCGTTTGGTCAACTGGCCTCGCTGGGCGTGGCACGGGTGACTTTTGGCCCCGGCCTGCACCTGGCCGCCAGATCATGGCTCACCTCGCTTGCCGCCAGGCTCATCGAGGGAAAAGACCCGTACTCGTTGTCGTAACGGAGCGGTGGGACGCACCTAGGTGCGCGTCTGCGCAGCGGGAGGACAAGGCCGAGATCATTGAGCACCCAGCGCGCAGACGGGCCGGCCGGCCAGGTGACGAAGGATTGCGACCCGGCGGCGACGGCAGTCCAGGCATGGCTCGACGTGGCCGCGCGGGACGCCGGGACCGGCGATGGCGGCGGCCTGGCCAGCGCTGACCGACGGGAGCTGGCAGGGCTGCGCCGGGGTGAACCGCAAGCTCCGCGAAGATGTGGAGATCGTGACACGGGCCGCGGCCATCTTCGCCACGGCCACAAGGCGGATGTCTTCCCGTTCACCGAGCCGGGGAGGGCAGGCAAACGCGGTCGGCTCGCTGGCCGAAACGCTCATGCTCGCCTGCCCGCCCGGCCACCGAAGCCCGGGGTGATCCCGGGCGCGGCAATCCGCTGGCTTGATGGCCGGGCGAGGGGAGCTGGGTGAAACTGCCGGTCTTCTGCCGGTCCTTCTGCCTGGCTGGCGGTCTGCGGCGACGGTAATTTCTGCCCTGATGCGGCAGAAGAACATGCCTCAGCGCTTGGTCTCAGAGGTCATCGCAGCGCCTCATCCAGTGCCTGACATGGTGTCTTCCATTTCAGCGTTTGCCGCGCCGCAGTTCCCGCCTGCAAGCTCCGGAATGGCGCGAAGGTACCAGCCTTGTGGAGAAGCCATGACCAATATCAACCCGCAGGACCTAGCCGACCGCTACATCGCCTTGTGGACTGAGCCAGATGCCGCGCTACGCCGCAAAGCCATCCAGCACCTGTGGGCGGAGGACGGCGCCCATATCCTTCAGCCGCCCGTGGAGATCCGGGAGGCCGCCGCGGCGCTGGGCTTTGACTCCACCACTTTGGAAGCCCGCGGGTATGGCGCCCTCGAGGCCCGGGTGACCCGAAGTTACGAGCGGTTCATCGCCCCCGGGCAGTACACTTTCCGGCCGCGGGACGACGCCGTCCGCCTCCGCAACGTCGTCAAGTTCACCTGGGAGACAGTGTCCACCGACAGCGGCGAGGCGGTCAGCGGCGGTCTGGAAGTCCTCATCCTGGACGAGGACGGCCGCATCAAGACCGACTGCATGTTCCCCGGAGCCTGACGCGATGGCCTCGGGCTGCCTCGGGGCGGGGACACGATGAAGCTGAGGTGCCGGACCAGCTCAGGGCAGCACTGCTCGCCGCCCCGGATGAGGGCCTGGCGCATGCGCCGGTACCCGTATTCTTCGTCATTCGCCTCGAACAGCGCCACGATCTTTATCTTCAGCAGCTCGCGTCTTTCGGTGAGGGCGCCGTGCCTAACCGCCAAACCTGGCCAAGCTGGGCGGGGTGGTGACCCCCCGGCACCGGATCCGGCGCCACCACAGTCGCGGCGAGTCCCGCGCGAGCGATACAGGGTGGCGCGCGCCACCCCGCCTGCTCCTTGAACTCAGAAAGATCTCCGAGCGTCACCATCGCTCCGGGATTTCCGGCCTCGGCCGCCCGCCTCAGCAGTTGTTCCGCCTCCTCCCGGCGATCACACTCCAGGAGCAGCGCTGCGAGGAGCGTCATCGCGTCGGCATTGCCTGCCTCGGCCGCCCGGCGGATCCATGGCTCGGCATCCTCCCGCCTGCCTGTCTCGTCCATCACCAGGCTCAAACCGACCAATCGCGTCAGTGTCACCGGCCTCGGCCGCGGCGCGATACCACCGTTCCGCGTCAGTCAGCCGCGAGTCCGCAGCCAACAGCCCGCCAGTTCCGTCATCGCGCCGACGTCGCCTGCCTCGGCCTCCCGCGTCAGCCACAAGGTCCGGCCGGCCCGCAAGGACCGGCAGGCCCGCAGGGGCCGCAAGGCGACACCGGTCCAGCAGGACCAGCCGGGGCGAGCGACATGTGGGCGGTTTCCAACATCGGCGACCGGACCGTCTTCAACGACACCAGCGGGCAAGTCTTCGAAAGCCTCACTCTCCCACCGGGCAACTACGTGATTTCGGGCGAAGCCACCTTCACCGACGAGGACCGGGATTTCGCGGCCGGCCTCCAGCTGGTCGTCAACGGGGGGCCCATCGCCGCCGCCACGGGAACCGGAGAGCAAACGGAATCGAACTGCTTCTTCAGCTCTGATTTCGGCCACACCTGCCGGGGCGGCGTCACCGTGCTGTCCACGTCGGTGTAGCACTCGGCGGCGGCGGCACCGTTACCCTCCAAGCCAGCACCAGCGAGGCTGGCGTGCTAATCAGCTGGACAAGCGTGACCGCCGAACAATTCACAAACATTCATCCCTGACCAAGCGATGCCTGAAAAGGCACTCGGGCCGAGTCGGCCTGGGGCGCAGTGCCGGGATCGCTCCCGGCCCGTTTCCCCAGGCCGCTCGCCGAACCCGCCGAGCCGGGCCTCCCAGCAGTCCGGCGAATGCGCGCAGCAGCCGATTCGTCAACCGGCACCCAGAGCGTAGCCATCACAATCGTCAACCAGCACGATGCCAATTACAAAGGTGACGGCGCACTCTATCCAAGAGCTTAGCGAATTGCGCGTAACGCCGAGTACGAGCGGTTAGGAGTTATGCCGATGATGCCGATGGCTGCGCATATATTATCCACTTCTGGGTCCCAGCTTGCCGCCGAGCTATCCGACACGTATTGAGGTGACACTCGTAATGCATAGTTACGAGCTGTTGCGGCACGTACTGCTCGCGGGCGGAGTGGCTTGGACGGGGGCGCATTGGCATTCATCAAAATTCTCCAGCGCTGGCCATGGTGGTTTCAGTGCCAGGATTATGCGCCGGCGGGATGCTGATCTACAACAACTGCCACCTGTACGCGGTGCTCCAGTCCTGTCGGCGCAGCTCCAGAAACGATCGCCCTGAATTGCGGTGACTGGCCGCGATCTTGGATGAGGGGTCATGGCTTCGAGATCGCTACAGCGGTCCCATGACGCTCATTAGGATCGCTAGCCTCGATGATTCACGGTGAGCGGTCGCTGCCCTGGGATGGCTGCCGTGCCGGTTAGTGGATCTTGATTTTAGGGCCGGGGTATGACAGTGGCCCGGCTGGCGGGCCGGGTGGCCGGGGTTCCACGGGCCCCGGG
>WNGF01009756.1_pt1 | contig 13517 bp, 11 predicted proteins | sample 5400641 | NCBI WGS metagenome assembly WNGF01 (sample SAMN13153371, study PRJNA577476) | soil metagenome | isolation source: 80 cm soil or saprolite under grassland replicate 2 | place: USA:California | collected 2016-06-15
CGAGACCGGGGGCATGCGACGGGTTCATCTGCGGGGCCGAGCCAACATCCTCAAGCGCTACCAGGTCCACGTCGCCGCCCTCAACCTCGGCATCGTCCTGCGAAGCCTGATCGGTCTGGGCACCCCGCGCGGCTTCCAGAGCAGAAAAGCCCTCCTCGCCCACGCCCTCTCGTCGCTTCTCTCCTCGGTGCGCGGCCTCATTCGGTCCCTATTCGGCCAACTCCGCTCTTTCAGCCTCGATCCTCGCGATACTCGGCCTCTCTGCTCAATTCCTCTACTCGCAGTACCGTGAACCAAATCACCGATTTATCCACGGGCTGTTAGACATCCAAAGTGCCATCTTGCAAGACCGACCCTGTGGTCGCTGTGGTCGTGCATGCGCCTCGGGAAAGGAGCGATGATGCCTCCACAAGCCTTGTTCGCAATCAGTGTCGCCTTGGAGCTTCGCTGCGTGGGGGATCGTGGTACGGCAATACGTCTGGCCAGCACTGCGCAGCAAGCCACGGACTGGTGCCCTGCGGCCCATACTCCTCTTGCATAGCTTCCGATTCATGGGCTTAGCATTCCTGGTACCCGGCGTTGTCTCGCCCGATCTACCGATTGTTTCCGCGCAGCCAGCCGCTTTTGGCGATCTCGCCACCTCGTTCCTGGCTTTACTCGCGGTTGCGGCGCTGCGGAGCAGGTTAGGAATCGTCCTGGTCTGGGCGTTCAACCTTCTGGGCAGCGCAGATCTGCTCCACGCCTTCTACGAAGGCAATCGCACGAGCATTAGGCTCGATCCGGGACTGCAGGGTGCCGCCTACTTCATTCCGACGGTCTTGGTACCGTTGCTTCTGATCACGCACGGTCTTGTATTTCGGCTCCTCCTGCGGAAGGACACTGCGGCCCGGCCCGCGTGGGAGCAACCGTGCGGCGTAGTGGCAATTGGCGCTGATGAGGCGCGACACACCTGGGCCGGCGCCACCGCGTTCATCAGTTACGCCCTCGGGCTTTGGCCGAACACGATCTGGTACGGCCGGGCCTGGACCACCTCCCTGAAGGCCAATAGAGACGGTCTCATCTACGCGCTCCTGACGGGAGGAGTCTTCGGCGGGCCCTGACCCGAATAGCAGGGCAAGCTGAAGCCGGCAGGACTACCGCTTAACACGGTCCCGTGCCCAGCCCTCCCTCAGGGCCGCGTCAGGAACGGAGTCGCCAAGAAGGCTGGGCGTTCACCAGTGATCGGATCGAGAGCCCGACCCGTGATGGCCCCGAGATCGTTGATGTCCTGAGCCGTGGTGAGAAGGTTGGTATAGCCAGGCGCAACGAGCGTGTTGAGGTCCGTCATCACTCCGTCTTGCCAGAGAAAGGCACGGCAGACACCGGAGCCGTCCGCATTGCTGCACGACACACCAACGACCTGGCGCCGTTCGTTAATGCCATGGGCTTCGCTATAGAGGTCTCCTGAGAGCGTGCCGAGATCCTGGATACTGTCGCCCTTGGTCAACAGAAAAGCGTGCAGCTGCGGATTGTCCGGGTCAATGTCTGATACGGCAGCAAATCCAACGATGTCACCCTGTTGGTTGAGCACCATAGGGGTGTTCCAGGACATGCGCCCGAGGTTGCCAATATCGGTCACCGTGTCTCTTTCCCACAGCACGGCGTGCGCCGCGGTATATCTTCCAACCGCCTGGTCGCACGTGCCCGAGATCCCGACAACCTGTCCTCGGTCATTGATCGCGGTTGCGGCGCTGGAGGTGTCGCCGGGGATCACAGGGAGTTCCTGAATCTGATCCTTGCCAGGGCCCCAGATGACAGCCTTGAACTGGAGGACTTGCGGCGGCGCGCAGGTCGGATCGTGAACTGTATTCTCCGCCCAGCCCACCGTCTGACCCCGGTCGTTGGAGCCAGTAGCAAAGCCGTTGGAGCCTCCGAGCGTAGGCAGCGGCCTCATGACGCCCGATTCCCACACGAACCCGAGACAGACAAAACCGGTCGCAGTAGCCGGGGGGAAAAAGGCCGAGCAGCTCCAGTTCTCCCCCAATGGATCGGGCGTGGCAGTCTGGGTTATGCCCGCAAGCCTGCCAACGTTGTTCTTCACTGGCCATGCCACGCTGCTGTTCGGCCCTCCGAGAGTGCGGAGGTCGACCTTCGTTCCGTTGAGCCAGAGGGTCGCGTGCCGACTCTGGTTTCCCGCGAGGTTGGAGTAGCCTGCCACCCAGCCCCGATTGTTGATGCCGTTGCCCCGGCTGATCGTGCCACCGAGCGAGGGGAGGCTCGTCACGTGGTATTGGGTCTGCCGGCTGTCCTGGGACGCCTTGAAAACACCGCCGTAGGCGACGCCCGTCAGCAACGCTGCGACGAGTACTAAGAACCGCGTCATTAACGTCTTCACAGTAGCCTCCTTCCAGTCGATAGCGCACCCTGCGACAGTGCGAGTGCGCAATAGGAAGCTACCGCTCTCACTCGCGTGATTGCTGGCCACCTTCGGACCCCAATGTCCTGCTCTGGCCACTTTCGGACCTCAATGTCTCGCGATCCTGACGGACTGGATCGGTGCGCCACGTCGGGGAACACGGGAGGTTTGGGTTCCTTCGGCTCAGGAGAGCCAGGCACGCGGGATGCTGAATGGATCGCATCACGTGCCCTCCCTCGGTAGACTCGTCCCGTGAAGCACATCGGTATCGTTGCCTGCAGCGCGGAAGGCGCCGCACGATCTGCCGCGAGGCTCTGACCCTCGTCGGCAAGAACGATCATCCGCAAATCACGCTCGACTCGATCGCGATGGCCCGCTGGCTTCCGGCGTTCGACGCCGGCGACTATGCTGGCGTGGCCGGTTTCATGCTCGAGTCCGCGCGGCTGCTCGCCGCCGCCGGCGCGGATTTCGCGATCTGCCCTGACAACTCCGCTCACCTCGCATGGGATCACGTCCAGGCGGCAACGCCGATCCCATGGCTGCACATCGCGGGCGTGGTGGGCGAGGAGGCCTTGCGCCGCGGGTTCCGGCGGGTAGGCCTTCTGGGCACTCGCCACACGATGGCGGGGCCCGTGTACTCCGAGGCTCTTGGCGCGCTTGGAATCGAGGCTGTGGTGCCCGAGAGTGCGGACTTCGAGACCGCGCACCGAATTATCTTCACGGAGCTGGTCGATGGCGTGTTCACCGATGCATCGCGGCAGGCATACAACCGGGTGATCGCCCGCCTGGGGGAGCGCGGCTGCGACGCGGTGGCCCTGGCCTGCACGGAGATCCCGCTGCTCGTCCGCGCCGACGAGTCGCCCTTGCCGACGCTGGACTCGACACGCCTGCTCGCCCGTGCCGCGCTGAAGGAAGCGCTGCGATAACGCTGCGCGCTCTGAAAACAATTGGCGATGCTGATCACACTCGACGACTTGCGGCGCTTTGCCGTCGCCCACAGCCTTTTCCCGCCCACCACGCTGAAACGCGCCCTCCACAGGCTGGGCTTCGTGCAGGCCGACCCGATCCGGGCGCCGGCCCGCGCTCAGGACCTGACGCTGCGCCATCGCGTCAGGGACTACCGTGCCGGCGACCTCGAACGCCGCTACGTGGAGCTCGGCCTCGAGGAGGACTTCTTCGTCACCTACGGCTTCCTGACACGCCCGCTCCAGGCGCTGATGCATCCGCGCTCGGAGACCGGCGTCCCTGCCGAGGGCCGTGGGCCCTGGCCTGCTGCGCGCAGAAAGCGGGCACAGCTCCTGCTGGAGTTCGTGCGCGAACGCGGTGCAGTGCACCCGCGCGACGTCGATGACCATTTCTCGCACGGCACGGTCGAGAACTACTGGGGCGGCTCGTCGAACGCCACGACCCATCTGCTGGACGCCATGCATTATCGCGGCCTGCTGCGTGTGGCGCGGCGCGAGAGCGGCATCCGCATCTATACCGCACACCGGCACGGGTCCGGGCCGGCCGATGCCGTCGAGCGCCGCGCGCGGCTCGACGCGCTGGTCGATGTGGTCGTCCGCATCTACGCGCCGCTGCCCGGCTCGAGCCTGAGGTCCTTTGTAAGCAAGCTGCGCTTTGCAGTGCCGCAGTGGCACGGCGAGCTGACGAGTGCCTTGCAGCGAGCCAAAGAGCGGCTCTCGTATGCGCGCGTCGATGGCATCGACTGGTATTGGCCGGCAGAAGAGGATGCGGCGTGCCGTGCGCCGCAGGAGAAGGTGCGTTTGCTGACGCCCTTCGACCCGGTGGTGCGGGACCGCGCCCGCTTCGAGCTGTTGTGGGGCTGGGTCTACCGTTTCGAAGCCTATACGCCGGCGCCCAAACGCAAGCTCGGCTATTACGCCCTGCCGCTGCTCTGGCGCGACCGCGTGATTGGCTGGGGCAACCTCTCCGTGAAGGACGGCGAGCTCAAGTCCGAGGTCGGCTATGTCGAATCGCCATCGCGCGATCGCGCCTTCAAGCGGGAACTGGGGGCGGAGCTGGATCGCATGCGAGCGTTTCTGGGCCTCGAATCCTGAAGGGGGATGGAGTCAATGACCCCCCAATTCTCGACCTCAGCGCTGGCGCGTCCGAGGTTCCGTCTGATCTTCACCTAACCCCCAGGCGAACCGAGTCAAGGTGGTCCGCGAATCGCGATGGTCTGTTTTTTGCACCGCGAGGGGGTTTTCGCAGAAGGGAGGTAAGCCCATGAAGAGACCGACCATCGGCGGCTCCGCCGGCGAGTCTGCGAGCCGCGCAGTGGGTCGAGCACGGATCGAGCCTTTTGTCGCGGTTGCCATCTTCGCGGCGGCCGCCGCATCCGTTCCCACCGGACCGACCCTGAGCGCGCAAACTCTGGGAGACCAGTCGTCCATCTCTCCGCAACCACCCGTGGCCGCCGGCTCGCCGGCCGGCATTCGGGCCGGACACATCCTGGTGCGCTTCCAGGCGCCACCTGGCCAGGACGTGCTGGATCAGCTGAATGCCGGCTTCGGTGCGCGCGCCGTCGGCACGATCGCAGGCATCGCCGTGACACACCTGCAGGCGCCGTCCGAGCGGGCGCTCGCGCTGCTTCGGCATCTGAAGAGCCGGCCGGACGTCGAGTTCGCCGAATTCGACTCTGTCGCCCAGGTGCTGTTCGTGCCGAACGACCCCTACTACGACTCCCCGTATGCGAGCTCGCACTATGGAAGCGTCTCCCAGTGGGGTCTCCCGGCGGTATCCGCGCCGGCCGCCTGGGACGCCACCCTCGGTGATGCGGCGATCGTCATTGCCGTCGTCGATACCGGCGTCGACTGCTTACACCCCGACCTTAACGCCAAGTGCGCGGGCCAGCAAAGCTTCGTGGGAACCGTGAGGGACGGATTTGGACACGGCACTCATGTCGCCGGCATCGCCGCCGCTTCGACGAACAACGGCCTGGGCGTCGCCGGCGTGTGCCCGAACTGCCGCATCCTTTCCGTCAAGGTGCTCGATGATCAGGGAAGCGGCTTCATCTCGGACGTCGCGTCGGGAATCACGTACGCGGCCGATCACGGCGCCCGCGTGATCAACATGTCCCTGGGAGGAAGCGGCCGTAGCGAGACGTTACGGTCGGCGCTCCAATATGCCGTGGCTCACAATGCCCTTCCCGTGTGCGCCATGGGCAACTCCGGCTCCAGCTCAAATACGCCGGAGCCCGCCTACTGGTACGACTGCCTATCGGTCATCGCGACACAGCAGAACGGCGCGCGAGCAAGTTTCTCGAACTATGGCATCAAAGCCGACGTTGCGGCTCCCGGTGTCGCCTATCTGTCGACGATGCCGACGTTCGCCTGCACACTGACCACCACGTACGGCTACTACCAGAACTACGATGCGTTGAGCGGCACCTCGATGGCGACCCCGGTGATGTCCGGCATCGCGGGCCTGGTGCTGTCGAAGAACCCGAGCCTTAGTCCCGCCCAGGTCAAGGGACTCCTCATGGCGTCCGCGGGCGACGGCGTCGACTGGAGCGCGGACTTAGCCTTCGGCGTTGCCAACGCGGCAACGGCCGTGTCCGCTGCCAGCCATACGGATCTCATCGCTCCCAGCCCGAACCTCGTGACGCCCGGGGAAGGATCGACGGTGTCCGGCCTCGTCGCGGTCCAGGCCGCTCCCACGGACGACTCCTCCACAGTTCATCAAGTAGACATCGTCAAAGACGGCACTCGCTTCATGCAAGTGCTCACGGGGTCTTCGGGCGGAAAGGGTAAGGGGGGAGCCACGCCATGGACGCTCTCGTGGCCTTCCACGAGCCTGTTCAACGGCTCCGCGGCGGTGTCGGCGATCGCGATCGACGTGTTCGGCAACACCAGTGCGCCCCAGAGTCGTTCCTTCAGCATCGTGAACCAATTGGTGTCACAGAGCTGGACCGCTCATGTTTGCTGGCCTTCGACCCCGAGCTGCCCGAACATCACCCCATGGCTGCCTGTGACGACCGGTGTCGCCACGGAAGCGGCGACGCACCTGCAGGGCAGCGTGACGTACACCTTCCAGCAGTTCATCAGGATTTCTGATTTCTGGGTCGAGGTCAGCAGCCCTGGCAGTGCGTATTACTGCGGAACGGACGGGACGAGCGTCGATTGCTATCCGACCGTCACGTTGCTTCCAGACCCGGGGAGGGGACGCTATTCCAACTACGCCGGAGCGCAGATCGACGGTATTTCGCAGAAGGCGAACGCGAAGGAGGAAGCCGACGTACATTGGACGCTGACGTACCCGCAATGATTTCCAGCGGGCGCCCCTGAGATCCCGTCAGTTGCCGCTGAGGCCTCGGTCCGAAATCCTTCAGCGAAGGAGGGCGGGGTTGCGGATGCCTCAGGATCCTGAGTCAATCGATCACAATCGCGCTGACGAGGCGCTCAGACGAATCAATGCCACGAATGCCTGTTGGATATCGTGGCCTTCGATAGGATGACCGGCAGAGCGCTGACTCGATGAGGGCGAACCTGCCTTGCCATTGTCCCTCTTCCGGAGGGGCAGGGCGGGGGAGGGGCGTGCTACCGGCCCGTCAGGTTCCTCTTCAGAAACTCCACGGCTTCGCGCACGATCTCGCGCGAGCGCGGGTCGCCTTCCTGATTGTCGAACCCGTGCTCGCCGTCCGGCTGGTTGTAAAGCACCAGGGGAGCGTTGCGCGCGAGCGCCTCCGTGACGAACCGGTCCAGACCCGGCAGCAGGTCTGGAATCTGATCTTTCCCGGCGCGAGCGACGAAGACCGGCGGCAGCTTGCCGGTGCTCTCGGAAAGAGCGACGACCGGCGAGAACTTCCTGATCTGTTCCTCCGAAAGGAATTTGCGGTGGAGTGCCGATGGACGCAGGTCCAGAAAAGCGTAGAACGCCACGAGGCAGCGGAGGTACGGTTTGGGTTCGCGGATCGGCGCGGCGAGCAATGGCCCGCCGGCCGAATAGGCGGCCAGCGCGATGCGCTCCGGGTCGATTCCAAAGTCCGCGGCTCGGCCTCGGACGAACGCAATCGCATCCGCCAGGTCGGCGGCGCCCTGGGTCAAGTTGGGGTCCGGGAATCCCACCCGGTGGTTGAACGTCACCGCGGCCATTCCCGACGCCGCGATGAGCCGGCCCCACGACCTGTAGATCCCCCAATCTTTCGGCTGGACCGGAACATCGCGAGGAACGCCGCCATGGATGAAAAAGACGGCCGGCAGTGATTCGCCCGGTTTCTGTTTCTCCGGCGTGCTGATGTCCATCTTCAGCTCGGCCGAGCCGTCCTTCTTGTAGACGAGGTCCTTGCGCACCCGGACGCGGTCCATCCCCTCGACCTGGTAGACGACGGGCTTGCTGACGCGCTCCGCCATATCGTTGGAGCTCTTTGCCTGCCCGGCCGCTCGCCCGTTCGCCAAAACGAGAATCAGAGCCGAAAGAGTTGATGCCCGGCGCGAAGTCTTCATGGCGATCCTCCCTCCTCGAAACATACGTGGACTTCCTTCAAGGGTTTGGCTGGGAGGAAAGGGGATGAGGTCAGCGTTGCAAAGGTGCAAGTCGGCGTCGAACGCTTCCTCCTTCGCTGAAGCTTCGGAGGCCGGGTCGCTCAGAGCCTGCCCTGAGCTGGTAGGCATCCATCGGAGCAACCAGGGCAGATCCTTCGCTGCGCTCAGGATGACAGGTTGGACTTTGTTCGCGAACTTACGACTCGGGATGCCAGGGACCGTGTGCGCATCGATCGGCTTCTGCGTGAGGACGTGGGCCAACGTGCCGATTGAAGACGCGCTCGATGCGAATCTCGCGATCAGTGGAATGGCCGTGCTCATGAACGGGCTTCTTTCTTGCGCTCGCCATTTTCGGATCCGAATGTCGCGATCCCGCCAGCGACCGAGCGAAATGGCGGGAGTCATGCATATCGAGGGATCGGAGGCCGGAGTTTGGGAGGGACCAATGGGAATGATCGATGGAATGTTGCAGGAGCTGGAGCAGGAAGCGGAGACGACGCGCCGCGTGCTCGAGCGCGTCCCGGGCAGTCAGCTGGCGTGGCGGCCGCACGAAAAGGCAAGAACGCTCGGCCAGCTTGCGCTGCATGTCGCGATCGTGCCCGGCGGGGTCGCCGAGCTCATCGCCTCCCCGTCCCCGGCTCAGGCCCCCACGTTCACCGATCCCAGCCCGGACAGCGCGACGGAGCTGCTCCCGGCGCTCGAGCAGAGCATTGCAAAGGCGAAACGGGCGCTCGGCGGGATGGATGACGCCGCGCTCATGGCCAAGTGGCGAATGATGCAGGGCGAGCGTGAGCTGTTCGCGGTGCCGCGCGTGGCGCTGCTACGGTCGATCATGCTGAATCACTGGTACCACCACCGCGGGCAGTTGACGGTTTACCTGCGAGAGCTCGATGTGCCAGTCCCCTCGATCTACGGCCCGAGCGCTGACGAGAACCCGTTCGCCTGAGGATCGTTACTTCCGAGTCAGCGTGGACGATTGACGATTGAAGAATTGAGAGAGGAGCCAATCATGCTGAGAAATGCGCCGATTCGCGCTTACATCCCCGCTTCCGACGTCTCCCGGGCGAGGAAATTCTATGAGGACGTCGTTGGGCTGAAGCCGAGGGAGGAGTATGCCGGCGGCGTAATCTACGAATGCGGGGGCACCGAAGTCTTCCTGTACCTGACGCCCAACGCAGGCACGTCCAAGGCAAGCCAGGCGTACTGGGAGGTCGACGATGTGGAATCTGAAGTAGCCGAGCTCAAGGCGCGGGGCGTCAAATTCGAGGAGTACGAAATGCCGGGCGTGACCATGAAGAACAGCATCGCGACCGGCGGCGGCGCAAAGACCGCCTGGTTCAAGGACACCGAGGGAAATATCCTCGCGGTGAGCCAACGCCTCTAGCCCGACCCGCAAGGAAGGTGGGAGCTTGTCCGGCTTATCTTGGGTCTGTCATCCCTTCGCTTCCTCCCTGTCATCCTGAGCGAAGCGAAGGATCTGCTCCTGTCGCTTCGATGGATGCCTACCAGCTCAGGGCAGGCTATCAGCGCAGCGAAAGGATCCGCTCTCGCGGTTCAGGCATTTACCGAAGCAGATCCCTCGTCGCTTCACTCCTCGGGATGACAGGAGTGGAACGGCTGGCCTAAGTCATCGATCAGGCGGCGGTCTGCCCGCCTTTCTCCATGGCTCGGACGACCGCGCTCCAGCCCTCGCCGGCGGCGGCCGACGACGCCCGTCGCGCCCGTCACAACAACCTGCGTACAACACCTCCGAACATCTGCCAGGGGGAGCTCTTCGAGCTAACAGCACCCGGGCGCCGCGTCCGCCGGACGGCCTCTGACCTTTTGAAGAAGATCGGTCGCCCACCTCTTCCACGCATCGGACACTTGAGGAACCGCCAGCAACCGCGCGGCCTCATGCCGATCTCGTGTGTAGATGCGAAAGACGTCTCGGACGGTCAGGTCGGTCCTCGGCTTGTCGACTATCCGGATTTCATCTCCGGCTCCCACATCACCCTCGACGATGATTCGAAGGTAAGAACCGGGTCGCAGCGCCTCCGTGAAGCGGCGCGGGAACAGGTGATCGGTCATTCGAACTCCAAGCCGCCAGCAAGGGACCCTCGGCTCGGAGACCTCGAGAACAGTGCTCCCGATCTCCCAATGCTCTCCGATCACCGCGTCGTTGACGTCGATCCCTTCCGTGGTGAGGTTCTCGCCGAATTCACCGTGTGCGAACGGTCGGCCGATTTCTTTCGCCCACCACAGCGCGTCTTCGACGGCATATGCGTAGACCGCTTTGTCGGGACCTCCGTGCGCCTGGCGATCCGCCTGCTCGTCTCCGGCCAGATTGACACCTCGGGCTGCGATCCGTCCGGCGGTGGGTGCCTTCCAGATGGCGCTCTTGGCGGTGCGACCGCTGTATTCGAACTCGCGGGCGGTACCGACGTTGACCGAGAGAACTCTTCCTGCAGCCGCCATTGCCTCTTCCTCCGGTTCTTGGCACGCCTATCCTGACGCGAGCGAGTCTCGGTTTCTCGCGACGCTCTTCCTATACGTCCGCGCGCGATCAGAAGATTCCGCCCCTTCAGCGCAGCGGCTCGGGCGATCCAGGACCGACTCCCGACCACCGAATGTACACTGACGGTCGGACACGGAGCGGCACGGAAAAGGCTGGCACGGTCCGGGAAGGAGCCCGGCGAGCGGTCTTGAGCGTGGTACCCGCGCTCGAAGTATTCGAACGGATGCAGCGATGGGGAAGACTGAGCCAGTGAAAGTCACGCCTGAGCAAATTCTCAGGACCTACGTGACTCTGACCCTCCTGTCAACTCTGGCGTCGTCGTTCATCTGGGGAATCAATACCCTGTTCCTGCTGGATGCGGGCCTGACCATCACCCAGGTCTTCGCGGCCAACGCCTCCTTTACGGTCGGTGAGGTGCTGTTCGAAGTCCCGACGGGGGTCGTGGCCGACACGGTCGGGAGGCGTGCGTCATACCTGCTTGGCTCCGCCACTCTCTTCGTATCGACTCTTCTGTACTTCTGGATGTGGCAAACCCACGGTCCATTCTGGGCGTGGGCGCTCATCTCGATGCTGCTGGGGCTCGGTTTTACGTTTTTCTCCGGTGCCACGGAAGCCTGGTTGGTCGATGGCCTGACCTACGCGGGGTACAAGGGGAGTTTGGAATCCGCGTTCGCCAAAGGCGAGATCGCCGGTGGGGCCGCGATGCTGACCGGGGCTCTCGCGGGAGGGGCGATCGCCCAAGCCACGACTCTGGGTGTGCCCTACATTCTGCGCGTGACGGTGCTCGGCCTGACCTTCCTGGTCGCATGGATCTCCATGCGTGACGTCGGTTTCACTCCCCAAAGGGGGACTTCCTTGTGGGCCGAGATGCGAAGCATCCTCAGGTCGTCGCTGGACTACGGATTCCGCAACCCACCGGTGCGCTGGCTGATGCTCTCCGCGCCGTTCGCCGGCGGCGTCGGCATTTTCGCGTTTTATGCGATGCAGCCCTACCTCCTGGAGCTGTACGGCCGCAGCAACTATGCCGTCGCCGGGTTGGCCGCTGCGATCGTCGCGGGCGCGCAGATCATCGGCGGCTATTTGGTGCCTCACGCGCGCAAGGTCTTTCGGCGAAGGACATCCTTCTTGCTTTCCGGGGCCGTGATGAGCGGAGCCGCACTGGCGCTCATCGGCCTGACCTCGCGCTTCTGGATTGCGTTGACCCTGATGAGTATCTGGGCGATTGTCTTCGCTGCGACCATGCCGATCCGGCAGGCGTTGATCAACGGATTGATTCCATCCGAGCAGAGAGCCACCGTGCTGTCGTCCGACAACCTCCTCAGCTCGTCGGGGGGCGTCGTTGTCCAGCCGGTGCTCGGCAGGGCCGCCGACGCGTGGGGCTATGCGACGTCCTACGTGATCGGTGCGGTCATCGAGCTGATGGCACTGCCGTTGATCCTGCTCGCTCGCCGAGAGAAAGCATCTTCAGACCCCATCCATTGACGCCGAAGCGCCGCTGAGTCCGGAGGGTTCATGAAGACGACCTGGATCGCCGCGTTCGGGGCTATGTTGTGCCTCGTGAATCGCAGTGAAAGCGCGGATCCGGAAGGGACGGCCGACTCGGTCAGCCGCGTGGACCACCTGGTGTACGCGACGCCGGACGTCAAGCTCGGGATCGATGCGGTCGAGACGCTCCTGGGGATTCGCGCGACGCCCGGAGGCCAGCATCCGGGCGCGGGAACCCGAAACGCACTTGTCGCGCTGGGGCCGGCGTCGTATCTCGAGATCATCGGCCCGGATCCCGAACAGCCTCAGCCGCCTGGCCAGAGGCGCTTCGGCATCGATGACCTGAAGGCTCCTCGACTCGCCGCGTGGGCGGCCAAGGCGCAGGACCTCGAGCGCCTCGTGGCCGGCGCCGCGCTCAAGGGCGTGACGCTCGGCGCTGTCGGTTCCGGGAGTCGGAAGCGCCCGGACGGCGTCCTCCTCTCCTGGTGGTTCACGAGTCCGGCGACGGTTTTGGGCCATGGCATCGTCCCGTTCTTCATCGACTGGGGCAAGACCCCGCATGCCGCGCAGACCGCCGCGGTGGGCGCGACGCTCGCCGGCCTGCGCGCCGAGCATCCCGACGCTCAAAGGGTCGCGGAGACGCTCCGCAAGCTCGGTCTCGATCTGCCCGTGACCTCCGCGCCCGCTCCCGCTCTGATCGCGACGGTGGACTGTCCGAAGGGCCGCGTCGAGCTGCGATAGGCACTCGTCCTCTACCCGATCGTGTGGCTGATCCTGTTGCCGCTGCGCCTCATCGGGATCGCCGTCGAAGGCGTGTTCCGCCTGCTCGCCGCATGGGTGTGGGGTCAACCGTGTACTTCCTGTATTATTGAGTGATGCCACGCCCGTTGCGGTTGGAGGCGGAAGGGGCGATCTATCACGTCATCGCGAGAGGCAACGAACGCAAGCTGATTTTCCGAGACGATGATGACCGGCGGGAGTACCTGGATCGGCTGATCCGTTGTCGCGAAAGGTTCGGGCTAGGTGTCCTGGCCTACTGCCTGATGGGCAACCATTTGCACCTGGCTGTGGAGCGAGGGGCGACGAAGCTGTCGCGCGTGATGCTCGCGCTTCAATCGGCGTACACGCAATGGTTCAACCGGCGGCACGACCACGTCGGTCATTTGTTTCAGGGCAGGTACAAGGCTTTCGTGATCGAGAAGGACCGATATCTGCTCGCGCTGGTTCGATACATCCACCGCAATCCTGTAGAGGCTGGTCTGGCGAGGCGGCCTCAAGATTACCCGTGGTCGAGCGATCGGTACTATCGGCGGGGGCAGGCGCCGGAATGGTTGGACGTGGACGATGTCCTTCCCTTGCTGGGGCAAAGCCGGCGCGTCGCGGTGGCCAGGTATCGAAGGCTCATGGGAGGAGAAGTCGAAGAGACCTACGAGAGCCTGAAAGCCTACGCCCAGGCAATCAAAGGGGACGACGTGTTTGCCGAGCGGCTGCTCCGGGAGGCGGGCGTGCCGCCTCTCGTCAGGAAGCTGACGGAGGAAAGGGTCGTTGCCGCCGTGGCCGTCGGCCTGGGCGTACGGTTGGAGGATCTGGCAAGCGGAAGCCGGCAGAGGGTTTTCTCGCGCGCCCGACTGATCGCGGCGTATCTCGGTCGTGC
>WNGF01008879.1_pt1 | contig 13515 bp, 11 predicted proteins | sample 5400641 | NCBI WGS metagenome assembly WNGF01 (sample SAMN13153371, study PRJNA577476) | soil metagenome | isolation source: 80 cm soil or saprolite under grassland replicate 2 | place: USA:California | collected 2016-06-15
GACGAAACTCCGAAGCTGCTTCCGGCAGTTGCCGAGCATCGCCGACACGCAAGAGAAAACGTCCGAGTTGATAGTGCGCCGTATAGTTCTTATCATCGAGCTTCAAAGCCTCACGTTCGACAGCAACAGCCTCGGCTGGGCGACCCAGTTTCCACAATACGTAACCAAGGTTGGCCTGATAGTCTGATTTCGCCGGCTTCAAAGCGACGGCCTGGCGGAGGTCAGCGAAAGCGTCCTGATAACGACCAAGTCGCATTCGAGCCAGCGCGCGCGCATTCAGGGCTTCGTCGTCTTGCGGGTTTGCTGTGAGTTTCGCAGTCTGGTCGGCCTCAGCCTTCTCAGCGCGTACTTCCGGCGTGGCGAAGCGCTCGACGTGTGAGCGCACCGGACCAGCGGCCGGCGGTGTTTGCGCATGTGAGGGAAGGGCGCACCACAGCACAATCAAGATCAGACCGCTTCGTTTCACTTTCATTTGCTTAGCCGAACCCGCGGGAAACGAAAGGATTCTAGCAAAAAGAGAACCACAGGGGCGAACATCAGGTGGCATCTCAGTCGAGAACACCATCTGACTACACTTTCCGCAACCGTCTTACAGTTGATAACGGAGCGAAATGCGGAATTACAACCTCAGAAGATAAACTTAAGTCGATATTGAACTACACGTCCCGCTAAGGCGTTGTTCTTGATTTGGCCGAAATCACCGTTGTCCAAATTATTAGACGGGACTGAGAAATTCGCGTGGTTGAAGATATTAAAGAATTCGAAACCCAGTTGCACCTTGGTGTTCTCCGTGACCCGAGTATTCTTGAAGATAGAGACATCCGTGTTGAAAATCGACGGGCCACGGAATGTATTGCGTCCCAGGTTGCCGAATCTTATCGTGTTTCCCGCGGCATTCGTAACACTGCCCTGAGAACTGGGGGCCGTGGTAAAGGCTGCGGGATTAATTACTAATCCTGCGGGCACGTTGGCGAAAGGATCGCCAATGAGTGAAGGACGATTAGCCCCATTGCAGTTACACACGACGCTGTATGGAAAGCCCGAACGCGCGGCCACTATGAAGTTTACCTGCCAACCACTGACCAGCCGGTCGGGGCCGTCACGGAAATAACGTTGGTCTTTGCCGAACGGCAGGTCGATGATTGCGTTGGCAGACAACAGCTGGCGTACGTCCAGCGACGAGTTGCCTCTGTCCTGATTAATGTTAAACGGATTGATTGGACCACCACGGCTGTTGCGCGAATCGCCAAGGCCGTTAAAGATGCCCGTGTTATTGTCTATTGTGTGGCCCCAGGTGTAGGAGATCTGGCCCTGAACGTTACGCGAGAATCTCTTCTGCAATTGTGTCTGCAAGGCGTCGTAACTGGAGGAAGATCCGTTCGTGTAAATTACCGCATTGTTCAGGAACTGGTTCGCCGTGTTCTTCGCCAACGCCAGGCCCCCTGAGCCAATGTTATTCGCGTAGAGCAGATTGTGCGAGCGGTTGGCTACATACCCGACATCCAGCGTGTAGTCCTTGGCGAACTGATACTGAACACTCAACTGCCACTGATGGACGTAGGCAGTCTTCTGTTTTGGATCAACGGCAAAAACACCGATATTCTGAGGAATGTTGGCCGGATCTATCTGTGCGGTTACATTGGGTGGACCGGTCGACAGGGTAAACGTCGTGGCGGTTGCGCTCGTATTATTACCATTTTGCTCCAGCCCAATACTGTTAGTGAACGGTGGGTTGCGGACACCCGGCGGATAGTCAACTCCATCTAGTGTGTAGAGCAAACCATAACCACCGCGCAGCACTAAGCTCTTTTCCTTATTGAGTGAGTAAGCGAATCCGATGCGTGGACCAAAATTGTTCTTGTCCGTTGCTATGATACTGTTACCACCCCCGCCGGCGACGAGCACCTGGCGCTGATCAATGCTGTAAAGACTGTAACGGCCGTCCTTTTCTGAGTAGGGAATGAACAGGTCGTAACGCAAGCCAAGGTTGAGCGTCAAACGGTTATTGACTTTCCAGTCGTCCTGTATGAAAAGTCCCCACTCTTGCGACCGCAGATTGAATGGACCACCGAAGATCTTGCAGCGGCTGGACAAACTTGCCCGGTGGCGAGCGGCTGGGATATCGGGCTGGTATCCCCGTATTGGAACTGACCCTTCAACGCACCGGTGCGACCGCCATCAATCGTGTTCAGGTGCCGCAACCGCAATTCTCCTCCGGCCTTGATCACCTGATTGCCTTTCACAATTGTGACCGTGTCACCGAAGTAGGGGTTCTTGCTCTTAACCTGGAATAAGCCGCCATCGCCGGTGAACTCCAGAAAGCCGGTATTAAAGTTGCCAATCAATGCGCCACCCGAGGCCTCCAGCGATCCATCATTGGAATTGGGAATGCCGATGTCCTTTGCGAAGGTCGGGCTCACGCCGCAAGCTCCTCCAACTCCGCAGTTGAATATTGAGATCTGAATGTCCGTCAGGCCGAAACGGAACTCGTTTAAGACAGTGGGGCTGAAAGTATGGGTATCACTAAGCGTAATTTGTCGCGAGTTGCCACGTTCCTCACCAGCGCCGAAACCGGCTGTTGGAATATTCCCGGGGAAGAAGTTTGCGCGCAGAGTGGTCAGCGGCTGATTGGTAAAGCGCCCCGACAATGAGTTCTTATCGGAAATCTTATGGTCGATCTTGATTTCCGGATTGTTGATTGTTTCCTTATTCCCGCGTTGAGTGAAGTAGTTATTGCCGTTGACATTGTTGTTGTCGCCACTCGGGTTGAAAAGATTGCGGGTCGGCAGCGGGTAAGCGGCCAGATATGCCTTACCTACAGAGTCAAGCGGCAAATTGATGATGTTTCCGGGAAAGGCCTGACCTGTGAACGGATTAAAGATCGTCGGGAATTCAGTGTAGTTGCCAGTGCGTGACAATGCGGTCGGCACCACCGTATTCGTCGGAAAAGGTAAATGGTTTCGTTGGCCCAAAAAGTCAAAGAAGAAGAATGTTCTGTTCTTGATAATCGGCCCGCCGATTGTGCCGCCAAACTCGTGTATCTGCTGCACGGCCTTCTGCAACTGAGTGATCTCTGCCGCCGAAGAACCACGGGCGATGGCTTCCGCCAAACGGGTCTTTAGCGCAACGTGGTATGCGTTGAGCGCTGAGTTTTGTCCGTAGTAGTACAGCGAACCGTGAAAACCATTAGTGCCGGACTTGATCGAAGTGTTAATGACCGCACCCGCCGCACGTCCGACGTCGGCAGGTGGAATACTGGTCGTGATCTTGAACTCAGCAATAGCGTCCGGGTTTGGGAATGTACCAATCGTTCCAAACTGAGGCTCATTATTGTCCACACCATCAAGCGAAAAGTTGTTGTTGGAGGCACGCTGACCGTTGGCGGAAATCGCCGCGCCGCCCGAGCGGTTAAAACGCGAGGATTCTGAACTGCCGTTCGCGTTGCTGCTTCCTGGTCCACCGCTTCCAGCGCGCGGGTCGCCATTATTAAAAGACCGAGCTTCGGGTCCACCTCCGAGACCGACATTATTCGCGCGAACCACGCCCGGCGTGAGGGTCGCTAGTTGCGTAAAGTTGCGTCCCGAGAGGGGCAACTCAACTATTTCGCGGCCCGTGACAACACTACCGCGATCACTCGTCTCTGTTTCCACGAGGCTAGCTCCGGTACTAATCGTGACCTCCGCCCCTACACTTCCGGCTGTTAGCGTGATGTCCAGCGGGACGGTCTGGGCCGTCTGCACTGTGACACTTGGCTGAATTGCTTTTTGGAGGTTGAGCGCGGCGGGCGGTATGACTTCCACGCGGTAAATGCCCGGGTCAAGCAGTGCCGCATCGTATCTACCATCATCACCAGTATTCACCGTACGAGTAGCGCCGGTTCCCGTGTTGGTGATTGTCACTTCAGCGTTCTGAACGGCAGCTCCGCTTTGATCCGTCACCGTTCCTTTAACTTCGCCTTTGTTTGACTGCCCCAACGTTGGAATCGCAAGAACAGCAATCAGGAGAACGAAAGCGCCGCTTGTGCTTATCAGACGGGTAATAATCGAATGGATATTCATGGAATGATCCTCTTATGAAGGCAAACTGCTGGAGACGCACTCTTACCTGTTGCCAGATAGTTGCCGGATAAAGTTGGCTTTTCCTACGCTAAGGGAAGGAAGGCCTGCACGCTTGGCCTCAAGTATTGCTTCTGATTTCAAAACGTCTTTCAAAAGATCCGAAAAGACCGCATGAAAGTCCGTCTTGACAGTTTGTTGTCTAAACGAACTAAGTATTTATTACAGTTCGTCCAAGCTGTCAACGCTTTTTTATTTGTTTCGAAAAAAGACAATTATCCGAATGGGATTAGGTGATTGGACTAGTGTGATGCGCTTGGCGGTTTTGTCAGGTTAATAAACGCAGCGGGCGTCTTTAGGCAGCAAAAGTCGCTGCAAACTTGCTGGCAAGGACCAGACTCAACGCCCCTCTTAGGGTTGGATTTGCTCCTAATGTGGAGGGTAGAATTTTCGCTGAAGGCAGGCCGCGACGAACGCTATGTTCGATCGTTTCAGCGAGCGCCTTTTCCACCAGGTTCCAGGCGCGAGCGATCTCGCCCCCAACAACGACCGCTTCAGGGCTGAAGCCAACTATCAGGTTGGATATACCCACACCTAAGCAAAGCGCCGTCTCGACCAGAGCCTCGCGAGCATTAGCCTCGCCACCAAGTGCGCGATCAACCAGCGTTTTGAAATCCACCGGCGGTAAATCTGTCTCGCCGGACAAATTCACGTAACGAGCGACCGCGGAACGTTCCGAGGAGAAGGCCTCCCAGCAATCGCGGTTGCCACAGGAGCAAGGCACCGGGGCTTGCGTGCCAATCACCATATGACCGAACTCACCGGCGGCTCCCCGTTGTCCTCGGTAGACCTGCCCGTCGAAAATGATTCCGGTACCAACTCCCTCCGCTACCAGGACCATAATGAAGTCTCTGGCATCGCTCACCTCCGGCCGACCAAACCATAACTCGGCCAGGGCAACGGCGTTGGCATCGTTATCGACGACCACGGGCAACCCCACAGCGGAAGAGATCTGTTGCGCGACTGCGATATCTCGCCACTTGAAATATGGGATATAGATGGCGTTACCCGTCGATGGATCCACCAGTCCGGGCAGACTAACCCCCACTCCTTCGATTGAACTTCTTTTTCTGTTTGTGAATCCGCGAACCGCAGCAATTACATTGTTGAGCGTGTTGTGAGGATTAGGATCCGTCCAAAATTCCCTTTGATCGATGACCCTCCCTGCGAGGTCGCTGGCAGCAATGGTAGTGCTGGTGGGATTTATGGCAACGCCGACTGCAATTGCCTCCTTCGTTCGCAACCTCAACATCGTTGGCCTGCGTCCGCCCGTTGACTTGCCTTCTCCGACCTCCTCAACCAGGCCTTCAACTTTTAAGGCTTCGACGATTATGGAGACGGTAGAGCGCTGAAGTTGCGTTTCACGCGCGATGGCAGCGCGAGAAATGGGCTCTCGTTCACGAACATAGTTCAAAACGATCTGCCGATTGATATCGCGGATTGTGTTTGGGCGTGCAGCCTGTGTCCTTCTGAGATCAAGTCGTCGCAAAAGATTCAAGCCCCGGGTTGGAGACCGTCGGCGGGTTTACTTCCATTTTCCATTTTCCATTCATCATTTCTCATTCTTTCATTTGTGAGGTTACTCCACCCACTATCATTTAGCTACACGCTGATGAGATCGCCAAATCTTACGAAGGACAAGTTTCAATGGAAAATGAGAAATGATGAATGGAAAATGGAAAATGAGCGTTGCGGGTTGAAACCCTCACTTAGCCTTTCCCTTGCCTTCAACAATAGTAACGCTCTTGTCAATTTCTGGAACGTTGAAGATCTCTCGCATCCCATCCGGCCATTGGATTTGCAGCAGGTCGACCTTTGTTGCCGCCCCGAGGCCGAAGTGCAAGGTCATGTCGTTTTGGGAACAGTAACCTGCTCCGCTCACTACATCCTGGCGCTGCCGAATTTTACCAATTGTAAGATACGCGATGCTTCCTATAGCGTCGCGCGGACTCTTTTTCGAAACATCCCCGACCAGTCTGAGATTCAACCAGTGTCCAACCGGAGTCGCAACGTTCCGTAGGATTGCGGGCTTCGAGTCCAAATTATTAATTACAACGTCAAGGCGCCCATCCCCGTCCAGATCGGCTACCGCCAAGCCCCGGGAAGGCCAGGCAGAAGCGAGAGCGCTACCTGGGGCCGCGCCGACGCGTTCGAACTTGCCATTCTTCAAATTGCGGAAGAGTAGTGGTTGTTCAGCAAAGCTAGTACCCCATTGGTGGGTATCTACCGCCGGGTAAACGTGGCCATTCACCACGAAAAGATCCAGCCATGAATCATTATCAAAATCGAGGAAGCTTGTGCCCCACCCGAGAAACGGAATCGTAACTTCGCCAAGCCCCGCCTGGAAAGTTACGTCGGTAAAATTACCTTCACCATCGTTGTGATAAAGCACATTTGAGTCGTCAGAAAAATTCGTGATGTGAAAGTCCACGCGTCCGTCATTATCGTAATCGCCGATGGCAAGACCCATACCCGCTTGTTCCCGGCCGTTTTCATTTAGCGCTACTCCCGACGGATAGCCGACTTCTGCAAACGTCCCATCCCCTTTATTAATGTACAACTGTTTAGGAGTCGAGTCGTTAACCACAATGAGGTCGAGAAGTTTGTCATCGTCCACATGAACGAATGCTGAGCTAAAGCCGTAGTACTTCTGAGGATCATTAACGCCGGCCTTGACGCTGACATCTTCAAAAGAGCCATCTGATTTTTGGCGGTAGAGGGTATCCTCTTCTCCTTGCAACCCACGTGGTCCACACATCACCGGAACACCGCGAAACTGGCAGAAGTTCTGACCGACGCCTCCAGGCTTTCCGGCTTCACTGGGACTCGGCGGCAGATCCTTAAGATCGATGTCGGCGTAACCAGGAACAAAAAGATCCAGGCGGCCGTCACCGTCATAGTCTCCCCAGCTTGCACCGGTGCTCCAACCTTTGCGAGCTACACCCAGTTTCTCTGCCATATCTGTGAATGTACCATTGCCATTGTTGTGGTAAAGGCGTGAAACGCCGAAGTTACTGACGTACATATCCGGTCGACCGTCATTATCGTAATCGCCGACCGCCACGCCGAAACCCCAGCGATCATTGGCTACTCCTGCTTTGTCGGTCACATCCTCAAATTTCCAATTGCCAAGATTATGGAAAAGGGCCGCGGGCACTGGTTTCTCTTTTCCCCGTAAGGCCTCTATCGTCGCACCGTTGACAAAATAGATGTCAGGCAATCCATCACCGTCGTAGTCAATGATAGCCACGCCACCCGATGGCGTTTCAAAAATATAGTCTTTTTGCGGACTACCAGAGCGGTGGCGGAAGTTTGCCATCGCCGTCTTATCGGCCACGTCTTCGAAGACGATCGCGGCTTTGGGATCCGTGATGCCAACCGTGCGTCGAGATGAATAGTTGACTGCCGTGCCAGTAGACACACCCATGGCCTGTTGAGGCTCAGGGTTTTTTGGTGGAGTTTGCGCGAAGACGAATGGCAGGTCTACTAATAATGAAATGAGAGATGCTAATAACGCTGGCTGGAAACTTTTTCTTGCTGTCTGTTTAAGAAACATTTTGATTACACTGCGCGACATGGGCCGTAACCAAAAAAAGACGATCCACGAAATGACAGGAAGTAAATACGCGAAATCACACTAAGAACATTTCGTGTAAATTCGTGTCTTTGGTTCGTGTCGTTTCGTGGATCGATCGTTTACTCAAAAGAACTTGCTCAAGAAAAAAGAATTTGACGTTTTGTATCACAGTTGGGCCCCCATCATTTATCATTATAACGGCCCGTGACAGTTTTCTCTGGTCTTTCGTCTCCATCAACATTCCTTGCGAAGCGCGAGGGTTCTGGCTTACCAAATGACCATATGATCAATGTCAAATGCCAAATGACAAATGATCCCCTCGTCATCGTGCGTCAGCCTCGTTAATCGCAAGGTACCGATCGATCGGCGGACCGGCAACAAGCTGAACTCGTCCGCTGGGCCATTGCACGTTTACCGACTGAACTGCGGCTGCGGCCCCCAAGCCCACGACTATACGCGGATCATTCGACGATAAATAGCTCCCGGAAGTGTTGGCGTCGAATATCTGCTTCTTGCCCGAGCTGTCAATGACTGTAATGCGGGCGCCAATTCCATTTCGATTAGACTTCGCGCCCGTTAAAGAGAGACCGAGCCAATGGTTTTTTGTCCCATCGTTCCGCAAAATGACCGGGGGTCCATCGAGTGGGGCGATCGCGATATCGATCTGGCCATCGTTGTTAATGTCACCAAAGGCGGCCCCCCGTCCCATCAAAACATTGCTGAAGGCTCTGCCTGCTGTGGCCGAGACATTCGCGAACCCCTTGCCAGTGTTAAGCATTAACAGCGGCGTCTGTTTGTATTTGAGATACGGGTTTGTCTTTTCGATGGTATCAAGCACGTGGCTCTGAGCGACAAAGATGTCGCGCAATCCATCGTTGTCGGCGTCAAGAAAGTGTGTCCCCCAACCAGAATACAAAAGAGTTATCTGGCCCACTCCAGAGGAGTTGGTTGCGTAAGTAAACGTCAGATCCCGATCATTGTGATAGAGCGGATAAGTTTCGTTTGAGAGCGTAGTAATGAAAACGTCGACGAAGCCGTCATTGTCGTAATCCCCCGCATCGATCCCCATCCCGGCGTAGGTCTTGCCATTCTCGTCGTACCCGGCACCGGAGGCCACTGCGATGTCTTCAAACGTTCCATCTCCCTTGTTGTGATAAAGCGATTGCCGGACACTATCGTTAGCCACAAAAATATCCAGCCATCCATCGTTATCAAAATCCCCAAGTGCAACTCCCAGGGCCTTTCCTCCCGGCTCGACGATCCCAGTCCTGGCGCTGACGTCTTCAAATGAGCCATCCGGCCGTTGATGGAACAGAATATTGCTGGCGCCGCGGAAATTATCAGGATGGCAGTAAGCCCGGTATCCTTCCCTTAATTCTCCACAGTAAACTGACCCGGATTCGAAATCCCAGTCGACATAGCGCCCGACAAACAGGTCGAGCTTGCCGTCACGATCATAGTCAAGCCAAGCAGCGCTTGTGGACCATCCGCCGCCAGCGACTCCGACCCTCTTAGATACATCGCTAAAGGTACCATCACCATTATTGTGATAAAGGTGATTGCCGCCATAGCCCGTGACATAGAGATCTGCAAATCCATCATTGTCATAGTCGGCCGCGGCAACACCCATACTGTAACCTTCGCCTTGCAAACCAGCCCTTTCCGTAACGTCCTCAAAGCTGCCATCTGCCTTCTGGTGATACAACCGATTCCAATATTTGGGCTCCCGCTTGTCCGGCATCTCCCTCTTAGGCATCGGATCCTTTAAAGCAGCACCGTTGGTGAAAAAGAGATCCATTCGGCCATCGTTGTCATAGTCCAACATAGCCACGCCGCCGCCCATAGCTTCCAGTAAGTATTTCGAGGAGGTGAACGATGCCGCGCGTTTGAAGTTGATGTTCGATTGACTGGTGATATCACTAAAGGTCACCGGAGATTGCCGCTGGGGGCTCGGAGGGGGCGCCGCTTTAATCGGTTCTCCGGCGTTATAAGACCGTCCGGTGCGCGGCGGGGTTGGAGTTGGGGTTTGTGCCGGCGTTTGGCAGATAGCTGAGAGTGGCGCCAGGAGAAAGGAAACAAGCGCGAAGAGTCTTAAAGTAAGACAAATAACTTGGATGTCACTCTCTTCAGCCAATCCGTATTTCAGGAACAAAGGAAATATCCATTAAAGCACACCAACCTCCTGGACCGTTTCGTGTGCTCTAGTGGATCGTAGTGCCCAGGTCACGAAGCAAGAATCAAGTCGTCACTATTTGACGGCAACTACCACGTAGTCTTTACCGCTATAAAGACGAACAGCGTCCCGGTCCTTTGTCATCATCAAAGGTCGTGGCCGCTTCAGTTCGGAGTCCTTAGTGGTCGCGACTGAAAGGATTTCGTTGCCCGCCAGATCGAGTATGTTCAGCTTTCCCTTGTCACTGACGCCGAAGCCATATGCACCCGTGCCAAGCGCAGAACCGTTGATCGTAATTGGCGAATCAGTAATAAAGAACCCTTCATATTTCGCTCGCACATCCGCGGCGTAGCCCGAAGTGTCCACCATACCCGCAATCACGTAACGGTCTCTACCAAAACGCGCGGCCGAAGCATTCCGCATCTGCGTCGGAGCGCTCTGACCTTGAAAATAGAATCCAGTCGGTATGACCCGCGCCAGTTCGCCGCCACTCAGGATGCTAACCGATTCTTGAGCAGCGCCTAACAGCAACGACGAACATGCCAACAACGCGACAAGTACCAGGAAAGGATGATGTTTCCAACTTTTCATAAAAGGTTTCCGTTCTGTTAAGAAGTCTGCGGAGCCGGGAATTATCCTACACTTTTCGCGGAAACAGGAACTTTAGTACTAGTCCCATGCGAGCAGCCCATGCTCGTTCATTGTGTTCAGCCCCTTCTGCTTCGAAATACTGAAGATCTTTTCCAAGTCGCCAGCCTTTTCTTACAAGTGTCTGTTGCAAGAGCCGCGCATCATCCACAGCGCGTTGCGCCTCTTCGGCATTGTGTCCTTCCTTCGTGCCGCTATCGACCCAGATCAGAAGGTGCGGCCTTTTCGTGAGGGCTTCAACATAATGCAGTATCTGCTTGTCAGCAAACCAGACAGAAGGAGAGATGACTGCCAGTCTGCTGAAAACGCGATGGTATCTTATCCCCAGATACAACGAAACGAGTCCGCCCAGTGAGGAGCCGCCGAGACCGGTGTGCTTTGCGTCTTGGCTCGTACGATACGTGGCATCAACGAAAGGTTTCAGTTCTTCAACCAGCATCCGACCGTACAGATCGGCTTTACCACCTTGAGATCTTTTGTCTTTCGCAGGCGTGTACTCGTTGAGGCGATCGCTGGTGTTGTAGATCCCGACAATGATCAGCGGTTCAATTTGTCTGGCGGAGATCAACGATTGAGCTGTTTCATCCACTCGCCATTCCTGGCCGGCAATAAAAGATGTAGCCCCGTCGAAAAGATTTTGGCCGTCGTTGAGATAGAGAACCGAATAGCGCTTCCGCCTGTCCGACTCGTAGTCGGGTGGCAAATAGACCACCACTTCGCGATCGTTATTCAGGATTTTGGAATGAAACTTCTTGTGTACTCGTATGTCGCCAACACGCGTGTGCATTGTCTGTGCTGTACTCACTCTTCCTTCTGAAGTGCGGCGCAACAAGCACCCTGGCGCGGCTGCCACGCCCGGAAGTCTGCCTGTCGCCGTGGTGCCAGTCACGGCTCCAACAAGGGATACGAATAAAAGAGCACGTAATATGACCCCGGTTCCGTAACTCATCTAACGTTTACCAAGATCATAAATTCTTGTATTAGGATTATATGACTTCCAGTTGAACCAATAATCATTGAGAACTGAAATCCTATTCAATTGTCGCCCACTAAGCGGCCCAGCGATGGCTTTACCGGCAAAGTCCCACTCGCTGCCGGTTTCAGCATCAACCATCCGCCATGCCGAGCTTTCAGGTTTGACGAAGAACTCCAGTTTGCGCCCTTCAACCATTCTTTCGTAAGCGCGAACCGATTTCCTGTCTTCCCCCACAACCAGGAAGATTGGAACTCCACTGATTTCATCCAGGATGGGACTCTGGAGTAACAAGTCGTCAAACGGATAAGCCTTTGGGGTTTTATTGATATTGATACCGGCCACCAAAGTGCGTGGACCAAGAGAAGCATCGAGAGTGTGGGACGTCGCCACGGGCACGGCGGACATTTTCTCTTCCCAGTTACCGGGGGGATATTTCCCTGCCCGCGCCAGTGATTCGTCAGGCCGCAGAACGCGACCGTGGGGTTCTTCGCGCTTCCATAATCCAAACGTCAGCTCATCATGAAAAACCGAACGGAGCCGCTTGCCTTTGAGCGGGCCCTGAATTGCTTCACCAGTTACCTGCTGCCACCACGAGCCTGTTTCTTCATCGTGCATGATGAAGTTCTGGTTGTTAATGCCCGCCAGATGGAAATGAAGGGTACGGCCGTCAACTGTCGTCTCCCACACCAGACCGGTGTGACAGAGCGTTCAATAGGTGGCTACGATCGGGGTTCCACCGACGACATCCTGCACCACGTGGTGATAGGCCATAAAGCGAACCGGATAGGCTGCCGCTTCCCCGTTGCTCTTAACCGCCAAAAGTACGTCAGCATCAGTCACAAATGTGGCATCGCTCGCCCTGGCGTAAGAGGCGTTAGCGAGTGGATTAAACATCCACTCAAAATGATTCTGGCGCGCAAACCAGGTAGCGAGCAGCAAAGGCAATAGGATTATTACCAGGACTGCCTTACGCCACCAAGGGCGCGAGGTATGCCAAAGCCAGGCTACGAGAACCAACGAGGCTACTAAAGCAAATACTGTAACAACCGGCGACCAACGCCGCAGCGAATAAGATATGGCCAGACCCCGCTCAGATTGAGGTTTGAAAGGCTGAACGATCCAAACAGGAATGATCACGACAGCTAGCGCTGCCAGCATAATCGCAAATAGCGCGGTCCATACGGCTTTCCTATTGAAAAAAGAGGTGCGGTTGTTATTTTCCATAGGTAGGAAACACTAACACAAAAGCTCTCTATGTTTGGAGAGCGGCGCGCCATAGGCGCCATAGCGGAAATTAGCCGCAGATTAACGCGCATGACACGGATCAGAACATGTTTAAGAGCCCGCTGCGCTTTTATGCAGCACTTCTAACCGCTCCTCGGATTCGGGTTGTGCGCTGCCGCTTCGCGCCGCCAGTTTACGCTCTCTTTTCTCCCTCCTCTTTTGCTCTATCTCTTTAAAGCGACGTTCGATTGAAACTACCCGATCAGGACGAGGCTTTCCGAAATGCTTGAAGTAGATGTGCTCGATAAACTTCGGGAGGGGTAGCTTCCATCGTTCCTGCCGATGGTTTGCCAAACTCCCAAATTTCTTCGGATTCATGCCAAGTTCTCGCGCCATCTGGATTTGCGCATCACTTAAATGAAACCTCTTTCGAGCATCAATCCAGATTTGCAAGTCTAGTGGAATGCGCTTCCTCGCCACAAATATTCCTCCTTTCGGCAATAAGAGATTTTTAGCAACAGCAGTTCGTTAGCTACTTCGCGCGAGCTATTTTACGCTGCAGCGCGTACCGGTACATAACGGCTTTGCCGCTCGATGTGAGGCGGCGGCTCTGCCCCGCCGGTTAGTTGCAAGAAATAGTCGGGCTCTGCCCCTGGTGCGGACTCGGTCCCCGATTTAGGTTTTGAAATTGAAGTATTCCAAGCATCCTCGCTTTCGGTTAGAATCTCGAACCATGACACGTTGAGTTTTGTTATATCCCGGTGAAGACGGTTTCCTGGTTGCGGAAGTGCCCAGTCTTCCT
>WNGF01007218.1_pt1 | contig 13513 bp, 18 predicted proteins | sample 5400641 | NCBI WGS metagenome assembly WNGF01 (sample SAMN13153371, study PRJNA577476) | soil metagenome | isolation source: 80 cm soil or saprolite under grassland replicate 2 | place: USA:California | collected 2016-06-15
GGCTCGAGGCGGCACCGCTGAAGGAGGTCGCCGAATGGACCCAAGCGTACCGCCGGTTCTGGGAGGAGACCTACGACCGGCTGGACGAGTACCTGGATGAGCTCAAGGGTCGAGGAAAGGAGAAGGGCGATGGGCGGAAGCGGTAGCCACCAACTCACGGTAGCGACGCCGTCGGACCGGGAGATCGTCATGACCCGGGTCTTCGACGCGCCGCGCGACCTGGTGTTCGAGGCGCACACCTCGTGCGAGCACATGTCGCAATGGTGGGGCCCGAGGAGATACCAGATCGCGAGCTGCGAGATGGACTTCCGGCCGGGTGGCGCGTGGCGGATCGTGCACCGGGGAGCCGACGGCGACGAGCACGGTTTCCGGGGCGAATTTCGGGAGATCGTCCGTCCGGAGCGCATCGTGTGGACATTCGAGTACGAAAGGATGCCGGGTCACGTCTCGGTCCAGACCGCTACGTTCGAGGAGCACGACGGCAAGACCACGCTCACGAGCACCGCCGTCTTCGACACAGTGGAGGATCGCGACGGGATGCTCGAGTCAGGCATGGAGGAGGGCGCGGCCGAGACCATGGATCGGCTCGAGGAGTACCTCGAGGTACTCAAGGGGCGCGCTGCTGGCTAGCTGTGGTTCCCACGAGGGGTGCCAAAACCGGTCGGTGCATGGTCGGGTGCTTGGTCGTAGTCCGTACACGGGCCGTTTCATACCGGACCAGCGATTCGTCGCAGCGGAGGATCCTCTAGCCGATCGGCTTGACGTTGGCGGCCTGCGGACCCTTTTCGCCCTGAGTCACTTCGAACTCCACCCGCTGGCCCTCCTCAAGGCCCTGTCCGGTTCCCGCGATGGCGGTGGAGTGGACGAATACATCCTTACTACCATCCTCGGGCGAGATGAACCCGTAGCCCCTATCGCGGTTGAACCACTTCACAACGCCGGTGGCCATACCTCACTCCCTCTCGTCTGGCGCTCCCAGTTCGGTGTTCCAATCAGTCTAGGAGCTCGCCAGCCCCCAGGTTGACTGCCGCGTCATCGTGCTCGACGAGAAGGACGCGGCGCCTACGGGCCGCCGGAGAACGGTGACTTCTGCCCTGCGGAGGCCCCGGCCGGGACCGGGTACGATCAGCAGCCGCCCCGTGCTCTGCAGTGGCCGACGCGGGGGCTTGCCCCGGTGTGGGCAAGTGGCATCACGCAACGCGAGCTCGGCCATTTCAGTCAGGAACGCACGGGTTTCTGAAACGGTCGCCGTACCGTCCTGCTTGTCAAGGTTCCGCTGCCGCTGGCGCCAGGCAAGCGCCCAACGGATGAGGCTGGCCACCTGGGGGAACTCGTGCTGCGCCCATGACGCAGCCTCACGCTTCGAGAGGCGTTCGCCGAGCCTGATCGCAGTGCAGCCCGCGGCACATCGTGAGGATCGCATACGCCTGCGATCCGGGCGGCGCGTCATCGGCGATCCGATTGGTGAACCCAACCAGGGACCGTCGTACCTCGTCGATGTACTCGGCGCTCGAGATCGGCGGGATCAGCGAGTCGATGAACGGACGCGACCACGATCGCGGTCATCAGCCGCGGTGAGCCCTGGCCGTCGAGGCCGGACGAGACTGGATCCTCAACTGGTACCCGGCCCGTGACAGCGCGGTGAGGTTGATTGGGCCGCCCGTCCGATCCGGCCGTCGATCCCTTGTTGGATTCGATCCGCGAGGCACGTCGACGGGCTCCAGCGGTTCATGGACAAATGCTGAATGTTGTTCTTGAGGAAGGAACTTGCTCACCACACCGGCGTCTTCGCCCAGTCTCAGGGCCAAGAGAAGAGGCATGGCTGCCATGTCGGATCGGTGAGATGGCGACCCGCTCGTTATCCGGCTGCCACCCTCCTCGCGCGGCGCCGTTACCGAACCGGGCCGCGCTGATAACGCAGGTAAACGACTCCGGAGCCGAACGTGCGGGTTTCGACGAGCCGCAGATTGATCGTGTTGTCCAACGCCGGGAAGAACGGCGTGCCGCCGCCCAGGACAACCGGATGAACGACCAGCCGGTATTCATCGATCAGGCCGAGCCGCATGAAGCTCGAGGCGAGGGTGGGGCCACCGACATCCATGTCCGTGCCGGGTTGCGCCTTCAGCTTCGTCACCTCTTCGGCGATGTTGTCCCTGACCAGCCTGCTATTCCAGTCGACCTTCTCCAGGGTCGTCGAGAACACGATCTTGGGCATGTCCCTCCAGATTCGGGCGAACTCGACCACGTGCTCTGGGGCCGAGGGGTTCGCATCCGCCGTTGGCCAGTACTCGGCCATGAGCTCGTACAGCCGCCGTCCGTACAGGAAGGTACCCATTTCCCGCGCCTGATCGTTCCAGAACCTGTGCAGCTCCTCGTCGGGGGTGGACCAGTCGAGCTCTCGGTTCGGACCCTCGATGAACCCATCGAGCGACACGTTCATCGAGTAGATGACCTTCCTCATCCCGTTCTCCTTCGGTCGGCGACACATCGTCGGTGCTGTCAACCGGACAGATGTCGAAAGAATGTCCGCATGCGACGGGGCACTCTATCGGCGGGACCCTCGTTGGGCCGTCAACGACGAGCCGAAGTTACTCACCTATGCTCGAGGCTCCCCTCTTTCTCTTTCGGGAGGTCTCCTCGCCTGGGAGGGGCACTCCGGCCTGGCGAAGCGCTTCTTCGAGGGACGCGATGACTTGGAGGGCGGCCTGTTCCGTCACAGGGCGCTCCAATTCGGGCTCTCGCTGATAGGCGCGCCGGTAGGCGTTCTTCAGCCGATGGAGCCGGTTCCTATATTGCTTGGGGACACGATCTTCGCCGCCATCCATGTCCGCAACATTCTGGCCCACACCGGTCCTTGGCTGAAGACGGCCGTCAGCTCGTTCGAGGAGGCAACCCCCAGGGGCGGCGTCGGTCCCCCGACGGCCTGTTGCCTCCTGGCAGGCGTTGGACGAGAATCGCGGCAACAAGGGAACAACACCCCCAGGTGGCCACCGGCGGGGACGGCATCCGCGCCGGGGCTGAAAAGGGAAGCCGGTGAGAGTCCGGCACGGTCGCGCCACTGTGACCGGGGAGCGAATCCGAGAGATGCCACTGGGACCGGAGGTCCTGGGAAGGCTCGGGGGAGCGGTGATCCGGGAGTCAGGAGACCTGCCTCGGGAGTGAGGGAGCCGTCCCTCGCGTACAGGCGGGCGGCCCGAGGGCAGCCTCCGGCCGAGCGCCGGAGGCTTTTCTCTAAAGCGCCTCCCGAGGGTCGGCCTGAGCGGCCGCGCGTTCGGCCGGGGAGGTGGAAAGCATGGCCTCAACCCTTCGCCGCGTTCTCGCGGCGCCCTTTGCGACGCGAACAGCTTCGGGCTGTTCGAACCGGACGGCACGGAAGCGAGGAACAGGAGTCTCATCGGCGCACGGGCGGCCAAGGGCCCTGGCCTCGATCCTCCTCCCGGTGCTCCTGGCGGGATCGGCGTGCGCAAGTGCCTCCAAGCCGGAGGCGTCTTCGCCCGAACCGTCACCGACCGTGACCGCAGCCTTCCCCGTCACGGTGGCAGCCACCAACGGCGCTGTCTCGATCAAGCATCGCCCCCTGCGGATCGTGTCGCTCTCGCCCACTGCTACCGAGATGCTGTTCGCCATCGACGCGGGGAGCCAGGTAGTCGCCGTCGACGACGACTCGAACTATCCACCGCAAGCTCCCATGACCAAGCTCTCGGGCTTCCAGCCGAACGTCGAGGCCACCGCCAAGTACACACCCGACCTGGTGGTGATCTCCAACGACACCGGTAACCTCACGAAGTCGCTTCAGGCCCTGAGCATCCCGGTCCTGCTGGAGCCCGCCGCCGCATCACTCGACGATACCTACTCCCAGATCCAGCAACTCGGGGTGGCCACCGGGCATGTGGCGGATGCGGCCGGGCTCGTGGCCTCGATGAAGTCCCAGATCCAGCAATTGGTGGCATCGGAGCCGACGTTCAGCCACCCCCTGACCTACTACCACGAGCTCGACCAGACCTACTACACGGCAACGTCCAAGACCTTCATCGGCAAGGTCTACAGCCTGCTGGGGTTGAAGAACATCGCCGACCAGGCCAAAGGGGCCACCTCCGGATATCCCCAGCTCTCGGCCGAATACATCATCAAGGCGAACCCGGACGTCATCCTCCTGGCGGACACCAAGTGCTGCGGACAGTCGTTGAAGACCGTGTCCAAGCGGCCGGGCTGGGATGAGGTCACCGCCGTGCGGTGGGGTGTTGTCGTGGCGCTCGACGACGACGTCGCCTCTCGGTGGGGTCCGCGCGTGGTCGACTTCGTCAGGACCGTCGTTCAGGCCCTCACCGAGCTCGAGCCGAAACTGCAGTCGGCGAGCCCCTGATGGCGCTCACGAGGGTGGGGTTCGCCGCGGGGGACATCCGGGCGGCGCGGCTTCGGCCCCGCCTGCTGGTGGTCGCGGTGGCCTGCCTCCTTGGGGCCGGCCTCGCCGGCATCATGGTGGGCCCGGTCGGCCTGCCCCCCACCGCGGTGATCAGGGACCTGATCGATCACCTGCCGCTCGTGCACCTCTCCTCGGGTCTGTCACGGCAGGACGCAGCGATCCTGTGGCAGCTTCGGGTACCGCGGGTGGTCCTGGGGGGGCTGGTGGGCGCCATGCTCGCCCTCGGCGGCGCATCCTATCAGGGGGTGTTCCGGAACCCCCTGGCCGATCCCTACCTTCTCGGGGTGGCCGCCGGCGCCGGCCTTGGGGCCACGCTCGCCATCGCCTACCTTCCCCACCAGGCCGCGTGGCCGGTCAGTCCACTGCCACTCGCAGCGTTCGTTGGCGCCCTGCTGGCCGTGACCGCTACCTATGTTCTGGGCCGCTCGGCGCTTCGAACCAGGAGCACTGGGACCCTCATCCTGGCGGGCGTGGCCGTGGCGTCGTTCTTCACCGCGGTCCAGACCTACGTCCAGCAGCTCCACGCGGACGACCTGCGGCAGGTCTACTCCTGGATCCTGGGTGGGCTCAACACCGTGGGGTGGAGCGAGGCCGCCCTCATCCTGCCCTACGTGGCTGTGAGCGGCGGGGCGCTGGTCCTGCACCGCAGGCTCCTTGACGTCATGAGCCTCGGGGATGAGGAGGCCGAGAGCCTGGGGATCGACCCGACTCGGGTCCGCCTCACGGTGGTGGTGGTGGCCACCCTGGGAACGGCCGCGGCGGTCGCCGTGAGCGGCCTTATCGGCTTTGTCGGCATCATCGTCCCCCACACGGTTCGGCTGGTGTTCGGGGCGAGCTACCGGCGCGTCCTACCGCTCTCGGTCGCCTTCGGGGCTGCCTTCCTCATCCTGGCCGACCTCCTGGCCAGGACGATCGTGGCCCCCGCGGAGCTGCCCATCGGCATCATCACCGCGTTCTTCGGGGCTCCCTTCTTCCTGCTCGTCCTGAGGAGCGCGAGGAGGAGCCCATGACCACTGTCGAGATGGTGGATGTCTCGGTTGCCTACGACGGCGTCCCCGTGCTCCAGGGCCTGCGCGTGGATGTTCCCCCCGGTGCCTGGATCGGTCTGATCGGACCCAACGGGGCCGGCAAGACCACGCTGCTTCGGGCGATCGCCGGGCTCGTTCCGTATCTGGGCGACGTGCGGGTAGCGGGGGCGCCGGTCTCGGCGACCAGCAGGCGGAACCTGTCTTGCCTCGTCGCCATCGTCCCTCAGCGTCCCGTGATCCCTGAGTCGATGTCCGTGACCGACTACGTGCTGACCGGCCGGACCCCGTACATCTCCTACCTCGGCACCGAGAGCCACAGGGACCTCGAGGTCGTGGCAGAGGTATTGGAGCGGCTCGAGTTGGGGCCCCTGGCCGGGCGGCCGCTCGGCTCTCTCTCCGGAGGGGAGGCCCAGCGGGCCGTCCTCGGCCGGGCCCTGGCCCAGCAGGCTCGCGTGCTGCTGCTGGATGAGCCCACCGCGTCGCTTGACGTGGGCCATCAGCAACAGGTCCTGGAGCTCATCGACGAGCTCCGGACCGAGCGCGAGCTGACGGTGATCAGCGCCATGCATGACCTCACCCTGGCCGGACAGTTCGCGGACCGGCTCCTCCTGCTCAGCGGGGGCCGGGCCGTGGCCGAGGGAGCCGCCAGGGACGTCCTCACGGAGGGCGCCATCCGCGAGCACTACGGCGCGTCGGTCCGGATCCTGGAGGAGCCCGGTGGCGGGGTCCTGGTCATCCCGACCCGGACCGCCGGCCACCCGGCCGCGCCGGTGGCAGGGGCGAATCCGTGAGCGGGATTCGGCAGCCACCCGAGGAGCGGCCCAAAGCTCCGAAGCGGGCCCCGGCCTCCTCCCTGGTGCTGGTGAACACGGGAGAGGGGAAGGGCAAGACAACCGCCGCCATGGGGATCTTGCTCCGCGCCGTGGCCAGGGGGTGGAAGGCGTGCGTGTTCCAGTTCGTCAAGTCCGGGCGGTGGAGGGTCGGGGAGGAGAAGGTGGCCCGGGAACTCGGGGTCGAGTGGTGGTCGATGGGTGACGGCTTCACCTGGGACTCGGAGGACATGGCCCGCTCGGCCGCACTGGCCAGGGTGGCGTGGGAGGCGGCCAGAGACAAGATCGGCTCGGGCGACTACGAGCTCGTTGTCTTGGACGAGATCACCTACCCCATGAACTGGGGCTGGATCCCCGCCGAGGAGGTGGGCGAGGCGATCCGGACCCGCCCGGGCCACGTGAACGTCGTCGCCACCGGCCGGGACGCCCCGGCGGAGCTCCTTGCGGTGGCCGACACCGTCACCGAGATGCACAAGGTCCGGCACGCCTACGACCGGGGCGTTCGGGCCCGGAGGGGGATCGACTTCTGATGCCCCTCGTCCTCCTTCTCGGCGGCGTCCGGAGCGGGAAGTCGCGGATGGCGGTGCGCCTGGCTGCCGCCGGGGGGCGACAGGTGGTGGTGGTGGCCACGGGAGAGGCCCGGGACGAGGAGATGGCCGAGCGGATCCGCCGCCACCGCGCCGAGCGGCCGCGGGATTGGCAGACGGTGGAGGAGCCGCTCGACCTCGAGGGGGCCCTGGCAGGGGTCCCCGAGGAGGCCTGCGCACTGGTGGAATGCCTCACTCTGTGGGTCTCCAACCTCCTGGAGCGGAGCCTCTCCGATCCAGGGATCGAGGACCGAGCGAGGAAGGCCGCAGCCCTGGCCGCCTCCAGGGCGGCGGGTACCGTCGCGGTGACCAACGAGGTGGGGTGGGGGGTGGTGCCGGACAACGCCCTGGCCCGGCGTTTCTCCGATGTCCTCGGACGAGTCAACGCGATCTGGGCCGAGCATGCCGACAGGTCGGCCCTGGTGGTGGCGGGGCGGATTCTCCCCTTGATCGGACTGGAGGTGATGGCCGATGACCGAGCCAGTGAGTGACGAAGTCGAAGGGCTGCTCGCGGACATGCCTTCTCCCGATGAGACCGCGGCGGCGTCGGTCCGGGATCGTGCCAACCAAGTCCTCCGGCCCACCGGCGCACTGGCCCGCATGGACGAGGTCGCCGTGTGGCTGGCGGGGTGGCAGCGGACCGCCCGGCCCCATGCGGAGGCCCCGGCGGTCGCGCTGTTCGTGGCCGACCACGGTGTCGCGGCCGAGGGGGTCAGCGCCTATCCGGCCGAGGTCACCGAGGCCATGCTGCGGGCCCTTCGGGACGGGGTCGCCACGGCGAGCGTGATGGTGAGGACCATCGGCGCTTCCATCACCGTGCACGACGTGGGCGTCGGATCTCCCTCGGGGAACTTGTTGCGGGAGCCCGCCCTCGGCGAGGAGCGATTCCACCGATGCCTGGAGGCCGGGCGGCGCGCGGTGGCGGAGCTCGAGGCCGACCTCCTGGTTCTCGGGGAGATGGGTATCGCCAACACCACCGCGGCCGCGGCCGTCTGCACGGTCCTGTTCGGTGGTCCCGCCGAGGAGTGGACCGGGCTGGGAACGGGCATCGACGAGGCCACCTACACCCGCAAGGTAGCGGTGGTTGACGCGGCCCGCAGTCGGGTCGGCGATGCCTCCGGTCCGATCGAGGTCCTGCGTCAACTGGGGGGCCCGGAGTTCGTGGCCATGGCCGGCGCGACCATCGAGGCCAGACGACGTTCGATCCCCGTGCTCCTTGATGGCTTCGTGGTCACGGCGGCGGTGGCCCCGCTCGACATTGCTCGCCCCGGCGCCCTGGACCATTGCCTGGCCGGGCATTGCTCGGGGGAGCCCGGCCACCGCCTTCTCCTCGAGAAGCTGGGCAAGACTCCTCTCCTCGATCTGGGCCTGCGCCTGGGGGAGGGGAGCGGTGCCTTGGCCGCCGTCCCCTTGGTGAAGCTCGCTGCGGCCTGCGTCACGGACGTGGCCACCTTCGAGGAGTGGGGCCTCCAAAGGTGAGGGGGCTTCGAGCCGCGGTGGCATTCCTCACCAGGATCCCGGTTGGGGCCGCGGCTGTGGAGCGAGACGATCTCAAGAGGTCGGTTCCATTCTTCCCACTCGTCGGTGGACTTCTCGGGCTCGCAGTGGCGGGGGTCTACGCCGCTGCCCGGACGATCCTCCCCTCATTCGGGGCGGCTGTCCTGGCGATCGGAGTGGGCGTCGGGCTGACCGGCGGCCTCCACGAGGACGGCCTGGGGGACACCGCCGATGCCCTCGGGGGGCGCAGCCGGGAGGAGGCCTTGGGCATCCTGAAGGATCCCGCTCACGGCACGTACGGAGTGCTGGCCATCTCGATCGGCCTCCTCCTGCGAGTGGGTGCGCTGTCTGGGCTCGACGGGTGGTCGGCCCTGTCCGTGCTTCCCGCGGCCCACGCCCTCAGCCGGGGAGGGACGATGGTTCTTCTCGGAGTGATGAAGCCTGCGACGGAGGAGGGATTGGGGGCCTCCTACGCAGACGAGGTCTCCTCGAAGCGACTGGTCGCTGCGATCTTCCTCGCGGTGGCGATCGGGCTGACCGCTCTGGGGCTGTGGGTTGCCCCCGCGTGTCTGCTGGCCGCGGGGGCCGCTTGGGCGATGGGACGCTTTGCTCTCCGCAAGATCGGGGGGCTCACCGGCGACGTCCTGGGGGCGGCCCAGCAGGCGGCCGAGACCCTGATTCTGCTGCTCGGTGGGGCCGTCGTTACGAGAGGGTGGCCGGGGCTCCCCTGGTGGCGATGAGCGCGCGGTTGTGGCTGGTTCGGCACGGCGCTACCGATTGGAGCGACAAGGGTCGGTTGAACGGGTGGGCCGACGTGTTCCTCAACGAACGGGGACGCCTCCAGGCGGAACGCCTGGCAGCTTGGCTCGCCGGGAAGGCGTTCGCCGGCGTGTGGAGCTCGGACCTCAGCCGTTCCACCGAGACGGCTCGCCTCGCGGCGTCCGGAGCCGCCACCGATGAGCGGCTCCGAGAGCTCGACTTCGGCGAACTCGAGGGCAGGACGTGGGACGAGTGCCCTCCGGAGGTGAGGCAGGCCCTTGCTGCATTCGACGATTTCGAGGCGCCGGGCGGCGAGGCCGTGACCCAACTCAGGCGACGTGTCCATGAGTTCGCGATGGCGCTCGGGGACGGAGACCATCTCGTGTTCACCCACGGCGGGGTGATCAGGCTCCTCCTACGAGAGGCCGGTCGCGATGCTTCCGTCACTCCCGGCGAGATGGTCAGTCTTTCGGCGGCAGAGGTGGACCAACAAACTCTTGGTCGTAGCGACTGGCGATCTCTTTGAGCGCTTGTTTGTCGAGGAACTGCTCATCGGCGGGCGGCAGCCCCAGGGATCCGGCCGGCTTCCCGCCCTCCCGAAAGAACCCCTCGACACCCGCCGGCCCGAAGATCAAGAGCAGGCGGGCTTCCGGCGAATCCACATGGAAGGCGTGCGCGACGCCGCGAGGGCCATAGACGACCGAGCCAGCGGCCGCTTCGATCACGGCCTCACTATGCTGGACACGAACCTCGCCGGAGAGGACCACGAAGAACTCGTCCTCCCTTCGGTGGATATGGAGTGGTGAGGCGAACCCCTTGGGCGCCAGCAGCTCCAGCACGGCGTAGCGCCCCTCCGTTTGCTCCCCGGTCGCCCTGAGAACGCCCAGCCCGCCGTTGAACCACAACGCCTCGCCCTGACCGGGCCCAGCCCGGAGCCACCGCTCGTTTGCGGAAGCGACATCGATCACTCCTTCCAGCGCTCGGCCTCGTCGATCAGCATAACGGCGCGTGACCCTCCCGCCTAAGTTTGCTTCGCGCTCCGGCGACGTCGTCGGCACCGGCGCACCGCGCGATCGCGTCGGACCCGATCGAGGAGGACGTTGCGGTCATCGGGGCAGCACGCCTCTTAGGAATGCGTCGAGTCGGGTGGGGGTGGAGGTCTCGGCCGTGCGCTCGACGCCGTCCAGTACCCGGTCCTCGTTGATGGCAATCTGGCTCTCCACCAGGAGGGAGGCGAACTCTTCGGACGTGCCATGTGCCAGGCCGCCCTGAGCGAGAGCACGTTGGCGTCCTCCAGCCCGAACAGGAGCTCCTCGAGCTCGTGGAGCCCGGCGACAGGGCCCACCCCTCGATCTCGACCCGCTCCGATGCTGCTGGCCAGCACGATATGGCCCACGTGATGGTCGCGGAGGGCCTGCGTGATTGCCCAGCTCATCTGAGAGCGGTTCGACACGAAGCGTGGGTCGGTCACGTCGTCGGGGAGCACGACCAGGGCTGCCCCGGCGTCCTTGAACGACATCTGAAGGTCGTCCACGTTGATCGCGTTGCCCTCCACGATCTCTGCGCCTCGTCGCCCGAACGCCAGGAGCCTGCCCGCCGATCGCCCGAACACGCGGAGGCCCTGCTCCTGATCAAGATGAAGGTCGGTCACCTTACTCCCCGACGTTTCCAGATGCTCCCATCACTGCGATCATCCCCACCTCCTTCGTTCGCTCCTGGCGTTTCGTCGCGGCCTTACCCCAGGATCGCGCAGGCCGAGCTCGGAGCCGCCTCGCTCGGGAATCCGGCCCCGCCCGACCATCAGCACCCTATCCCCTTGCGGACGACCGACATCGCACTGGGCAGGTGCACGGGTGGCCCCGATGCGATCGCCTCTCCTGGGCCGCTCCAGCCCCGGCAAGAGCGCCCGGCGAGACAGACGGTACCGTGTCCGTGTTCCACCTGGACCCCGATAGCCGAAGCTTCCCGCTTGCTACGCCATTTGTGGGTTGCCACCCTGTTGAATGAGCGCTAGAAGATCACCATGTGATGAGCCCGTCTCGCAGGACCTCGGCCTCCTCGCGGGACATCCAAACTCTCTCCGGCCGGGTCAGGAAAGGGGGAATCTTATGAAACGGGGACCCTTGATGGTGGGTCTGGCCGTCTTGTTCCTAGGGGTCATGGTAGGCACCGCGCAGGCAGCGAGGCCGATCACGCTGACCTTCCATGAGAAGAACGCCACCGAGACATTCCATGACGTCATTCCTTGCATCGGGGGCGAAGGAGGGGCTGGCGCCACCATCACCACCACGGAGAACGGGGTGTTCCACGTGACCGCGGCGGGCATCGACGACAAGGGGACACCAGATCCCGAGGACGACGAGTTCATCCCCCCGTACCACGTCACGGGGACTTTCACCGGGACCTTCGAGGCCGTGCCGGATGACCCGTCGCTCCCCACCTTCACCGGGCACTTCACACAGTGGTTCGGTGAGAACAGCAACACCAAGAACTTCGCTGCCACGTTCACCTTCACCGTCATCGGCACAGGCTCCGACGGCTCTACCATCAAGTTCCATGAGACCGCCCACTTCAGCGTGAGTGCGCAGGGCGCGACCGTCGAGTTCGACAAGCTCCGCTGTTTCTAGCCCGGCCAGCGAAGGCAAAAGGGGCCACCGTTTCCGGTGGCCCCTTCGCCTGTTCATCGAGCCGCTTTCCTGCTCCAGCGAGGGTGCGTTTCATACCGGGACTCCCAGCAATTCAGCGCAGCGGAGGATCGCCTCCGCTGAGCGGTCGATGTCCTCCTCGGTCGTGGACCAGTTGGAGACCGAGATCCGCATGGCCCCTCGACCCCGCCAGATCGTGCCGCCCGCCCAGCACGTACCGTCGCTCTGGATCGCGGCGATGACCGCCGCCGTTCGCTCATCCGCCCCGCGATCGTCGTCCCCAGGCGCAGCGAAGCGGACGAGGACCTGGTTGAGGACCACGTCGTTCAGGATCGTCACCCCGGGAGCGGCTTCGAGCCGGCGGGCGATGCGGCGGGCCAGCGTACAGCATCGGTCCACGAGCTGGGCGAGGCCGGATCGACCGAGGGAGCGAAGAGCGACGTAGACACTAAGTCCCCGGGCGCGGCGCGAAGACTCGGGCACGTAGTCGTACGCCTGGTATGCCTCGCCGGCTCCGCGCACCAGGTACGCGGCGGTCACGGTCATCGCCGCCCGGTGGGCGACCGGGTCGGCCACGAACACGATCCCGCAGTCATACGGAACGTTGAGCCACTTGTGGGCGTCGGTTGCCCACGACTGCGCCATCTCGACTCCGTCGAGGTGATGGCGCAGCGTCGGCGAGGCCGCCGCCCAGAGCCCGAAGGCGCCGTCCACGTGGAGCCACGCGCCGCGCTCGGCGGTAGCGGCCGCGATCTCGCGCAGCGGGTCGAAGGCCCCGGTGTTCACGTTGCCTGCCTGGGCACAGACGATCGTCGGCCCGGTGCTCGCCTCCAGGGCCCGTCGTAGGGCGTCGGCCCGCATCCTCCCCTGTCCGTCCGCGGGCACCTGGGTGACCCGCTCGCTCCCGAGGCCCAGCATCCTGAGCGCGACGAAGATCGTGGTGTGCGCTTCGCGGCCGACGATGACGTTGACCGGCGGCGCGTCGAACAAACCGTGCGCCTCCACGTCATAGCCCACGGCGTGAAGGACCCCATGGCGGGCCGCCGCGAGGCCCGTGAAGTTGGCCATCGTCCCGCCGGTGACGAATCCCACGCTCGCTGTGGCTGGCAACCCGAAGAGCGTCCTGAGCCACGAGCCGGCCACCTCCTCCAGAACGGACGCCGCCGGCGACGCGGGATAGTTCCCGGCGTTCTGGTCCCACGCCGCAGCCAACCACTCCGTCGCAACAGTCACCGGGAGGCTTCCACCGATGACGAACCCGAAGTAGCGTGGCCCGGCGGTGGCCACGAGCCCGGGGTCCGCGTCGCGCGCCAGGCGTGCCACGACCCGCTCCGAGTCCTCACCCCGATCAGGAAGGTCCCCGCCCAGCGCGGCGCGCAAGGCATCCGGCTCGATCGGGCGTCCAACCGGGCGCTCCGCAAGCTCGGTCAGGTAATCGATCGCCAGCTCGGCTGTCTCCCGAAGGAGGGCGAGGTCGGTCCGCTGGTGGTGCGTCATCACCGCGCGCCATCCTACGTCGCGGCCCTACCGGGACGTGACAGGGCAGGTCCGAGTCGGAGCGTGTGGCCGGCAGGCGCGCGGGGGCCCCGGCGACGGGGGTCTGGAAATGGAAGAGGTCAGGCTCCCGGCGCCCGCCAGTCAACGCTCTGCTTGGAGGCGGCGTCCATCTCCTCCGGCGTGATGAGCACGGTCGTGCTGACGCTCACTGTGCCGCTTGAGGAAGTCTGCGTGCTGAACGCCGCGG
>WNGF01009685.1_pt1 | contig 13513 bp, 8 predicted proteins | sample 5400641 | NCBI WGS metagenome assembly WNGF01 (sample SAMN13153371, study PRJNA577476) | soil metagenome | isolation source: 80 cm soil or saprolite under grassland replicate 2 | place: USA:California | collected 2016-06-15
TCCGCGAGTCCCACCCCACCGACCCGATCATGCCCTACGGTGCCTCCAAGCTGGCCGGGGAGCGGTTCGGGCTGGCCTTCCTGCACTCCTACGGCCTGGACTTCGTCGCCGCCCGGCCGTTCTGCGTCTACGGCCCCGGAGAGGATCCGGCGACCTCCCTGGTCGAGGTGAGCCGCTACCTGCGGTGGCATCTGAACGGTCGGGCGATCCAGGTCGTGGGCGACGCCCGGCGCAAGACCCGCGACTTCATCCACGTGAGCGATGCGGTCGGGGGCCTGGTGGCCGTCGCGGAGCGCGCCCAGCCCGGAGGGATCTTCAACGTCGGCTCCGGGACGGAGGTGTCGATGCGGGAGCTGGCGGAGCGCACCCAACGGGTGGCTGGTGGGACCGTGCGCGTTCGCGAACTGACGGACATCCAGGACGACACCCACCGCCTCGTTGCCGACATCTCCAGGCTCAGTCGGCTCGGCTACGCCCCCCGTGTGCCTCTGGACGAGGGCATCGCCGACCTGATCGAGGAACTGGGTGACCGGCCGGAGCTCCCCACAGGCGCCACGATCTTCCGACCGGGTCAGAGGGCGGAGGTGTGACCGAGGTCCGACGGCTCGATCGGGTCCGCGAGTGGCACAGCGATCCCCACAGCAGCTCTCCCTTGCGAGGTCCTGTCCGGACTCGGCGGGGGAAGGCCAGGCCCCCTTCGTTGAAGGCCCTCACGGTGGCCCGGGCGGACCCGGTTCGCCGGAACGTCGAGAACAGCGACCGGATGGCCTGTTGCACCTGCTGGTCGGGGTCGAGCACGACTCGGCTCGAGGGGTCGTACACAAGTCCAACTGGCAGCGGGGAGAGGAGCTCGCCGCGACGGGCTTTGGACACGATGCCACCGCGCAGTCTGGCCCGGAGCACGTGCAGCTCGGCCTCGCTCATGGTGCCCTTCAAGCCGAGCAACAGGCGGTCGTTGAACGCCGCGGGATCGTACAGGGCCGTCCTCGTCCAAGATGAGGGTCCCGGCCAGGGCGCAGATCTCGAGCAGGCGGTGCCAGTCGGCGTTGTTGCGGGCGAGGCGGGACACCTCCAGGCCGAGGACGATCCCCGCCCGGCCCATCCCCACCTCGGGCACCAGGCGCTGGAACCCCTCACGGTCGGCGGCGGAGGCCCCGGAGTGGCCCTGGTCGGAGTCGATCACCACCACCTGCTCCTGGGCCCATCCCAAAGCGACGGCCCGCTGGCGGAGGGCGTACTGGCGCTTGGTGGATTCGGTGTTCTCCATCACCTGGCGGAGGGACTGCCTCACGTACAGGTACGCGTTCCGTCTGAGGTGCTCGGCGGTCACCTTGCCCGACGACACGGGTCCCATCACCTCACCCCCTCACAACGGCGGCCAGGGCCATCGCGGCCAGCACGTGGACCACCTCGGCGACGGTCCCATCCGCCACCGCACGCTCCGGGCGTGCGGGGGGCCTCCTCCGGGACCCGGGTGGCTCGACGCACCGGCTCCAGGCCTCGGCCCACGCGGCCATGCCCTCCCGCAGGAACAGGGCCAGTCCGAGGGTGCTCCCGGCAACCGACAAGTGGTCTCGTCAGGCCGCACTCCGGCCGCAAGAAACCGGGAAACAGCAAGAAACAGCAAGAGGCGCCGCGATCCGAAACTGCACGTCAGCATCCATCTTCGGGAGTTTCCGCTGGTCGATCATCAGGCTTGCCGAATTTTGCCAAGGTGGGGGTCGCGGGTTCGAATCCCGTCGTCCGCTCGAGATCGTGTACACATCGGGTCCTCCGACCGAAGGGGGACTGATGACTGAGCGAGAGAGAGATCGGAAGGCGGCGCGTCGGCTGGCCATCCTCCGGCATGCCCGGGAGGTAACCGGCAACGTCTCCAGGACCTGCCGGTACTACGGGATCACCCGCCAGGCCTACTACACGTGGCTCAGGCGGTACGAGGAGCTCGGCCTCGAGGGCCTGCTGGACCGGTCACGTCGGCCCCTGGTGAGCCCCAACGGCACCGATGCCGAGGTGGTCGGCAAGATCGTCTACCTGCGCCGGCACTACCACTTCGGGCCCCACAAGATCGCGAGGTACCTCAAGCGCTACCACGACGTTCAGATCAGCCCCTCGGGAGTGTGGCGGATCCTCAAGCGCCTGGACATGAACAGGCTCCCGGCCTCCCAGCGGTACCGCCGCCACGTGGATCGGTGAAAGCGCTACGAGAAGCCCCTGCCCGGCCACCGGGTCCAGATCGACGTCAAGTTCATTGCCCCGCTCCCTGGCTCACGGCGGAAGCACTACCAGTTCACCGCGATCGACGACTGCACCAGGATCCGGGTCCTGCGCCTCTACGACCGGCTGGACCAGAAGAGGGCCATCCAGTTCGTGGACTACGTTCTGGAGAAGCTGCCGTTCCATGTCGAGGTGATCCAGACCGATCACGGGGCCGAGTTCGGGATCGCAGTTCCACTACCACGTCCTTGACCGGGGGATCGGCCACGTCTACATCAAGCCGGCCACCCCCAGGCTGAACGGCAAGGTGGAGCGGTCCCACCGCATCGACCAGGAGGAGTTCTACCGGATGCTCGAGGGGTCGTCATCGACCACACCGGACTCTTCAACGACCGCCTGCAGGAGTGGGAGAACTTCTACAACTTCAACCGACCGCACGGAGCGCTCGAGGGCCAGACCCCCTATGAGAGACTCCGACAGAAGACCACGGCCCCGGTGTGAACGAGGACCGTCAGCTCCACACCGTCGTCCGCTCAAAGAAAACGAATCTTTGACCTGCGGATTTCTGACCCCTCCATTTGGACCCCTCTCGGATGGGGCACGCCCTATGTTTCGCCCTATCCGTTCAGCCATGACCGGGCTGTCACTACTGGCCATGAGAATGGCCCTATGAGTGGAAACCGTCGTGCCCTGGAAGCCGAGGGGTAACGCGGTGTCCTCGCATAAGAGCAGCGTCTGAGGTCGCCAGTTCTCGGGGGCGGAGAGCGCGGCAGCACTCACCGAGGAGTGGCCACCAGGTTGGTTCGGCCTCCCGCAGGCGAAGAGATCACTGTCAGAGCAGCGGCGCACTGCGCGAGGAACTTTCACCCCGAAGGTTCTCCACTCCGCAGGAGCCACAGGTCACCGGCTCGCCTCCGCGGCGGCGGGTACCGAGGAGGCAACCGCATCGAGCCTGTCTAGCCATGGGCGGGCCTTCAGCTTCTCGAAGCTCGCTCGGCCCTCGGTCAGGAACGGTTCCGCTTCCGGGCGCCGACCACTCGAGAGCAGCCACTCGGCGTATTCCAGGAGTGTTACCGCCAGCCAGAAGGGCATGTTGAGCTCGCGGAAAGTCCCCACGGCCGACTTGAGCCATGCCTCGGCCGCGTCCGATTCTCCGCGGGCCTCGGCTAGGCGAGCCCCGAATCGGGCCCGCTGACCTTCGACGAAGGGCGGTCGCTGCCCCGGGTTCAGCCCGTCGATCAACGACACAACCTCCGAAACCCTGTTCAGGTCGTTCATGGCGAACGCTGCTTCTCCGGCCTGGACAACTCCCTCCTTCACGCCCGGGTATCCCCAGCCAACCTCGTGCGAGATGCTGATCGCGCGCTGGGCCGCCTCCCATGCTTCGGCAGGCCGCCCTCTGGCCAAGAGGATGGCGGCCCGAGCAGCTGCATGATTCGCCTGATATTGGACGTCTTCGGTCGTCTCCAGCTCAGCCGCCGATGCGAGAAGACCCTCGGCTTCCTCCAGAGCGTCTCGGTTGAGATGTATCCGAATGAGGGGCAACAGGTCCGAAGAAACGAACTGGATGGAGGCTAGATCGGGGGAACCTCGGATCTCCTCGCCGTGAGCCATGGCTTCATCCCACCGACCGGTCGAGACCAGCGGTGAGATCGTGCAGGCGATGAACACTCCTTCCCATGGCCGGTCCCCAACCTTCCTGGCAAGCTCCAGGGCCTGTTCATTCAAGCGAAGTCTCTCGTCGGCCCGATCGAGGCTGCTCTCGACCGTCTCACCGTGGTTGTAGTAGGCGCGGAGGGCGGCGGAGGATATCCCGTTCTCGAGGGCTATCGCCAGCGCGTGGTTGACGAGGGCTGCCTCCTCCTCGAGGCGACCCTGGTACGAGAGGATCCCGCCCTTGGTGATCAGGGCCTGGGAAAGGATCTCCGGGAGGCGAAGCTGCTGGGCGATGTCCAGTGCCAGGTCGATCCGCAGGGACGCCTTGTCGGTGTCTCCCTTCAGCCAGTGGAGGCGACCGAGCTGTGCGGCCAGGGCGGCAAGGTCCTCATCGGGCTCGTCGGAGGCCAGGACCTCGAAGGCCCGCTCCATCCTCTCCACCGCCGCTTCCAGACGATCGGCCGTCAGCTGCTCCAATTCCCCGAGCCGAGCCGATACCCTCGCCGCGGGATGAGTCAGCCCCTGGGACTCGAACAGCGCGATGGCCCGCTCGTAACGGTCCTTGGCTTCCTCCGCCCTCCCGCCCGTCCAAGCCATCCGGCTGGCCCGCTCGTACAGGTCGGCCTGGACATCCGGGCGATCGGTGAGCTCGATGGCCTGTTCGAAGTACCGCTGAGCCTCGCCGCTGGCAGCCAGCGACGCTGCCCTTTCCCCTGCCCGCCGGAGCATCCCCATTGCCTTTGACCGGATCTCCTCGGCATCCTCGGCTTCGGGCGCCGCCCGATAGGCCTGCAGGTAGTGGGACGCCACAATCTCGATGAACTCATCCTCGTCGGCCCCCCGAGTGGCCTCGATGAAGGCCGCCGCCGCGAGATGCTTCGCCTTGCGATCCCTCTTGGACAGCGTTTCGTAGGCCACCCTCTTGACCAGGTCCTGGAGGAACCCGTACTGCCCGCGCTCGGGAGAGCGGGGATCGGACTGGAGATTCAGGACCTCCTTACGAACCAAGGTGGACAGGGTGGCCTCGACTTCGCGCTCCGGCAGGCCGGATATCGCCGCCACCCCCTCCCTGAAGAACGTCTTGCCCAGGACGGAGGCATCCTGGATCAGCCGGCGCTCCTCCGGACCCAGACCGTCAAGCCGAGCCGCGATCAGCGCGTGAAGAGTCTCGGGGACCTCCAGCGTCTCGACGGGCCCGGTCGGGCGATAAGTGGCCTCTTCCTGGACCAGCAGCGCACGGTCCAACAGCATGCGCACCGTCTCGACCGCATAGAGTGGCACCCCTTCCGCCCGGTCGAGGATTCGGGCCTGAAGCTCGGCGGGGAGCCCCGGGACGAGGCCGGACAGGAGCTCGTCCATGGCCTCCGGTGGGAGGGCCTCCAGGGACAGAGAGGTGAAGTTGCGCCTCCCCGCTCCCCAGGTGGGCCGCCGATCCATCAGCTCGGGTCGAGCCAGCGCCAAGATGTAGAGGGGGTACTTCTTGGACCACTCCAACAGGTACTCGATGAAGTCGAGCAGTCCGTCGTCGGCCCACTGCATGTCCTCGAACACCAGGACGGTCGGCGCCCGTTCGGCCAGCCGCTCGAAGAATAGTCGCCACGCGGAGAACAGATCCTCCCGCGACGCCGTGCGCTCCTCCAAGCCAAGGAGGTGGGACAGGCGAGGCTCCAGCCACCGCCCCTCCTCGGGGTCCGGCACGTTGGCGGCGATGGACGACCTGAGCTTCTCAACGCCGGAAGGCTGAGCCTCGGACTCCAGGATGCCTGCTCGCATCCTGACCATCTCGGCAAGGGCCCAGTAGGCGACCCCTTCGCCGTAGGAGAGGCAACGGCCCCGGTGCCATAGGACCCGCTCAGCCAGCCCATCGATGTACTTGAAGAACTCCCACGACAACCTGGACTTGCCCATCCCTCCGGTCCCGACCACGGAGACGAGGTGCGCCTTGCGCTCCTCCGCGGCCGCGTGGAACAGCTCCTTGATCAGTCGGAGCTCCCGGTCTCTCCCCACGAAGGGAGGCTCCAATCCGGTTGACTTCATCGCTCCGCCCCGCAGGCCGACCACCCGGACGGCGCGCCACAGGGGGATCGGCTCCGCCTTGCCCTTTAACGTGTGAGAGCCAGCATCCTCATAGGCGATGGCCGCTTCCGTCGCTCGCTTCGTTGCTTCTCCAACGGCGACGGTTCCCGGGTCGGCCACCGATTGGACACGGGAGGCCGTGTTCACCAGATCGCCGGCGACCATCCCCTGGCCCTCGGCCCCGACGGTCACGGCGGCTTCCCCGCTGAGCACTCCGGCCCGAGCCTTCAACGCGGGAGCACCGACCTCCTGGCCCAGGGCCGCCACCGCGTTGGTGAGGTCCAGCGCCGCGCGGACGGCCCGCTCGGCATCGTCCTCTTGGGCCACAGGGGTTCCCCACACGGCCATGACGGCGTCGCCGATGAACTTCTCCACCGTCCCCCCGTAACGGCCGATGATCTGCCTCGCGGTGTCGAAGTACCGGGTCAGGAGGTCCCGGACCTCTTCAGCGTCCCGCGATTCCGACAGGGTCGTGAACCCCACCAGGTCGGCGAACAGCACCGAGATCAGACGGCGTTCGGTGGAATGACCGGTAGCTACCGGTCCCGGCGAGACGGCAGGTGTGCGGACGCCCAGGGCGGGGGTGGTCAAGACAGTCCCGCACTCACGGCAGAAACGAGTGCCGTCTTCGATCGGGGCGCCGCAGTTCCGACAGCTGAGCGAGAGCGAACTACCGCACTCCCCACAGAACCTGCTCCCCTGCGGATTCTGGGCGCCGCAGTTGCTGCATGTCACGGCTCAATCCCTGGGATCCGGAACACGGCCCCTCCCGGCGAGCACATCCGCCCTGCGAATCGCTCTGATGATACGCACAACGAGACCGAAGGTAGAGCCCGTCCCGGGTCAGTGCGTGATGAACGAATGGCGATGCCCGTTCGCCAGGCGGGAGACGAACGCATCCGGTTCGATGATCTCCTCGGGGGGCGACACATCCCGGACCCTTTGGCGCGAAACCCTAGTCGGACACAGACAATTCTCTTAAGGCGGAGGCCAGGAGTGATTCTGGTTTCTCTCGGTGGCAGACAGCGGAGGGAGATGCGCGCCGTAGAGAGTTCGCCCCATATTCTGCCCCAATCTCCTCTGTTCGCGGCCGTTCGCGGCGGTTCGCGGCTGGTCACGGTCCGCCATGACCACCGTCTCCTGCGAGGATGAACCGAGGCGAACGGCGGTGGACGGATGGAGCGCCTTTGCCAAGATGGGGGTCGCGGGTTCGAATCCCGTCGTCCGCTCGAAGCTTAGTCCTGTAGATCAGCGGTTTCTCCTTACTATCTCCTCAGGCCGACCCTCCGGTCTTGTCCATGAGTTGGACATGGCTCCGGTGGGGGGGCTGGTGGAAGGGGGTCAACTGTGAGCCAGGATCGCTGGAACTACAGAGCCAAGGAAGAGATTTCGTCTCGCGCGTTTCGCAAGGCTCAGGCACTCGGCCATAGCTGGTGCGGCATCGAGCACGTGCTGCTGGCCCTCCTCGATCCACCGAGAGCGACCGACGCTGCCGGCCTCCTCGCCGGGCTCGGCCTCACCCAAGAGGCCGTACAGGAGCGACTCGAGGCGCTCCCCTCAGCATCGAGTCCCGGTAGAGGGGTGGTTTCGAATCCAGCCCTTCATTCCCTCCTGGGAACGGCTACAGGCCTGGCCTTGGCGTTCGGGGCTCCGCAAGTGACCGACGAGCACGTCCTGCTGGCGCTCGTCTACGGACAGTACTCTCAGGTGCCGCCGCTCATCGTGAGTCTGGGCATCGACCCTGATGTGCTCGTCAGGAACCTTGCGGAACGGGGCAACCCGGTGCCGCCATGGTTGCCTCCCGAGAGTCCCCCGTCCCCCGGGCCTATGGGCCCCCGGATTTACTACCCGGCGAGTGACCACGCCGCCGTGGTGCAAGCCATGATTGAGCGGTTCCCTCCAGGGACAGCTCACTGGGGCTTCAACGTCTCGAGGTGGAAGCCAGGGTTCCACTGGATCGACGCCGAGGAGTCGTGCAATACGCTCGAAGTCATCCGTCCTGCCCTGAGCGATGCCTCGGCAGTAGAGGTACGGCCCATCGAGGAGGCCGCTTCCAGAGAGGCGGCGTCCCGTGGGCAGGGCCGAAGCTAATCCAACTATTACCCCAAGACCTGTCCCGGGACAAGTTTTCTGGACACTTACAGCCTGAGATAGGTTGAGGGGTACCCGGTTGCCAAGAGGGCTGACGAAGAATGTCTCGCCCTATTTCGCGCTGCTGACAGTCGCGGACGAGTTGTTCACTCTTCGACCTGCCAGCATGAACCGAGACGAACTTAAGTGGACGTTCGTTGCTTCATTGCCAAGGTGGGGGTCGCGGGTTCGAATCCCGTCGTCCGCTCCAGGTCAGAGGCGGTTTCCGGGTCGGGCTGGAGCGCTTCAGGTCACATTTTGGGTCACAATCCAGCCAGCAAGCGGTCCACCTGCGGCGCCTCGCTGAAGCTCGCTCACGACGTCCTGATACCTACCCAGGACCCTGGTGTCGCTGCCCCTCGTCCGCATGGCCCGTGTCAGGCACGCCGGCGTGGCTCAAACTGAGACACTACCGACTACTCGCGCTGTCCGAATCTCCGCGATCGCCGATCTGAGGCGGCTTCGGGACATAGGCGCGTGAGGCAGCCTATCGGCAGACTAGAGACCAGTTCCGGTGCGGATGCCGTTTCTGCAGTCGTGTCGGAGGGTCAGCATGCCCCCCAAGCCGTCGGGGGCGGTGAGGGTATAGTCGCGTTCGCCCCAGAGGATGCGGGACCAGGGCGTTTCCCAGCGCGGGAAGCGCTCGTCGCTGAATGGCTGGCCGTGCCAGCTTGGGTAACGGTCTTCGAGGTTGAGGGAGAGCCGGCGGCCGAAGGGGACGTCGTAGCTGCACTGGATGTCGACGAACGGGTTCGAGGGCTGGTAGACGCCCAATCCGACGTGGATGCGTGCCTTTGCGCAGGTCTCAACGAACTGTGAGAAGGACCCGTATCGCGCCTTTGTGCCGACTTGGCAGACGAAGATGTTGACGCGGTCCTCGCACAGGATCTCGCGGTCGGCCCACCGTCCCGTGCGGAGCAGCTCCGTTCCGTCTTTGGCGCTAAACAGTCCGACGTAGCAGTCGTTCCAGCGGCCGAACCACCAGGCGCCGCCACGGTCAGCGTTGAGGCCGAAGGGCTCTCGCCGCTCGGTCCCGGCGAGAAGGTCTTTGATCTGCACGTTGTCGTCGTCGTCCGGGTCGGGACGACGCACTTCCACCGCCTCGTGGAACATCTGCACCGGGAACCAAGCGTGGCTGCGGTACCCATAGGTGATGTGCGTGTAGCTGAACAAGTTCGAGTCGTGCACGCAGATGAGTGCATCGTCGTGTTGGACCACTCGCGGCTGGGCCGCGTTCCCGCACCACCACGAAGGACCGTCGCTGTCGGTCTCCGACGACTTGGCTGCCGGGTAGGTGCTCCAAACGGTGATGTAGGGGCCGAGGTTCGCCTGCCAGATCTGTGCCTGGCGGCCGACCTGGCCGAAGCGGAACTTCTGGGCGGAGGAAAGGGCGAGGTCGCCTTCCCGCCACAGGCAGAGGTTCGCCGTCGTGAGGCAGGAGCCGAGCGATTCCACCGACAGCTTGGTAGCCGCGGCCTCGAGGATGGGGTCTGGCAACAGGAGCAGCCCAGGCATGCTGTCGAACGGATCGACCTCCTCCACGTCCCAGGCGTCGGCAAGGTCCCTGGACCCGACGATCGTCTGTGGCGCGCCGAACCCGCCGCGTCCCCACCAATCGAGGATGTTGCGCTGACCGTAGAAGCCAATGCCGTAGTCGCGGGCGCCCTCGTCAAAGTCGATGGAAACGCGGCTTCTCTCGAAACGTCCCACGCCGTCGTGCGCATCGGCGTAGTGGAAGAGGATGCGGGGGATGCAGTAGCGCTGGCACGTTGCAAGCGAATGGGCGCCAACGGAGTCGGCGGCATTCCAGATATAGGACAGCGGAGTAGCGCGACGGCGGTCATGGAAGTCGAGCGGATGGGCCGACTCCCACGCGGCAGCCGCGGCATCGACTGCGGCGGCAACCGCATCGTCATTGAGGCCCTTGTCCTCAGCGGCGTCCTTGGCATCGGACTTCACTTGGGCGAGCTCCTCGGCGCGCCGGGCGGCCCGGCCCTCGAGGCGCCACGTCTCCATCACTTCCTCGGCACGCGGTTCGGTGTCCCACTGCCCGAACAGGATCTGCAGGGTGTCGCTCACCGAGGCACTCCAGCTTGTGTACTTGTGGGAGGGATAGGCGCGGCCCGCCGTACCGGGTCCGTGGCCGTGGCCGGCGAAGCGGGCCAGCTCCAGCAGCACCACATCGAGGACGATCGCAGCCTTGTCGGCGACCGCGTCGTCGTCACAGAAATCGACGAGGTTGAGCAGCGCCGCGATGTCGTAATCGAAGTAGACGGGGGACGTCCACTCGGAGAGACCGAACATCAACCGGTGATCGAGCCAGCGAACGAGTCGCCGATAGCCTCGCGCCATCCGCTCATCGGCGGACATCGACCAGCTTGAATCCGTGTACACGCTCCACTGAGTGCCGGACTTCTTGTGCACCCTGGATTGGAAGGTGGCGTCGGGCATCAGCTGGCCGGCGAGGTATTCGGCGGTGGCGAACAGGAGCTGGTGGTTCTCGGACCAGTACACCTCGGTGTGGCCCGGCGCATCTGGATGTCTGGCCGGCTCGTCGCCGAAGTACTTGTAGCCGAGCAACTGATCCACGGCATCCCACTGCAGATCGCATGGAACGACGGGTTCGACGCTGCTGGGGTGACTCGGGTCGGGCGCCCAGGTCTTGTCGGCGTAGAGGTAGAGCAGCCGCACCACGCCATTGGCCTGGAAGTCGGATGTCTCCTCCCATGTCTCGAGCGCCGACCGACCGTTGCCGCCATCGGGGTGTAGCACCTCGCGCAGGAGTTCCTCCCGACTGAGCCCCTGTTGCTGCGAAATGTCGGGGTGTGCGAAGTGCGCGAGCACCCGGTAGATGCCCATGGCCGAAGGGTTGCGCATGGATCGCGCCCCGTCTCCTGCCGTGGCGGCAGTCCAGTCCTTGGGGTCGCGGATCGTTGCCTGTTGATACGCAAACGCCCGCTCCGCAACATCGCCAGGCAGACCGTCGCAGCTGGGACGGTCTCGGACCCAACGATGAAACGTCGGGCAACCCGGCACCGCTGCGACGAACCACCCTGGGTGCTGCGCGGGTGGCCTGTCATTACTCCGAAGCGGGGGCGCGTCCGTTTCAGTCGGCTCTCCGCGTGGCGGGCCCTCGTCGCGGAGCCACGGCGCCAAGACATCGAGCGGGTCGTCAGGCAGCAGGTCGGCACCCGGAAGGTCAAGCCAAATGCCGTCAACCACTATGTCACTGATCTCCTGAACGCGTGCCTCAGCGCCCTTCTTCGCCGCGCGCAGTGCGAAGTATGGCACTCCGCAACCATCCGGGGATAGCCGGCTTGGAGTCGGTACGGTGCGCCCCGCTGCTCGCCGGAACTGAGGTCTTGGTCGAGTTGTTCGACGACGACCCCATGCGGGAGGCGTGTCTCTTCGACGATGAGGCTGCGGGGGGTTGAGGACCGGGCGGGTCAGAATCCGTTCCAAAATCCAGCGAATCCGTTCCGAGAAGTCCGAGATCGGTCGTCCACCCGCAGGTCACCGGTTCCCTGCCAGTCCCACGAGGGCGAGGGCGCCGAGGGCTGAGTCCTTCCACCCATCTCCAAGGCTAGAGGATAGCCAGGCGGCAACCGCGCCGAGAGAGCTTTGCCGGGCGTGCGGGTGGAGACTGGGACTTCCGCGTTCGCACCGTCCTTCGAGCAGTTCTGCCTCTGCACTCGACGTGGGCAGGCGAAGTACGGCTCTGGCGAGGTCGATCTCGTGGGGAGTTGCGCCCGGAGCCGGTATGAACTCGGGGCGCGTTGCGACGTCCGGACCGACATGGCTTAGGGCCTAGCGGGATCGCGTGGCGAGGCAGTCTGGCACCCAAGCGTAGGATGCCCTGAAATGAGTGCCTATCAAGTGCCTTCCCGAATGCCAGACTCCTTCCTCTCCACTCGTCGTCTACCGTTTCTGACCGACTTCTCCGCTCGGGATCGACAGGCGGTCGAGGAAGCGGCCGAGCAACTGGACGAACGGCAACGCCAGGCCGACGCGGCGCGCCGTCAGGAAGCCGATGGAGTCCGTGAGGATCTCCACCGGCAACTGCACGATCTCCTCGGGGCCAACGGATTGGCAGAACTGCGGGAGGCAATCGAACGCGAGCGTCGCGTGTTCCGCGACCTCTGGCAACCGCCGGCCGGCTTGGATAGGGATGATGCGAAGGCGAAGAAAGCGGCCATTCGGAGAATCGATGCGCTGGTTCGAAAGCTTGGCACAACGTCTGCAAGACTCAGAGCGTTGGGCGCGGAGTACGACACGAGGCTCCTGAAGGTCCTTTCCAAGATCGATGGGAGAGTGACGCACGCGCTTTTGGATTCGTGCCCCCCGTCGCCGGCATCTTGCAGGTCGACGTCGATGTCCAATGTGTCGCAGGGAAGTACGAGCTGAACATCCGGGATAACCTCGGATTCTCGGATGCATATGCGCACCTGTACAACCACATCATCATCAGTCTGCTTCACCCAGATGAGCCCGAAACGCAGTTTCACCAGATGGACGAGTGCGCTGAGGGGACACGAGGCGACAACCTGAGTACCGAGCAGCTACCTTGTTCAGTTCCAAACCGGTTCGAGCGGGTAGTGCCCCGTCAAGTGGTGGACTTTGATCACCAAGATCCTCACCTACGCTATCGCTGCGAGTAGCTCCTTGGGCTCACCCCCTTCTGGCTCGTTGATCCGGGCCATCGACTCGAAGGTGAAGTAGCGGCGATCGGTCACGGCCCACTCGTCGTCCTGCTCAGCGAGGAGCATCCCGGCCAGACGAATGAGCGAGGTCCGGTCGGGGAAGATGCCCACCACTCCCGTCCGTCGCTTCACCTCCTTGTGCAGCCGCTCGAGCGGGTTCGTGGAGTGCAGGCGCCGGCGGTGCTCCTCGGGGAAGTGGAAGTGTGCGAGCACGTCCTCCGCGGCCTCCTCCAGCAGGGCGGCCGCGGCTGAGAACCGGGGCCGCAGACCGTCGGCCACCCGGTGCAGTTGGGCCATGGCCGAGGCGTGGTCGGGCTGGGCGAAGACGGTCCGCACGATCGCGGCCACGGCACCGGCGGTTGACTTGGGGACCGTCGCCAGCAGGTTTCTCATGAAGTGGACCCGGCAGCGTTGCCAGGCCACCCCGTGCAGGACCTTGTCCACCGATGCCTTGATGCCCTCGTGGGCGTCGGAGACGACGAGCACCACCCCTCTCAGCCCCCGTCGGAGGAGCGAGCGCAGAAAGGCCGTCCAGAAGGCCTGGTCCTCGCTGGGGCCCACGTCGACGCCGAGAACCTGCCTCCATCCCTCGGTGTTGACCCCAACCGCGACCACGGTGGCCATGGAGATGACCCGCCCAGCCTCCCGGACCTTGTGGTAGGTGGCGTCCACCCACAGGTACGGGTGTTCGCCCTCGATCGGCCGTGTCCGGAAGACCTCGACCTCTTTGTCGAGCT
>WNGF01007551.1_pt1 | contig 13512 bp, 16 predicted proteins | sample 5400641 | NCBI WGS metagenome assembly WNGF01 (sample SAMN13153371, study PRJNA577476) | soil metagenome | isolation source: 80 cm soil or saprolite under grassland replicate 2 | place: USA:California | collected 2016-06-15
AAGAGGGCGATCGTGGGCGGCTGGGCGCGGAGCTGCGTGGCGTAGTAGAAGCGGCGCGGGCGGCCGCGCACGGCGGGAGGGTTGTGCTGCCAGAGGGCGCGCTCGAGGATCGTGTTGAGCTCCGAGGTGCGGACGCGCTGTCGGTAGGCGGCGGCGATCTCGTCGATGCGGGGGAAGAGCTTCTCCACGCGGCGGCCGGTTTTTGCTGAAATGAACTCGACCGGCGCGTAGGCGAGGAACTTCAGCTTGAAGCGGATGTCGTCCTCGAATTTTTTTGCGTCGTCGGGGCCGTGCTGCTCGGCGTCCCACTTGTTGACGACGATGAGCGCGGCCTTCCCCGCCTCCTCTGCGTATCCCGCCACGGTGGCGTCCTGCGCGGCGACGCCGTCGGCCGCGTCGATCATCACCAGCGCCACTTCGCTCCGCTCGATCGCTTTCCGCGCGGAAATCACGGCGAGCTTTTCGGCCTCGTCGGTGGTCTTCCCTTTGCGGCGGATGCCGGCGGTGTCGACGATGACGTAGCGCCGCTCGCCGCGCACGAGCTCGGAGTCGATGGCGTCGCGCGTCGTGCCGGAGATCGGCGAGACGACGGCGCGCTCGTCGCCGAGGAGGCGGTTCAGCAGCGAGGACTTGCCGACGTTCGGCCGGCCGATGATCGCCAGGCGCACGGGCGCGTTCTCGTCCGATTCCTCTTCCGCGATCGACTCCTGCGGCAGGATCTCGCCGATCGCGTCGACGACGTCGTCGATTCCCGCGCCGTGCTCCGCGGAGATCGGCATCACGTTCTCGAAGCCGAGCTCGTAGAACTCCGACACGTTCTCCTCGGCGTCCTTGCGGTCGACCTTGTTCACGAGCAGGAGGGTGCGCGCGGCGTCGCTCCGCAGATCCTCGGCGATGTCGCGATCCTCGGTCAGGATCCCCGCGGCGCCGTCGACGAGGAAGAGGATCAGGTCGGCGCTCTGCAGCGCGCGCTTCGCCTGCGCGCGGATCTCGCCGGCGTACGCCGACATCGGCGAGTCGCCGTACTCGAGGCCGCCCGTGTCGGTGAGCTCATAGCGGCGGCCGTCGTCGAGCTCGACGACGCCGCTGAGCCGGTCGCGGGTCATGCCGGGCAGGTCGTGGGTCAGGGCCCGCCGCTTTCCGGCCAACCGGTTGAAAAGCGTTGACTTGCCGACGTTTGGCCGACCGATGATGACGACACGCTTCAGACCCATGCGGCCGCAATGCTACAATGAGCACTCCGATGTCCACCTCCCCGACCGACTCCTGCCGCCTCTGCGGCGCCCCCATCGACGCCCACGACGCGCGCCGCCGCCTCTGCAGCATTTGCGACGATTACGCGCAGCATGTGGCGCTTCACAGCAACAAGGGGTTGGAGCGGATCGTCGGCGAGCTGCAGAATCAGCCGCTCTTCCGCGAGCCGGCCCGCCGCGGCCATTGAGCCGCCACGGGCGACAGCGTGTTCGGAGAATCTTCACCTGCAGCGCGCCGGCGACGCGGTCATCGTGACGTTCGAGATCCGCAATCCGCACGTGACGTCGCGGCGCACGGTGATCCTCGAGCAGCGCGGCGGGCGGTGGCTGATCGTCCACCTGCACGGCTCGAACATCCGCTCCCCGTCATCCTGACTGAGAAGAAATGTGGGGCGGGATTCATCCCGCCGGCGCGGACGTCAGAACTCGAAGCCGAACATCGGCACGAAGTTCCAGGCCACCCAGAACAGCAGCGCGCCGATCGCCGTGTTGAGGAAGTTCATCACACCGTTCGGCACAGGGCTCCCCGCTCTCCGGTTGATGCCGCCGAGGATGCTCTCGAGGTACGAGCCGAGGAAGCCACAGGCGGTGAGGACGGCGACGGTGTGGAAGCGGTCGATGACGACGGTGCCGGTGAAGCCGGGACGGATGTGGTGGACCGCCATCGCCACCGCGGCGAAGCCGACGGCGAAGGCTGCCACGATGCCGGCGAGCGTCCCCTCGATCGAGATGGCCCCCTCGGTGCCGCGCTGCACGCGCCGGAACGACAGCGGGAGGAAGGTGTGGCGGCCGAGGAACTGCCCGATCTCGGAGCCGGCCGTGTCGGCGGCGGCGGTGGCGAGCGCGGCGACGCCCATGAAGAGCGGGACGAGGCCGAGGCCGCGCCAGCAGGCGATCGCGCAGATCGCGGCGACGCCGACGTTGGCGAAGGCGTGCGCGGCGCCGCGGCGGCCGCCTTTTTCCTGGGCCAGACCTTCCATCGCTTTGCGCCCGTAGCCGAGCTTCGTCACCACGGCGCCGATGATGAAGAACGTCAGCAGTGCCACGTAGAGCGCCGGCCCGCCGCCGACGATGATGATCGCGCCGAGGATCCAGCCGCCGATCGCGCCGGAGATGTCGACGCTGCGCAGCAGCCATCCGGCGATGGCCAGGACTGTGTTCACCGCAAGCCACGGCCAGGCGATTTCGGGAGGCGTCGCCGAGGCGAACGGCGCGATGCTGACCGCGGCAAGCACGCCGGCGGCGACGAACGGCACGCTGACGTTGTCGTTGAGGCCGAGAGGCAGCGACTCCGCGAACGCGCTCGCCACGATCGCCAGCAGCAACGCCTCCATCCTCGGCTGGCCGTCGAAGAGCATCGCCATCGCGAACGCCGCCGCGCCGCCGACGACCAGGAAGGCCAGCACGCCGCCCCAGCTCTTCTGCCGGTTCCACGGCAGCGGCGCGATCGGCATGGCCCGGCCGACCAGCGTGGCGGAGCCGTCGCCGAAGGCCATGAGCACCCACGCCACCGCGGCGATCTCGATGTGCCAGTTGAAGACGACGATGAGCGCGCAGACGGCGGCGGGATAGAGGACGATGCCGGCGTCCCAGCCGCGCTCGTGCCGCGCCACGCCGCGCCCGACGATGCGGTGCAGCAGGAGCCAGTTGATGGCGATGAAGGCTGCGGCGATGAGCGCGACGTATCGCCACTGAACGAACTTCAGCGCGATCGCGCCGAGGCCGACGGCGATGTGAATGGATTTGCGAAGGGGCTCGTTCGTAGTCATCACGTCAAGGGGACAGGGCGCAGGGGGCGGGGCGCAGGTGATGTTCTCGCGATGGCGCCAACTGCGCCCTGCCCCCTGCGCCCTGCGCCCTAACATTACAATACCCGACCCATGTCCGATTCGCCCCCTCCCCTGCTTTCGGTGATCGTCCCCTGCTACAACGAGCGGGCCACGGTGGCGGAGCTTTTGCGGCGCGTGAAGGCCGTCCCCATCGAGAAGGAGATCATCGTCGTCGACGACCAGTCGACGGACGGCTCGAAGGACGTCGTGGCCGCGCTGGCCCAGCAGTGGCCGGAGATCCGCCACATCCTGCAGCCGGTGAATCAGGGGAAAGGGGCGGCGTTGCGCCGCGGGATCGAGGAGGCCCGAGGCGAGATCGTGATCATCCAGGACGCCGACCTCGAGTACGACCCCGAGGAGTATCCGAAGCTGATTCAGCCGATCGTCGACGGCTACGCCGACGTCGTCTTCGGCTCGCGCTTCGGCGGCTATCCCCGCCGCGTGATGCTCTACTGGCACCGCCTCGGCAATGAGTTCCTAACGTTCCTCTCGAACGCCACGACGAACCTCGACCTCACCGACATGGAGACCTGCTACAAGGTCTTCCGCCGCGAGGTCATCCAGTCGATCAAGCTGCGGTCGAACCGCTTCGGCTTCGAGCCCGAGGTCACGGCGAAGGTGGCCAAGCGCGGCTACCGGATTTACGAGGTGCCGATCTCGTACTACGGCCGCGACTACTGGGAAGGGAAGAAGATCAACTGGAAGGACGGCGTCAGCGCGATCTGGACGATTCTGAAGTACGGCCTGTTCGACGATAAGTCGAGCGAGCCGGCCACGTGGGGAACGCTGCGCCGCCGCGGCTCGCTGCGGCGCTACAACCGCTGGATCTGGGAGCGCGTGCAGCCGTACGTCGGACAGCGCGTGCTCGAGGTCGGCGCGGGCGCGGGGGCGATGACGCGCTTTCTCTACGGGCGCGAGCTGATCGTGGCCACGGACAAGGAGACGCCGTACGTCGACCGGCTGCGCAACGCGTTCCGCCGCAGGCCCGGGATCATCGTGGAGCGCTTCGATCCCGACGCCGCCGATACGCAGGATCTGGCGCGCTACGCATTCGACACGGTGACGTGCATCAACGTGCTGGAGCACACGGCGGACGACGTCGGCGCGCTGCGGCGGATGCACGAGCTGCTCGTGCCGGGCGGGCGGGTGATCGTGTTCGTGCCCGCGGGGAGAGCGTTGTTCGGCGCGCTCGATCAGAGCGTCGGACACATGCGCCGATATGAGAAATCCGAGCTGATCGCGAAGCTGCGCGAGGCGGGGTTCGAGATCGACGACGTCGGATACCAGAACAGGATCTCGAAAGCGGCCTGGTGGCTCAACTCGAAGGTGCTGAAGCGGCGCGGGCTGCCCGCGGCGCAGTCGAAGCTCTTCGATCGGTTCGTGCCGTTGATTCGGGCACTGGAGGGGAAGTCGCCGGCGAGCGGGTTGTCGCTTGTGGCGATTGGACGGAAAAGCGATGAAGCGTTGCGCGCTGATCCTGGCGGGCGGCGGCGGGACGCGACTGCGCCCGCTCAGCTCTGAGGAAAATCCGAAGCAGTTCCTGCCGCTCTTCGAGGGACGCTCGCTGATCGAGATGACGTTCGCGCGCGTGGCGGGCGTCGTCGACGCCGTGTACGTCTCGACCACCGAGGCCTACGCGGCGAAGGCGCGCGAGTTTCTCCCGGCGCTGCCCGCCGATCACGTGATCGCCGAGCCGTCGCGGCGGAACACGGCGCCGGCGATCGCGCTCTCGTGCTTCACGATCGATGAGCGCGAGGGGGAGTGCGTCATCGCCGTGCTCGCCTCGGATCACTACATCGCCGATGAGGAGGAGTTTCGCCGCGTGCTCGAGCGCGCCTGCGCCTACGCGGAGCGCTCGGACGACCTCGTCGCCATCGGCATCGAGGCGACGGAGCCGAACACCGGCTTCGGCTACCTCGAGCTCGGCGAAGAGATCGAACCGGGCATCGTGCGCGTCGTCCGCTTCACCGAGAAGCCGTCACTCGAGGTCGCGGAGGAGTTCGTCCGCGCCGGCAACTACGCGTGGAACGCGAGCATGTTCGTCTGGCGGACAAGCGTCTTCCGGGCCGCGCTGCGCGAGCACGCGCCCGAGGTCGCCCGCGTCACGCGCGAGACCTACGGCGAGGCGCCGTCGATCTCGATCGACTACGCGCTGATGGAAAAGGCGCCGCGCGTGGCCGCCATCCGCGGCGACTTCGGCTGGTCCGACGTCGGCTCGTTCAAGGCGCTGAACCGCGTGCTGAAGGAGGCCGAATGACGCGACTGCTCGTCCGCAGCTTCTCGATCTCGATCGACGGATTCGGTGCCGGGCCCGATCAGGATCTTCAAAACCCGCTCGGCGTCGGCGGGCCGGAGTTGTTCGATTGGTTTTTCCACACGCGCACGTGGCAGCGGATGCACGGCAACGCGGACGGCGAAACCGGCGTCGATGACGATCTTGCCGCGCAAAGCTTCGAGGGGGTCGGCGCCTGGATTCTGGGACGAAACATGTTCGGTCCCGTCCGCGGCCCGTGGCCGGATGAGAGCTGGCGAGGCTGGTGGGGTGACGAGCCGCCGTATCACACGCCGGTCTTCGTGCTGACTCATCATCGGCGAGCGCCGCTGGCGATGCAGGGCGGCACGGAATTCCGGTTCGTCACCGGCGGGATCGAAAGCGCGCTCGAACAGGCCAAGGCCGCCGCGGGCGGGAAAGACGTGCGAGTTGGCGGCGGCGTAGCGACGATCCGGCAGTATTTGCGCGCGGCGCTGATCGACGAGATGCACCTGGTCATCTCGCCTGTTTTGCTCGGGAGTGGGGAGCATCTGTTCGATGGGATCGACATGCGTGCGCTGGGCTACGAATGCGTGCAGCATCTGGCGGGTGCGCGTGCCGCCGCCCATGTCATTTTGCGAAAGCGCGCGTGAGCGCGGGATTTTTCGTTCTGTGTCCCTCCTACCTGCAAGCAAGGAGCGAAAAATGCCCCGAACCAGAAAAGCGCCGAAGAGCGATGTACGACAGGATGGTCCGTTTCAGCGAGCCGAAGCAACGGCGGACGGCAAGCCCGATCGCGATGTTCATGTGTTCGGAAACGGCGTCCGTTGCGACACGGAAAGCCGAGGATTCCCCACGCCGAAGGCGAAGTCGCCGCTCGAAATCGTCGTCGACGCATCGGAAGGATTCATTCCGCTTTGGGCAAAAGACATGACGCTCCGATGGAAGTTCAGAGAGCAATCCATGAAGGTCTTCAAGAATCCGGCGAAGGCGAAGGGCGAAGTCAGGAAGTTGTTGGGCGGGGCGCTGCTGGCGTGGGGCGAGGCCGCACCCGTGAAGTTCGCGGAGCGCAACGATGCCTGGGATTTCGAGATCGTGATGAAAAACGCGGACGACTGCGACGGCAACGGCTGCGTCCTGGCGAGCGCATTCTTCCCCGACGCGGGCCGTCACCAGTTACTGCTTTATCCGAAGCTGTTCGAGCAGAACAAGCAGGAGCAGCTCGAAACGCTCGAACACGAGATTGGCCACGCCTTCGGACTCCGGCATTTCTTTGCGAACGTCAGCGAGACCGCCTGGCCGAGCGAAGTCTTCGGGACGCATAAGCCATTTACCATCATGAATTACGGAAGCCAGAGCGTATTGACCGCCGACGACACCGGCGACCTCAAACGGCTCTATGCCCTGGCGTGGAACGGTGAGCTGACGCAGATCAACGGAACACCGATCAAGTTCGTGAAGCCGTTCCACACTATCGGCGCTCCGCTGGCGCACGCTGTTTCGTTCGGTCAGATCGAGCCGGTGTATCAGCCGCAACCGATGGCCGCATCCATGAGCCGGTTCGGCCGGCAGCTCGCACTGCGCGACTTGACCTGATTCAGCCCGCGAACAGCGCTTCCGCGTTCTCGCGCAGCACGCGGCGGTTCACCTCGTCGCCGAAGCCTAGGGCGACGAAGTCGTCGACGTTCTTCTTCGGCGAGTTGACGCCGGGCGACGGCCAGTCCGTCCCCCACACCACCTTCGCGGCCATGTCGGCGAGGCGCGGCACGTACTTCGGCAGCGCTTTCGGCGGGATGCCGGAGATCTCCAGGAAGACGTTGCGATGGCGGCGGGCCAGGAAGAACGCCGTGTCGCCGTAGAGGGGGCGGCCGCTGTGCGCGAGGAGGATGCGCAACTCGGGGAAGTCGACGGCGACGTCGTCGATCGGCATCGGGTCGGCGAAGACGTTGCGCGCGCGCGGGAAGACCGACGTCCCAGTGTGGAACATGACCGGGACGCGGCGTGCCTCGCACTCCCGGTAGATCTCCGCGAGCTGCCACAGCTCGCCGCGATAGGCGTTCGGCGCGAAGAGCTGGTGCGGCGGATGGATCTTGATCATGCGGATGCCGAGGTCGAGGACGCGGCGGATCTCGTCGCGGACGTTCATCTCGTGCAGCGGGTTGACCGAGCCGACTGGCAGCAGTCGATCGCGGTGCGCGCGCGTGAACTCGGCGATCCAGTCGTTGACGTCGCGCGTGAAGCCCATGACGTCGGGCGAGACGTAGTTGATGCAGCAGCAGCGCTCGATGTCGTTGGCGTCGAGGAAGCGGAGGACGTTGTCGGGCGAGTCGAGGATGTCGCCGGCGTCGCGATGGGCCTCGTCCTCCGCGACGAGCACGAGCGCCTCGGGGCTCATCATGCGCCACGGCTGGATGTGGAGGTGGACGTCGAAGACGGGAAGCATGCGCCCCTCACCCGCCGCTTCGCGGCACCCTCTCCCCGCTTCGCGGGGCGAGGGACGTTAGCTTACGCAAGCATCACCAACCTCATGCATGTGGCGCTCGCCGGACACGCATCCTGAAACTCGCGCGAGCTCAGCAGTTGCGGGTGCACCTCGTCGCGATCGATGGTCTTGAACCCGCGCTTGCGGAAGTAGTCCTCGGCTGTGGTCGTCAGCAGGTAGAACTCGCGCAGGCCGCGCGAGGCGAGGCGGTCGAGGAGCTGCCGCACGATCCGCCGCCCGAGGCCTCGGCTGCGATAATCGGGATCGACGGCGATCGAGCGGAGCAGCGCGGCGAACTGGTAGGCCTCGGCGCCGCCGCACGCGACGATTCGGCCATGGTCGCGCGCGACGACGAACGTGCGCCAGTGCTCGTCGACGCCGGCGGTGGGGAGCGCGTTGGTCACCAGCAGGGCCTTGATCGCGCCGATGTCCGACGCGGTCGCCGCGGTGATCGCGATGTCCGGCATAGCGGCGAGGATAGCAAAAGGTGTCGGGTGTTTCCTTTGTCCTTTCTTATTTGGAGCAGCCTTGAGCTGCTCCAAATAAGAAAGGACAAGGGAAACACCTGACACAAAAAGGCCGCGCAACGCGCGGCCTTCCGTCAACGGCTAACATCACTCGCTGCTGCCGCTCTGCTTGCCGCTGTCGCCCCACGTGCTGGACTTCTCCTTGTTGCTGGACGAGGTGCCGCTAGCACCAAGAGCCGCCGACTCGAGGTCCGCGGAACTGCGGCCGCTGTCGCCCTTCAACGGCTTCTCCGACTGACCGATCTTCTGACCGAACTCGACCGAAGACTCGCTCTTGCTCTGGTCCTTCGAGACGCCGCGGTTCATGTCGCTCATCTTGTCCTTGTCACGGTTCTCCATATGCGTTCCTCCATCTATCAATGTTGGGGCCGCACTGGCTCCGAGTTATTTATAGTGCAATGGAGGTGCCGCAACCTGCTGAGCAGTAAGCGATTACTTGAGCTCGAATACGACCGAGACCGTAAAGGAAAGCTCCTGAGTGCCGGCCTCGACCGGCACCTCGCTCACCGCTTCCGCCTTCGCCATCATGACGCCGCGCTGCATCGGCCTCGGCGGCGGCGCCACTTCAGACCCCTCGGTGATGTTCATGGCGCGCCCGAGCGTCCGTCCGGCCGCTTGCGCCAGCAGAGTCGCCTTGGCACGCGCGTCGTCGAACGCCGCCTTCAGTCCCTGCTCGCGGCCGCGCGTGGAGTCGGAGACCTCGAAGTTCAGCCCCGACGCCGTGTTCACGCCGGCGCCGATCGCCACCTGCAACAGCTTGCTCGCCGAGGCGACCTCTTTCTTGCGCACTGTGACGCTGTTGTTGACCTGATACCCGAGGAGCCGCGGCAGTTGGCCTTGCGAGTAATCCTGCTGCGGGTAAATCGAAAAGCCGGAGGTCTGGATCTCTTCCGGCTTCGCGCCGGCCGCCTTGAGCGCGGCCACGACGCGGGCGACGCGCTCGTTGTTCTCGTTGACGGCGGCGTCGACCGTCGGCGCGTTCGTCTGCACGCCGACGTTGAACATGAATCGGTCGGGAACGAGGGTCACGCGCCCCGTGCCGGTGACACTCACGGTCTCGGGCGGACCGGGCGGGTGCGGGGGCATCGTGGCCGGCTGCGCGAACGAGGCCGTTGCGGCGGCGAGAATGATCGTGGCGAAAAATGTTTTCATGTAACCTCCTGACGACGATGGCCGATCCAAACGACAGAGTGGAAGGGCAAACACCGGGCCGATACTACGTCGACTCCCAGTGCATCGACTGCGATCTCTGCCGTGAGACCGCCCCGGCGAACTTCCAACGCAACGATGAGGCCGGGTTCTCCTACGTCTATGAGCAGCCGGAGACCGAGGAGGAAGAAGTCCTCTGCAAGGACGCCCTCGACAACTGCCCGGTCGAGGCAATCGGCTCCGATGGCTAGTGCGTCCGTTTGTCGACGCTGATCTGCTCGTGCCAGTCGTCCGCGAGCAGAACCTCGATCAGCTCCTGAAGCTCTTCCATGTGAAACGGCTTCGTCAGCGCGGCGGTCATGTTGTTGCCCTTCGTGATCGTCAGAATGTCGCCCTTCCCCGAGGCGACGACCACGGGCGTTTGCTTCCCCTGCTGGATGTACCAGGCAATCCACTCCTCGCCGCTCATGCCGGGGAGGTTGAGGTCGAGAAGAATCAGGCGCGTGTCGGGGTTGCGCTGGAGGAGGCTGATGCCTTCGACGGCGCCCGAGGCGGAGAGGACCTCGTAGCCCTTCTTTTGGAGGTAGGTCTTGTAAAGGGCCAGGACCTCCGGATCGTCCTCGATCGCCAGGATTTTTGCGGTCTGATCCTCGCCGCGCGTCGTTTCGAGCATGGTCGTGTCTCCTGCCGCGCCGGGCTCTTGCGAAGAGCGTGCTAACAGGCGGTTTTGCTCGGTTTCCCCTCTGTTGCCTCGAACATCCGGCGCAGGGCACGCTCGGCGGGGACGCGGATATCCTCGGGGATCTCGATCTCGTAGCGCATGAACTTCAGCGAATCGCGGACGTCCTCGAGCGACGTCACTTTCATGAACGTGCAGAGCTTGCAACCCTTCAGAAACGTCTTGTCGGGGACTTCCATGGCCAGGCGGTCGGTGAGGCCGCACTCGGTGACGACGAGGAAGCGCGACGCGGGGCGCTCCTTCGCCCACTTCACCATCCCCGAGGTCGAGAGGACGGCGTTCGCGAGCCTGGCCACGTCGGAGCGGCACTCGGGATGGACGAGAATTTCGAGCTCCGGATCGGCCTCGCGGATCCGCGCGATCTCCTGCGGCGTGATCTGCTGGTGGACGTAGCAGAAGCCTTCCCACGGGATGATGTTCTTCTCCGGCACCTGTTCGGCGACGTAGCGCGCCAGGTTGCGGTCGGGGACAAAGAGGATGTTCGCGTTCGGCAGCGTGCGGACGACTTTCGCCGCGTTGGCCGAGGTGACGATGATGTCGGAGAGCGCCTTCACGGCGGCAGTCGTGTTCACGTACGAGACGACGGCGAGGTCGGGATACTGGACTTTCAGCTCGGCCATGCGCGCGGCGAGGTCGGCGGCCGGCGCGGAGTCGGCGAGCTGGCAGCCGGCCGCGAGGTTCGGCAGCAGCACGGTGCGCGACGGGTTCACGATCTTCGCCGTCTCGGCCATGAAGTGGACGCCGCAGAAGCAGATGACGTCGGCGTCCTTGACCTTGGAGGCCATGAGCGCGAGCTCGAGGGAGTCGCCGACGAAGTCCGCGATCTTGAGGATCTCCGGACGATAGTAGTTGTGGGCGACGATGACGGCGTTGCGCTGCTGCTTGAGCGCGCGGATCTCCTCGTGCAGCGCCTCGAAGCGGACGACGTCGTCCTCGGTGTAGTCGTAGGTCTTGACGCGGCTCAGTTCCTCGAAAAGGGTGCTCATCTGCCGGAGAACTTTAGCGGATTCGGAGCCAGGACGACGATCGTCGCGCCGAGGTGCTCGTCGTCGCGCCAGCCGAAGACGAAGTCGAGAGTCTGCAGCATCTGCTGGATGAGCGCCCGCTGCACGCCCCGCCCGCGCCCGTGAATGAGCCGGACTTCCGTGAAGCCGCGCTCGTGCGCCGCCGCCAGGTACTCGCGCGCGACGTCGCGCACGTCCGCGGGAAGGAAGGCGTGAAGGTCGATCGAGTCTTCGATGGGGATTTCGAATAGTTCGTCCATATCAAGCCCCAGGTCCTTCGCCCCGCTTGCGGGGAGAAGGTGGCGCGCAGCGGCGGATGAGGGGCGCCACTCGGGAAGCATGCGCCCCTCACCCGCCGCTGCGCGGCACCCTCTCCCCGCGGAGCGGGGCGAGGGGAGCTCAGTCATCACATCCCCGGCCAGCGCCCGCCGCCCTGCCCGCTCCGCCGCCCGCGCGGGCCGTAGCCAGTGTCGCGGCGATCCTGCCGCTCGCTCTGCATCGCGCTCTGCAGCGACTGCCACTGCGGCTTCGTCAGGAGCGCGCGTTCGGCCGCGAGGAGCTGCGCCTGATGCTCGAAGGCGCTGTCGCCGATGGCCCGGAGGCGCATCGCCGCGGTGACGATCTCGGGCGACGACGGCGTCTCGGTGTCAAGCAGCGTGCGGAGGTCGCGCGCCGCCGTGACGCTGTCGCGCTCCAGACGCGCGATCTCGTCCTCGTGCTCCTTCGCGATCTTGTCGAGCGACGCGAACTGATCGTTCGACAGGCTTACCGCCGCCGAGATTCGCGGATCGTGCCACCACTGCGGAGGCGGCAGCATGTCGAGCGGTCCGCTCGCCTGCGGCGGCCGGTAACCGTAGCCGCCGCCGCCGCGCATCGGTCCGCGCCGCGGCGGCTGGTTGTAGTCGTCGGATGCGCAGGCGGCGAGAAAAAGAAGAGCGATGGCGGCGAAGCGCTTCATGTCAGCTCCTACGGCACGCGTGCGATGAACGTTGAATGCCGTTGTGCGATACTTTTGGGCCTTCCATGGTCCTCTTCAACCACGCCACGCGCGAGATGACGGCGAAGATCGTTTACTACGGTCCCGGCCTCTGCGGCAAGACCACGAATCTGATGGTCATCTTCGACAAGCTCGATCCCGGCCAGAAGGGAAAGATGCTGTCGCTGGCGACGAAAACGGACCGCACACTCTTCTTCGACCTCCTCCCGGTCGACATCGGCAAGGTCGGCGCGTTCAACCTCAAGATCCAGCTCTACACCGTCCCCGGCCAGGTCTTCTACAACGAGACGCGCAAGCTCGTGCTCAAAGGCGCCGACGCGGTCGTCTTCGTCTCCGACTCGCAGCCGGCCATGGTCGAGGCGACGCGGGAGAGCTTCGCGAACCTGATGGAGAACCTGCAGGAGAACAACATCGATTCGAACGACACGCCGATCGTGATCCAGTACAACAAGCGCGATCTCCCCGGGGTGCTCCCGGTCGAGGATCTGCAGGACAAGCTCGGCTTCGAAGGCTATCCCTATACCGAGGCCTCAGCGCTCCGTGGGGATGGGGTCATGGAGACGTTCCACCTCGTCACGAAGATCACCGCGAAGCACCTCTACGCCCGCCTCAAGGGAAAGAGCGGCGTGATGGAGCCGGTCGTCGAGAAGAAGAAGCCGGTGAAATCGTCCGCGTCGCGGCCGAAGATCGACCTCAAGCCGGAGACGCCCGCGGCGGAGCCGCCGAAAGCGGCCGAGCTGAATCCGTTCGCCGACTCGGTGCCATTTCCGGAGTCGAGCCCCTACGAGCGGATGGAAGAGGTGTCGCTCGAACAGCTCCTCTCCGAGGGGCGCGAGCGGCCGGCGACGTTCGCCGAGTCGCCGGTGGCTGTCGCCGTGGAGGAGGAGCCGGCGCCCTCGCCAAGCCTCAGCATCGAGGAGCAGATCGAGTCGCTGCGCGCCCAACACCGCGCCGAGCTCGAGCGCATCCTCCACGACCTCGATGATCTGACCCGCAGCATTCGCTCTCGCCTGTGATGCTACAATCCCGCACCAAACCAATCTTATTTGGAGGAAAAATGCGTCGAATTCTCCCAGCAATTCTCTGCCTCGGAGTCGTTCTCGCCGGCTGCAGGGCGAAAGAAGCCATGGACAAGGCCTCGGTCGCCCAGGATCTCCAGAAGCGCGGCACGACCGATCTGATGAAGGAGATCGCCAACGACAAGTACGATGCGCCGAAGGACGGGCACCTCACCGACGGCCAGATCCAGATGTACCTGAAAGTGCGCGAGCACGAGAAGGT
>WNGF01007221.1_pt1 | contig 13510 bp, 11 predicted proteins | sample 5400641 | NCBI WGS metagenome assembly WNGF01 (sample SAMN13153371, study PRJNA577476) | soil metagenome | isolation source: 80 cm soil or saprolite under grassland replicate 2 | place: USA:California | collected 2016-06-15
AGTTCGACCTCGACCGGCACGGCGCCCGGGGCGGCGGGCGCCTCGGGCGGGCTCTCGACGCCGGCGAAGGCGCCGAGGAAGGGCGCCAGGTAGCGGCCGACGATCTTCGCCGGCGGCCACCAGAGCGGCTCGGGACTGGACTCCGAGACGTCGCCCGCGCCGCCGGTGAGCTCGTGCCGGAGATAGCGCGGCTGTCGTCCCGTCAGCAACAGCCCGCGCAGCACCGGACGGAAGGGCTGCGGTGTGAGGTCGGCGCCCGCGTTGGCCGCGATCATCTCCGCGGCTGCGTCTGCCTGCTGGGCAGCGATTCCGCCCTGCTTGACCGGGAAGCTGGTGATGTCGCCGGCGGCGAAGACGTCGGCAAGACCGTGCACCTGGCCATGCGCGTCGACCGAGAGGAACCCCTCGACCGTCTGCGGCAGACCGTCGATCCGCGGCCCCCGGAGGCGTGGCAGGGCGACGACGCGATCGGCCGCGATCGTTCCCTCGGGGACGAGGCGCAGCTCCCCGTCCACCAACTCGACCGGGCAGGAGCCCGTCTGAAGAGCGATTCCCCGCTCCTCCAGCAGTTGCCGCACCGCCTCGCTCCCCGCCCGCCCGAACAGCTGCAGCGGCGCCTCCTCCGGGGTGACGAGCGCCAGCTCGACCTGAGTGAGCTCGCGCTCGGCGAGGTAGGCCGCCGTCATCAGGGCAAGCTCGTAGATCGGCAGCGACCAGACTGCTCCCCAGGGCACGACGAAAGCGACCCGCCCGACCTGACCGGCGACGATCTCCTCGAGCAGCGTGCGGATGCGCTCGGTATCGGCCGGGCCGCGGAAGGTCAGGGCGCCGGGGACGGCCGGGGTCGGGCCGGCTCCGCAGGCGATGAGCAGAACGTCGTAAGGAAGGGAGCTGCCCGCGGAGGTTTGGGCGTGCCGTCCTCCGGCGTCAACGCCGGCGAGTGCCCCCGGCGAGAAGGTCGCACCGGCCGCCGCGGCGAGCTTGCCCAGGTCGAAGTGCCTCACCTCGCCGAGGCCGAACGGCTCGGCGACGGCGAGCGGCCGGTACCAAAACTCAGGCTCGGGCGCGACGATCTCGACGCTGACGCGACCTCCCGCCAGCTCCCGCAGGGCCAGCGCGGCCTCAAGGGCCGCAACGCCCCCGCCCGCGATCAGTACCCGCGTCGCCACCTCAACCATCTCCTCCGAGCAGCTTCGGCGACGATAACACTCACCGCCCGGTCCAACCCACGCACGCGCCTCTCGCTGGGCCGGCGCGTGGTCGCTTGCGGACGATGGGTCCACGATGACTGCGGGAAGACCACAGCACGATCAGCGCTTCCCCTGACGAGACGCGCGCGAAGGAGTGCACCCTCTACGTGCACCGAGAAATAGATCGAAAGTAGGACGAAGCTCGATCGCGTAGGGTTCGTAAATTCGGTCGTAGCCGATTTGCAGGGGATCTTGCTGGAGTCCGGGAGGCGATTCAGCGGATCGGTCGTCGTCCTCACACTGACGACCACCTTCGGCTCTTCCGTTAAACCGGGTCGAGCGGCAGCAGTGGCGAGCTTTCTCACCCGGTTCTCCGGACGTGATGTCCCCAGAGACGGGCAAGGTCGCTCGAGCGGCTTCATCCCCCGAGCTTGAGGAATCTGCCCGGCCGAGAGCGTCGGTGGCGAAACGTGAGGGCCAGCCTTCACCATCGTCGGGCACGTTTTCCGACTTCAAATCGTGCCCTCATCCGTCGCCACGCCCCAAAGTTTGCGGCCTAAGCCAAGACGACGAGTTGGGGATTTCCCTGGAATCCGCTACGACCGAATTTACGAACCCTACGGGGTAGCGCCGCGCGGGATCTTGAGCCCCGCCTCGGCGAGAACGATCACGTCGCCGTGACCAGCGCGGGCGAGCACTTCCAGGAGCCCCGGGTGCAGGATGCCGGCCGGTCTCACAGCGCTTCGGCCTTGGCGGCGGGGGGCACGGGCTCGTGCTCGGCCGGGTGCTCGAGCTCGACCCCGAGAGGCTCGCCGACCAACCTCTCGACCTCAGCGACGAGGTGTCGTGCCGACAGGCCGTAGTAGTCGAGCAGGTAGGGGAGGCTGCCGCCGTGTGCGTAGGTGTCGCGCAGGCCCATCCGAACGAGCCGCTGCCCAAGCCCGTGGTCGGCGATCAGCTCAGCGACGACCGAGCCGAGGCCGCCGGTGACGAGGTGGTTTTCCATCGTGATCACGCCCGTGCGCGCGGACGCGACCGCATCGAGCACCGTCGGGTCGTCGAAGGGCTTCAGCGTCGACACGTGCAGGTGCGTCATCGACACGCCGGCGTCGGCGAGCGCCTCGACCGCCGGCAGCGCCTCGCCCGTGCAGATCCCGGAGGTGAGCAGGCAGACGTCGCCGCCGTGGAGCAGCACCCGCACCCGGCCAAGCTGCATCGGCTCCTCGAAGAGGCGGGGTACCACGCCGCGAAGCACGCGTACGAAGACGGGGCCGTCCACCTGCTCGGTCACGTCGAGCACGGTCTCGACCTCGGTGGCGTCGCCGCAGTCGAGGACGGTCATGTTCGGGAGCAGCCGCATCAAGCCGACGTCGTCGATCGCCTGGTGGGTGACGCCGCCCGGCGTCGTCAGCCCGGGCAGGAACGCCATCAGCCGCACCCGCAGGTTCGGGTACGCGATCGACATCCCGACCTGGTCGTACGGGCGCCGCGTGACGAAGACGCTGAACGTGTGGACGAAGGGGACGAATCCCTGGCGGGCGAAGCCGCCGGCGACGGCCATCATGTTCTGCTCTGCCATCCCGCACGAGATGAAGCGATCGGGATAGGTGTCGCGGAAGTCGTCGACCTCACATGAGCCGGTGAGGTCGGCCGAGAGGCACAGGACCTCCTCGCGATCGCGGGCCCACTCGACGAAGGCGCGTGCGTACGGGCGGGAGACGGTCTCAACGGGCTTCATGCCGGCACCTCCTCCATCGTCAGCCCGCAGTCGGCGAGCGCCAGCTCGGCCTCGCCCGGCCGGAAGCGCAGGAAGTGGAGCTTCGGTGCGCGCTGCGCGAGGCTCGGGATGCCCTGCCACGGGCACGTTCGTGCAATCACCATCAGCGACCGGCCGTCGGGCGGCTCGAGCGCGGGCTCCGCCAGTGCGTCCGGGTCGTGGCCGTCGACCTCGTGGACGCGCCAGCCGAACGTGCGCACGCGCTCGGCGGCGGGCTCGATCCGCTGCACATCGACGATCGGGCCGTCGACCTGGTTCCCGTTCGCGTCCAGGTAGACGCCGAGGTTGTCGACGCCGTGATGCGCCGCCATCCCGATCGCCTCCCAGATCTCGCCGCTCTGCAGCTCCCCGTCGGACATGAACACCCAGACGCGGCCGCTCTCCCCGCGCCGGCGGCGGGCCATCGCCATGCCGAGCGCGACGGAGAGCCCCTGCCCGAGCGAGCCGGTGGTCGCCTCCATCCCGGGCGAGTGCTCGGCACCGATCATCTCGACGGTCGACCCGTCGCGGTTGAAGTGCTCGAGCGCCTCCGGTGCGAGCCGCCCGACCTCGATCAGCGTCGCATAGAGGACGAGCGCGTAGTGCGCCGCGGAGAGGATGAAGCGGTCATTGTCCGGGCCGGGCCCTCCGTTATAGGCCGCGCCCGAGACCGCCGGGGACTTGCCGGGAACGCCGCGGAACTCGACCGGAACCGGTGGGCCGTGCGACGGTCCGAGCCGCATCGCGCGCAGGTAGAGGGTCGCGAGCATCTCGGCCGAGCTGCACGCCTGGCACAGGTAGCCGCCGTTGTTGCGGATCGTGTGAACGAGCACGCGCCGGCGAACGGCGTCCGCCACGCGCTCGATCTCGGCGTTCGGAACAAGGGTCGTCATCTGTGGCTCCTTCTCGAGAAGACGCCGGCCGCTCATCGCACGCCTGCCGGCCGGACCGAGTACTTGGGCGCCGGCGTCGCCTCGAGCGTCCCCTCGAGCGCCGCCTGTAGGTCGTCGAGGCCGATCGCGGGGCCGCAGAGCTCGCTCCACGGCTCGTCTCCCTCGGCGAGGACGCGGAGCGCACCCTCGATGTAGCGCGGCGTGTGGTGGTACGTCGCGCGCAGCTCGACCTCCTCGTAGTGGACACGCTCCGTGCGCACGCCGACGCGGGTACCGCGCGCGCAGCCGCCGAAGAGGTTGACGGCCCCGCCCGGGCGCGCCAGCTCGATCGCCAGCTCCCACGTCTCCGGGCGACCCACCGCCTCGAAGACCTGGTCGGCGCCGCGGCCGCCGGCGGTGCGCGCGAGAACCTCTTGCACGTCCTCCTCGCCGCTGAGACCGGCGACGGTCTCGACGGCTCCAAAGCGCTTTGCGAGCTCGAGCCGCTCCGGAGAGCGGGCGCAGACGATCGGCTCGCCGCCGGCCCGGCGAACGAGAGCGCAGAGCATGATCCCGAGGGCGCCGCCGCCGACGATCGCGACGCGGTCGCCGATGCGGATGCCGGCTCGACTGACCGCGTGCAGCGCGCAGGCGAGCGGCTCCGCGAGCGGCGCCGTGTAGAGGTCGAGGCCGGGCGGAAGCCGGTGCAGGTTGGCGGCTGCGATTCGCGGCGGCACGAGCAGCTGCTCCGCGAAGCCGCCGAGCAGGTAGAGCAGGTCCTCGCAGAGGCTGAAGCGACCCCGCATGCACTGGAAGCAGACGCCGCACGGCGCGGAGTTCGCGCAGAAGGCCTCGTCGCCCACCGCAACCCGCTCGACGCCGTCGCCGACTGCCGCCACGATCCCGGCGAACTCGTGGCCGAATCGGGCCGGGTAGCCGCCGAGCGACGGGTGGCCACGCTTGTACGACTTGACATCAGTGCCGCAGGTGCAGGCCGCGGCGACGTCGAGAACTACCTCGCCGGGATCGGGCTCTGGAGACGAGAGCTCTTCGATCGCGAGCTCAGACGGTCCATGCAGGATGGCCGCTCTCATGTGCTCTCCTCCCCGAGGACGACAACCTTGATCGCGCGGCCCGACCTCGCGGTCTCGAGAGCGCGCGCCGTCTCCGCGAGGCGGAACCTGTCGGTGACGATGCCGTCCGCGACGACCGCGCCGTCGGCGAGCAGTCCGAGCGCCTCGCGCGTGTCGTGCGGCCCGGCGGAGTAGCTTGACTGCAGGGTCACCTCGTTGAAGAAGAGATCGTTGCCGTCGAACGAGAAGCGCGTCCCGGGCACCGACGGTGCGAAGAGCTGGACGGTCCCGCCCTTGTCGACGACCGCGAGGGCCAGCTCGAACGCCTGTGGAGCCCCGGTGCAGAGCGCCACGACGGTCGGCGGCGCGCCGAGCGCCGCGAGTACCGCCTCGCGCTCCGGCTCGGCGGCTGCGGCGCCGAAGCGCTCCGCGAGCCGGCGCCGCTCCTCGCGCGGCTCGGCCACGGCCACCTCACGGCAGCCGAAGGCGCGGGCGGCCTGAACGTAGAGCAGTCCCATCTGCCCCGCCCCGACGACGAGCAGCCGCGCCTCTGGGCCCACGCCGGCGCGGCGCGCGCCGCGGACGCAGCAGGCGAGCGGCTCGATCAGCGTCGCCGCCTCCGTCTCGAGCCCGCCGGGCAGGACGAGCAGGTCGTGGCGGACGTTCTCGATCGGCACGAGGATCCGCTCGGAGAAGCCTCCGGGCTCGATCCTCGTCCGGTGGAAGGTCGCGCAGAGCGTGTGGTAGCCCCGGCGGCAGTAGTCGCAGACGAAGCAGGGCACATGGTGGTGGAGGAAGACGCGGCTGCCCTCTGGCGGCAGCTCGAGTCCCGCAACCGGCGGCCCGGTCTCGACGACGACCCCCACCGGCTCGTGGCCGAGCACAAGCGGCGCACGCGGGGACGTGTACCAGTCCATCAGGTCGCTGCCGCAGATCCCGCAGGCCAGCATCCGCACGACGACCTCGCCCGGACCTGGCTTCCGCAGGTCACGCTCCTCGACGCGGACGTCGTCCGGCCCGTAGTAGACAGCCGCTCTCATCGACCGGCCCGTTCCTCGGCCCGCGCGAGCGCGGCTGGGATCGACTCCTCGTAGGGAGGCCGCAAGACGCCCCGGTCGGTGATGAACGCGGTCACGAGCGCGCCCGGCGTGACGTCGAACGCGGGGTTCCAGGCCGGAACCGCGGCCGCGACTTGGACGCCGCCGAAGCGCAGCACCTCGTCGGCCGGGCGCTCCTCGATCACGATCTCCTCGCCGCTCGCGATCGTCGGGTCGAACGACGAGATCGGGCCGGCCACATAGAAGGGGATCCCGTTCGCGCGCGCAAGCACCGCGTGGGTGTAGGTGCCGATCTTGTTCGCGGTGTCGCCGTTCCGCGCGACACGGTCGCAGCCGACGACCACCGCCTCGACTCGGCCCGACGCCATCGCCGCGCCGGCGGCGCCGTCGGCCACAAGCGTCACCGGGATGCCCGCTGAGGACAGCTCCCATGAGGTCAGCCGCGCCCCCTGCAGCAGCGGCCGAGTCTCGGCGGCAAGCACCTCGATCGGCTCGCCGGCCTCGGCCTTCGCGTAGACGATCCCGAGCGCGGTGCCCCAGCCGCCGGTCGCGAGCCGGCCCGTATTGCAGTGCGTCAGCACGCGGTGGACTTCTGCGAGCTCGGCTCGGCCGTACTCGCCGATCAGCCTGCACGACTCCCGATCCTGGCGCTGGATCGCGAGCGCCTCCTGCTCCGCCCGCGTCAGCATCTCCTCCGCCGTCGCGCCTGCCGCTGCCGCGCGGGTCGTGCGCTGCACGGCCCAGGCGAGGTTGACCGCGGTCGGCCGGGCCGCCTCGATCGCCGCGGCGGTCGCGTCGAGCGCCGCGCGAGCGGACTCGATGCCGCCTGGCTCGGCTCGGCGCAGCCCGAGGGCGACGCCGAAGGCGCCGCAGATGCCGATCGCAGGCGCCCCACGGACGACGAGGCGCCGGATCGCGTCGACGACCTCGTCCACCGAGCGCAGGGTCCGGATCTCCTCGCGCTCGGGGAGCGCGGTCTGGTCGATCACCTCGAGACGGTCTCCCAGCCACTCGACCGAGGAGCGGAGCCACGGCGTCGTGCTCACAGCGCACCCCCGATCAGCTCGTCCGCGACCGCGACCAGCTCGTCCGGCGAGCGGATCTCGGCACGCGCCGGAGCGAGCCTCCTGGCCGTGCGCAAGAGCCCGCGTACCGCCCGCTCGCGCTCCGGCTCTGCCAGCGTCTCGATGTCCGAGACGTGCGCAAGCCCGAGCGTCCGGCGGCAGAGCTCCGCGGCCGTCATCCCGACCGCGTCCGCGTGCACCTTCGCAAGCCAGCGCTCGAGGAAGGAATCCGTGAAGACCCGCGGGTCGACCCGGCCCGGCCAGAGCGAACGGAACTCCTGCTCGAAGGCGTCCCACGTCTCGCGCGCGAGCCCACGCACCCACTCGGCGAGCTCCGTCTGGTCGCTGACGCGCGCCCGGGCGAGCGCGAACAGGTAGTTGCCCCAAAGGCAGCTGATGTCGAAGCCCACCGGCCCGTAGTAGGCGAACTCGCTGTCGATCGCGCGGGTGGAGCCTTCGGGCAGCACCATCACGCTGCCGGTGTGGAGGTCGCCGTGGACGAGCGCCTCGGCCTGCGTCATGAACGCGTACTTCAGCTCGCCGATGGCAGACACGAAGCGGGTGTCCGCGCGCAGCTCATCGACGTCCGGGAGCAGCTCCGGCTGGAAGCAGTTCCGCTCCGTGTCGACGTAGGGCTCGGTGAAGACCAGGTTCTCGGTGATCTCGCAGAGCCAGGGGTTGATCGCGTCCGCGGTCAGCCGCTTCAGCTCTTTCGCCTCGACGCCGAAGAGGGAGGTGCCGAACGCGATCCGCGCGATGTAGCGGCCCATCGCAGCAGCCGCGGCCGGGTGCTGCTCGCCGTCGTTCAGCGCTCCGCGCCAGACGCGGTGCGAGCTCAGATCCTCGATGGCGAGCACGTAGCGCTCGCGGTCGAACCCGTAAAAGGCCGGGACGTACTCGGGCGCGACCCGCGAATGCGCCTCCAGCGCGCGCGCCTCGGCGGTCGCGCGCTCCGGTGTCAGCGGCCAGCTCGGGCCGACCATGCGCACGTACGGGAGCGCCTGCTTGAGGACGAGGCTCTGGCGCCCGTCCGCGACGACGAAGATCAAGTTCAGGTTGCCGTCGCCGACCTCGTGGACGTCGAGCTCTTGATCGGGATCGACCAGGTCGGCAAGCTCCGAGTGCGAGCGGAGGTAGTCCGCGACCGTCTCGGGCGTGAGCAGCTCGTAAGCGTAGACCGTCGTTGCCCCGCTCATCGTCTCCTCGCGAAGGCGAAGCTCAGGAACAGCGCCAGCATCAGCACGGCGCCCTTGACGAAGTCCTGGGTGTAGTAGGGGAAGTTCTTGATCGTCAGGCCGTTCAGCATCACGCCGAGGAAGATCGCGCCCACCGTCGTCCCGAACGGGTTCGGCTTGTTCACGGCGAGTACGGCGAAGCCGATCAGCGCCGTCGCGACCGCGTCGAGCAGAAACGGGTTGCCGGCGCCGACGTCGCCGGCACCGATCCGAGCGGCGAGCATGACGCCGCCGATCGAGGCGAAGACGCCCGAGATCAGGTAGGCGACGATGCGGTAGCGCTCGACCCGCAGCCCTGCCAGCCGGGCGGCCTCGGCGTTACCGCCGATCGCGTACATGACCCGGCCCCAGCGGGTCTTCTCGAGGAAGATCCAAGTAAGCAGCGCGAGCCCGAGGAAGATCAGGACGGGAAGCGGCACGGGGCCAAACTGCTTGCGGCCGATGTCCAAGAAGCTCTCGTGGAACACCCCGTCTCGGACCTTGCCGTACCAGGTCATGCCCGTCGACACCGTCTGGCCTGCCGTCGGCAGCAGCTGCAACCCCTGGAGCAGGAACATCATCCCGAGCGTGGCGAGCAGATCGGGAATCCCGAACTTGACGATCATCATCCCGTTGGCGAGGCCGACGAGCCCGCCCGCGAGCAGCGCGACCAGCACCGCGACCGGCGTCGCCACGTCGAATATGACGAGGGCGATCGAGGAGAACATCACCGCCAGGCCGGCGTTCGCGCCGACCGAGAGATCGAAGCCGCCGACGACCAGCGAGAACGTGACGCCGAGCGCGATGACGCCGATGATTGCGACCGACTGCAGAATCGAGAAGGCGTTGTCGACCGTGCGGAACGCCGGCTCGCTGGCCGCGAAGTAGACGATCACGCCGACGATCAGCGCGAGGAGCCCGTAGCGCAGCAAGAGCTGGAGCGGGTCGAACGCCGGGCGGGGCAGGCGCCGCTTCGGCTCGCTGCCGGCCGCGGCCGGGGCCGCCGCCTGCGACGCTGGGGAGCCGTCGGCCATCAGGCTGCCTCCGTCATCGCAGCGACCATCCCGGCCCGGGTCACCTGCGAGATCGTCTGGTCGAGCACGAGCCCCCCGCCAGCGAGCACGAGAACCCGGTCGGCCACCTCGAGCAGCTCGTCCGGGTCGGCGGTGAGGACGATCACGGCAGCGTGCTCCGCGAGCTCGCGCAGCTTCGCGGAGAGGTCGTTTCGCGCACCGATGTCGACGCCGCGAAACGGGTCGTCCAGCACGAGCAGGCGCGGCCGACCGCCGAGCCAGCGGCCGACGGCGACCTTCTGCTGGTTGCCGCCCGAGAGCGAGCCGATCTCCGCCTCGGGCCCTGCGCAGACGATGTCGAGCAGCTCGATCATGCGCTCGGCGCGGCGACGCTCCTCGCGCACGCGGACGATCCCGAGGCGGTCGACCGCTTGGAGGAACGGCAGCGACAGGTTCGCGCGCACGCTCCAGCCTGGCACAAGCGCCTGCACCGACCGCTCCTCCGGCACCAGGTAGACGCCTGCTCCGATCGCGTCGCTTGGATGCCGAGGCTCGTAGGGGCGCCCGTCGAGGAGCACCTGTCCACCGGCCGGGCGCCGCAGGCCGAAGAGGACCTCGGCGAGCTCGGTCTTCCCGGCGCCGATCAGACCGATCACGCCGGTCACCTGCCCGCTTCCGACCGCGAGGTCGATGGGCGGCCAGGAGGGCGTGAGCCGCAACGCCTCGAGGCGGAGCACCTCGCGCTCGGCCGGCTGCTCGGTGCGCTCGAGCTCGGCGACGGCGTGACCGAGCATCGCCTCGACGACGGCAGCGCGCTCGAACGGCCGTGCGAACACCGCCCGCAGGCGGCCGTCGCGAAGCACGCCGACGCGGTCGGCAAGCGCATCGACCTCTCCGAGCCGGTGTGAGATGTAGAAGACGCAGACTCGCTCGGCGACCAGCCGGCGCACGATCTCGAACAGACGCTCCGCCTCGGCCGCCGACAGCGCCGAGGTCGGCTCGTCGAGGATCAGCACGCGCGGCGAGCGCGAGAGGGCGCGTGCGAGCACGAGCAGCTGCCGACGGCTGACCGAGAGCCGGCGAACGTCGTCGCGGAGCTCCGCCTGCGTCAAGTTCAGGCCGAGCCGCTCGGCGATCGTCTCGGCCTCGCGGCGCGCCCGCCGCTGCGAGAAGACGAACCCCTCACCCCCGCTCCCGAGCAGGTCGAGCGTCAGATTCTCCGCCACCGAGAGCCCGGGGACGACGCCCTCGTGGATCCGCTGATGCACCGCCTCGATCCCGTGCCGGCGAGCGTCGAGCGGCCCGCCGAAGCGGGCCGCCTTGCCCTCGATTTCGATCGTTCCCTCGTGGTCGTGGTGTGCGCCACAGAGGACCTTGATCAGCGTCGACTTGCCAGCACCGTTCGCGCCGACCATCCCGAACACCTCGCCCGGGTACAGGTCGAGCGTGACGTCGTCGAGGGCGCGAGTCGCCGCGAAGGACTTCCCGATCCCTCGCAGCGAGACGGTCGGCTCGGTCACGGGTGCCGGCGTTTCGGCGACAGCCTCCTCGTCCTAGAAGGTGATCTTCGGCATCCAGGGAGCCGAAGCGATATCGCTCGTGTTCAGGCCCTTCAGCTTGCGCCGGAGATCGGCCATCGTCTTGATGTTGTTCTTGACTAGGAACGACTGCGTGATCAGCGCCGGCCTGATCAAGATGCTCCTCGGCAGCTTCGTGCCGAGGAGCTTCAGCACGGCCGCCCGCACGGTCACCGCGCCCACGTTCGCGGGATCGGTGGCCGCCGTCGCGACCCACGGGCTCCCCGGCTGCCTCATCACCCCGATGTCCGGCGTCGAGATGTCGACGCCGTACACCTTCACCCGCTTCTGCTTCCCGGCCTGATTGATGGCGAGCACGGCACCCTTCGCGAACTCGTCGTAGGGCGCCAGGATCGCATTCAGGTCCGGGTTGGCGGTCAGCACCGCCGCTGCCTGCGACTGCACGTCCGAGGCGGTCGAGTCGCTGACCTTGCCGAACTGAGCTACCTGCTCCAGCCCCGGGTACTTCTTCTTCACCCGCTGCCAGGCCGTGTTGCGCCGGTCGAGCGGGGCGAAGCCCGCAACGTAGACGTAGCCGACCTTGCCCTTACCGCGCAGGTCGGTGGCCATCTTCGTCGCGATCATCGTCCCGAGCAGGATGTCGCTCTGCTGAGTCTGCGTGACTTTCTTGTTCGGGGTCGCGAGGTCGAAGGCGACGACCGGGATCCCCTTCTTGACCGCCTTGTCGACCAGCGGGTTCATCGTCTCGGCAAGGCCGTGATCGACGATGATCGCGTCGACACCCCGGTTCATCGCGTTCTGGAAGTCAGTCGCCATCTGCTCGTTCTTGCCACGCGCGTCGTAAATCAGCAGCTTTACCTTCAGCAGCTTCGCCATCTTCTGGGCGCCCGTCAGCCACTGCTGGAAAAAGTCTCCCGACCCGAGCTGACGGACGAGAGCGATCTGCACCTTCCCCGACGCCAGCTTCGGCGGCAGCTTCGAGCCCGCCGTCGGCGTCGCTCCGGCCGCGGCCGTGGCGACGAGAGCGGCCGTGACCGAAAGGACGGTTAGAACGAGTCGTGTGTGGCGCATTGTGTGGCGCATCCCCATTCCTCCTTGCACATTTGTGCAGAGCACCAACTTCGTGCAGAGGCGATTCTACGACTGTGGGGTGCCAAATTCTGACCGCCCCAGCGAATGAGCCCGATTTGCAGGCGGAACCAAATTTTGGCCGTGGGGTGCACAAACTCGGCCGTGTACCGAATCCGTAAGCGTTCACCTCCCCTGAAGGGACCCGCTTCCTTGCGGCGAACTCGGGTGTGTGGAGCGGGCCGAGGCGGAGGCGATCCTCGATGGCGATCGGGAGACGGCGCTCGCGCTGCTTTTGCGGGTGGGCGAGCTGGTCGAGGCGAACCGGCGGCTCGAGGCGCGGGTCAGCGAGCTCGAGCAGCGTCTTCACCGGAGTTCGCGTCACTCGTCGCTGCCGCCCTCCCAGGATCCGCCGTCGGCGCCGCCGCGCCCGCGGCGACGAGGCTCGGGCCGCGGCCGTGGCGGCCAGCCTGGGCATGAGGGAAGCAGCCGGCTGCTTCTGCCGCTTGACCAGGTCGACGAGGTGTTCGAGCACTGGCCGGACCGCTGCCACGCCTGCGCGCGCGCCTTCGGCGAGGACGAGCGGCTGGACGCGGCCGCCCCGCAGCGTCACCAGGTTGCCGAGCTGCCGCCGATCGCCGTTCGGGTGAGCGAGCATCGCCTGCACCGGCTGCGTTGCCCCTGAAGGGTGTCAAAACTCCGGTTCCAGGTTCGAACCGAGGTTTAGCGACCTTTACACGCTTGCGACCAGAGGCTGCTCGTTCGGGGTCGGCGGGCCGCGTTCGCCAAGGACATCGAACTTGTGGTGATGCGGCACCAGCTCTCGGTGTTGACTCGCCAGCATCAGCGTCCGAAGCTTCGCCTGTCCGATCGTGCGTTCATCGCTGCGCTTGCTCGTCTGCTTCCGTGCCGGCGCCGGCATGGCCTCGTCCTTCCACCGGCGACGCTACTGCGTTGGCGTCGGGAACTGGTGCGCAGCGTGGGCCGAAACCGCGGATCTGTAGGCGAAACCGAGTTTGCGCACCGCACAGGCATATGGACTGCGCCCGAGATTGGGCCGGCATCCCATTCGTCGCGCTCGCACACATCGACGACGAGCGCGCCTCCTCGGCGACGTCGGCAGCGCGACGCGGATCGACGCCGTCCTTGCGTTCGAAGGGTTATCAGTCGTCCTCCCCCTTTGTTTGGGAACCCGACGCGCCAGTTCATACTGTCGACCATGGCCGTTCTTCGCTCCCCGGATCTTGCGGGCCCGGTAGGAGGCGGCCCGAATAGCCAGGTGGACCTGCACGCTGCGTCCACTACCCAGCTGGTCGAGCTTGACCGCGACCAGTGCCTCCGACTACTGGCCGAGGCAAACCTGGGGCGCTTGGCGGTGAACGCGCCGGGGTGGCCTCCGGTGATCCGCCCCGTCAACTACGTCTTCGACGAGAGCTCACAGTCGGTGGTGTTCCGCTCGGCCCAGGGGTCGAAGTTCTCCGCCCTCCTGCAGTCGGGAGAGGCAGCTTTCGAGATCGACGGCATCGAGCCGGTCGGGCATACGGGTTGGAGCGTCATCGTCGTAGGCGTCGCCGAGGAGATCACGAACGCCGCCGAAGTCCAACGCCTCGAGCATCTGGGGCTACGCCCCTGAGCGCCAGGCGACAAGCCCCACTGGCTTCGCA
>WNGF01013496.1_pt1 | contig 13510 bp, 12 predicted proteins | sample 5400641 | NCBI WGS metagenome assembly WNGF01 (sample SAMN13153371, study PRJNA577476) | soil metagenome | isolation source: 80 cm soil or saprolite under grassland replicate 2 | place: USA:California | collected 2016-06-15
ATTTTCATTCTGGGAAGGTTTCTTCTGGGCATCCTGGATGGCCGCTTCAAGGGCCTGACCTTCGCTCATTCCCGGGTAATAGCGGAATACATGAGGCTGCGTGATTCGCAGCACGGGAAAGAGCAGATTCTTGTAAAATCGGTGAAAAGTTTCGGAATAGCCCAGGCTCATCGAGCCCACGGTGTCGCCGTGGTACGACTCCGCGAGTGAAGCGATCCGCGCCCGTCTACCTTCGCCCTTGAGTTGCCAATATTGAATCGCCATTTTCAGGGCGATCTCGACCGCGGTCGCGCCATTGTCCGAATAGAAAACACGCTTCAACCTTTTGGGCGCAATCTCGATCAATTTTTGCGCGAGTTGAATACCAGGCACATGGCTGACTCCGAGAAAAGTCGAATGAGCGATGCGGTCCAGCTGTTCTTTGATCGCATCATCAATTTCTTTTTTTCGATGTCCGTGGACATTGCACCAGAGCGACGACACCCCGTCCAAGTACTTCCGGCCCTGGACATCGATCAAGTAGTGGCCCTCGCCCCGGCTGATGATGCATGGCTCTTCGCCCATCCACTCCCGCATCTGCGTGAACGGGTGCCAAAGATAACTGTGGTCGAGATGCTTTAGCTTTTCGTAATACGTCGGCATGTCTTTTTTGCATTCACCGTGGAGACGCTGAGGACGCCGAGGTAAGAGTCTAAGATTAATAATCTCTGCGTGCTCTGTGCTCTGCGGTGAATCCCATTCTCCCCTTTGATTGCGGCTCGCCGCGCTAGGCCAATTAATTCTAACTCGTAAGCGCAATCACGGCCCTTTCACGTCCCGGAACACTTTTAAAGCGCGATCGATATGTTCTCGGGTGTGCGTGGACATGAGCGTGATCCGTAGACGGGATGTTCCGGGCGGCACCGTCGGCGGGCGAATGCCCTGGGCGAAAATTCCTTGCGCTAACAGGCGCTCGGAGAACTGCATGCACTTCCCGGCGTCGCCGATAATGAGCGGCAAAATTGGGCTGTCGTTTGCGCCGGGCGTAAAGCCCAACTCTCGCAATCCCTCTTTGAGCATTCGACAGTTATTCCATAGCGCTTCGCGTCGCCCGGGTTCGCGTTCGACCAAATCGATCGCCGCCATCGCCATCGCCATGATCGCCGGCGGCAAAGACGTGGTAAAGATGAAACTGCGGCAGCGGTTGATCAAAAGCTCGCGCACTGTGCGGCTGCCGGCGACATAAGCGCCGAATCCGCCGAGCGCTTTCCCCAATGTGCCCATCTGCACCGCCACCCGCTCGCCCAATCCTAACTTGGCGACAACACCCGCGCCATTGGTTCCGAAAATGCCGGTCGCGTGTGCCTCATCGACCATCACCATCGCGTCATATTTCTCGGCGAGCTCGACAATTGCAATCAAAGGACTTTCGTCACCGTCCATGCTGAAAATCGACTCGGTGACAATCAGCTTGCGCCGAGCGTTGGTCACCTGCTTAAGCCCGTCTTCAAGCTGATCGAGATCGCCATGGGCATAAACAATCGTCTTGGCACGCGACAAGCGACATCCGTCGATGATGCTGGCGTGATTGAGCGCGTCGCTAAGAATCGCGTCGCCCTCGCCGGTCAACGTCGAGAGAATTCCCGTGTTCGCCTGGAAGCCGGAATTTAATACTAGCGCTGCTTCGGTTCCTTTGAACGCAGCGAGCCGGTTTTCCAATTCTTCATGTAAGGTCATGTTACCGGAGATCAGACGAGATGCGCCCGAGCCACAGCCATAGCGGTCGATGGCTTCCTTGGCCGCGGCGGCAAGCTCGGGGTGATTGGCAATACCGAGGTAATTATTCGACGAAAAGTTGATGACCTCTCGGCCATCGAGCATTAAGGTTGGCCCCTGATCATTTTCTACAAGCCGCAAGCGGCGGTAGAGGGATGCCTGCTTTATAGCTTGCAACTCATCGTGGATAGTATCGGCGGCCATTTGTCGACTTACTTAGATAATATAGGGGCGGCGGCGCCGCAACTCGGCTTCAGATGCGGAAACAGTCTCCGTAGGTAAAGAATCCGTGACAGAGAGAACGATTTACTTCAGGGGACAAACTTCAAGCAGCCGCGGTGCTGCGCAGTTTACGTTGCACTGCTTTCATCTCGGCCACGAACCGACGATATTCTTTTTCTTGTTCGTCTTTCTCGCGTAACCTGTAGATCGACGAAGGATGGATGGTGATAAAGACCGCGGCACCCGAGTCACCGTCGAGAAACTTCCCCCGTTCTTGCGTAATGCGAACGATTCGTCCCATCATCGATTGAGCCGCGGTGGCGCCCAGGCAGACGACCACCTTCGGGTGAATGATTTGGATCTCCGCCTCAAGCCAAGGCTTGCAGGCTACCACCTGCCGGATCAGCGGCTTTTGGTGCAAGCGTCGCTTGCCACGCTGGATCCACTTAAAATGCTTGACAGCGTTGGTGATGTAAACCTCGTCGCGCGGAATACGCGCTTCAGCGAGGGCTTTGTCTAGCAAACGACCTGCCGGTCCGACGAACGGATGGCCCTGGCGATCTTCCATGTCTCCCGGCTGCTCACCGACGAGCATGACGCTCGCGTCTTTCGGCCCCTCGCCGAAAACCGTCTGGGTCGCGTTCTTGTACAGATCGCACCCTTTGCAAGAACGTGCAGCGGCCCGCAAGCTCTCGAGAGTATGCCGCTTGGGCAGGAATGCGGCAGCCGACGTTTTTTGTAAGGTCGCCATAAATAAAAATTAGCACTCTCATTGACCCACAGCTAGAACGGCCGGGCGCGATATCGGATAGTTCACCGCGGAGGCGCTGAGGACACGGAGGGGAGAGTGTAAAATGAATAATCTCTGCGTACTCTGTGCCTCTGCGGTGAATCCCATTCTCCCTTTTGCTGGCTTGCTGCGCTAGGCCTTCTCGTCGCCCTTGCCACTACGAAGCAGAGTTGGTTAAAGTGACCGGAATCACGCGCGCGTCAAGAGCAATGGCCAAAGCAAAAACTATTTTCGCCTGTCAGAGTTGTGGCTACCAGTCGCCCAAGTGGCTCGGCAAGTGCCCTGATTGCGGTCAGTGGAACACATTCGCCGAGGAGCGCTTTGAAAAAGCATCGACGGCGCGCGGCGAGCTCAGTCTTGGGACGAAAGAAGAACCCGCGCCGATCCACGAAATCGATACCTCTGAAGAAGGCCGCGTGCTTTGCGGCATCGGCGAATTTGATCGTGTGCTCGGCGGCGGACTCGTCCCCGGTTCGGTCATTCTCATCGGCGGCGATCCCGGCATCGGCAAATCGACGCTGCTCCTTCAGGCTTTCGCTGCTGTGAGTCGAAACGGACTTACCTGTCTCTACGTCTCGGGCGAAGAATCGCCGCGTCAAATCAAAATGCGCGCGGAGCGGCTCGACATTGATGCGCCGAATTTGCTCGTGCTCAGCGAAACTTCGCTCGAACGCATTCTCGATCACATCGAGAAGATCAAACCCGGCTTATTGGTCATTGATTCGGTGCAGACAATTTTTTCGTCGGCAATTCCTTCCGCGCCCGGCAGCATCGCTCAAGTCAGAGAAGCCTCCGGCGCGATCATCGTGTTAGCCAAAAAAACCGGGCTTACGACGTTTTTGATTGGCCACGTCACTAAAGACGGGGCCATTGCAGGGCCACGGCTGCTCGAGCATATGGTCGACACCGTGCTCTATTTTGAAGGCGAGCGCGGCCACAGTTTTCGCATTCTCCGTGCGGTGAAGAACCGCTTCGGCTCGACCAATGAGATCGGCGTCTTCGAAATGAAGGAAGCCGGACTGAAAGAAGTCAGCAACCCCTCCGAAATCTTTCTCATGGAACGGCCGCTGCAGGTCCCCGGCTCGGCAGTCGTTTGCAGTATGGAAGGTACGCGGCCGATCCTGGTGGAGCTGCAGGCGCTGGTCAGCCGATCATTCTTGGCCGTACCGCGGCGAACCACGATTGGGGTCGATCACAATCGCGTCGCGCTTCTCGTTGCGGTCTTAGAAAAAAAGATGGGTGCCAAATTTTTTGACCAGGATATTTTTGTCAACGTGGCGGGCGGCGTCCACGTCGATGAGCCGGCGGTCGATCTCGGCATTGTTGCGGCGGTGGCGTCCAGCAGCCGGGAAGAAGCACTCGATCCCAGGACGGTATTTTTTGGCGAAGTCGGGCTGGCCGGAGAGATTCGCGGCATCTCACAAGCGGAGGCGCGTGTCAAAGAAGCGGGAAAACTCGGCTTCGAGCGGTGCATCCTGCCAGCGAGTAATTGTGCTCAATTGAAGCATATCAAACACCCTCAGCTTTGCGGCGTCGGCGCGCTCAGTGAATGTTGGAAACTGCTTTTCTGAGCACGTTGCGTGTGCGTTCAAGGTTCAAAGTTGGGATTGTGCTTATCCGGTTCATAAAACAACGGCCCACGTTGAACATTGAACCTTGAACTTTGAACGAGTAGCATCACGCGTAACCGAGGTGACGTTTTAAATGCTTCCCAAGGAACACAACGAGCTTTTGACGAGGACCGGAGAAGGCATGCCGATGGGGGAGCTGATCCGGCGCTATTGGATTCCAGCACTTTTATCCGAGGAAATCCCCGAGCCGGATTGCCCTCCCGTGCGCGTGCGGATCTTGAGCGAGGAGCTGGTTGCGTTCCGTGACAGCCGCGGAAGAATCGGGCTGTTGGAGGAACATTGCCTGCATCGCGGCACTTCGCTGTTTTTCGGACGCAACGAGGAATGCGGGCTCAGGTGCATTTACCACGGCTGGAAATACGACGTAGAGGGCAAGGTGGTGGACACACCGGCAGAGCCCGCGGGAAGCGACTTCAAGAACAAGCTCAAGCACAAAGCCTATCCGACGGTGGAGGCAGCAGGAATCGTTTTTGCTTTTCTGGGCCCGCGGGAGAAAATGCCACTTTTCCCCAATTATGAATGGGCGCAGTTACCGAAGCAGCAGACTTACGTGACTAAGGGTCTGTTGGAGTGCAATTATCTCCAGGGGCTTGAAGGCGAATGTGACTCTTCTCACCTTTCCTTTCTGCACCGCGAGTTCACCGCTTCGGGGCGCCGTCAGCTCTTCGCTTTGGATTCTGCTCCTGAGTATGAAACTGAGGAGACGGACTTCGGCGTGCGGTTAATCGCGACGCGCAAAGCCGGAGCCGATAATCAGTATGTGCGCGTCTCGAGTTTCGTCATGCCGGTTTCTTGCTGGGTACCGGCACGAAACAGAGAGAATCACATCTACGTGCCCGCCGACGATGAACACGCATGGAGATATGATTTGGGCTTTCTCCGTGACCGCAAGCCTACCAAAGAAGACCTGAATCGCAAAACCCAGATCGGCCCCGACTACCACCGCATCCGAAATCTAAAGAACAACTATCTCCAAAACCGCCAGCTCCAAGCGACCACGGATTACACGGGGATCGAGAACTTTCTCAACGAGGATGGCTGCGCTACGGAATCTATGGGGCCGATCTATGATCGCTCGCGCGAGCACTTAGGGGTGAGCGACAAGGCGGTGATCGCCGTGCGGAAATTTCTAATCAACGCGGTCAAAGAGTTTCAAGCCGGGAAGGAGCCGCCTCACATCGTTCGTGACTCGGCAGGAAATCACTTTCCGCACATCGACACGTTCGCGCAAACGATACCCGCGGGCATCCACTGGCGTGAACCTTTCGGACACTTGACCTTGTCATCTGCGTGAAGAAATAGCGCGGACTTGCGTGGGACGGGATGGGCGATCGCTTTGCCGGCCCCAGCTCTAACGGATTAACTGGCGCGCAATCTCCATGGCCGGACGTCGGTACTGGTTAATGGCATCTTCCAAATGATTCTGTAGCTTGTAATAGCTCTCGATGCTGAGTGAGTCCTTGGCGGCATAGACACCGATCGCCTTGAGCGACTTGGTATCCACATCGAGCCTGCGCGTCGCCTGCCCTATCGCTTTGCCGAACGTCTCCTGCCCTTCTTTGCTGAGGAGCCAGTTGATAAACACTTTTGTGGCGTTCGGATGAGGCGGATTTTTGACGATGGTCACCGTTCCACTGCCGTTGCTCGTGTAGGTGCCCTCCTTGGGAACCGGCAGGGCTCTGACCGGTAATCCCGCTTTGATAAACGGCTCCAGCGTGTAATAGGAAATACCGATCGTCAGTGAGATTTTCCCTTTGGCAAGGCCCTCGCCCAGCAGTCTTTGATTCGTGCTGATCAGAAGGTCCTGCTGCACGAGTTTCTTGAGATACTCTTCGCCCTTGATCATCCAAAAAAACGTCCAGGTGGAATGGCCTGCTCCCGGATTGCGCGGATCAAGCAGGCCGATTTTACCTTTCCACTTGGGTTGCAAAAGATCATCGTAGGAACGGATCTCTTCCGGTTTTACGAGCTCCGTGTTGTGCCAGAGATTATCGCTCGTAAAGGCTTCGAATGAATAGATCAGCCGTTTTCCAGTCTTGTTGTCTCCCCAGATGTGGCCGCCCCACCATTGTTTGGGATCTTTCACTTCCGGCAGGACCATGAAAGGTTCGAATGGTTCGGCGATGCCCGGCTCGACGAAACCGTAGAGCATGGTGTCGGTACCGCCGATGCTCAAATCAGAGTTATGAATGCCGGCCTTGTACTCTTCGGCAATTTTTCTTACGTTTTGCGGCCCACGGCTCGGGGACAATTCAACCTCGATTCCTGGAAATTTCGCTTTGAATACTGCCTCAATCTGTTTTCTCAAATCGGCGCTCGCCGGAATCCCGGCGACGATCTTGCCTTCTTGCTTTGCCGCTGCCAGGATGCGCTCCCATTCCGCCGGAGCGCCGGTCTGGGATAGCGCCGGACTCGGAGATAGCAGAAAACCGCCATGCACACCGACGACGATCCAAAGAACCACGACGATATATCTTGCTCTCATACGTGCTCCCGTTGATTCATCCGAATTCGCTTCAGTCGGTTCTGTGACTGGTCCTGCATCTGGGCTATTTCTTATGGAGTTGAGAATATCAAAACGATCGGCTTTCGCGTTAAAGACTTCCTGAAGTCACGAGAAGAAAACCTAGCCGTTCAACGTCTCGTGAAAAAACAGCTCTTCCAGCGCGGGCGCGCGATCGAGCAACCCCTGCTGCATCTGGCAGCGGATCAACGCATCTAAAGACTTGCGCGTCGAAACGTCAAAGGTGTAGGCGTAGGGATCGTAACCTACAGCTTCGCCCAGCCAGCGGGCTTCATCTTTCTCTTCTTCGGTCATGTACTTTTCTTCCAAGGCGCGGGCTTTGCGAAAAGCGGAGAGGAGGCTCTCCACGATCCAGGAATGCTTCTCTACCAGGTTTTCCTGCAACACCAGCGTATGAATTACGGGGATCACCTGGGTTCGGCGGAAGTACTCGGCTTCCTCGGTGCGATGATCTTTCAGCAAGCGGCGCAGCTTGGGATTTCTTTCCAGAGAACCGTACGGTTCCAAGGCCGCGTCGATAGCGCCGCTCTCCACCAGTTCGAGGGCGTGCTCGCGGGTTCTTGGAGCCGGGATAAAGTTCACGGTCACGGACTTCGGCGGCGGAACGTTGGCCTCCTCGCCGACGTCGGGCTCCGCCACGTACCACTCCATCTGCTCCGGAGAAATGCCGTATTCGTCTTGGAGCAGCGCGCGCAACCAAACGGCGGTTGTGGCGTTGTAGCGATGAGCGCTCACGCGCTTGCCTTTGAGTTCCGATGGATGGCGCAGAGGAGATGTGACTGAACAATAAATGCAGCGATGGCGAAACTGGCGCGCGGGAAAAACCGGTAGCCCGCGAAGCGCAACTCCTCTCATCCGCGCCAGAATCAGAGAGGAGGTCGAACATTCACCACCGTCGATGGCGCCGCCGAGGATAGCCCGATGGCGGGCCCCGGTATTATCCAGGCCGTCGCCAAATTGGCTCTCGCAGCGTAGTTGGATCCCTTCAGGCCGAACACTCCCGTCGAACAACGCGCGGGTCCGTGGAGTCACCGCAAGACCCAAGGTCAGTTTGATCGATTCGGCCATATCATCCCGCAGGAAAGATTACGTCCATCCCCTCATCCATTTTTCTCTCAGCCTCACCTTGTTCGCATAAAAGCGCCATTCGTAAGAATAACCGCTGCCCGCTCTGCGGGCGCGCGCCACGTCGGGGCGATTGAGCAGGATCTCTTTACTGTTTGCCATCTCGGCGACAAATTCCGCGGTCGGCCCGGGAAATCCGATCGCGTGCGCCAAGACCTGGATCTTTGCCGTCCTCTCCAGGTAAAGCGCGGTCATGCAAGCTTCGTCGATGCTTTTGCCTACGGTAACGAGCCCGTGAGCTTTGATGATGACCGCTCTGGCCTGTCCCAGAACTCGAGCAAGGTCTGCACCCTCTATGTCATCCTTGATGTGAATAGGCCGGGAATACAGGGGCACTCCCTGCTCGAAAGGGATGGACTGCATGTGCACGGCGGCGACAGTTTTGTCGGCCAGACTCAACACGATGCACATCGGCGCATGTGCGTGAGCGATGGCTTGCACGTCCGGCCTGGCTTTGAAGATCTGCGTATAGATAGGCGCCTCGAACGGCGGCGTGCCGACGCCCGAGATCTTTTTTCCTGAATAATCGAAACGGACGAGCCAATCCTTGCGCTCGTCCTCACCCGCCGGCGCACGAATCGATTTGACCATGATCCCTTCTTCGCCAGCTAGCCGTGCTCCGATATGGCCCCATATATCGCCCATCTCCCATTCGAGAATGCTGGAGGCGATCTTGAGATCCCGCTCCAGCGTCTTCACGGAATTCGTGCCATTGATGTTCTTTTTCATATCGACAAAAAGGAACCTGTTGGTACCGGGGCAATCAGCCCACGTTCATCATTGATAAAAAAAGAGCGTCGCCCGCCGCGAACATCGCATATGATCGTCTCTGTTGCAATTCTCCAGCTCCTATCTACTGATCTCAATCTTTCGGCTATTCTGATCGGCCACCGCTGATGCTCCAAAGGCACCGATCCTCTTGTATCCCATTAGCCGCTCCGTTATTAATATTTACTCTCGTGCCGGAGTGGTGGAATGGCAGACGCGCCGGACTCAAAATGATGCGCGTCGCAGTCGAAAAACAGGGGCTTAGCAATAAGCCTCTGTTTTTTTATGTACTTAGGTTTCGACCTATTTCGCTTATTTCGCTGTCTTGCGCTCATTTCGACCCTGTTTCTTTGAAAATCGTTTGAAAACGAAAGGCCGAATCGCGCTCATGAAAATTTTTTCACTTCGACAAAATTTTCTTGCACCAGTGTGCCGAACCGTGTTACGAATAATTTTGACGGTTGAAGTAGCCGGTGCCTTAAAGGTGGTGGCTGGCGTCCCGGAGTGAAGCTCCGGGCGGCTGTGACGGATACGAAACTCGTCACAACATAACAATCTAGCGGTTTCAGCTTCACCGTCGTTTTACGAGCCGCTGGTTGGTCAGACTTGGTAGCGCCTAAATTGGCGTTTGCCGGAGGTCTAACCAACCAGCGGCTTTTTTATTTTTTGTACGAAGGAGGTGATGAACATGGCGCTCAACGTCCCATTGAAGCGTTTTCTCTTGGCAAAGTGGATGAGCTTACAGGCGGCAGCGCAGGCGATAGGCATCTACTACAACGGCCTCAGCCTCATCGTGAACGGTTGGCGAAAGCCCACCGCAGGACAGAAAGCGAAGCTTATCAAGGCCATCGGGAGAAAGAGATTCCGGCAGTTCTTTCCCGACGAAGTGAAGAGCCGCAACAAGCAAGGAGCAGAAACAGTGACGCTCTAAAAACGCGAAGGCCCCGCTAGAACGGGGCGCTTCGCAACACCAAAGAAGGGAGACACTGACGTGGAGCAACGTCAGAAAGGATACTACCGATGTCCAGAATCTCACCCACGTTAAAACTTGTCAACTCCGAGACGCCGACCGACGAGTACGTGAGGCCCGGAACGGGCACATACGATACTCGAAAACCTAAAAAACCTGAAATACATATAATACATAGTATCAACCCGTCGCTCGCCGCCGGATTCTCCACGGAATGTGAACTCTTCCTTAACGGCGACTATGGCAAACTAGACCAAAGGACGTTCCTTCGGCTGGCAAACGAGTTCGACCGGGAGACGAGCAAAAAAGGCGACCACCCACCGGCTTGGGATTTCGCACGATACTGCACAGCCTATCCGCCATTCGCCCACAGGATACCAGAAGAAATTTTCGACCTGATTGATTGGGACAATGACACCGACTACGACGAAGAAGAGAGGGAGAATTTTATAACCTATTCCCACAATGCTCTTTTTGCGCCCGGCGAAAATCTCTTGACTTGGGCGTTGCGCATGGCCGCGTGGTATCCGCTCCGCAAGGGCAAACGGCCCCTCTACGATAAGTTCGTGAGCCTGGTTGGATGGATGCAAAAGCGTGCTGGTAAAGACGACATCTTTTACGCGCAAGAGGATGTCGCAGAGCTGTTAGGCTGCGCGCAGGCGACGGTTCACAACATGACGAAGTCAGCCATAAGGGACGGTTATCTGCGGAAGACCGAAGAGGCAGTACCGCACGTCCGGGCGGCGCACTACCGCTTCAATCTGGACTCTTGTCGATGAAGAACAAAAAGGAGGAAACAATATGTTTAGCATTGCCATGCCTGAAAGTTTCAAAATCGGAGACACGGCAGCGGTGAGCGTGAATAAAAAACCGGCCACGGTCTTCTGGCGCGACGCCGACACCCTGGTGCTGAACGATACGGACGCCAGGAGAATCTTACATTCTTATCTAAACGGCGATCTCCGACAATTTTATTGCACGGATGCAGACGGCACGCCCAGCGGCGTCAAAGTCTATACCGATAAGGCGGGGTATCGCCTTGTCGTCGCGAAGGATTGAAAGGTGACTAAAACAACGGAACCATGAAGGCTTCGTGTGGCTTGCGCGGGTTTCTCTTGCCGTTTTCCCGCGCAAATCCTTTACGGCGTGCGTAGCCCCGTGCACTCGATAGGAACGAAGCTAACGGGGCAATCTTAAAAAGGAGGTAGGCCGGATGATGGCGGCGCGTTCGACACCATGGAGCGCTGGAAGTAAATGAGGAATCCCATCCACCAAAGCCGTAACGGTTTTCGTACTTTTTCCGTTACAGATAGATGTGCGGCATGCGGCAAACGGCGGCTGGGCCGTCGCTCAGATGCGAAATACTGCAGCAACGCGTGCCGCCAGCGTGCCTACAGGTGCCGAAAATATCCCACCGCAGAAAACGAATGGTACACACCAGCGTGGGTCATGAAATTAGTCCGTCAGGTGATGGGGTCTATTACTCTCGACCCAGCTTCTTGCGCCGCCGCGCAGGAGGTTGTCCAAGCCGATGTTTTTTTCACCGTAAAAGAGGATGGGCTGAGCCGGTCGTGGTTCGGCAACGCGTGGTTGAGCGCGTCCACCAAGGCATCGTGCTGGTGAACGCCGCGACTTCGGCGAGCTGGTTTCACAAGCTATTGGAGCGCTTCGCCGTCTGCCTCGTGAAGCGCCGCATACAGTTCTGGCGGCCTGACCGAGGGTCCACTTCGCCGACTAAATCGCAAGCAATTTTTTACCTTGGGCCGAACGTGGAGCAGTTTCGCTCGACGTTTGGCCGCGTCGGCATCGTGGTTCCACCTGCGAAGAACGAGAGCAATGCTTCCATTAGAAGGCTTGCTCCAGTTCAAGGCCGTGCCGACAGGCTCCACTGATAAATTTATCAGTTACGCCGTAACTCAATAATTTTTCAGTTACGACGTAACTCAAGAGTTCTTGAGAGGTCAGGTAGGTAACGCGAGATGAAATACAAGAGAGACGCTAATGGAGCATTGATACGAACCAGGCACGGTATATTAACCATCACCGATGAGTGGGAAGAGAAAAAGCGAGAGCGCAAGCGTGATCTCGTGCGCGCGCGAGTGCGCACCTACCGCGAGAAACACAAAGAGGAGCTTCGCAAGGCGCGTCGCGTCGCGACTTGTCTGATGAGTCGTAGCCGTCGGATGGAGTGGTTAGCGCGGTATCTCATAGACCTTCTGACACCGCAGGAGGCCAAGGCATTGAGCGCGGCATTGAAGCGGAACGCGGACGTGCCAAGGTGGAACATCGTCCGCGAGTGGCAATGGAAAGGTGAGGCAAACAGAAAACGGCGGCACTCAGCTGAAGAAGCGTCCTTTATCTCCTAGGCGTAAAGAACTTGTTTTGAAATTGTCTTAATTTCTCCGACGGCCTAATCAAGCCACTTCAAACCGTTGCGTCGTTCAGTTCAATCCTAACGGTTTTACGATGGTCTGCACGGAATACTGCATTGATCCGGGGGCACTGAATAATCTTTTAAACATTGTCCAATATTAGACAGCAATCCGTCACCGATCCATTTATCGTCAGGCCAATTTTAGAGGTTTCCCTAGCTCTGTTGCGCTATTGAAGCGAAAATAAAAAGGAGAATTCGTCATGATTCATCGAAAGAGCAATGCCAAGGTGCGATCCGAACGACGGCGTGCGCTGTGCGCTTTATCGGTCCTGGTCAGCGTGGTCCTGCTATGCTCCACCGGCCGGGCCGACATCATCACCGACTGGAACGTAAAAGCCGTGGACACGATGACGGCCCAAAGAGTGACAGGCGGAGCCCTTCCGGCCCGTACACTAGCGATGGTGCATACCGCGATGTTCAATGCGGTCAACTCCGTCGCGAACCGCTACAAGCTCTATCTGGTTGCCGCCCAACCGGACGCCACTGATGTTTCCCCCGAGGCGGCCGCTCACGCGGCGGCCAGGCGGGTACTGGTCGAGCTTTACCCGAAGGAGAAAGCTACGCTGGATGCGGCATTCGACGCAGCGATCGCGAAGCTGCCCGACGGCGCCGCCAAGTCCTCTGGAATCGCATCCGGTGAAACCGCGGCGGCTGCGGTGCTGGCGGCGCGTAAGACGGACGGATTTGACAGTCCCGATACTTATCGGCCGGCGACTTCACCCGGCGCGTATGTCCCCACGGCGGCGCTGGTGATGTCCGAGGTTGCTGGCATCAAGCCGTTTGCTTTAAAAAGTGTTTCGCAGTTCCGTCCCGGACCGCCACCCGCGCTCGGTAGCCCACTCTGGGCCCGCGACTACAACGAAACGAAAGAGTTGGGAGCACTCAACAGTGCCAAACGCACTGCTTGGCAAACTGAAACGGGGCGTTTCTGGGTGCTGAGCGGAGCGTTAGCCTGGAATGAAGCTGCGCGTGAGTTGCTTGTTAACAAACCGCTTACGTTAGCTGAGAGCGCGCGGCTGTTCGCGCATCTCAACATCGCACTCGCCGACGCGTTCCTGGCGATTTTCGACGCCAAGTATCATTACGGCTTCTGGAGGCCGATTACCGCCATTCGCAACGGCGATCGCGACGGCAATAATGCTACCGAACGCGACCCTGGCTGGACGCCACTGATCACCACGCCCCTCCATCCGGAATATCCATGTGCTGATTGCGTCTGCGACGGCGCCGCCGGTGCGGTGCTGAAGTCCGTGTTTGGCACCGGCAACCTGCCGGAGTTTACTTTGACATA
>WNGF01023632.1_pt1 | contig 13509 bp, 6 predicted proteins | sample 5400641 | NCBI WGS metagenome assembly WNGF01 (sample SAMN13153371, study PRJNA577476) | soil metagenome | isolation source: 80 cm soil or saprolite under grassland replicate 2 | place: USA:California | collected 2016-06-15
CAATACCCTCGCCTGGGTAGGACGGAGATCGAGTCTGGTTTTCGCGCCGATTCGCATCATTCGTGGGAAGCATCATTGTTCGTTGTAGCCACGCGTCTGTGGCACGCCTATGCCCCCGACGGCCCACAGGGCCGTGGCTTGTATCTTCGCATAGCCCTCTAAATTTATTTGAGCCGCGAATCGCGAAGCGATTTGAGGCAGGGGCGGAGGAAGACCGTGCCGTGGCTCAAGCAGTAAAGCTTGGCTGTAGATTGGCTCCTCCGTCCCACCTCCGGCTTGTGAAGCCGAATCGTATCCAGCGCAAAATCTATCCAAGAAAAAGCGCGCATACAAGCATGTCTCCAATGCCGGGTGTCCTCGAAAAGCCAACAAGAGCGAGTTGCAAAAGCGGCTAATGAACCAAAATGAAAAATCGGAAAGGAAAACAAAACAATGAACTCTATCTGCTTATCCACTGATTCTGTCGCTGCCGCACTGCGTGTGCTTGGCCTCGACGTGGCCAAAGCCAGCGTGCAAGCCGAGCTGCGAACAACTGGCAAGAGGGTGCGCTTTGGCTTTGCTAACAACGCCAAGGGCTTTGCTCAGCTGGCTCGGATCCTCAACCAGCACAACGTGCCAAAGGTTTGGGCAGGCTTGGAAGCCACTGGACCCTACAGCCATGCCTTTGCACTGTGGCTCCATGGCCAGGGCCATCGCGTCAGTTTACTTAATCCACGGCGAGTCAAGCAGTACGCTCGCAGTGCTGGCAATCGGAACAAAACCGATCTGCTGGATGCTGGCCTTATCGCCGATTTTATTTGTGCAATTCAGCCTGCGCCATGGCAACCGCCTCTGTTGGAAGTGGCGCAGCTACAGGCCTTGGTGCGTCGTCGTGAAGAACTCTCCCTCATGCTGCAGGCAGAAAAGAACCGCCTGGAAGGTGTCGCTCCCAATGTGCGCTCCTCTTTAGAGCGCATCATCACCACTCTCAGCGCGGAGAAAACACGCTTGGAAAAACTCATCACCCAACAGATCCGCTCTCACCAGCAGCTCTCCCGCGATCATCAACTGCTCTGCACCATCAAAGGAATCGGCTCGCTCACCGCTGCCATCCTTTTGGCCGAGATGGCGCGTCCTGGTCAAGTCGAGCGCGCCCGCCAGGCTGCCGCTCATGCCGGTCTGGCTCCACGGCGTGAACAAAGCGGCACCTCTGTGCGTCGCAACAGAGGTTTAGGCAAAGAGGGCAACCGCCACCTGCGTAAGGCCCTCTACATGCCTGCTCTGGTAGCCATCAAATACAATGCGCCGCTGCGCTACTTTGCTTCCCGACTTCGTGCCGCTGGAAAACCCAAAATGAGTGTCATCTGCGCCGTCATGCGCAAGCTCATCCATATCGCTTTCGGCGTGCTCAAACACCAAAAGCCCTTTAATCCCTCACTCGCATGACTACGCAATTGCCTTGCACTTCAAGATCGTATCTACAGATGACGCTCGGCGTGCGTCGCTTAGGCTACCTTCAAGACCTTTCCGAGAGACTACAGAACCTATCGATCGTCAAGGACTGTTCGCGGTGCAGATTTGTCCGTTTGAATTTGTGCGCTCACCTTCTCGATTAGCGACTCCTGCTTTTCCAGACGCAGGGCAACAGCCTGCAATCCTTTCTGCTGCTGTGACACCGTAGATTTCAGTTCAGTGCGAGCTCCGGATTCACTTCGGCGACTTCCTCGGCGATTAAACCAAACTGCGGTGTATCTTTGGCGTCGCTCTTGTAGTGGAACGTCACCGGCTTAAGCGCCAGGACGGCTTCGCTGGCATGATCCATCGGTTTGATTTCCTTCTTAAACCGGCGCGAGGAAGGAGGCGCTTGGGTGCCGAGCTGACCGTTGCTGTTGATGTAGACTGTGGAGATCGTTCCACCTTCATTCACCCCGTAGATGTTCCCGATAAAGCAGCTGTTGCTCACGTCTGCGCCTGAGGCCCCGATACAGATAACGTTACTGGCCGTAAGGACGTTGTTGCCGGCTCCGCCGCCCAACGCCGTGTTGAGGTTACCGGTGCTGTTGTTAAGGAGCGCGCTAACACCGATGGCCGTATTAATGCTGCCGGTGGTGTTGGAAACGAGCGCGTCGACACCGTTGGCCGTGTTATTGGTGCCGATCGTGTTGCGATTCAGCGCTTGATAACCCGTGGCCGTATTGACATCACCTATGGTGTTGCGGTAGAGCGCACCAAAACCAACGGCCGTGTTGATGCTGCCGGTGGCGTTGCGATAGAGCGCTCCATAACCGTTGGCAGTATTGTAGGTGCCGGTGGTATTATTGGAAAGCGCATACGCGCCCACGGCACTGTTGTACCACCCGGTGGTATTGCCATAGAGCGCATAAACGCCAGTGGCGGTGTTGTTGCTGCCGCTGGTGTTGCTGAACAGGGCCCGAACACCCGTCGCCGTATTGTCCTTGCCGGCAGTGTCGTGATTGAGCGCCTCAAAACCAAAGCCGCTGTTCCAGACCCCGCTGGTCAGACTCACCAGTACCCCACTGCCTTCAGCTGTGTTGCCATTGGGCAAAATCGTGTCCGGATCTGCCGCTTGCACTCTTGGCATGAACGCAAAACAGACGAGCAGTAGCGGGATAAGAAACCCCGCGACTGTGGGACGCATTGATTTTCTAACAGACAGAATCGTTGTTTTGATCTGAATTAATGTTTTCATAGGAGTTTTTCTATAGCTTTTGCCAAACATCTGGCCACTTGGTCAAGACAATAGGCCCGCTACCCGCCAAGCGTCCGGCGTGTTAGGGACGCTTTCGAGTCCTTGGAAGAAGCGAGTTGATCCAATCGCCTGCGCGGTTCGGGCCTGCAGCGCCGTAGCGCAGTGAAGGCGGGTGAAGCGCCCCTACCTCTCACTATTAAGCACCATTTTCGCTAACAGTTTGCCCAGTTCAAGCTGATCACTCACCTTCCGAATTTGCGCTGCCTGCTCAGTCCTTCTGTTGCTACGCAACAGTAGCTTTAGTTGAGTCAAGGTTGTTCCTCGTTCTGCGACCTTGCACGCTTGTTCCTCCACCGTGCGATGCTCTTTGAGGAACTCATTGAGCAACCGCGCTTGATGACGAACGGATTTTATTTGAGCGACAACGCCGCCGCGCCTTCCTGAATGAACGAATCAAGCTTGTTTAGATCAATCGGCTTGACGAGGTGATGCCTGAATCCCGCCGCAAGACTTTTCAGGATATCATCTTCCATTCCGTAACCAGTTAGAGCGATTCCGAGAAGCGGCCGCTTGGAGTTCAGCTTTTCCATCAGATCAATTCCGCTGCCGTCGGGCAAACCAAGATCGCTAACGAGCACATCAAATTCTTCCTTCGCACTTAGATCGAGCGCAGATTGAAGGTTGCCCGCTGACTGCACGTGATAACCGCGTCGGCGAAGTAAATTCGTGAGCGATCGATTCGTGTCTTCGTGGTCCTCGACGAGCAGAATGCGCATGGCCTGGCGCTGCGGCTGCGGAGGCGGAAGCACTGGAGCGGTTCGCGCATCCGCCTTTTCGCACGTCGGAAAACTCAATGTGAACCTGGCCCCTTTGTTTTGACCGGCGCTTTCCGCGGTGATCGTCCCGGCGTGCGCTTCGACAAGAGTTTTGCTGATCGCAAGACCAAGGCCCAGGCCACCGAGTTCTGTGCGACCGCCTTGCTCAAAAGCATCGAAAATTTTCGGCAACGATTCGGCTTCGATGCCAAGTCCGGTATCGGCGATTTCCACACGCAGTTGATCGTCGGACGAGTTGTTCGTGGAAACGGAGATTATCCCCTCTGGCGGTGTAAACTTCACCGCGTTGCCTATCAGATTCCAAAAAATCTGCTGGAGTCGCGCCGAGTCTGCTCGCAGATGGACTTTTTGCGCGGCTAAATCGAGCCGTAGCGCCAGATGCTTGCGATCGATTTCTACTTGATAAATCTCCAGCGCGTTTTGTAAGAGCGTCTGAGCGTCAACGACTTCAAAATTCAGTTGCACCTTACCTCTGCTAATACGCGTCAGGTCAAGCAGATCATCAATGAGCCGGGCCTCCAACTCCACATTGCGGCGGATCATTTGCAGGGATTCTTGAATATTCTGCGGCAAGGCCTTTTCATTTTCGAGTGTGATCGCGGAGGCTAGCACCGCGGTAAGAGGAGTTCGCAGTTCATGACTAAGTGCGGCAAGAAATCGATCTTTGGCCAGATTGGAGCGCGCCTTTTCCTGCAACTCCTCGTTAGTCTTCTGCAACTCTTCCTGGCGGCTTTGGAGTTCTGACGCGAGCGATTGCGATTGCTTAAGCAGATTTTCCGTCCGTGTGTTCGCTTCAATGGTGTGAAGGACGATCCCAATGCTTTCCGTTAACTGATCGAGAAAGGCCTGGTGTGTTGAGTTAAAGCGCTCCAGCGAGGAAAGTTCCATGACCGCTTTCACTTCTCCTTCGAATAAGATCGGCAGGACCACGATGTTCACCGGACGTGACTCACCCAGACCGGAGCTCACTTTTACGTAACCGTACGGGACGTCGGTCAGAAGAATGCGTTTTTTCTCCAGCGCCCCTTGCCCAATTAAACTTTCTCCCAATTTGAAGCGAGTCTTTGCACCTTTCCGCTCGCGGTACGCGTAGCTTGCCAAAAGCCTGAGTTCAGGCTCTTGCCCGGAATTATCCATAATATAGAAGAGGCCGTGTTGGGCAGAGACGACTGGGGCCAGTTCCGACAAGATAAGTTTGCCAACCGTCAGCAGATCTCTTTGTCCCTGCAGCATGCGTGAGAATTTCGCCAGATTAGTTTTGAGCCAGTCCTGTTCCTCATTCCGCAAGGTCGTGTCTTTCAAATTGCGAATCATCTCGTTGATATTGTCCTTCGCGAATGCGACCTCGCCCCGCGCTTCCACCTGAATCGAGCGTGTCAGGTCTCCTTCGGTAACTGCCGTCGCAACATCGGCGATCGCACGAAGCTGCGTGGTTAAATTCGCCGCCAGCCGGTTCACGTTATCGGTTAGATCGCGCCATGTGCCAGCCGCGCCTGGTACGTTGGCCTGACCGCCCAGCTTTCCTTCGACACCGACCTCGCGTGCTACTGTCGTAACTTGATCGGCAAAAGTGGCGAGTGTCTCCGTCATGTTGTTAATCGTGTCAGCGAGCTCGGCGATTTCGCCTTTTGCCTCAACAAGGAGCTTTTGCTTCAGGTCGCCTTTTGCGACCGCTGTGACCACTCTCGCAATGCCGCGCACCTGATTCGTCAGATTGCCAGCCATGAAATTCACGCTGTCGGTCAAATCTTTCCATGTGCCGCCGACGCCTTCGACGGTGGCTTGTCCTCCCAGTTTTCCCTCAGTGCCAACTTCGCGCGCCACTCGCGTCACTTCCGAAGCAAATGAGTTGAGCTGATCGACCATCGTATTCACGGTGTTTTTCAGCTCAAGAATTTCTCCCTTTACATCGACGGTGATTTTCTTCGACAGATCGCCGCGGGCGACCGCTGTCGTCACATCGGCAATATTGCGAACCTGACCGGTGAGATTACCGGCCATAGAATTCACACTATCGGTCAAATCCTTCCAGGTCCCGGCGACACCTTCCACTCTGGCCTGCCCGCCCAGTTTTCCTTCGGAGCCAACTTCGCGCGCGACGCGGGTCACTTCGGATGCAAATGAGCTCAGCCGATCGACCAGCGTATTGATCGTGTTCTTCATTTCAAGGATCTCACCTTTCACATCAACGGTGATTTTTCTTGAAAGATTGCCGTTCGCGATCGCGGTCGTGACCTCAGCAATGTTACGGACCTGCGCCGTGAGATTGCCGGCCATCATATTCACATTGTCGGTCAAATCTTTCCACGTCCCCGCGACGTCGCGCACATCCGCCTGCCCGCCTAGTTTTCCTTCACTGCCGACTTCGCGCGCGACGCGCGTTACCTCGGAAGCAAATGAACGCAGCTGACCGACCATTGTGTTGATGGTGTCTTTGAGCTCCAGAATCTCACCGCGCACATCGACCGCGATTGTTTTTGACAGATCGCCCTTTGCAACCGCGGTTGTGACTTCAGCAATGTTACGAACCTGGTCTGTAAGATTACCTGCCATTGAATTGACGCTGTCAGTCAAATCCTTCCAAGTCCCCGCGACTCCTTTTACGTCTGCCTGGCCGCCGAGTTTTCCTTCGGTTCCTACCTCGCGCGCCACACGTGTCACTTCGGAGGCAAACGAACTAAGCTGATCGACCATGGTGTTAATCGTGTTCTTTAGCTCGAGGATTTCACCCTTCACATCGACGGTGATCTTCTTCGATAGGTTCCCTGTCGCGACGGCTGTCGTCACCGCGGCGATGTTGCGCACCTGCCCGGTCAAATTGCGCGCCATGATATTGACCGAATCGGTCAGGTCCTTCCATGTGCCCGATACTCCTTCCACGCGGGCCTGTCCGCCCAGAATGCCCTCCGAACCAACTTCGCGCGCCACGCGAGTTACCTCCGAGGCAAACGACCGAAGCTGATCTACCATCACGTTAACTGTGTCTTTCAACTCAAGAAACTCGCCTTTTACATCGACAGTAATTTTCTTGGTCAAATCGCCCTTTGCCACAGCGGTGGTCACCTTCGCTATGTTGCGAACCTGCGCGGTGAGATTGCCAGCCATCAGGTTAACGTTCTCTGTTAAATCTTTCCATGTGCCGGCGACGCCCTTGACCTTTGCCTGACCGCCTAGTTTGCCTTCCGTCCCTACTTCGCGCGCCACGCGAGTCACTTCCGATGCGAACGCGCCGAGCTGATCGACCATCGTGTTTACGATTTTGGCCGTGCGCAGAAACTCACCTTTGAGTGGCCGGCCCTCGATTTCAGTCGCCATCGTTTTGGACAAATCGCCCTTCGCCACCGCGCCGATGACCCGCGCCATCTCACTCGTCGGGTGGACCAAATCTTCAATTAGATCGTTGACCGATCCGATTGCATGCGCCCAGCAATCCAATACGTCTCCGAGCGAGGCTCTCTGTGCGATTCGGCCCTGTTTACCAACCACTCGCCCGATGCGTTCCAGCTCCTGTGTCATGCGCTGGTTGGTTGCGATTACGTCATTAAATGCATCCGCTATTTTGCCGCCAAAACCGATCCAGTCGTCTGGCAATCGCACCGTAAAATCACCACGTTTGAACGCCATCAGAGCAGCAAGCAGTTGTTTGTTGTCTCTAACCCGTCGCCGTTGAGGCGCGAGCTGTGTCGCGGACGCAGCTTGCGAATAGAAGCGGTTTTCTTCATAAGCGATCAGAAGATGGCGCTTATCGTCGCGGCCGCGAGTTCGACACGTAAAATCAGAGGCTTCATAATCCAGCGCCGTAGATTAATCGCCCAATCAATGGCACCAAGTCGTATTTTCTTTAACAAATCAGAGAACAGGGCAGGGGAACGGCGCCGGTGAAATTACAACGCTAAATAGACTTTCAGCTTCCGGTTGACGAGGATCACGGAGTCGATGTCGGTGTTGGCGTTGTACTCGGCTCGGTAGGCGCTGGGGCAACCGAAGGCGTCGAACCTGTTAAAGCGGTGGCAAGTTTCGTTCTGGCTTCACCGAGCAATTTTTTTTCTTCTGCGTAAATCTTCCCGTCGCCAGCTGCATCAATGTATTCCTTCGCTGCGTCGGCCTGATTCGAGTCAAGCAACAAGAGCGCGACGTAAACCGCTGTATGCGGATCATGTAATTTGTCGGCCGGCAATTTTAGGCGGTCGTAAGCCTGTTTGGCCAGATCATGCGACTCTTTTGTATTTTGCTCGATGTTGAGGCCGAGTCGCGCGAGGTCTGCAGTGATCGGCGCCTCGTTGGGAGAGCTTTCGTGCAGGCGCTGAAGAGTGCCATAGAGTTTTTCGAGATTGTCATTTGCGCGATAAAGGCGGCGAAGCGCCTCAAGCGCTTCACGCCCCATCGGCGGATTCGCGACACGCAGCCAAAGTTGTTCGGATTCCTTCTCGAGATCGCATCTCGACGCGAGGCGCGCGAGATCAAGTTCGCGTTCCGACTGTTCGTTTGTCCCTTGTTCAGCCAAGCGCCAAAGCGTCTCGAACTCGGCGTGCGCGGCATTTTTTTGTGATCGCCGCATTGCAATGGCCTGATAGGCAATGCGCAAATAGTCAGAGTTGCCCCACGATCCGGTGCCCGTCCAGCGTCTCAAACGCGACCAGTTTTTTGTGTTCGCATATGTGTCCGCAACTGCGATGGAGACAGGCGGAGAGGTAAGTTTGTCTGTCGATAACTTGTCGATCCACTTAACAACGTCGCCGGCAAGGCTATTTTCGTTCATCCAGCTCATGAGCGACGCCAGGTCGGAGGGACTGCGCACAGCAAAAAGCTTCACTCTTTCCAACAATGGACGGAACTTCTTCTCATCGAGTTTCCGATAAAAGCTCAGACAGAGAAGGTAATCGCCGAATGTGACTTCCTGCGACATTTGGAGCTGCTGCGCGAAGTTATCCGCCGCAGCGAGGTCATTGCGCGCCACAGCGTCGTTGAACAACGCTCGCAACGCGCCGGTGCGGAAAGGAGCGACTTTACTGAGTCGATCGAGGACGTCGCGGGCTTTTGCGCTCTTTTCCGTATCGGTGGACTGAATTTGCAGCGCCGCCAGATTGAACTGATAGAGATCGTTCCCTGACTCCTTCTTTACAGCTGCGGCGAATTGCGCTTCCTGCTCAGCGAAATTTCCTTCCGCCCGGGCCAACCAGCCCGCAACGACGTGAAAAGCGGCGCTGTCACGATAGTTAGGGGCGACATCATCCTGCGCTTTTCGTGCGAGATCGATCTCCCCAAAGCGCAGCGCCGCTGAGGCGAGATTGAGCTGGCTGTCTGGATCCTTTGGAAGCAGTCGCGCGATTTGTGCGCGCCACGAAACGGCTTCCTCAAGATTTTGTTTTTCCGCTGCTTCTGCCAGAATGTAATACGCCGGCACGAAGTTCGGATCCACCATTAAGACCTTGCGGGCGTTCTGCGCTGCCTGGTCAAATTTCTCCTCCTGCAGCATCGACGCTGCCCGATGCAGCAGACGCCTTTGGTGCCAGTCCTTATACAGTTTTGAACCGTAACTGAAGGAAGCAATGCCAAGCACAATAGCGGCTGCCGATGCAGCAACTACAACGGCGAGGCGGGCCGGCCATAGTCGGCGTCGGAAGAAAGACACAAGAATCTCACCGCACACATCGACCGTGGTTTTTTTCGACAGGTCGCCATTTGCAACAGCGGTTGTGCCTTCAGCAATGTTACGAACCCGGCCTGTAAGATTTCCTGCCATTGAATTGACGCTGTCAGTCAAATCCTTCCAAGTCCCCGCGACACCTTTTACGTCCGCCTGGCCGCCCAGTTTTCCTTCGGTGCCCACCTCGCGCGCCACCCGTGTCACTTCAGAGGCAACCGAACCGAGCTGATCGACCATGGTATTAATCGTGTTCTTCAGCTGGAGAATTTCTCCTCTGACATCCACCGTGATTTTCTTCGAGAGATCGCCATTGGCCACAGCAGTCGTCACTTCGGCGATGTTACGAACCTGGGCAGTCAGATTGCCGGCCATTGAGTTTACTGAATCGGTAAGATCCTTCCACGTGCCGGCGACGCCTTTCACATCGGCGTGGCCGCCAAGCTCTCCTTCGGTGCCAACTTCGCGAGCAACGCGTGTCACTTCCGAGGCAAACGAACTGAGCCGATCGACCATGGTATTAATCGTGTTCTTCAGCTGGAGAGTCTCTCCTCTGACATCCACGGTGATTTTCTTCGAGAGATCGCCATCGGCCACAGCCGTTGTCACCGCCGCAATGTTGCGAACCTGCGAGGTCAGATTGGATGCCATGTAATTGACAGAGTCGGTCAGATCTTTCCACGTACCCGATACCCCTTCGACTTTCGCTTGCCCATCGAGAATGCCTTCGGTGCCGACCTCGCGCGCCACACGTGTCACTTCCGACGCGAAGGCACGAAGCTGATCCATCATCTTGTTGATGGTGTCCTTTAATTCAAGGAACTCGCCGCGCACATCGACTGTGATTTTCTTCGCAAGATCGCCATTCGCTACGGCCGTTGTGACCGCCGCGATCTTGCGGACTTGCGATGTGAGGTTGGACGCCATGAGGTTCACGTTGTCCGTCAAATCTTTCCAGGTGCCGGCAACGCCTTTGACTTTGGCCTGGCCGCCGAGTTTGCCTTCCGTCCCCACTTCGCGCGCCACGCGCGTCACTTCCGACGCGAAACCGCCCAGCTGCTCGACCATCGCGTTTACGATCCTTGCCGTACGCAAAAACTTTCCCTCGAGCGGCTGGCCTTTGATCCGAGTCGCCATGGTTTTGGACAAATCACCCTTCGCGACCGCGCCGATCACCCGCGCCATTTCATTTGTGGGACGAACCAGATCTCCGATTAAATCGTTGACCGATCCGATCGCCTTAGCCCAGGAGTCAGATACTTCGGAGAGCGACGCTCTCTGTGCAATCCGGCCTTTCTTTCCGACCTCGCGCCCGATGCGTTCCAGCTCCTGCGTCATGCGCTGATTCGTTCTGATTATGTCATTGAAGGTATCGGCGATCTTGCCCGCTGCACCCGTCCAGCCGTCGGGCAGGCGCACGGAAAAATCACCACGCTTGAATGCGGTCAAGGCTGCAAGGAGCCGCTTGTTATCAATTTCGTTGCCGTTGAGACGCGAATCCGGCGGCTGCCGGGCCTGTCGCGCTCTTGCAATAGGAGCACTCTTCTTCATAAAGGCTGGAAAGTCTGGCCCGCCTTTGCCGTCGGAGATTCGACGCATACCATCGGAAGGTTCATATTCTAGCGCCGTAGAGTAGATCGCCCAATCAGTGGCACCAAGTCGTATCTTCTTTAGCAAACCAGCATCCCGCCGGGTTTGTCGCGCAAAAAAAGGGCACCTGTCGCATAAATGCCTTGCTGAGAGGGCTAAAACAGCGCGGCCCGGAGCTGCCAGATTGAAAAGCTTCTGTGCGTGCCCCTCTTTTACTCTTCACACCTGGTGTTGTAGCAAGAGCGGGAATAAGAATAAGAAAACAGAATGGGTTCGCAGTATTTTAATAGCCCGCTAAGGCGAAAGCGGAGTCCGCAGGCTGCGCAAGCGGAAGCCGAAAAAGATGCCGAGGATTCCGAAAATGATCGCGTAAGACCCGATGAGCCACACTAAAGCGAGAGCACCCGGCAGCGGGTTCCACAAAAGCATCACCGCGAAGACGATGGATGCCAGGCCCATAAGGATCAGGAACCATTCCCCTTTTATTTCCTGGCGGAGTTTGATTGCCAATGCAATCTCCGTCGCACCGATCATAAGCGCCCAGGCCCCGATATAGATGATTAGCGCCAGTGCCGTTATTTGGGGCGCATGGAATGTGAGGAATCCGATAATAATGCCGACAATTCCGATGATAAGATGGAACCCCCACTCCGGATCGGAAGCATGATGCCCAATCGCGCCTACAACGCGAAATACGCCGTCGATCAGCACCCAGGCTCCAAAAAACAGCACCAGCGTTGCGACAGTTAAACCAGGATACGCGAACGCGATAACTCCGAAGACAATTGCAGCGACACCCCTTATTACGGAAACCCACCAATGGCGTTTTAAAGTTTCAATCATCATTTGTTCGTTTTAGAATTTGGCCTGCGCGGAAGCAAGCTCCATTTGGGACACCCCTTTCCGCTCAGAACCAAACTAAAATAGCGCCAGTTGCTCTCTCATCCGCCGGAACGCGGCTGTCGAAAGCCTCGGTCGCTCCCCGATCCCGGCACGACGACAGCCGACTTCGAAAAGCGACGCGATCTGCTCGGCGAAAATCCCCTCTCCTGTCATACGGGTATGCCATTGTGAATTATTCAGCCGGTCCCCTCGCAAATGCCGGATTCGCCCCAGCACCTTCTCTTTGCGGTCAGGAAAGTGTTCCTCGAGCCAGTGTTCGAATAATGGCGCCACGGCCCATGGCAACCGAACAATCGTGTAACCGGCAAATTTCGCGCCGGCGTTCGCGGACGCTTCCAGAATCTTCGGAACTTCATGGTCGGTCAACCCTGGAATGATCGGCGCAACCATCACACCAGTTGGAATTCCTGCGGCCCTAAGCTGGCCGATCGCATTCAGACGAGCTTGGGGAGAGGAGGTGCGCGGTTCGAGCACGCGTTGCAAATTCGGATCGAGCGATGTGATGGAGATGTTTACTGCCACTGCATTGCACGCCGCGAGCTTGCGGAAAAGATCGACATCTCGCGTGACGAGGCGGTTCTTCGTGATGATCGCCACTGGGTTGCGAAATTTCGCGAGCACTTCGAGACAACCACGCGTGACGCGCAACTTTTTCTCAATCGGTTGGTACGGATCGGTCACGCCGCTCATCACCAGCACTTGCGGTTTCCAACGCGGCGATTCCAATTCCGCGCGCAACAATTCCGGCGCGTTCATTTTCACCATGATCTTGCTCTCAAAATCGAGGCCCGCGGAAAAGCCGAGATATTCGTGTGTCGGCCGCGCGTAACAATAAATGCAGCCGTGCTCGCATCCGCGATAGGGATTGAGGCTTGTCTCAAAACCGACATCGGGGCTGGTATTGCGAGTAATGATCGATTTGGTTCCGTCGCGAAAATACTGTGTCGCGCGTCGGGGCTGTTCTTCGGCACAAACATCCGCATCTACGACATCGATGTCGGTTAAATCGACATGCAGCTTTTCGAACCGATTAGCGGGGCTCCATGACGCGCCGCGCCCGCGAATAGGCGCGTAGCTCTGAGGCGCCTCTTCAAGGACAGGCCGGAATTTCTTTTGGGGCGGCATCTACTAAGTTCACATGAACATATTCCTCCTGTCGAGTCAAATTTCCCATCCCCAGAAACGTTCCATAACCCTTACTGCAAGATGCGGCGTGATTTCGCTGAGCGCATGGAGCGGTGAAGTAATGCTGCTATACTACACCACTGAGCACTGAGCACTGAGCACTGAATCACTAATCCAAGGAGGGGTGGCAGAGCGGTTGATTGCGCCGGTCTTGAAATTCGATTCGAAGATTTTGGCCTGAATTGGACACGGTTTGCCTCAAACGGTCTGTTCTCGCAAGCCCTCCGTCTTTCGGGCTGACAGCACATGGACAGGCGTGGCCAGGAATACCCCGATTTTTTTTCCGCGGGTTACTTTTCTGGCTTACTTACGCGCGTGCGTATTTGCGCATACAAGACGCACTATTTTTTTAGTGAGCCTTGAAAGAGCTTATTCCTTCCCTCGTGTACGTTTAGGCGTTGCTAGATTGTTGCTACTTTTCGGACATGCCCGGACCGCTTCACAGGATCGCGCTAGAATCGTTTTTGATTGCCGGATGGCAAATGATCCGGCCATGATGATCGACGGTTTCTGCACAGGAGAAATGGATTACAAACTGCCGCCCAATTGTAGTTAGACCTATGGATGCCATCGTGGAAATCATCAATCAAACGCGGGGCATGATTGCCGCGAGATCGGCCGACGGCGAATTCGTAATTCTGGAGATTCTTGCGTCTGCCATC
>WNGF01007223.1_pt1 | contig 13508 bp, 8 predicted proteins | sample 5400641 | NCBI WGS metagenome assembly WNGF01 (sample SAMN13153371, study PRJNA577476) | soil metagenome | isolation source: 80 cm soil or saprolite under grassland replicate 2 | place: USA:California | collected 2016-06-15
AATCCCGAGGTTCGGGGGCGGAGAGGGGTGCGGGGAGGCGGGAGGCCGGGTCGTTCGGTATATATGCCGAACGGGCTGGCGGTCAGCTTTCGCAGCCGCCAGCCCGTTACGGTGGCGGGTTTACCTACCGGTTGTAGGAGCCGAAGTCGTACTCCTCCAGCGGGACGGCTTCGCCGGATCCCTGGCCGAAGGCGTAGTTCTCCGATTCGGCGTAGCCGCCGGGCGGGAAGGCCGACGAGCGGGCGTCGTCGGTCGGCTCGACCCGGATGTTCCGGTACACCTGCATGCCGGTACCGGCCGGGATGAGCTTGCCGATGATGACGTTCTCCTTCAGGCCCAGCAGCGAGTCCGACTTGGCGTGGATGGCCGCGTCGGTCAGCACCCGGGTGGTCTCCTGGAAGGAGGCCGCCGACAGCCACGACTCGGTGGCCAGCGACGCCTTGGTGATGCCCATCAGGACGGCGCGGCCAGCGGCCGAGGTGCCGCCTTCGTTCACCACCGCGCGGTTGACCTCCTCGAACCGGGGCCGCTCGACCAGCTCACCGGGCAGCAGCTCGGTGTCGCCGGATTCGAGCACGTTCACCCGCTTCAGCATCTGCCGGATGATGATCTCGATGTGCTTGTCGTGGATCGAGACACCCTGCGACCGGTACACCTCCTGCACTTCGTGCACGAGGTGCAGCTGGACCGCCCGGCCGCCGAGGATGCGCAGCACCTCGTGCGGGTTGACCGCGCCCGCGATGAGCTGCTGGCCGACGGCCACGTGGCCGCCGTCGCTGACCAGGAGCCTGGAGCGCATCGGGACCTGGTACGACGCCTCTTCCGAGCCGTCGTCGGGCACCACGATGATCTTCCTGGTCTTCTCGGTCTCCTCGATCTTGACCCGGCCCTCGTACTCGCTGATGGGCGCCATGCCCTTGGGGATGCGGGCCTCGAAGAGCTCCTGGATACGCGGCAGGCCGTGGGTGATGTCCTGGCCCGCCACGCCACCGGTGTGGAAGGTCCGCATGGTGAGCTGGGTGCCGGGCTCGCCGATCGACTGGGCGGCGACGATGCCGTCGGCCTCGCCGACGTCCACCCGCTTGCCGGAGGCGAGCGAGCGGCCGTAGCACTTGCCGCAGACGCCGATCTTGGCCTCGCAGACCAGCACGCTGGACGTGCGGATGGCCTCCACCCCGGCCTCGGTCAGCCGGTCGATCATGTTCTCGGTCGTGTCGTCCCCGACCTTGGCCAGGATCACGCCGTCGACCTCGATGTCCTCCGCCACGGTACGGCCCGTGCCGGTGTTCTCGATGTTCGGCAGCTTGCGCAGGCGGCCCTCGGCGTCCTTCTCCGCGATCCGCATGCTGATCGCCCGGTCGGTGCCGCAGTCCTCCTCGCGCACGATCACGTCCTGCGCCACGTCCACCAGGCGGCGGGTGAGGTACCCGGAGTCCGCCGTGCGGAGCGCGGTGTCGGCCAGGCCCTTGCGGGCGCCGTGGGTCGAGATGAAGTACTCGACCACCGACAGCCCCTCGCGGAAGCTGGACCTGATCGGCCGCGGGATGGTCTCGCCCTTCGGGTTGGAGACCAGACCGCGCATGCCGGCGATCTGCCGGACCTGCATCGGGTTACCGCGGGCGCCGGAGTTGACCATCATCCAGACCGAGTTGGTCTCGGGGAAGGCCGCCTCCATGTCCTGCGCCACCTCGGCGGTCGCGTGCGTCCAGATCTCGATGAGCTCCTGACGACGCTCCTCGTCGGTGATCAGGCCCCGGTCGTACTCGCGCTGCACCTTGTCGGCGCGGCGCTCGTAGTTCTCCAGGATCGCTGCCTTGTTCGGCGGCGCGACGACATCCTCGATGCCGATCGTGACACCCGCCCGGGTGGCCCAGTGGAAGCCGGCGTCCTTGAGCGCGTCAAGGGCCGTCGCCACGTCGACCTTCGGGTAGGTCTCGGCGAGCGAGTTGACGATGATCGTCAGCGCCCTCCTGTCCACCAGGTAGTTGACGAACGGGAAGTCGGCCGGCAGCGTCTCGTTGAAGATGCACCGGCCCAGCGTGGTGGACAGCCGGATCGGACCTGCTGAGTCGCCGTCCTCGGCTCCCTCGGGCCGCACGAAGTCACGCGGCGGGACGATGCCGGACAGCCGGATCTCGATCCTGGCGTCCAAGGCCAGCTCGCCCGAGTCGTAGGCCATCAGGGCCTCGGACAGCGAGGAGAACGCCCGGCCCTTACCCGGTGCGTCCTCGGTCTCCCTGGTCAGGCAGTACAGGCCGATGATCATGTCCTGGGTGGGCATGGTGACCGGCTTGCCGTCGGCGGGCTTGAGGATGTTGTTGGTGGACAGCATCAAGATCCGCGCCTCGGCCTGCGCCTCGGCGGACAGGGGCAGGTGGACCGCCATCTGGTCACCGTCGAAGTCCGCGTTGAACGCGGTACACACAAGCGGGTGGATCTGGATGGCCTTGCCCTCGACAAGCTGCGGCTCGAAGGCCTGGATACCGAGCCTGTGCAGGGTCGGCGCGCGGTTGAGCAGCACGGGATGCTCGGTGATGACCTCCTCGAGCACGTCCCATACCACCGGCCGTGCGCGCTCGACCATCCGCTTGGCGGACTTGATGTTCTGCGCGTGGTTCAGGTCCACCAGCCGCTTCATCACGAACGGCTTGAACAGCTCGAGCGCCATCTGCTTCGGCAGGCCGCACTGGTGCAGCTTGAGCTGCGGGCCCACCACGATGACCGAACGGCCCGAGTAGTCAACCCGTTTGCCGAGCAGGTTCTGCCTAAACCTGCCCTGCTTGCCCTTGAGCATGTCGGACAGCGACTTCAGCGGACGGTTGCCCGGCCCGGTGACCGGCCGACCGCGACGGCCGTTGTCGAACAGCGAGTCGACGGCCTCTTGCAGCATCCGCTTCTCGTTGTTGACGATGATCTCCGGCGCGCCGAGGTCAAGCAGCCGCTTGAGCCGGTTGTTCCTGTTGATGACCCGGCGGTAGAGGTCGTTCAGGTCAGAGGTGGCAAAGCGGCCACCATCGAGCTGAACCATCGGCCGCAGGTCCGGCGGGATCACCGGAATGCAGTCGAGCACCATGCCCATCGGGTTGTTGCGCGTGTTCAGAAACGCCGAGACCACCTTGAGCCGCTTCAACGCCCGGGCCTTCTTCTGGCCCTTGCCCGTGCGGATCGTGTCACGCAGCCGCTGCGCTTCGGCCTCGAGGTCGAAATTAGCCAGCCGCTCCTGTATCGCCTGGGCGCCCATGCCGCCGCGGAAATACCTGCCGAACCTGTCCCGCATCTCGCGGTAGAGCAGCTCGTCGCCCTCAAGGTCTTGGACCTTCAGGTTCTTGAACCGGTTCCACACCTCGTCGAGCCGGTCAAGCTCCTTTTGCGCTCGGTCGCGGATCTGCCTGCATTCGCGCTCGGCACCCTCGCGGACCTTGCGCCGCGCGTCGCCTTTCGCGCCAGCCGCCTCGAGCTCGGCGAGATCCGCCTCAAGCTTGGCCTGCCGCGCCTCGACGTCGCTGTCGCGGCGCTGCTCGAGCTGCTGGCGCTCCACCGAGATCTTGGCCTCGAGCGAGGGAAGGTCGCGGCCACGCGCGTCCTCGTCCACGTGTGTGATCATGTACGCGGCGAAGTAGATGACCTTTTCCAGGTCCTTCGGCGCCAGGTCGAGCAGGTAGCCGAGCCGGCTGGGCACGCCCTTGAAGTACCAGATGTGCGTGACCGGCGCGGCAAGCTCGATATGACCCATCCGCTCGCGGCGGACCTTGGCGCGCGTCACCTCGACGCCGCAGCGCTCGCAGATGATGCCCTTGAACCTGACCCGCTTGTACTTGCCGCAGTAGCACTCCCAGTCCCGGGTCGGACCGAAGATCTTCTCGCAGAAAAGCCCGTCCTTCTCCGGTTTTAGGGTGCGGTAGTTAATCGTTTCCGGCTTCTTGACTTCGCCGTGTGACCACTGCCGGATGTCGTCAGCGGTGGCTAGGCCAATCCGCAGGTCGTCGAAGAAGTTGACATCGAGCACTTACATATCCCCTTGGGGTAGATCCGGATCACGATCATGCTGGATGGGGCCGACCGTGGTCGGCCGGCGAGCAGCCCGCCCCGCCTCGCCATGGCCTCACACCTCTTCAACGCTGCTCGGCTCGCGCCGGGACAGGTCGATGCCGAGCTCCTCCGCGGCGCGGAAGACATCCTCGTCGGTGTCGCGCATCTCGATGGATGCGCCGTCGCTTGAGAGCACCTCGACGTTGAGGCAGAGCGACTGCATCTCCTTGATGAGCACCTTGAAGGACTCGGGAATGCCCGGCTCCGGTATGTTCTCGCCTTTGACGATCGCCTCGTAGACCTTCACCCGGCCGAGGACGTCGTCGGACTTGATCGTAAGCAACTCCTGCAGCGCATAGGCGGCGCCGTACGCCTCAAGCGCCCAGACCTCCATCTCACCGAACCGCTGGCCGCCGAACTGCGCCTTACCGCCAAGCGGTTGCTGCGTGATCATCGAGTACGGGCCCGTCGACCGAGCGTGGATCTTGTCATCGACCAGGTGCAGCAGTTTGAGGATGTAGATGAAGCCGACCGCGATCGGGTCCCTGAACGGTTCGCCGGTCCGGCCGTCGAACAGACGTGCCTTACCGCTTGCGCCGACGAGCTGCTCGCCGTCGCGGTTTGGCATCGCGGCGCCGAGCAGACCGGTGATCTCCTCCTCGTTCGCTCCGTCGAACACCGGCGTGGCCAGCTTGGTGCCCGGCTGCGCCTCGGCAGCCCCGATCTGGTGCAGCCGCTTCTGCCACGCGCCGTCGCCGGAGATCTTCCACCCGGACTGCGCCACCCACCCGAGATGCGTCTCGAGCACCTGGCCGACGTTCATCCGGCCGGGCACGCCGAGTGGGTTGAGCACAATGTCCACCGCCGTGCCATCCTCAAGGAACGGCATGTCCTCAATCGGCAGGATCTTGGCGATCACACCCTTGTTTCCGTGCCGCCCCGCGAGCTTGTCCCCATCGGTGATCTTCCGCTTCTGCGCCACGTACACCCGGACGAGCTCGTTCACGCCGGGAGGCAGCTCATCACCGTCTTCCCTGGTGAAGACCCGGACGCCGATGACCTTCCCCTCCTCGCCGTGCGGCACCTTGAGCGAGGTGTCCCGCACCTCGCGGGCCTTCTCACCGAAGATGGCCCGCAGTAGCCGCTCCTCCGGGGTGAGCTCGGTCTCACCCTTCGGGGTGACCTTGCCGACGAGGATGTCGCCGGTGAAAACCTCGGCGCCGATCCGGATGATGCCCCGCTCGTCCAGGTCTGCGAGCACTTCATCGGAGACGTTCGGGATGTCTCGCGTGATCTCCTCGGGCCCGAGCTTGGTGTCCCGGGCGTCCACCTCGTACTCCTCGATGTGGATTGAGGAGAGCACGTCATCGCGGACCAGCCGCTGCGACAAGATGATGGCGTCCTCGTAGTTGTGCCCCTCCCAGGGCATGAAGGCGACAAGCAGATTCTTGCCCAGCGCCATCTCGCCGCCCGCCGTGCACGGGCCGTCCGCGATGACCTGCCCGGCCTCGACCCGCTGGCCCTCCTCCACGATCGGCTTCTGGTTGAAGCAGGTGCCCTGGTTCGAGCGGCGGAACTTGGCGACACGGTAGGTGGTGCGGGTGCCGTCGTCGGACGCGACCGTGATGTAGTCGGCGGAGACTTCCTCCGCCACGCCGGCCTTCTCAGCGATGATGACGTCGCCCGCGTCGGTCGCGGCGCGGTACTCCATGCCGGTGCCGACCGCGGGCGCCTCGCTGCGCAGCAGCGGCACCGACTGGCGCTGCATGTTGGAGCCCATCAGGGCGCGGTTGGCGTCGTCGTGCTCAAGGAACGGGATCATTGCCGTCGCGACCGACACCATCTGGCGCGGCGAGACGTCCATGTAGTCGACCTCGTCGGGCGGGATGTAATCCACCTCGCCGCCCTTGCGCCGGACGAGAACGCGTGTCTCCGCGAACGAGCCATCCGCGGCGAGCGGGGTGTTGGCCTGCGCGATGACGTGCCTGTCCTCCTCGTCGGCGGTCAGGTAGTCGATCTGCTCGGTGACCTTGCCCGCCCTGACCTTCCTGTAGGGCGTCTCAACGAAACCGAACGAGTTGACCCGCCCGTAGGAAGACAGCGACCCGATCAGGCCGATGTTCGGGCCCTCTGGCGTCTCGATCGGGCACATCCTGCCGTAGTGGGACGGGTGAACGTCGCGGACCTCGAAGCCCGCGCGCTCACGTGACAGGCCGCCGGGTCCGAGCGCGGAAAGCCGCCGCTTGTGTGTGAGCCCGGCGAGCGGGTTGGTCTGGTCCATGAACTGCGAGAGCTGGCTTGTGCCGAAGAACTCCTTGATCGACGCCACCACTGGACGGATGTTGATCAGCGTCTGCGGCGTGATGGCCTCGACGTCCTGAGTGGTCATGCGCTCTCTGACCACGCGCTCCATCCGGGCCAGGCCCAGCCGGACCTGATTTTGGATGAGCTCGCCGACGGTGCGCAGCCGACGGTTGCCGAAGTGGTCGATGTCATCGGTCTCCACAGGGACCTCGACACCGCTGAGCGTCATCTCTTCCTCGCCCGCGTGCAGCCGGACCATGTACTCGATCGTGGCGACGATGTCGACCTCGGAGAGCGTGCCATGAGTGATCGCGGTGTCGAGGCCGAGCTTCTTGTTGACCTTGTACCGTCCCACCTTGGCGAGGTCGTAGCGCTTCGGGTTGAAGTACAGGTTCTCGAGCAGCGTCTGCGCCGACTCACGCGTCGGCGGCTCGCCGGGACGCAGCTTGCGGTAGATGTCGAGCAGCGCGTCGTCCTGGCCGGAGGTGTGGTCCTTCTCCAGGGTGGTGCGCATCGACTCGTAATCACCGAACCGCTCGAGGATCCGCGCCTCGTCCCAGCCAAGCGCCTTGAGCAGCACGGTGACGCCCTGCTTGCGCTTGCGGTCGATGCGGACGCCGACGCTGTCCCGCTTGTCGACCTCGAACTCGAGCCAGGCGCCGCGTGACGGAATGACCTTGCAGCTGTAAATGTCCTTGTCCGAGGTCTTGTCGACCTGGCGGTCGAAGTAGACGCCGGGTGAGCGGACGAGTTGGGAGACCACGACACGCTCGGTGCCGTTGATGATGAAGGTGCCCTTGGGAGTCATGAGCGGAAAGTCGCCCATGAAAACCGTCTGGCTCTTGATCTCTCCAGTGCTGTTGTTGATGAACTCCGCGGTGACGAACATGGGCGCGGAGTACGTCATGTCCTTGTCCTTGCACTCCTCGACGGAGTACTTGGACGGCTCGAACCGATGGTCGCGGAACGAGAGGGACATGGTTCCTGAGAAGTCCTCGATCGGACTGATCTCCTCGAAGATCTCTTCTAGGCCGGACTGCTCCGGTATATCCTTACGGCCGGTCTTCTTCGCTTCGGCGACGCGGGCCTTCCAGTTATCGTTTCCGAGGAGCCAGTCGAAGGACTCGGTCTGCAGGGCAAGAAGGTCGGGAACCTCGAGGGGCTCTTTAATGCGCGCGAAGGAGACGCGACGCGGACCGAGAGTGTTAGCTGAAGCGCTGCGCGAGGCTGCCAACAGGGGTCCTTCCCGAGCTCGTGGCGGACAATCACCGCACGCACGCAAAACGCCCTTCAAGCACACCGCGGAAGATCGAGGCAGCCGAGGACGTTAGAGTGCAGCGCAAATGAGCAGCGTAGCCGAAGGCTACACCGCTGTCAAGTGTACGCCACTATGAGATTCACGGTTGCTACGCAGCATCGCTCGTCAACGGTCGTTCGTCAAGCCCGCACACCGATATAACGGCTTCTTGTCGCCGGTGAGGGTTGCCACAGGCCACCGCTGGTGTATGGCCGCGCCGGGGAGGGTAGACACACTAGCTCTCCCGAACGGCTGCCGCGCGCCGACTGGTCAGGTCGCGCGGCTCAGCTGGGCGGCCGAGGGGCGGCCGCCCAGCTGGGCGGCCGCCCCTCGGCGAAGGCTCCCGTGGACGATCCCGCAATCCGATGCGTGGATGGTCCCCGGGGTCCGCTACTTGACGGTGACCTTGGCGCCGGCGCCCTCAAGGGCGGCCTTGGCCTTCTCGGCTGTCTCCTTGTTGACCTTCTCGAGCAGCGCCTTCGGCGCGCTGTCGACCAGGTCCTTCGCCTCCTTGAGGCCGAGGCTCGTCAGGCTGCGAACCTCCTTGATGACCTGGATCTTCTTCTCACCTGCAGCCTCGATGATGACATCGAACTCGTCCTGCTCCTCCTCCGCGGCCTCCGCGGGGCCCGCGCCAGCGGGCACCGCGGCGGCGGCGGCGATCGGGGCGGCCGCCTTGACGTCGAAGGTGTCCTCGAACTGCTTCACGAACTCGGAGAGCTCGAGAAGCGTCATCTCTTTGAACGCGTCAAGCAGTTCGTCATTGCTGAGCTTCGCCATGCTGGTGGTTCCTCCGTGTGCGCGATTTCGGCCGGTGATCGCGATCACCGGCCGATCTTCAATTGCCTGCCGTGCGTGATGGTGAGCTTGCGCCGGGCATCAGTTGCCCTCCGCCTCTTCGCGCTTGACCCGCAGCGCCTCGGCGAGCTGCGCCAACTGGGTCGGCAGCGCGTTGAACGTCGCCGCGGCGCTCGCCATCGACGCCTTCATCGCGCCCGCCAGCTTGGCAAGTAGCACCTCGCGTGGCTCCAGGTCGGCAAGCCTGGTGATCTCTTCGGGGCTCAGCTTGATGCCGTCGAGCACACCTCCCTTGATCACCAACAGGGGGTTCGCCCGGGCGAAATCCCGCAAGCCTTTGGCGGTTTCGACCACATCGCCCCTGACGAAGGCGATCGCGGACGGACCGCTCAGCAGGCTAGTGATCTCTTTCTCAAGCCCGGCATCCTTGGCCGCAATCTTGGTCAGCGTGTTCTTCACCACGGTGAACGTGGCGTTGTCACCGAGCGCGCGGCGCAGGTCGGCAAACTGCGCGACGGTGAGCCCGCGGTACTCGGTGAGCATGGCGCCGTCAGAACTACGGAAGTTCTCTGCGAGCTCGGCGACCGCGGCCACCTTGTCGGCTCTCGCCATGGGCCTCCTTCCTCAGTGCTGGCCCAGGGGAACCCCTGGCGCCGGTACCTGAAGCCGTCGAAGGCCCAAACATGCCAACGCCCCGGCGCGGGTGCCCGGGGCGCGATACAGCATCAACGAACTGCACATCTGCTCGGTTCACCTGCGCGGGCCGCCCGCTCACGCGGGACCTTCGGTTGCCTTGCGGTTGATCACCCGGGATTTCGCCCGGCGCAAGCGCGTGGCAACGGCCGACGGTCTTCGGTGTACTACAGCTTACTCGAACCCCGGGCCACTGCGACGCAAGCCGCCTGAACACCGGCGAAGCTGAGAAGCCACCGCGATCACGGAAGGAGACTGGGCTGACCGTGGGCACCGCCCTCAGCGCACGAGTCGAATAAGCCAGCAGGGTCTAGTTATCCCGAACGGCTGCCGCGCAGTGTCACCCGGGCGTCAGCCGACCGCGGCTTGCTCCAGCTCGTCGCTGAGGCCGCGCGTCTTGTTGGGGTCGACAGGAATGCTCGGGCCCATCGAGGTGGCGAAACAGACCTTCCGCAGATAGCGGCCCTTGGCAGCGGCGGGCTTGAGCCGTATGACCTCATCGAGGGCCGCGGCGTAGTTCTGCACGAGGGAAAGCTCGGGAAATGACGCCTTGCCGATCACGAAGTGCAGGTTGCCGTGCCTGTCGACCCGAAATTCGATCTTGCCACCTTTGATGTCGGTCACGGCCTTGGCGACATCGTTGGTGACGGTGCCGGTCTTGGGGTTCGGCATCAGGCCGCGCGGGCCAAGGATCCGGCCGAGCCGGCCGACTCGGCCCATCAGCTCGGGCGTGGCCACGACCGCGTCGAAGTCAAGGAACCCGCCCTGGATCCGTTCGATCAGGTCGTCGGTGCCCACGTAATCCGCGCCCGCCGCGCGTGCCTGTTCGGCGCGCTCGCCGGTGGCGAACACCAACACACGGGCCGTCTTCCCTGTGCCGTTGGGGAGGTTGACGGTGCCACGCACCATCTGATCTGCCCTGCGCGGGTCCACTCCGAGCCGCAGAGCCACCTCGACGGTTGGGTCGAACTTCGTGGTACCCGTCTTGCGGGCGAGCGCCGCCGCTTGGGCGGGGCTGTAGAGCCTGCTGCGGTCGATGAACTCGGCAGCCGTGCGGTATGCCTTGCTGCGCTTCATTAGATGTCTCCTCGCCTGCTTGCGGAGGTTGTGGTCAGCGGGCCGGCGCAAGGCCCTGCCACGGGTGGCGCGACCGCCCGGCGCGGGCGGTCGCGATGGGTCAGCCCTCGACGGTGATTCCCATGGAACGCGCCGTGCCAGCGATGATCTTCTCGGCGGCAGCCATGGTCGTCGCGGTCAGGTCGGGCATCTTGGTCTGCGCGATCTCGCGGACCTGGGCGGCGGTTATCGAACCGACCTTGTTCTTGTGCGGCTCCGCGCTGCCCTTCTCCACCCCGGCCGCCTTCTTGATCAGTTCAGGCGCCGGTGGGGTCTTGGTGATGAAGGTGAACGAGCGGTCCTCGAAAATGGTGATCTCTACCGGGATCACGTTCCCGCGTTGGGCCTCGGTCGCAGCGTTGTACTGCCTGCAGAAGTCCATGATGTTGACTCCATGCGGGCCGAGCGCGGTGCCGACTGGCGGCGCAGGCGTGGCCTGGCCGGCAGGAAGCTGCACCTTGACAACTGCTGCGATCCTCTTCCTCGGAGGCATTGCTTGCGATCCTTACCTTTCAGATCTTCGCTACCTGGTCGAAGGAGAGCTCGACCGGCGTCTCCCTGCCGAAGATAGACACCAGCACCTTGAGCTTTTGCGTGTCGGCGTTGATCTCGCTGACCGTCGCAGGAAGCGTGGCAAATGGGCCGTCCATCACGGTAACCGACTCGCCGACCGAGAACTCGACGACCGTGCGCTCCTCTTCCTTCTTCTTCGCCTGCTCCTCCGGCTCGGGCGCGAGCAGCCCCGCGACCTCATCGAGCTTGAGCGGTGAAGGCCTGCTCGACAACCCGACGAAACCGGTCACCCCAGGCGTGTTGCGCACAACGGCCCAGGACTCGTCGGAAAGCTCCATCCGGACCAGGATGTAACCGGGTAGCACCTTCTCTGAGACCTGCTGCCGCTTTCCGCCCTTGATCTCGGTCACCCGATGCGTGGGAACCTCGACCTGGAAGATGTAATCCTCCATGTTCAGCGACTGGATGCGGCTTTCAAGATTGGCCTTGACCCGGTTTTCATAACCGGCGTATGAGTGCACGACATACCAGTCGCCCGGCAACATCCGCAGCTGCCGCTCGAACTCGGCTACTGGGTCGACCTCGGGCTCTGCGCCGTCCGCCTCGGCGCCGTCCGCCTCGGCGCCGTCGGCCCCGGCGCCGTCCGCGTCGGCGCCCTCTGGCGTGGCGCCGGAGGGCGTGTCGGCCAGATCCGGCTCTGGCTCGTCGGGCACGTCTCCGGCATGACCCTCGGGCATGCCGGATTCGAGAGCCTGCTCGTCGGCTTGGCTCTGGCCCGCATGCAGCTGGGACTCGGACACGGTGACTCTTTCTCTCGTTGTGGTTGCCGGCGCCGCCGGCCTGGTCATGGACTCGCAAGCTGGGCTGACGAGGTCCGTGGCCGACCCTACGGCTCTGTCGTCTGTCGCCGGCCGAAGAGCCCTCGGCTAGCCGAAGACCGCGAGCACGGCCTTGGTGAGCACATAATCCAGGCCCGTCACGACCGCGACCATGATAAGGACGAAAACCAGGGCCACGGTTGTGTAGGTGAACAGCTCACGGCGAGTCGGCCATATTACCCGGCGAAGCTCGGCGACAACCTGACGGAAGAACAGCGCGGGCGTGGTGCGGGGACCCTTCTTGGGTCCCGGCTTACCTCGCCGCTCCGCGGCCGAACCGCGTGTCTGAGTCGCCATGTCCTCACCTGAGCCGCACTGAACTGAACCTGAATTGCACGCACGAGCCGCGCTCGCAGGGCAGGAGGGACTCGAACCCCCAACCACCGGTTTTGGAGACCGGGACTCTGGCCAATTGAGCTACTGCCCTCTGCTGTCAAGTTATCGACGGCCGCTTTGGACTGTACAGCCTGTACGGCCCGTGCGGACGACCGCGCTGGTCCACCGCGGGCATCGCCACGTGCGACGACCATGCGGTGGAGTGCCAGATGGTGAAGTGTACGTGGCAAAGCGGCATGACGTCGAACCGTGGGCAGCCGCGGAACCGTGGCGACCACGGCCCGGCCGGAGCAGCGGGCGGCCACGGCCCGGCGGGAACCGCGCGCGCGGCTCTTCTGTGGTGACACGATAGGTGACATGTCATCCCTGCAGTCGCGCGTATCGGCGCGGGTTTCCGCGATCTCGGAGTCCGCGACCTTGGCCGTGGACGCCAAGGCAAAGGCGCTCAAGGCGGCCGGCCGGGCAGTGATCGGTTTTGGTGCGGGCGAGCCTGATTTCCCTACGCCCGACTACATCGTCGCGGCGGCGCAGCGCGCCTGCGCCGAGCCTCGTTTCCACCGGTACACCCCAGCCGCGGGGTTGCCTGAGCTGCGAGAGGCAATCGCCGCGAAGACCGCGCGGGACTCCGGATACAACGCCTCGGCCAGCCAGGTGCTGGTAACCAATGGCGGCAAGCACGCGGTGGCGCATGGGTTCGCGGCCCTGCTCGAGCCGGGCGACGAGGTGCTGATGCCCGCGCCATACTGGACCACCTACCCCGAGTCGATCAAGCTGGCGGGGGGCGTGCCCGTACCGGTCAACACCGACGAGTCGACTGGCTACCTCACCTCGGTCAGCCAGCTTGAGGCGGCCCGCACGGACCGCACGAGGGTGCTGCTATTCGTGTCGCCATCCAATCCCACCGGCGCCGTGTACCCCCCGGAACAGGTCGCCGAGATCGGGCGCTGGGCCGTGGCGAACGGTCTGTGGGTGATCACGGACGAGATTTATGAGCACCTGGTCTACGGTGACGCGCGGTTCACCTCGATGCCGGTCGAGGTGCCGGAGTTGATCGATCGGTGCCTGGTCGTCAACGGCGTGGCGAAGACGTACGCGATGACGGGCTGGCGGGTCGGCTGGCTCATCGGGCCCTCAGATGTCGTCAAGGCGCTGGTGAACCTGCAGTCACATGAGACGTCGAACGTGTCAAACGTAGCGCAAGCGGCGGCGCTGGCAGCCGTCAGCGGCGACCTGTCGGCAACGGCCCGCATGCGTGAGGCATTCGACCGGCGCCGACGGCTCATGGCCCGGATGCTCAACGAGATCCCTGGCGTCAGCTGCCCAGAGCCGCAGGGCGCCTTCTACTGCTATCCGTCGGTGAAGAACCTGATCGGCACTGAGATCCGCGGCAGGCGCGCGGAGAGCAGCGCGGCCCTCGCGGAGCTTGTCCTGGAGGAGGCTGAAGTGGCAGTGGTGCCCGGTGAGGCGTTTGGGACGCCGGGCTATTTCCGACTGTCGTGCGCTCTTGGCGACGATGACCTTGCCGAGGGGATCGCCCGGCTGGC
>WNGF01007224.1_pt1 | contig 13506 bp, 14 predicted proteins | sample 5400641 | NCBI WGS metagenome assembly WNGF01 (sample SAMN13153371, study PRJNA577476) | soil metagenome | isolation source: 80 cm soil or saprolite under grassland replicate 2 | place: USA:California | collected 2016-06-15
GTGCAGCGAAGGACTCGCGTGGACTACCGACGATCACGGCCGACCTCAAGCCAGCGTGTCGTAGGAAGGTTGGGGGCCCGCCATCTCTTCCGGCCGCACACGAGAGCCTCGCCACTCGAGTCGTCGATCCGACCGTGAGCACCGCGGAGAGGGCGGGCGGGGTGGGTGGGGCCTTGGGAAACCCGTCGTAGTACGTCGGGACAGGCGTCCCGGCAACCGACAGGCGGGCGGTGGGCCAGACAGTCCGATCGGGTTTCCCAAGGCCCCACCCGCCCCACCTGCCCGGTGGATCGGCGGCGATTGGGTCGCCACAGTTTCGAACTGAGACACTACGTGAGCGACCTCGGCGTGAGCGCGCTCGGGATCGGTGGGTCGTACACGACCTTCAAGGACGTGCCGCTGAAGACGTAGGGCGGAGATCGCGGAAGAACGCGCGGATCTCGGCGGCGAGCGCCTGCGGCTCCTCGAGCGCGGCGAAGTGGCCGCCGGCCGCCATCGGCGTCCACCGTCGGACGTCGAACACGCGCTCGGCCCACGCGCGCGGCGGGCGGACGATCTCCCGCGGGAACGCCGCGTAGCCCATGGGAACCTCGACGCGCGCGCCGTCGGGAATGGGCCAGTCGGCGTGATAGCGGGCGTAGTACGGCCAGAAGGAAGAGTTGATCGCGCCGGTCACCCAGTAGAGCATCACGTTGGTGAGGATCTCGTCTTTGGTGAAACGCCGCTCGACGTCCCCGCCGCAATCGCTCCACGTCCGGAACTTCTCGACGATCCACGCCGCGAGCCCCGCGGGCGAGTCGGTAAGCCCGTACGCCAGCGTCTGCGGCTTCGTGCCCTGGATCCACTGATAGCCCGCCTCCTCCCGCGTCCACTGCCCGAGATCTTGCAGATACTGCCGCTCCTCCGCCGTCGGATGCTCCGCCGGCTTGATGTCGCGGCGAAGCGTCAACAGGTTCAGATGGATACCGGCGAGCCGGTCCGGGTACGCGTAGCCGAGACGCGCGGTGATGAACGCGCCCCAATCGCCGCCCTGCGCACCGAACCGCCGGTAGCCGAGGACGTCGCTCATCAGCGTGGCGAAGGCATCGGCGATCTCGATCACGCCGAAGCGCGGCTGATCCGGGTGAAACGACAGCCCGTAGCCCGGCAGGGACGGCGCCACGACGGTGAACGCATCGGCGGGATCGCCGCCGAAGCGTCCGGGATCCGTGAGCAGCGGCAGGATCTTGTGGAACTCCCAGACGGAGCCCGGCCACCCGTGTGAGAGGAGCAACGGCAGTGGCCGCGGACCCACACCGGGCTCGTGGATGAAGTGCAGGTCGATGCCGGCCACCGGTGCCGTGAACTGCCGAAAGCCGTTCAGCTCGGCCTCGGCACGACGCCAATCGTAGCGGTCTCGCCAGTGGGCGACGAGGTCTCTCATGTACGCCAGGTCAGTGCCGTAGCTCCAGCCCGAGCCGGGAACCTCGTCGGGCCAGCGCACACGCGCCAGGCGCTCGCGCAGATCCTTCAGCACCTCATCGGGGACGGTGATCGTGAACGGGCGTGGGGTCACGGCTCGAGAAGACATACCTCACCCTACCCTCACCCCTGCCCCTCCCCGCAAGGGGGGAGGGGTTGCCTCCGATGCTCAGTGCGTCGCGGGCGCGGGGGCGCGCGGCAGGTCGAGGCCGAGCTCCCGGCACCGCTTGCGCAGGGTGTTCCTGTTCAGCCCGAGCAGCCTAGCCGCGCGCAGCTGATTGCCGCCGGTCGCCGCCAGCACGTGGGCCAGCAGGGGCCGTTCGAGGATCGCGACCGCGGCCCGGTAGACGTCTCCGGGGCGTGAGCCCAGCAACTCATCGGCGAGCGCCGGAATGGTGTTCGTGATGACGCGGGTCGCCGCTGTGCCGCTGGTCTCTGCCATTTAGTACTCCTTGTAGTGCAGGAACTTCGCGTCGATCGTCAGGACGCCGCGCTCGCCTTTCTTCTCGAGCTTGACGACGCAGTCGATGGCGGACAGGATGCCGTCGCCGAATAGCTCGTTGCAGCGCTCGCGGAGCGCGTCGCCGTAAACGCCCACCAGCTCCATCAGCCGGTACTTGAACGGATCCGTCGTCAGCGGGAAGTCCGTGCGGAGCGGCATCGCCGTCGTGACCATCGCCGTCTCGGCATCGATGCCGACGGCCTGGGCCAGTTTCTTGGCCTCCTCGGCGTTCAACCGATGCTGGCCGTGCAGCGCGGCCGCCAGGTAGGTCGCGTCCTTCGTCCCGATCGTCTTCGCGAGATCCTCGTAGCTGATCCCGCGGGACTGCCGGGCGCTGCGAATCGCCTGCAATGCGGCGCTTCGATCCATTCGGGTCTCCTTTCTATCGGGTGACTTCGAGGAGCGCCTCGGCTTTGCCGGGGCGCGACGAGCGTAGGGGGGGCTTGGGGGGCCCGTGGCTAGGCCCCCCATCTCGGTCAAGTCCGACCTCCATCAGGAAATGCAGGATGTGGGTGCGCAATCGTAGGTATTCGGGGTCGTCGATCAGCTCCGCCCGCGTGCGCGGCCGCGGGATCTTGACCTCCACGATCTCGGCCAGGCGCGCCTCGGGCCCGCTCGTCATCAGCGCGATCCGGTCGGAGAGCAGGATCGCCTCGTCAACGTCGTGGGTCACCATGAAGACGGTGTTCCGGCTCGCCGTCCACATCCGCACCAGCTCGTCCTGGATGACACCCCGGGTGAGCGCGTCGATCTGCGCGAACGGCTCGTCGAGCAGCAGCACCTTCGGCTCCGTCGAGAACGCGCGGGCGAGACCCACGCGCTGGCGCATCCCGCCCGAGAGCGCGGCGGGGCGCTTCTTCTCGGCGCCGCCGAGCCCCACCATGTCGACGTAGCGCTGCACCCACTGCCCTACCCGGGCGGCCGGCCACGTCGGATGCGCGGCGCGCACGGCGACCCGTACGTTGTCGAAGACCGTCAGCCACGGCATCAGGGCGAAGTTCTGGAAGACCACCATGCGGTCGATGCCGGGCCCCTTGATCTCACGGCCCTCCAGCACCACCCCACCCGCGGTCGGCCGCTCGAGCCCGGCGACGATGTTCAACAGGGTCGATTTGCCGCATCCGGAATGGCCGACCATCGTGAGGAACTCGCCCTCCGAGAGGCCGAAGGCGACGTCCCGGAAGACGCAGAGCTCGCCCCGCCCGTCTGGGGCCGGGAAGTTCTTCGTGACGTGATCGATCTCGAGAAACGTCATGGCCGGCGGGTCAGTCGGCGTAGGCCAATCGGCGCGAGAGCCTTCCGAGGCCGGCGTCGAGCAGGACGCCGATGAGACCGATGGCCAGGATGGCGAAGATCACGCTGGTGAGCTGGAGATTGTTCCACTCGTTCCACACGAAGTAGCCGACGCCGGTGCCGCCGATCAGCATCTCGGCGGCCACGATGGCGACCCACGCGCTGCCGATCGAGATGCGCAGGCCCGCGACCACCGCGGGGGCGGCGCCGGGCAGGATCACGGTGAGCAGGCGGCGCCACCACGAGAGCTGGAGGATCGCCGCCACGTTCAGGTAATCGCGCTTGATCGAGGCCACGCCGAAGGCGGTGTTGGCGAGGGTCGGCCACAGGGACGACATGAAGATGACGAGCACGGCCGCCCACGCCGAATCCTTGATCGTGTAGAGGAAGAGCGGCATCCACGCCAGGGGCGAGATGGGCTTGAGGATCTGGACGTACGGATTCACCGCGCGGTAGAGCGTCGGCGACAGCCCGAGGAAGACGCCGAGCATCACCGCCGTCACGGACGCCGCCACGTAGCCGATGGCCAGCCGGCCGAGGCTCGAGAGGAACTGCAGCCCGATGCCCTTGTCGTTGGGCCCGTTGTTGTAGAAGGGGTTCGAGAGCATCTCGATGGCGGCGCGCCCCACCGCCGCGGGCCCCGGCAACCCCTTGCCCGGCTTGTTCCCCGCGACCGACGCTTGCCAGATGGCGAGGAACACCACCGCGAGCAGCACCGAGTAGCAGACGACGCGCAGCCGCTCTCGCCCCACGCCTCAGGCCCGCCGGATGGGAAACGACTTGAGATAATCGTCCGGCTTGTCGGGATCGAAGACCTTCGTCTTGCCGAGGACGAACGTGTGCTTGACGGAGTTCGCCTCCGGTGACTTGTACCCGAGTCCGCGCATGGCCTCGCGACAGGCGGTGGCGAGGAACACCTCCTCGGCGACCTTCTTGTAGTTGACGTCGGTCTTGATGTACCCCCACCGCTTCATCTGGGTGAGGATCCACACCGCCATCGACTGGTACGGGAACGGATCGAAGTCGACACGGTCGGGGACGTTCTTCATGTTGCCGAGGCCGTCCGGGTAGACGCCGGTGAGGACCTGCTCGAGCACCTCGACCGGCTGGTTGAGGAAGTTCTTCGGCGCGATGGCGGCGGCGATCGCCTTGCGGTTCGCCTTGTCGTGGGCGTGCTGGGTCGCATCGACGATGGCGTTGACGACGGCCTTGAACGTGTTGGGCGCGCTCGAAGCGAACTCGCGCTTGGTCGCGAACGCGCAGCACGGGTGACCGGGCCAGATGTCCTTCGAGAGCATCCAGATGAAGCCGACCTCCTCGAAAACCGCTCGCTGGTTGAACGGATCGGGCCCGAGATAGCCGTCGAGGTTGCCCGCCCGGAGGTTGGCCACCATCTCGGGCGGCGGCACCGCACGGATCTGCACGTCCTTGTCGGGATCCACACCCGCCTCCGCGAGCACGTACCGCAGGAGGAAGTTGTGGATCGAGTAGTCGAAGGGCACGCCGAACTTGAAGCCCTTCATGTCGGCGGCCGTCTTGACGCCTTTGTGCTTGAGGGCGAGCGTGATCGCCTGCCCGTTGATGTTCTCGACGGCGGGCATCACGTAGGGCACGGATTGCGAGCCGACGCCCATCGAGATCGCGAGCGGCATCGGCGAGAGCATGTGCGTGGCGTCGGTCTCCCCGTTGATCGAGAGGTCGCGGATCATCGCCCAGCTCGAGGCCTTGAATACCTGCACCTTGAGCCCGTGCTTCTTGTAGAAGCCCATGGGCTCCGCCATGATGATCGGCGTCGCGCACGTGATGGGGATGAAGCCGACCTTGAGGTCCTTCTTCTCCGGCGGACCCGGCTTGTCCTGGGCGAGCGCCCTGGCCGCGCCCACGGGGAAGACCGAGGCGAGCGCGGCGCTGGCCGTGGCGGTACCCACGCGCTTGATGAAGTCGCGGCGGCCCTCGGGTCCGCCGAACACCGCATACTCGATCGAGCGGTCGACCGCTCGGTCCAGGTCCGTCATCGTGCCCTCCCTGGAAAACAGAAATGGCGCTCCCGCGTTCGGGGCGCCATTGTCCCGGAGGCTCTCGCGACGTCGCTGGCGCGAGTGCCCGTCGGTTGAGCAAGGCCCATGCCGCACCCCACGCCCGCCGAAGCCTCGTATTCCGCGTCGTTTCCGCGGCGACGGCGCGGCGCGCCTGCCGTAAAGAGCGGCAGTCATCGAAAATTGCTCATCAAGCAAGCACCGCCCTCGTAGGGCGGGGCTTGTCCCCCGCCGAAATCCCCCGCCGAAACGCGCGGTTTCCCGAAGTGAGCGCTTCGGCACGACGCTTGCCCCTCCGGGCGGTTCGAAATCGCTGACTGATCCGACTCTCGAGCGGAGGAAGAACATGAGACGCGCGCTGACAATATTCGCCGTGATCGCGCTGGCCGCGCTCACACCGACGACACCGGCGCTCGCCCAGGCCCGGAACGAGATCCTCATCGTCGTCGTCGAGTCCGGGCCGAACAGCATGGACATCCACGGCATCGGCGCCAACCGACCCGCCTACCAGGCGTCGTGGAATCTCTACGACCGGCTGATGACCTTCGGCGTCAAGACGCTACCCGATGGCACGCGCTCCTACGACTACAGCGTGCTCAAGCCCGAGCTGGCAGAGAGCTGGCAGCTCGCCCCCGACGGGATGTCGGTCACGTTCAAGCTGCGCCGGGACGCGAAGTTCCACGACGGCACCGCCGTCACCGCCAGGGACGTCAAGTGGTCGTTCGACCGCGCCGTGGCCGTGGGCGGCTTCCCCACCTTCCAGATGAAGGCCGGCTCGCTCGAGAAGCCCGAGCAGTTCAGCGTCGTCGACGACTACACGTTCAAGGTGAGCTTCCTCCGCAAGGACAAGCTGACGATGCCGGACCTCGCGGTGCCCGTGCCCGTCATCATCAATTCCGAGCTGGCCAGGAAGCACGCGACGGCGAGCGACCCGTGGGCGATGGAGTGGATCAAGAGCAACGATGCCGGCGGCGGCGCCTACAAGCTCGAATCGTGGAAGCCCGGCACCGAGACCGTCTACGTGCGTTACGACGACTGGAAGGCGGGTCCGCTGCCGAAGCTCAAGAAGGTGATCGTGCGCGAGGTGCCGTCGGCGGGCAACCGGCGGGCCCTGCTCGAGCGCGGTGACGCCGACATCTCGTTCGATCTCCCCCCCAAGGACTTCGCCGAGATGGCGAAGGCCGGCAAGCTCGCGGTGGTCGCGCATCCCGTGGAGAACGCCCACGCCTACGTAGGGATGAACGTGAAGAACCCGCCGTTCAACAACGTCAAGGTCCGGCAGGCCGTCGCCTATGCGATCCCCTACGAGACGATCTTCTCGACGGCCGTGTTCGGGCGGGGCGCGCTGCTGATGGGCAACCCGATCGCGACCAACACGTTCGGCTACGACGCGAAGGCGTCGCCGTACCGCACGGATCCGACCCGGGCCAAGACCCTCCTGGCGGAGGCCGGCTATCCGAACGGCTTCGAGACGCCGATCTACTTCGACCAGGGCTTCGCGACGATCAACGAGCCCACGGCCGTGCTCGTCCAGGAGTCGCTGGCCCAGATCGGCATCAAGACCACCATCAACCGGATCCCCGGCGCCAACTGGCGCAACCTGATGCTCAAGAAGGAGATGCCGCTCTACATCAACGCCTTCGGCGGCTGGCTGAACTTTCCCGAGTACTTCTTCTTCTGGAACTACCACTCGCAGAACGCGGTCTTCAACACCATGTCCTACCAGAACCCGGCGATGGACAAGCTGATCGACGCCGCGCGCTTCGACGGCGATCCCAAGAAGTACGCCGACGACGTCCGCGGCTTCGTCAAGATCGCGCTCGACGACGTGCCCCGCGTGGCCATCTATCAGCCCAACCTCGACGTGGCGATGCAGAAGAACATCCGCGGCTACCAGTACTGGTTCCACCGCCAGCTCGACTATCGCCAGCTCGCGAAGGAGTAGCGGCAGGGCCGCCATCGCGTAGCGTCCGGCTCCCCGGCCGTCCGTTCGCTTACGTTGCCTTCGGGCTTGTCGTACAGTGGCCGAATGAGAACGATGCACCGAGTCGTTGGGGCGATGGCGATGGCGGGGCTGATGCTCCTCTTGGAGCGCCCGGACGTCGCACATGCCGCCGAGATCAAGATCTTCAGCACGCGAGCAATCGCCACGGTGCTGGACAAGCTCGGTCCAGAGTTCGAGCGCACGACGGGCCATCGGCTCGACATCACAACGGATATAGCGATCCGCCTGGTGCGCCGAATGCGGGACGGCGAGGCGGTCGATCTTCTGGTCGCGGCGCCTGGACAGATGGATGCCCTCGTCAAGGAGGGCAGGATCATCCCCGAGACTCGCACCGATCTCACGCGTTCGGGGATCGGCGTCCAGGTCCGCGCCGGTGCTCCCAAGCCGGATATCGGTACGGTGGAGGCGTTCAAGCGCGCCTTGCTCGATGCGCGATCGATCGCGTATCTCAAGGAAGGCCAAAGCGGCGTCTACCTCGCCGGCCTGCTCGAGCGGCTCGGGGTCGCCGACGCCATCAAGTCGAAGGTCACGCGTCCCGAAACCGATATCGTCTCCGAGCTGGTCGCCAGAGGCGACATCGAGCTCGGCATGGTCGTCATCACTCAGATTTTGACGACACCCGGCGTCGAGCTCGTCGGCCCATTGCCGCCAGAGATCCAGTCCTACATCACCTTCACCGGAGGCGTCAGTACAGCCTCACGGGAGCCGAACGCGGCCAGAGAGCTGATCAGATTCCTCACTGGCCCGGCCGCGCTTCCCGTGATCCGAGCGCAAGGCATGGAGCGGAGTCCGTGAAGTCGCTGGTCGTGCTCTTCGATCTGGATGGAACGCTGACCGACCCGCGGGCGGGCATCGTGCGATGTCTGCGCTACGCGTTCGACAAGCTCGGCGCGGCCTGCCCACCCGACGAGGTGCTCGCGTCGTTCATCGGGCCGCTGCGCGGGACCCTCGCGACACTGCTCGGCACCGCGGACACGGACCGGATCGAGCGAGCACTGGTGGTCTATCGCGAGGAGTATGGGGCCACCGGGCTCTTCGAGAATCACGTCTATGACGGCGTCGACCAGATGCTCGCGGAGGTGGGCCTCACCGCCTCGGCCTCCTTCGTCGCAACGGCGAAGCCGAAGCCATATGCGGATCGGATCGTGCACCGTCTCGGGCTCGCGCGCTACTTCGCCGATGTGTACGGGCCCGAGATGGGAGGGCGCCTCGGCGACAAGGGCGACCTCCTCGCCCACTTGCTGGCGACGGAAGAGATCTCGGCCGAGCGCGCGGTCATGATCGGCGACCGCGCGGCCGACATCGTGGCCGCCCGCGCCAATCGTCTCCGGTCGATCGGGGTGCTCTGGGGCTATGGGGCCAAGTCCGAGCTGGTGGACGCGGGGGCGGACGGCATCTGCCGCTCGCGGAGCGAGCTTGCATCGTGCCTGTCGCGTATCGCACGCTAGCGCCGCCGTGATCGGTCAACGCACCATGGTCACGCTCAGGCCCTATCGAGCCGAGGATCAGGAGACCGTCGTGGCCCTGTGGTGGCGGTCGTGGCATTCGATCGGTCACGGGTTGCGCCATCCACAGCCGCTCTCGGACTGGCGGACGCGCTGGGCGAACGAGATCGTGCCCGGACAGGAAGTCGTCGTCGCCGAGGACGATGGCGTGGTGGTCGGCTTTGCCGCCGCCAACCTCTCGGCCCACGAGCTCACCCAGATCTTCGTGCAGTCCGATCGGAAGCGTCACGGCGTCGGCGGCCAGCTGCTGGCGTGGGCTCGGCAGATGATGCCCGCGGGGTTCTGCCTCTGGACACTCGAGGACAACGTCGCCTCGCGCGCGTTTTACGAACGCCACGGTCTCGCCGCCGGCGGCACGCGGGTCAATCCGGTCAACGAGATGTCGACGATCGAGTACCGCTGGACGCCACTGCCAGGGGGCCATCCATGAGCGATCGGAGAATCCGGCAACTCGCGGCCGCGCTGCCGCTCCTGCTCGTGATCAGCACGGCCGGCGGGGCGTCCGCTCAGCCGACCTCGGCCGGGCCGGTCGATCCCCTCCTCATCGAGGATCTCGTGGCCGCGAACCGGATCCTCGCCGTCGAGGGGATCCTCGATGGGCTCGGTCACGTGAGCATCCGGCATCCGGGCCATGCCGACCGCTACCTGATCGCGCGCTCGCTGGCCCCGGCGCTCGTCACGGCCGCCGACATCATGGAGTACGATCTCGATTCCACGCCGGTCGACCAGCGTGGCCGCGCCATGTTCCTGGAGCGGTTCATCCATGGCGAGGTCTACAAGGTGCGCCCCGATGTGCGGGCGGTGATCCACAGCCACTCGCCCACCGTCATCCCGTTCAGCATCAGCCAGGTCCCGCTGCGGCCCGTGTTCAACGGGGCCGCGTTCCTGTCGCCTTCCACGCCGGTATTCGAGATCCGCAAGGCTGCGGGAATGACCGACGGGCTCATTCGCGATGGCGCGCTCGGCAAGGCGCTCGCGGGCGTGCTCGGCGACCGGGCGGTTGCTCTCATGCGCGGCCACGGCAACGTCGTGGTCGGGCCCGCCGTCCAGGTGGCTGTCTATCGAGCCGTCTACACGGAGCTCAACGCGCGGCTCCAGCTCCAGGCGCTCACGCTCGGCGGGCCGCTCACGTACCTCGCGCCTGAGGAAGCCGAGAAGATCAACGCGCGGGCAGGCCCCGACGGCCCAGGCATCGTCCGCTCCTGGGAGCTCTGGAAGCGCAAAGCCCACGCCCGGTGAAAGGGGTCAGACTTTGACTTCCAAACATCTTTGTGGACATGTCATGCAGGGCGCGCGCGCCCACCGAGATGTTTAGAAGTCAAAGTCTGACCCCGATTCGTCCCCTAATCGTCGAGGCGGGCCAGGAGGGCGGCGACTTCGGGGCCGCCGGCGGGGGGGCGCCAGTCCACGTGGACCACGGAGACGCCTGCGGCCTCGAGTGCGGAGGCGAAGAGCTCGAGGCCCACGTTGACGACGCGGAGCGGCTGATCGAAGACGGGGCTCATCACGACGCGCCGAGCAGCGCGGCCTCGAGCCCGGGTCGGACGACGAGCGCGGCGAAGCGCGCGGCCTGAGCGTTCGACGGCAGCACCTCGACGCCCGCCGCCTCGAGCGTCGTGATCTGGCGACGCAAATCCTGTGGGTCTCCATCGGTCCCCACGACCGAGGCGACGGCGACGAACGCCCGGCCGGCCGCCGCCGCCACGCGGCGCGCGTCATAGACCGCCGCGACGAGCGGCGTGGCGGGATCGGGATGGACGGCGCGGCCCAGCACGAGATCCAGCAACAGCACGCCAACGTCCGCCGCCTGGCCCACCTCCCGGACCCGGGCCGCCCGCGCCTCGGGATCGATCATCGGATGGGGTCGGCCGCGCGTGAACTCGTCGTCGCCCAGATCGACGAGACGCTGGGCCGCCGTGCCGACGAGGGGCTCCAGGACGAGGCCGGCCTCGTGGGCGAGCGTTCCGCCGGTGTAGAGCCCGAGAATCGTGGCACCGCGCGGCGCCTGCGTCCGGGCGCGCGCGAGCCGTGCCCGCACGCCCGGGACGTCGGTGAACGGACGCGGGGCCCACGCGCCACCGCGGAGCGTCGCGACGATCGACTCGGCGGCGTCGTCCAGGGTGGCGACCCATCGTCCCGCTCCCGAGGCGGCGGGCCGCGCGCCGAGGCAACAGACGACGACGGGCTTGGCGATCCGGCCGATGGCGGTCTCGAGCTTCGGCACGACGGCAGGAGCGGGCGGCTTCGAGATGACGACGATGGCTTCCGTCGTCACGTCGGCGGCGAGGGCCTCGAGGGCGTGGGCGGTCATGATCCCGCCGACCTCCGCGGTCAGATCGCGTCCGCCCACACCGATCGCGTGCGAGACGCCTTCGCCGAGCGCGGCGACCCGCGACACCACGGCCTGCAGCCCGGTGCCCGATGCCGCGACGTAGCCCACGCGCCCTCGAGGCACCACGTTGGCGAACCCGAGTCCGACGCCATCGATGTACGCCGTGCCGCAGTCCGGTCCCATGCAGAAGACCCGCCGCTCCACCGCCGCGCGCTTGAGCTCGATCTCGTCTCCGAGCGACACGTTGTCGCTGAAGAGAAAGACGTGCAGCCCGCGCCGCAGCGCACGGAGGGCCTCGAGCTTGGCGTAGTCGCCGGGGACCGAGATCGCGACCAGATTCGCGTCCGGCATCTGGCGGAGCGCGTTCTCGAGCGTCCGTGGCAGCGCGCGGCCCGCGGCCGCGACCGTCGGACGCCGCTCGGTGAGGATGCGCTCCACCTCGGCGAGCCCCGCGGCGGCGGATGCGTCGCTGTCCGCCCTGATCGCGACGACCAGGTCCCCGGGCGCCGCATCCTTCGTCTCCTCCGTCGCGAGCCCGGCGGAGACCAGCAGCTCATGGTTCGCCGGCGTCCCCATGAGCGCGGCCGCCTCGCGCACGCCGGGTAGCGCGCGCAGCGCCTCGGCCACGCGCATCAACACCATCGAGTCGCGATAGTAGGAGCGGCGGACGATCGTGCGCACCGTCATCGGCCCTGTCCTCCGGCGGCGCTCGCGACGTCGACCGACTCCCCGAAGGCGACCAGGGCGGCGACGAAGGGCTCGAGCGGTGGGGTCGAGATGCCCGCGCCGATGATGCGGGCGACGGCCACGTCGCGATGGGCGATCGCGGTGTTGATGGCCGGAACGATCTCCGTCGCGACGACCTTCCGGATGTCGATGCCGGTCGGCGTGCCCTCCCAGTCGAGCGCGCCGATGGGGAAGCCGGCGTTGCGTCCGACACAGATCTCGCCCATCCGGCGGGTCGTCTCGATCGCGTCCGTCACGGACTTGGCGCCCACGATCCGGGTCACCGCCGGAGACGCCGCCATCGCCATCCCGCCCAGTCCGTAGGTCTCCATGATCGCCGAATCCCCGACGTCGCGATTGGCGTCCGCCGCCGTGAACCCCGGGAAGTAACTGCCCGCGACCACGCTCGCCGGCCCGGTGAACCAGCGATCGCCGAGCCCGGCGACCCGGATCCCGAACTCCACACCGTTGCGCGCCATCGTCGACACGATCGTGCATCCCGCGATGCCCTCGATGGCGCGGGCCGCCGCCTTGGCCGCGCCCATCGCCCACGTGAGGAAGAACTGGTCGTTGTCGCGGGTGAGAAATCGCAGGATGCGCTCGAGCTGCGTGGCCTCCGGCACGACGGCGGCAAGCGGGCCGGCCAGCGCCTTGGCCAGGAGCGCCGTGGAGGCGGCGTTGCGCATGTGCATCTCGTCGCCCATGGCGAGCGCCTGCGCCATGTGCGCGGCGAGATCGAGGGGACCTTCGCGTTCCAGCACGCGCTGGAGGGCCGGCGCCAGGACATCGCGATTCCAGGCCAGCCGCCCGAGCGCCTCGGGCCCGTGGGCGCCGAAGCGGAGCTGGGGACCCGGACCCGTGCCCATGAAGGACCAGGCCGCCGTCCCGTTCGCCCGGTCCTCGACGACGATCAAGGGCGTGCCTGCAGAGATGACGCCCGCCATCGGCGCTACCGCCCCGCGGGAATGACAGGGCGCGAAGGCGATCTCGCCCGAGCCGGCAAGACCCTCGGCCTCGGCCGGTGTCACCGCCCAGCCCTCGAACTGGATCGCACACATCACCGCGCCGCGCATGATCGGGCACATCCGTTCCCAGCCGATCGGCGGCCCGGAATGCAGCAACGTGCGGTCGGTGAGACCCAGCGCCTCGCACGCCGTCGTCATGCCGGTCCAGGCCGGCCGGGCGCGGTACAGCCGCTCGACGGCTTCGCGGTTCGCGGCCTTGATGTCGAGGGTCATAGCCAGTGACCTCGTCCGCTTCTAGCCTTCGTCGCCCCACACTGTCAAGCGAGCCACGCCGAGCGGGTAGTGTCTCAGTTCGAACCCTGACTGCCCGTTCGCCGGGCGGGAGAGACGGGTGGGCCTTCGGAAACCCGATCGGACCGGCTAGCCGTCCGCCTGAATGTCGGTAAGCGGTACGCCTGTCCCGACGTACGACGACGGGTTTCCCAAGGCCCACCCGTCTCTCCCGCCCTCCCCGCGGCGCTCGGGCCGCGGAGTCGTGCAGCGAAGGACTCGCGTGGACTACCGACGATCACGGCCGACCTCAAGCCAGCATGTCGTAGGAAGGTTGGGGGGCACGCAATCTCTTCCGGCCGCACACGAGAGCCTCGCCCCTCGAGTCCTAGATCCGACCTTGAGCACCGC
>WNGF01009783.1_pt1 | contig 13506 bp, 12 predicted proteins | sample 5400641 | NCBI WGS metagenome assembly WNGF01 (sample SAMN13153371, study PRJNA577476) | soil metagenome | isolation source: 80 cm soil or saprolite under grassland replicate 2 | place: USA:California | collected 2016-06-15
TCGTGGACGCGCTGCGGACCGGGCTGGGCGCCGAGCTCGACGTCGTCGACTACGCCGAGCACGCCCTCGGGCAGGGCGCCGACGCCGCCGCGGTGGCCTACGTGGAGACGGTGGACGGCGACGGCACCTTGCGCTGGGGGGTGGGCGTCCATCCGAACATCATCACGGCGTCGCTGCGGGCGGTGCTCTCCGCCCTCGACCGCCAGCGGCGCCCGTGATCTGATCGCGCGGCGGGGCGGCTCAGGGTGTCACGACCCGCCCGGTCGCGGATTCGCGCATGAGCTCCGCTACCTGAAAAGCTCGCTCGCGGCGGCGAGCGCGCGGTCGATGCCGGCTGCGTCCACGTCGAGGTGGGTGACGGCGCGCACGGTCCGCAGGCCGAGCGCGCCCACGCGCGCCGCGCCCTCTGTGTTCCGCCGGGCGAGGAGGTGCCCCACCGTCGTCGGCGTGTCGAGCCGGTGATGCCCGCCAGAACCGCGGGGCATAGAGCTAGAGAAAGCTGAGACGGGTGTCCGCTAGATATTGGCCGGGGCGGTTCGCTTCGCTCGCCCGCAGGCCTGTGAAGCTCGATTACCAGTTGCTTGTCCCGTTCCCTATCAAGAGTCGCGCCAAGTGGCAGTCGACGCCGGCGTGCCGCGCGCGCCATGCGAGCGTGCGGTCGTCGTCCGTGACGAGGGGACAACCAGCAGACAAAGCCAAGCTGATCAGTCCCGTATCCGCCGGACCGATTGCACAAAGGGCCTCACGCATGCCGCCGGTGTCGTTCATATCCATTAGACGAAGGAGTCTCTCGTCGAAGTTCCTTGCGAGTAGAAATTCTAGGCTGTGCACCCAGAAAAATCGTAGATCCTCACCTCTGAGCTTGGAACGACTCGTCTGAAGCCCCTGAAGTTCGCCGACCACGTGCGAAGTAATCAACGGATTTCGAACGCCATTCAACAATTGCAAATAGGCGTGCCGAAGGTGGGCGCTAGCGCACAGCTCCCGGTGGACAGTCTTGGCCAAGAGTGCACTGCCTTTGGCTTCCGGTAGATGGGCTCGCTCGACATAGTTGATTGTGAGGGCCGTGAAAAGCACTCCACTATCGATGACAGCTGTGGTGAACACAACGGGCACAAAGCCCCCCACCGGGTCCTAATACGAGCCGCCGATGAACTGATCTGCCCGAACCACGTAAGGCACGTCGTGCTCCAAGGAGAGCGACATCCGTACCTGTCCCAGGACCTGACTCAGTCGGCGCGACTCGCGCAACAAGGATTCTCCGGCTCTGTTTGCAGCCTCCCACTGAGCCCTTACTGCTGGGTGGTCAAGTATCGCCAGGAAGCGGTGTCTATGTAGGTTCCAGAACGGTGCGGTCGTATAGTGGGAGGGTAGATCCCCAGTGCTGTTGACAATGTGCTCGGCGAGAACGTCAAGGTAGTCGGATTTCGGATAGGCGCCGAAGAGATCTCGAAGATCTGTACCGACTTCGCCTAAAGCCTTGGGTGCTATGAGTTCAAGGAAGAGGTTGTGTAGGTCTTCACTTGTCCGGAGCGCCTTGTGAAGTTGCTGACAATGTCGCGTGAGGGCAATGACGCGCTTGTCATGCGCGGTCTGCGCGCGCCTCACATTCGGATGAAGCTCCTCGAATTGCTCGAGATTTGGCCATGCCTCACGGTCGATGTAAACGCGAACTTCGCGAATCGCCTCTAAGCTCGCAGGTCTGAACCGCCAGGTCCAATTCTTCTGAGACAGAAGTTGCTGCTCCCGCTCAAGGTATGAGAGTAGCGGGTTGATGACCGTGTCAAACCATGCTCGAACAATCCGTGGCCCGACACGACTTCTCTTCGTCCGTGAAGAGCGCGGCTTCGTCATACTGATTCGGACCTCAAGGGGCTAACCTGTTTTGATTGTGGTGTTGAACGGATTCTGAATGACGACGAGCACCCCTTGCGCTATTTCTACCACATCGGTCCGATTCAATGCCAGCCGCCCGGTTTCCAGCGGGAGGCTCGCCGAGAAGATACACCCAGCCTCATGTCACAACTCACGCTGGTCGGCAACACCACGCGGATCACGGCTCAGCTCGTCATGGACGGCGCCTCGCGCACGGTGACCGGGACCGGCAACGAGGTGACGCGCGCATTCGACGCGCCGACGGACGTGGGGCACCTGGTGGCCCGCGGCGCGCGCGGGCGCGCTCGGCCTGCTGACCGTGCGCGCCGTCACCCACCTCGACGTGGACGCGGCCGGCATCGATCGCGCGCTCGCCGCCGCGTGCGAGATGTTCAGGTAGCGGAGCTCGTGGGCGAACCCGCGAGCGGGCGGGTCGTGACGCCCTGAGCCGCCCCGCCGCACGGTCAGATCACGGGCACCGCCTGCGCGTTGACTGCGCGCGCGCCGTCAAGGGCCGGCACGTTGACGCCGGCCAGCGCCGCCGGTCCACCCGTCTCGAAATGGATCGGATGCGCCGTCCGGTGGGCCGCATCTCGTCGCCGGGCCGGCAGGGCACGCGCATGGCGATCTCGTTGCACATCCTGCCCGAGGGCAGGAAGACCACCGCCGCCTTGCCCAGGAGTTCCGCCACCATCTCCTGGAGCTGGTTGACCGTGGGATCCTCGCTCTTCTGCTCCGTCGCCAACGGGGATGAGGTGCTGCCGTGGCGTCCCCTGCGTCGATGGGTGCTCACCGTGCCGCATCGGCTCCGCTACCAGATGGCATGGGACCACGGGTTGAGCGAAGGGCGGGCGGAGCACATACGGGCACAGGCGCTCTAGCTTGGCGCGATCGTTGGCTGACACCCATACATGGGCGTGCAAATCGAACCCCTCGAGGTGTGACTGCCGCGGCCCTTGCGACGTCATCGCCTCAGTGCCGGGCTCCTGCCCGAGTCGGCCCGCGCCCCGGCGAGAAGGCCCAGCGCCACCCGTCCCTGGACCGAGGCTCCGACGACCCGGCCAGCACGGGAGACTTCTCCTCCAGCCGACCCGCCGCGCCTGTCGCCTCGTCGCTGCTGCTTGACGCTGCCGCTGCGTCTAGCTAGGATGGCGGTCAGTTCGGGGGCTCGCAAGGCTCGCGGGGAGATCTTTGTGTGCGCTGTGACCTCGGCTTCTGCGGAGGAGAACGTCCGAGTACGGGGTGGTGTGTTAGGTCACCACACTCCGTTCATGCGCACCGTGCTGAACTTGCCAAGTGTCCTTGCGATCCGGAAAGATACCGCCTCGGTGGGCTTCCCAAGCGCGGCGATCTCGGCCAAGGAGGAAATGATCCCAGTATCGTAAAACCACAGGAGGACGGCCATGGAAACAAGTCGGCGCACCTTTCTCACCACGGCGGCGGCGATGGCAGCGACCGCGGCCACCGCGCCGCTCGCCTCGGCGGCCGATAAGTTCGCCCGCGACCGCGACTGGACCGGCGAGAGCCCGGTCACCTACCCGGAGCCGGCGTGGGAGGTAAAGGAGAAGCGCTTCACTGGAATGCAGGGCAACGCGACGCTGCAGCGCATCTGGCACGGCATGGGCAACGACCGGGCGCTCTGGTGCGAAGGCCCTGTGTGGATGGGGGACTGGGGCAGCCTCATCTGGAGCGACATCCCGAACCATCGCACGCTACGCTGGATCGAGGACGATGGCCACGTGAGCGTGTTCCAGACCGAGTCCGGCTACTCGAACGGGCACACGCGCGATAACCAGGGCCGGCTGATCGCCATGGAGCATGACACGCGCCGCGTGCGCCGGCGCGAGTACGACGGCACCTGGACCGTTTTGATGGACAACTACGAAGGCAAGAAGCTCAACGCCCCGAACGATGCTGCGATCCACGCCGACGGCTCGATCTGGTTCACCGACCCGGGCTACGGAATCCTCGGGCCGTACGAAGGGCACAAGGCCGAGTTCGAGCTGCCCACGCGCGTGTACCGTATCGACCCCAGTGGCAAGGCGACGGTCGCCGCCGAAGGCCCCATGCGGCGCCCGAACGGCATCTGCTTCTCGCCCGACTTCAAGCGGTGCTATGTCGTGGACACCGGAGCGACCGACGGGCCGCAGTACCCTGCCAACATCATCGTGTTCGACGTCGTGAACAATGCCTTGCGCGGCGGCAAGGTGTTTGCCGACTTCAAGCCCGGGTTCACAGACGGTATCCGCTGTGACACCGACGGCAACGTCTGGTGCGGCTGGGGTTGGGGCGGGGTCGAGACGAACGGCGTGCGAGTCCATGCCCCCAACGGCGATTTGCTGGCGTTCCTCCACACGCCGGAAGTTGTCGCGAACCTCTGCTTCGGCGGCACGAAGCGCAACCGGCTATTCATGACCGGCAGCACGTCGATCTATGCGCTCTATGTGAACGCGGTAGGCGCGGCGCTAAGCTGAGGACAAAGGCCCGGGCTACGTCGACACCATCGAGTCGTTCCTGCGGACGATCGCTCACCGCGACCGCATCGTACTCTCGCTCGACCCGCACAACGACCCCGGGTGCGCGGTGGCGGCGGCCGAGCTCGGCGTGCTGGCCGGGGCCGATCGGGTGGAGGGGACGCTGTTCGGCAACGGGGAGCGCACGGGCAACGTCGACCTGGTCACGCTGGCCATGAACCTCTTCGCGCAGGGGGTCGACCCCGAGCTCGACGTCGTCGACTACGCCGAGCACGCCCTCGGGCAGGGCGCCGACGCCGCCGCGGTGGCCTACGTGGAGACGGTGGACGGCGATGGCACCTTGCGCTGGGGCGTGGGCGTCCATCCGAACATCATCACGGCGTCGCTGCGGGCGGTGCTCTCCGCCCTCGACCGGCGGCGGCGCCCGTGATCCGATCGCACGCCGGGGCGGCTCAGGGCGTCACGACCCGCCCGGTCGCGGGTTCGCGCATGGGCTCCGCCACCTGAACCCGACCGCCCGGTAGCGTCGTCAGCGTCGGCATCCTTCAGTACGATCGCCTCACGATGTGCTACACGGTGATCTCCGCAGACCAGGGGCGATGCGGCGGCCACATGCCGAGTGCGACCTCGCGATCGCGACTCGGGCTACTCAAACCGCCGAAGTTGGGCTACCCTATCGCCGCGCGGGTTGACCTCTTTTTCCTGGTGCGAGGGCGAGCGCAAGCAGGTCACCGTGCTCTTCGCCGACCTGAAGGGCTCGATGGAGCTGCCGGCGAAGACTACTGAGCCGGGTCAGAGGGAGGGACAACGATGACAGACCGTGGAGTCTTGACCGCCACCGGTGCACGCATCGAGGAAGCGGCCGTCGAAGCGTTCAAGGCCAGGTTACGGGGTCAACTGCTGCGTCCCGGCGACGACGCCTACGACGAGGCCCGCAAGCTATGGAACGGGATGTTTGACCGACGGCCAGCCCTCATTGCCCGCTGTGCCGGGACTGCCGACGTTATGAGCGCCGTGAACTTCGCCCGGGATAATGGATTGAAAGCGGCCGTGCGCGGGGGAGGCCACAGCTTTCCGGGCCACTCTGTCTGCGACGGAGGCCTCGTCATCGACCTCTCTCCCATGAAGGGCATCCGTGTCGATCCCGCTGCCCGCCGGGCCCGGGCTCAGCCGGGCGTCAAGTGGATCGAGTTCGACCACGAGACTCAAGCCCTTGGACTCGCCACCACCGGCGGCACTGCCTCCGATACGGGTATCGCCGGACTCACCCTCGGTGGCGGCCTTGGCTGGCTGTCCGGCAAGTACGGCCTTACCGTCGACAATCTCGTCTCGGCCGATGTGGTCATCGCTGACGGCCGCTTCCTGACGGCCAGCGCCACGGAGAACCAGGACCTGTTTTGGGGCCTGCGCGGCGGCTGCGGCAATCTCGGCGTCGTCACCTCCTTCGAGTATCAGCTCCACGCCGTCGGCCCGACGATTCTGGGAGGGATGGCGATCTACCCCTTGGGCAAGGCCAAGGAGGTGCTCCGCTTCTACAGGGAGTTCAGCAAGGCCGCCCCCGATGAATTGACGACATACGCCGCGTTCCTCAATCCTCCCGATGGCGATACCGTGGCCGCCCTGATCTGCTGCTATTGTGGGCCCCTCGATAAGGGCGAAGAGGTCATCCGCCCCCTCAGGTCCTTCGGCCCGCCGCTCCAAGATATGCTCGGCCCTATGCCCTACGCGGCCCAGCAAAGCCTGACTGATGCCGCGCTTCCTGCCGGCTCCCACTACTACACCAAGGGCGGCTTTTTGGCAGATCTCACCGACCAGGCCATCGAGGTCTTCGCGGAGTACGCGGCTACCAAGCCCTCCCCTCTGTCGGCGGTCCTTGTTCAGACCGTCTGTGGCGCGGCCAGCCGAGTTGATTCCGAGACGACGGCCTTCGCCCATCGTAGATTCCCGTACGCGCCCGTGATCGTCTCACAATGGCTTGACGCAGCGGACTCCGAAGAGAACGTTGGCTGGGCCCGCGACTGCTGGAGGGCGCTGCAGCCTTTCGCCGGTGGTGGCGTCTACGTCAATGACCTCAGCCACGATGACGAGGACCGGGTTCGCATCGCCTACGGCGCCAACTATGAGCGGTTGGCAAGGCTGAAGAAGAAGTACGACCCCGACAACTTCTTCCGCCTCAACCCGAACATCAAGCCTGTGGGGTGATCGGCACCAAGAATGTCCGGCATGCGTATCGGGGTCGTCAGTGCTGCCGCGCTCGTCGTGCTCGTGCTGGTGATGCTCGCCCACGGAGAGTCCTTGCGACCGCTGGAGGCGACCCCCGATCGACTGACCTGGGTCCGCGACCCGAGGGGGTACGAGCAGGCGCTGATCGTCGGCGACCCCGAGAAGTCCGGCCTGTACGCGGCGCGTATCAGGTTCCCCGCCGGCTTGCGGATCGCGCCTCACTTCCACCCGGACGACCGGATCGTGACCGTGCTCTCCGGCACGGTGTCCTTCGGCTACGGCGAGCGCTTCGACGAGACCAGGATGCGGGCACTGCCCGCCGGCAGCGTGTGGACCGAGCCCGCGCGGCAGCCGCACTTCGCCTGGGCCAAGGACGGTGAAGTCGTTCTCCAGGTCATCGGTGTCGGCCCGTCGGGTACCACTCCGGTTCCCCCGGGACAGTGACGAGTGGCCCGAAGGGCGCGCCCCTCATACGATGGAAGCCAGCCTGCCGGCCGTCTTCACGGCCGGTGACGTGCGCCGCCGATCGCCTCGGGGCGTGGCCGCGGCCGTCGCCGGCGGCGGCATCGCGGTCCGCTCCGTGCTCGCGAGTCCTTCGGCGGAGAGTGAGGAGGGCCATGAACTGGCGAAAGGAGGCCCAGGATGGATGATCGCCGTCGAGTTGCAGAGACCGGACGGGACCAGGTGGCGGGGAAGATCATCGAGACGATGGAGATCGCGGCGCGCCACGGGGCGGCGGTGGAGGTGAAGCGCGGCCAGGTGGTGCGCGTCATCGACGTGGAGGGAGCGCAGGTGGGCGACCTGGTGTGCTTCAACCGGCACGACCTCGGCGAGTGCTACTCGCCGCAGAACACGGTCCTGTTCAACCGGACCATCTATCCCAAAGTCGGCGCGCTGCTGGTCTCCAATCGTGGCCGGCCGATGATGCGGCTCGTCGCGGACACGGTGGGGGTGCACGACCTGATCTGCGGGTCGTGCAGCGACGAGTACTACCGGACCCGGCTCGACCACCACGAGCCGCATCGGAGCTGTCGGGGGAACCTGGCCGAGGCGTTGGCGCCGTGGGGCGTCGCGCCGAGGGACATCCCGTTCTCGTTCAACGTGTTCATGCGATGGCCCGTTCAGCCCGACGGCGCCGTGGTCCCCATGGCCGCGCCCTCCGGGGCCGGCGACTACGCAGACTTCCTCGCCGAGATGGACGTGGTCGTGGCCAATTCGGCCTGCCCCTCCGACATCACCCCGACGAACGCCCACCACCCGACGCCCATGCGGCTCGTCGTCTACGAGCCGGGCGGCCCGCGCTGACGGCCCCAGGTGGCGACGCCGCCTCGCGCCTCCTCGAACGGCGCGAACTGGGCGAGGATGCTGCAAGCTCATCGAACGGGCTGGTCGCTCCGGTCGCGATCCGTCGCGACCACGATCTCCGACAACCGCTTGACGATCTCGAGCGTGAGCTGTGGGTGGTTGCGCATGAGCCACTCCAGCCGTTCGCTCTTGATGATGAGAAGCTCCACGGAGTCGACGGCGACGGCCGAGGCCGAACGTGGCGATTTGCGGAAGAGCGCCATCTCGCCGAACAGCTCGCCCTCGTGCAGCGTGGTGAGGACCTTGTCTTCGCCGTCGAACCGTTTGCGGATCTCCACGACTCCTGCGTGGACGACGTAGGCCTCGCCGCGCGGGTCGTCGCCTTCCTTGAAGATGAGCTGCTGCGGCGCGAAGCGCCGCCGCTCGACGTCGGCCAGGGTGAGGTTCTTGTAGATCTCGAGCCCGATGGAGGGCAGGTGAGACTTCGCCTCCACGGGCAAGCGCGCGTTCGTCCAGCCGCCCAGCCCGCCCTTGAGGATGCGCACGTTGCGGAGGCCCTTCTGGCGGAGCGCATGCGCCACCGCCGAGCTTGTCCGTTCTTCGGGTGACGTGCAGTAGGTGACGATCACCTGCCGGGAGTCCGCGTCCGCGTCGAGGTTGATCCGCCCCGCCGCGGCGTCCTCGGGAGACAGCCGGAGCGCGCCCGGGAGCTTGAGCGGGCTCGTCTCGAAGTCCTCCCGGCTTCGCGCGTCGAGCAGGATCGGGCTGAGCCCCTTCTCCATGAGGCCGATGACCTGCGTGGGCAGGATCCGGAAGCGGTTCTTCCACCACCGCCGCCCGAGTATCCCCCCGTAGGCGCCCATGCTCACGAGGGTGACGCCCAGCGCGATCCACGGCCACGGGAACGGCCGCGGCGGCGGGTGCTTGACCTTCTCCTGCGCCTCGCCGAGGACGCGCCCCACGTCGGGAAGGTTCGGCAGGATCGTGTTGACTCGGGCGAACTTCGCCGCCGCGGCCGGGTAGTCGCCGTTGAAGAACGCCGTGAGCGCGTCCGCCCACGGGGCGTTGAAGCGGCTCTCGCCGATGTGGACGCCGGTGCCCTCCAGGAACTTCCGCACGTCCGTGGCGGGGATGAAGAAGTTGAATCCCTGCACGATGGCCCCACCCGAGGCGGAGAGCGAGACGAACGTCATCACGCCCACGAGCGCCGCGTCGTTGCCGATGGCGGGACCACCGCTATTGCCATGCGTGGCGGCCGCGTCCGTCTGGATCACGTCTTGCCCGATGGCGTCCTGCCGGAAGGCGGAAATGGTGCCGCTCGTGACGGATGCCTCCAGGGAGACGCTCTTTTTCAGGAGCTCGTGGCTCATGACGACCGCCGGGAACCCGAGGATGTGCACGGAGTCGCCGATCTGCACGCCCTTCGTCGAGATGGTGAGGGCGGGATAGACGCCGTCCTTCACGCGCAGGAGGGCGAGGTCGCGTCCGGAGTCCGGCAGCGGCTCGCCGTTGGCGTCGAGGCCGAGCGGCGGGCTGAACTTCTTCACCTCGGCTGGTAGCTTCATGCCGTTGGAGAGGAGCACCGTGATCGAGGGACTCGTCACGATCTTCATCGTCGCCATGGCGCGATCGGCCACGTCGCGCCAAATGCGCTCCTCGACGCCCGAGCGCTGTCCTCGCGGCAGGCTCCGGGCGCGCAACTCGGGGTCCAGGCACCCCTCTTCGATCGCCCTCTTCTTCAGCTCGAGCGTCACCCATGGGGGCAGGCGGTGAACGGGATCCACGACGTGGGCATTGGTGACCAGGTAACCGCGCCCATCGACGAGCCAGCCCGAGCCCGTTTCCACGAACGGCGTCGGGCTCACGCTCACCGGTCCCTTGCCGCAGTCCAGGGTGATCTCGGCGCCGATCTGCGAAATGATGAGAACGACCGCGGGCTTGGCGCGCAGGATGGCCTCCTGTACGGTGAGGGCGGCGGCCCCCGGAGGGAGCCCGAAAGCGCCGGCGAGGAGCAGGAGGACGACGGAGCGGAGCGTGACGCTCACGACACGGAAATTACCACGGACTCTCCACGCTTTGCATTCCGTTCTAGCTGTCAGATGGCGCAAGAAGCGCCAAGAATATGGCAAGAAACTACGCCTCCTCAGCAGAATCTGTGGGTGGTTTTCGGTTCCGGCGGCCCCAACGGGCGCATGTCCAGCGGTGATTCCCGCTTCTGGCCCTGGCGCTCTTTCCGGCGTCGGAATCTGGAGGCAGTCGGTTTCCGAGATCCCGTTCATTAACACGCAGCCGCCGGAGCTGTGGGATCTGTGGAAAACCCGGTTTTCCAAGGGCTGGGAACCAGCCCGGCAGAGTCCACAGCTCGAGACTTGTACCTACCGGTCGAGAATCCGCGCATTTTTCACCCACACATTCTGCGGAAGACCCGAAACTACTAGCCGGCCTCGGAGCGTTTCCTTAGTATCGGTTCCCAAAGATTCTACGAGGACTGCGGGGGTAGCCTCGCGGGACTTGTCCATCACCAGACACGCCGTCGGGTCGTACCGACGGCGTGGCCGGGATCCCTCGGGGTGGACACTCGTCCCTGCCGGCGGGAGCCACGGTGAGTGTGCACGGTCGCCACCCAACAAGGAGGTTCGCCAATGAGACGCCTTCTCGTCCTCGCCACCGTCGCTGTCTTGGTCGCCGCGCCCGCCACGTGCGCATTCGCTGGCGCCATCCTGGCCTTCGATCTCTACACGTCGGCCATCTTCGCCGGCACCGGGAACTCCGCCACCTGCCGTGCGGTCAACGCGGGCGCCGCGGCGCTCGACGTGCTCGCCCACCTGGTCGACGTCAACGGCAACATCCTGGCCGCGGGCCTGATCAGCATTCAGCCGCAGCACAACGGCGCCGTCACGGGAAAGCAGTTTGCAGACGACTTCGCGTCGGTCTACTGCCGGTTCAAGGTTTCCCACAAGATCGTGCGCGCCTCGCTCACGCTGGAGAACGGGTTCTTCAGCGACGCGGACACGATCGCGGTCGCCGAAGCGCGGTAGCCGGCCGCCTTCGGAGCCTGCGGGCCTGCCTCTCATGGGCGCGGCGGACGACCTCGACCGCCGAGGCACCCCACCGCGTCACGTCACCCCGGCGCCCTTCCTGGGTTGGAGCTCACCGGACGCTTACTGGGCGAGGGGAGTACGGCTCCGGCTCCGGCGTCGCGCCAGCGCAGACCCGAGAGCCGCGCGCCTCTTGCGCGGACGACCTCTCACCCGCCGTCGCCGAGCGCAACCACGCCGGCGGCGGCAAGACGGTCGATCTCCTCGCGCGAGAGCCCGAGTTCGCCCAGCACCTCGGCGGTGTGCTGGCCGAGAAGCGGCGCCGGGCGGTCGATCCGGGGCGGCGTCCCCGAGGCGCGTCCGGGAAAGCCGAGGAATCGCACGCGCCCCTTCCCCGGCTGATCCATCGCCGTCACGAGCTCGAGGTAGCGCACCTGCGGATCCTCGAAGACCTCGTGGAACTCGTAGACCGGGCCCGCCGCGATGCTCGCCGCCTCCAGGCGCGTGACCCACTCGCCGGCGGGGGCCGCCGCCAGGATGCGCTCCACGCGGGCCTTGAACGCGGCGTGGTTGGCCAGCCGCGCCTCGTTGGTGGCGAAGCGCGGGTCGCTCTCCATGGCGGCATCGTCGAGCGCGGCGCAGAAGCGACCCCACTGCTCCGGGTTCATCAGCACGACGTTCAAGAGGCCGTCCTTGGTCTGGAAGGCCTCCGCCGGCGACAGGTTGAGGTTGCGGTTGCCCGCCCGCTGCGGCCGCTCGCCGGTGTCGAAGTAGATCGCCACCGGGTCGGGCAGGAGCCCGAGCGAGGAGGCGAGCAAGCTCACGTCGAGCTGCTGGCCCTCGCCGGTGCGGAAGCGGTGGACCAGCGCGGCGTTGATCATGCCGAAGGCCACGTAGGAGGCCGCCACGTCGGACACCGACCCGCCCACGCGCGTCGGCGGGTGGCCGGGCATGCCCGTCAAGGCCATGAGCCCGCTCATGCCCTGGGCGATGGTGTTGTAGCCGGGTTTCTTCGCGAGCGGGCCCGTCTGGCCGAAGCCCGTGATCGACGCGTAGACGATGGGCGGGTTGGCAGCGCGGACGGCCGCATAGCCCAGGCCGAGCCGCTCGGCCACCCCGGGCAGGAAGTTCTCGATGAGCACGTCGGCGCCGCGGGCCAGCTCGAAGGCCAGGCGCGCGCCCTCGGGCTTCTGGAGGTCCACCGCGATGCCGCGCTTGTTGCGGTTCACGGCGGCGAAGGAAGCGCTCATCCGGCCGGATCCCCGCAGCGCGCGCAGGTCGTCGCCCCGTCCCGGCCGCTCCAGCTTGACCACCTCGGCGCCGAGATCGCCCAGCAGCGCCGCGCAGTACGGCCCCGCGATGACGCGCGAGAGGTCGAGGACGCGGATCCCGTGGAGCATGGCGGCCCGCCCATGGTGCCGCGACGCTCACCGGCAGTCAAGGCGCGGGTGCACCGCACGTGCGTTGGACCCTACGGCGGGTCACTCGAGATAGGGATGTCTCGCCCTTCGCTGGTTGGCCCGTACCACTTCCGGGGGGCGGCGCGTCAAATCACGCAGGTCGGGCCTCGCAGCATTCGAGCTACGGCAGGCTTCCGATGATCTTGTCCATCTCCTCTCGGCTGAATGCTCGCATCGTGGTCGTCCGCATGTTCCCCTGCATGGCGGTACCGAGGGCGAGCTTCGCCGCTGTCTCGTCGTTGGGGACCTCGGTCACGACGACGATGTCGTAGTCCCCCAGCACGAGATAGGCGTCCTTCACTTTGCCCCCCATCGAGGTGATCTTGTCCTCGAAGGCCTGGCGGCGCTTGGGGGAATCCTTGACGTTACGGATGCCCTGGTCAGTCCATTTGCCCAGCGTCACAAAGGTCGGCATGGCGTGCCTCCAGTGTCGGTCGCCACTCCCCGGAAGTGTCCCCTTCGTACGCCCCCAGTGTGGTGAAGTCAAGCGGGGATTTCAGCCCACCGCAACGTCCCTGAGACCCGGAATGCGGAGAAGGCCGTGAGGAGTGCGGTCACCTGTCCATCACGAAGAGCAGCGGGTGGTGGACCAGCCGCTCGAGCTGGGAGCCGAGCCACTTCAGAGCGACCAGGCGAAGCCCGCGCGACTCGAAGAGCGCCCGCCATTGCTCGGGGCGCCTGAACGCGAGCGGCACGTTCATCACGCCGCCGTGCCGGTACCCGTTGAGGCGGCGGTCCAGCAGGTCGAGCCAGAAGCGTTCGTAAGAGTTCCGGTAGACGGACTCGACGACGAGCAGTCGCGAGCGGGTGACCCGCACGGCCTCGTCCAGCACGGCTTCCGGCGCCCGGCAGTGATGGAGCGCCAGGGAGATCACCGTCGTGTCGAACGTGCGGTCGCGAAACGGCAGCCTGGCGCCGTCGTAGAGGACGTAGGGCTCGCCCGCCAGCCGGAACGGCCCGACATCCACGCAGCAGGACCATGCTGGCGTCAGCGCGCGCAGCGCCTCGGCCACCCAGCCTTCGCCCGCGCCCAGGTCGAGGAGGCGTCGCCCGCTGACGTGCGGCGCCAGAGCGAGCGCCTCGCCGCGGGCGTAGCGCCGGAGGAGGGTCTGGAGGAGCCGCATCACGACG
>WNGF01023797.1_pt1 | contig 13506 bp, 8 predicted proteins | sample 5400641 | NCBI WGS metagenome assembly WNGF01 (sample SAMN13153371, study PRJNA577476) | soil metagenome | isolation source: 80 cm soil or saprolite under grassland replicate 2 | place: USA:California | collected 2016-06-15
GCTTCACATCGACGCCGTCAACCGCGCCGCGCTGCGCCGGCGGCTCGAGGAGATGAAGCTGGCTTTCACCGAGGACGGCCACTTCGTCGTGCGCCTTGACAGCCGCAGCGCATACGAGGTGATTCACGGCATCCGCGAACCGTTGACGATGCTGCGCACCGAATCGCCAACGCTGGAGGACGCTTATCTCAGGATCCTGGCTGGTGGCGATGCGTGAGCTGAACGTAGTCGCCGCGCTCGCCGGCCGCGACCTCCTCAAGTTCTTCCGCGACCCCGGGCGCCTGGTGGCCGCGGTCGTCTTCCCGTTCGCGATGATCTTCTTGCTCGGGGGCACCCTTCAGCTCAACCTCGGCGGCGCGGTGGGCTTCAACTTCATCGCTTTCACCTTCACCGGCTTCCTGGGGATGACGCTCTTCCAGTCCACCGCGCAGGGGCTGACGTCGCTCATGGACGACCGTCAGAACGACTTCGCACAGGAGATCTTCGTCTCGCCTGTATCGCGCTATTCGATCGTCTTCGGCAAGATCGTCGGCGAGACTCTGGTCGCGATCGCCCAGGTGCTCCCCTTCGTGCTGTTCGCCGCGGTGCTGCGCGTGCCGCTGACGCCCACCGCCCTTCTGCTGCTCATGCCGGTGGCGCTGCTGTCGTGCTTCATGGGCGGTGCGTTCGGGCTGCTGCTGCTCAACACGATGAGCGACTCACGCGCCTCGAATCAGATCTTCAACTTCGTCTTCCTGCCCCAGTACTTCCTGGCGGGCCTGATCAGCCCGATCAACGTCCTGCCGTGGTACCTCGAGGTCCTCTCGCTCGTCTCACCTATGCGATACGTGATCGACCTCGCGCGTGGCGTGGTTTTCGCCGGCTCCGCCGACTACGGCCGCGTGGTGCTCTTGAGCCCGGTGACCAACGCCGCGGTGCTGGCGCTGATGTTCGCGCTGTTCATGATCCTGGGCACAGCGCTGTTCGTGCGGCGCGAGACCCACCGCTAGCCAGCCTTCAGGTCCTGGGCGGGCCCACCCACACCGTCTGGATGTTCGTGAACTCCTTGATCCCGTAGCTGGAGAGCTCGCGGCCATAGCCTGATCGCTTGACGCCGCCAAACGGCAGGCGGGCGTCCGACGCGACCATCCCGTTCACGAACACAAGGCCGGCCTCCACCCGCTCCGCGAGGCGCCGGCCCCGCTCCACGTCTCCTGTCCAGATGCTGGAGCCCAGGCCGAACTCGGTTTCGTTTGCGACCCGCAGGGCCTCCTCGTCATCGTCGACGCGTATCACGGCCGCGACCGGGCCGAACGTCTCCTCGTGATAGACGGGCATCCCCGGCCGCACGTTCGCCAGCACGGTCGGCTCGAAGTAGTTGCCCGAGCCGTCCAGCCTCTTGCCGCCCGTGAGCGGTCGCGCGCCGAGCCGCACCGACTCGTTGACCTGGCGCTCCAGCTCGTCGACGAGATCTCGGCGCGCCAGCGGGCCAACCTGGTTTGTACGGTCCATCGGGTCACCTACCTTGAGCGCGCCGACAGCACGCGTGAACAGCTCCTCGAACTCCTCGGCGACAGACTCCACCACGATGAACCGCTTGGCCGCGATGCAGCTCTGGCCGTTGTTCTGGTTTCGCGCGCGACAGGCCACGGTGGCGGTGGCCTTGATGTCGGCATCCTCGAGGACGATGAACGGATCCGATCCGCCAAGCTCGAGCACCGACTTCTTGAGCGCCTTGCCGGCCGCGCTCGCGACTTTGATCCCGGCGGCCTCTGAACCGGTCAGCGTCACCCCGCCAATCCGGCGGTCGTCGATGATCTTCTCCACCGCGGCCGAGCCGATGAGCAGTGACTGGAAGACCGCCTCCGGCACGCCCGCCTCGCGGAACACCTCCTCGATGGCGATCGCGCACTGCGGCACGTTCGAGGAGTGCTTGAGCAGCATCAGGTTGCCGGCGGCCAGCGCAGGCAGGCCGGCCCGGAAAGCCTGCCAGAAGGGGAAGTTCCAGGGCATGACGGCGAGAATCACGCCGAGTGGCTGGAACCTGACGTAGCTCGTCGTGGCTGTGCTCTCGACAGGCTCGTCCGCCAAGAGGCGCGCCGCATTGTCGCCGATCCAGCTCGCGGTCCACGCGCACTTCTCGATCTCGGCCTCGGCCTCCACGATCGGCTTGCCCATCTCCGCGGTGAGCAGCTCGGCGTAGCGGGCCTTGTCAGCCCTCAGGACGCCGGCGACCGATCGCATGAGCGCCGCCCTCATACCGACGCCGGCATCCCTCCATGCGTGGCGCGAGCCCCATGCCTGGGCGATCGCAGCCTCGATCCCAGCTTCGTCCAGCTCCGGGAAATGGGCCAGCTCGCGGCCTGTAGACGGATCGATCGACCTCAGCAGCTGCGGCATTCCACCAGATTATTGCTCTCGAGACCCCCACCGGACCTCCCCCAGGAGGGGGAGGGCATCAGTACGATTTGCTCGTGGCTCGTGCACCGGTCAAACGAAGGCCGACCGTCTCGTCCGACCACCCCTCCCCCTCGCCACCGCCGGCTGTCGAGGGCCGCAGGCGCGTGGCCATCGAGCGCCTGACCCCGGAGATAGACTCCGGGCGCTTCCCCATCAAGCGGACGGTGGGCGAGAAAGTCTCCGTCGAAGCGGACGTCTTCGCGGACGGGTCACTACGCCTACACGGTGGAAGGCTGGATCGACCGTTTCGAGACCTGGAGCCGCCAGTTCGCCAAGCGAGTCGAGGCCGGCCAGGACGTGACCCTCGAGCTGGAGGTTGCGGCGCGAATGGTCGAGAGCGCCGCGGGTCGCGCTCGCGGTTCCGATGCCGAGCGCCTGCTGGCGCACGCGGCGACCCTCCGCAAGGGCCGCGGCGCCGCCACCCTTGCCCTGGGCGAGGACCTTGCCCTGCTCATGGATCGGTACGCGGACCGTGGCCTCGGCGTCACCTACGGGCGCGAGCTGATCGTGGTCGTCGAGCCTGAGCGCGCCCGCTTCGGGTCCTGGTACGAGATGTTTCCCAGGTCGGCGGACGGTCCGGGCCGGCATGGGACCTTCAAGGACGTCGAGGCAAGGCTGCCTTACGTCGGGGGCATGGGCTTCGACGTCCTCTACCTGCCGCCCATACACCCCATCGGCCGCACCAACCGCAAGGGCGCCAACAACAGCACCAAAGCGGCGTCGGGCGAACCGGGCAGTCCCTGGGCGATCGGGTCCGATGAGGGCGGCCACAAGGCCGTGCATCCCGAGCTGGGCACGCTGGACGACTTCCGCCACCTCGTGCGCGCTGCCGGCGCACAGGGCCTTCAGATCGCGCTCGACATTGCTTTCCAATGCTCGCCCGACCACCCATACATTCGCGAGCACCCCGAGTGGTTCCGGCATCGCCCGGACGGATCGATACAGCACGCTGAAAACCCGCCGAAGAAGTACGAGGACATCGTGCCCTTCGACTTCGAGTGCGACGCCTGGCGAGAGCTGTGGGCCGAGCTGCTGTCGATCATCACCTTCTGGATCGACCAGGGGGTGACGATCTTCCGCGTCGACAACCCGCACACCAAGCCTTTCCCGTTCTGGGAGTGGCTCATCGGCGAGGTCAAGCGCGTTCACCCCGAGACGATCTTCCTGTCCGAGGCCTTCACCCGGCCCAAGGTGAAATACCGCCTCGCCAAAGCCGGCTTCAGCCAGTCCTACACGTATTTCGCGTGGCGCAACACGAGCGGCGAGCTGAGCCAGTACCTCACCGAGCTGACGACGACTTCGGTGCGCGAGTACATGCGCCCCAACCTCTGGCCGAACACGCCGGACATCCTCACCGAGTACCTCCAGACGGGCGGCCGGCCAGCATTCGCAGCGAGGCTGATCCTGGCGGCGACGCTGGGCGCGAGCTACGGCATCTACGGCCCGGCGTTCGAGCTGTGCGAGAACCGGGCCAAGGAGCCAGGCTCCGAGGAGTATCTGGACTCGGAGAAGTACCAGCTGCGCAGCTGGGATCTCGAAAGCCGCCAGAGCCTGCGCGAGCTGATCGCCCTGGTCAACAAGATCCGGCGCGAGAATCCTGCCCTTCAGAGCAACCGGGGCATTCGGTTCCACCCCACCGAGAACGACCAGCTGCTCGCCTACACGAAGAGCACAGAGGACCTGGCCGACGTGGTGCTGACCGTGGTCAACCTGGACCCGCATCACACGCAGGTCGGCATGGTCAACCTGCCGCTCGAGGATCTCGGCATCGAGCGCGACAAGAGCTACCAGGCGCACGAGCTTCTCAGTGGGGCGCGCTACATGTGGCAGGGGCCTCGCAACTATGTCGAGCTCCGCCCGGATGCCCCAGCCCAGATCTTCAGGTTCCGGCGCCGCATTCGCAGCGAGCACGACTTCGAGTACTTCCTGTGATCCAGACCACGCCCCGGCGGCGTCGCAAGGAGACATTCACCCTCGACGACGACCCTCTCTGGTACAAGGACGCGCTCATCTACGAGCTCCACGTGCGCGCCTTCAACGACAGCGACGGGGACGGGAGCGGCGACTTCAGGGGCCTGGTCGAGAGGCTGCCATATCTGCAGGACCTGGGCGTAAGCGCGATCTGGCTCCTTCCCTTCTATCCCTCGCCGATGCGAGACGACGGCTACGACATCGCCGATTACACCGACGTCAACCCGATGTACGGGACGCTCGGGGACGCCAACCACTTCATCCGCGAAGCCCACAAGCGCGGGATCAGGGTCATCAATGAGCTCGTCTGCAACCACACCTCGGACCAGCATCCGTGGTTCCAGCGAGCAAGGCGATCGCGACCCGGCAGCTCAGCACGCGACTTCTTCGTCTGGAGCACGACCAACCAGAAGTACAGCGACGCCCGGATCATCTTCAAAGACTTCGAGGTCTCCAACTGGACCTGGGACCACCTGGCGAACGCCTACTACTGGCATCGGTTCTACTCTCACCAACCGGACCTGAACTTCGACAACCCGCGTGTTCGCGAGGCCGTCTTCAAGGCGTGCGACTTCTGGCTCGACGCCGGCGTCGACGGGATGCGACTGGACGCCATCCCCTACCTCTTTGAGCGCGACGGGACCAACTGCGAGAACCTGCCCGAGACGCACCAGTTCCTTCGTGAGCTGCGCCGCCACATCGACGCGGAGCATCCGAACCGCATGCTCCTCGCCGAAGCGAACCAGTGGCCCGAGGACGCGGTCGCCTACTTCGGCCAGGGCGATGAGTGCCACATGTCGTTCCACTTCCCGCTCATGCCGCGCCTGTTCATGTCGATCCGCATGGAAGACCGCTTCCCGATCGTCGACATCCTGGCCCAGACCCCCGCGATCCCAGAAACCGCACAGTGGGCGCTGTTCCTGCGGAACCACGACGAGCTCACGCTCGAGATGGTGACCGACGAGGAGCGCGACTACATGTACAGGGCCTACACGCAGGACCGCGCCGCACGCATCAACCTCGGCATCCGTCGCCGCCTGGCGCCCCTTCTCGGCAACGACAGGCGGCGCATCGAGCTGATGAACGGCCTGCTGTTCTCGCTGCCCGGAACGCCGGTCCTCTACTACGGCGACGAGATCGGAATGGGCGACAACATCTTTCTTGGCGACCGCAATGGGGTCCGCACGCCGATGCAGTGGAGCGGCGACCGCAACGCCGGCTTCTCGCGGTCCAACCGCCAGCGCCTCTATCTGCCGGTGGTGACCGACCCCGAATACCACTTCGAAAGCGTCAACGTCGAGGCCCAGGCCCAGAATCCGCATTCGCTGCTGTCGTGGATGAGGCGGTTGATCGCTCTGCGCAAGCGGCATCGCGCGTTTGGACGGGGCACGCTCGAGCTCCTCAGACCTGAGAACAGGAAGGTGCTCGCTTTCGTGCGGCGCCATGAGTCGGAGCAGATCCTGTGCGTGGCCAACCTTTCGCGCTTCCTGCAGGTGGTCGAGCTGGACCTCGGGCAGTTTCGCGGGATGGTCCCGGTGGAGCTGTTCGGCGCCAACGAGCTGCCGGCGGTCGGGGAGACCCCGTACTTTCTCACCCTCGGACCGCACTCCTTCTACTGGTTCTCCATGCAGCCGCGGGCCGTGCCGGCCGTGCAGTCCGACGGCGGGGTGGCCGCCGCGGTGCTGCCCGAGATCAACGTCGCGGGCGGTTGGGAGTCGGTGCTGTTCGGCCAGGCCAAGGAGCGCCTCGAGAGCATCCTCGTCCCCTACATCCGCCAGCGCCGCTGGTTTGCGGGCAAGGCGCGCCGGATGAAGTCGGCGCAGGTCGTCGACGCGGTGGAGGTGCCGGACGGCGACGGCAGCGACTACCTCTCCACGATCGTAGTCTCGTATGCGGAGGGCGACCCCGAAACCTACCTCCTGCCCATCGGCCACGCCAGCGCCGCGGAAGCCGGCCACATCATCGAACGCTGGCCGCACACGGCGATCGCATGGATCCGTACGTCGGGCGACGACCAGCGCAGCCTCCTGTACGACGCCCTCGGTCCGCCCGGTTTTGCCGACGGTCTCCTCAGCGTCATCACGCGCCGCCGGCGAGCCGCGAGCTCGCAGGGCATGCTTGTCGGCTCCACGACGCGAGCGTTCAACCGGCTCCGCGGTCCGGAGACGATCAAGCTCGAGGCCGCCATTTCCGTGGCCGAGCAGAGCAACAACTCGGTGATCTTCGGCGAGCGCCTGATGCTGAAGGTGTTCCGGCGCCTCGAGGAGGGGGTCAACCCGGAGCTCGAGGTCGGGCGGTTCCTCACCGAGCAGACGAACTTCGCCCAGATATCGCCCCTGGCGGGCAGCCTCGAGTACCGGCGCGACCTTGGCGAACCGGTGACGCTGGCCGTCCTCCAGGGCTACGTGCCGAACCAGGGCGACGCCTGGCAGTACACGCTGACAACACTCGCCCACTACCTGAAGGCTGTCGAGGCTCCGGCGAGCGGAGACCCTCCTGCGCTGGCGCGAGGCGTACTGCAGGCCAGCACGCAGGAGCTGCCTGAGGCCGCCACCCGGCATGTCGCCGCTTATCTCGATTCAGCGCGGCTTCTGGGCCGCCGGACCGCCGAGCTTCACATCGCGCTGGCGTCAGACCCCACCGAGCCCGCGTTCGCGCCCGAGCGCATCTCGGCGCAGGACCAGCGGTCGATCTATCAGTCGATAAACGGGCTCGCGCTGCGTGCGCTCGAGCTTTTGCGAAGTCAGCTCAAGCGACTGCCGGAGGACGCGCGTGAGGACGCGCAGAAGGTTCTCGAGCTGGAGGTGCGCATCGGGCAAGCTCTTCGCGCTTTTCTCTCCCGCCGCCTGACGACCACGCGCATTCGAGTCCACGGCGACTACCACCTCGGGCAGGTCCTGTACACCGGACACGACTTCGTGATCATCGACTTCGAGGGAGAGCCCACGCGCTCGCTGTACGAGCGCCGCCTCAAGCGGCTTGCCCTCAGGGACGTCGCCGGCATGCTGCGTTCGTTCGATTACGCCAGCCAGACCGCGCTGCGCAATGGAAAGTTCCAGCCCGAAGCGCTCCCCCGCGTTCGCTCATGGGCGCGCTTCTGGGTCGACTCCGTGTCCGCCGCATTCGTTCGCAGCTACCTGTCGACCGCCGGCTCGGCGTCATTCGTGGCGCAGACGCCGGAGGACCTGGAGCTCCAGCTGCGCACGATGCTGCTCGAAAAGGCCCTGTATGAGCTGCGCTACGAGCTGAACAGCCGGCCGGACTGGGTGCGGATCCCGCTGCTTGGAATCCTGGACATGCTCCCCTCCCTGTGACCAGTACCGCGAGCCTCGTCAGCATCCGGTACCCCCGGGCGGCCGGGACGCCAGAGGCGTCTGATGCCGGCGTCTGGGGGCCCGGCATTTGTTGTCGCCCATCTCACGATGGGCTCGTCCTCGTGCCACCCCATCCTTGGCACCGACCGCCCGGATGGTACCGGCCTTCGGGCCTTCGGCCTGCTGCCGATCTCGCGGATACTGGCCACCTGTGATCGCGCCATCTCTCCTGAGCGCCTTTGACCTTCACCTCTTCAACGAGGGCACGCACGGTCATCTGTACGAGAAGATGGGAGCGCACCCGTCGAAGGACCCAGAGGGAACCTCGTTCGCGGTCTGGGCGCCGAACGCGGACTCGGTCACCGTCATCGGCGACTTCAACGGCTGGAACAAGTCCGCCACGCCCCTCCACCCACGCGAGCAGTCCGGCATCTGGGAGGGTTTCGTGCCCGGGGTGGGGCACGGCGCGCTGTACAAGTACCACGTCCGTTCGCGTGTCACCCGCGCCGGCGTCGACAAGGCCGACCCGTATGCAACCTTCGCCGAACCCCCTCCGCGACAAGCGTCGATCGTGTGGGACATGAGCTATGAGTGGGGCGACGGGCCGTGGATGTCTCATCGAGCCAACGCCAACGGCCACCGAGCTCCGTGGGCGATCTACGAGGTGCACCTTGGTTCGTGGATGCGTGTGCCGGAGGAGCACAACCGCTGGCTGAGCTACAGAGAGCTGGCGCCCAAGCTCGCCGGCTACGCGCGGAGCCTGGGCTTCACGCACGTCGAGTTCCTGCCGATCATGGAACGGCACGCCCCAGGACTTCATGTACCTGGTCGACCACCTGCACCAGAACGGCATCGGGGTGATCCTGGACTGGGTGCCGTCGCATTTTCCAGCCGACGAGTTCGGCCTTCAGATGTTCGACGGGACCCATCTCTACGAGCACGCCGACCCGCGTCTTGGCGTGCACCCTGATTGGGGCAGCTCGATCTTCAACTACGGGCGCAACGAAGTGCGCGGATTCCTGATCAGCAGCGCGCTGAGCTGGCTCAACCGGTATCACGTCGACGGTCTGCGCGTCGACGCCGTGGCATCGATGCTGTACCTCGACTACTCGCGCAAGCAGGGCGAGTGGATCCCGAACAAGTTCGGCGGCCGGGAGAACCTGGACGCCGTCGACTTCCTTCGACGGTTCAACATCGAGGTCTTCAGGGAGCACCCCGACATCCAGACCATGGCCGAGGAGTCGACGGCGTGGCCGCTGGTGTCACGCCCAACCTATCTCGGCGGCCTCGGCTTCGGCATGAAATGGGACATGGGCTGGATGCACGACACGCTCAGCTACATGTCCAAGGATCCCGTCCACCGCAAGTTCGAGCATCACAGCCTCACCTTCCGGATGATCTACGCGTTCAGCGAGAACTACCTGCTCCCCCTGTCTCACGACGAGGCCGTCCACGGCAAGGGGTCTCTGCTGTCGAAGATGCCGGGCGACGAGTGGCAGAAGTTCGCCAACCTTCGGCTTCTTTTCGCGTACATGTACGCGATACCCGGGAAGAAGCTCCTCTTCATGGGCAGCGACATCGGCCAGTGGTCGGAGTGGAATCACGACGCGAGCCTCGACTGGCATGTCCTGGAGAAGCCGGCTCACGCAGGCGTCAATCGGTGGCTGGGGGACCTGAACCAGCTGCTGCGCACCGAGAGATCGCTGCACGAGCTGGATTTCGACCCCGCGGGTTTCTCATGGATCGACGGCACCGACTCCGAGCAGAGCGTGATCAGCTTCATCCGTCGCGCGCAGAACCCCGACGACCTGGTCGTGGCCGTCTTCAACTTCACGCCCGTGCCGCGTCACAACTACCAGGTCGGCGTCCCGGAGTCAGGTCGATGGCGCGAGGTGCTGAACAGCGACGCCCCGATCTACGGCGGGAGCGGGCAGGGCAACCTGGGCGGGGTCGACGCCGCGCCCGTCGGCCGGCACGGACACCTCCACAGCCTCAACCTCACCCTGCCGCCCCTGGGGGCGCTGTTCTTGAAGCCCGAGTAACCCGCAAATGCATACAGACGCGGGGAATCCGGTCGCATGAAACCCGCTATTGCATACACACGCGGATTTACGGTTGGCGGGTGGGCGGGGCGCCGAATGTGTTGGCGACGCCGGTTTCGGCGCGGATCACGTGCATGACCGCGTTGATCAGCGCCAGGTGCGAGAACGCCTGTGGGAAATTGCCCAGGTGGCGCCCGCTGCGGGGGTCGATCTCCTCGGCGTACAGCTGCAGCGGGCTCGCGTAGGAGAGCAGCTTTTCGCAAAGCTCACGCGCGCGGGTGAGCTCTCCGATCTCGGCCAGGGCGGACACCATCCTGTCCCGTAGTGCTGAACGAAGACCCCCCTGTCGTCGACGCCATGCGTGCAGATGTCGGCCTTGATCTCATCGGCGACCGCCCGCCAGCGTTCGTTCAGGTCGTGATCGCCATGCAGCTCGGCCAGGTGAGCACCACGGTCGCAAGCGACCCAGCACATCAGCTTCGAGGACGTGAAGTGCTTCGGCTCGCCGCGTATCTCCCAGATGCCGCAGTCGGGCTTCTTCCAGTTCTCGATCGCGGACTCGACCGATCGCTTGAGGATCGGCCAGACCACCTCGGGCAGATAGTCGCGAGACTTGGTGTGGAGGTACACAGAATCGAGCACGGCGCCCCACACGTCGTGCTGCCTCTGGGCGTAGGCGGCATTGCCGACGCGCACCGGCCGCGATCCCTCGTAGCCGCTCAGGTGATCGATCGTCCGCTCCGCTAGCTCATGCTCACCCCCGATGCCGTACATGATCTGCAGGTCCTTCTGGCCCGCGGCGACGTCGGCGATGAAGTAGAAGAAGTCATTCGCCTCGCGGGCGAACCCCAGCGTGTACAGGCCCCACAACATGAAGGTGCCGTCGCGAATCCACGTGTACCTGTAGTCCCAGTTCCGCTCGCCGCCGATGCTCTCGGGCAGCGACGTGGTCGGCGCCGCGAGCAGGGCGCCGGTGGGGCTGTAGGTGAGTCCCTTCAACGTGAGCGCGCTGCGCTGCAGGTAGCTCTGCCACGGATGCTCGGGAAACTCGCCCCGGTTGATCCACTCCCGCCAGAAGTCGGCGGTTCGCTCGATGCGCGCAAACGCTTCGTCGGCGGTCGCCGGAGGCGGATGCTCCGCCCAGAACTCGCTGGACGCGGAGTACTGCGAGCGCGGCCATGAGATCGCGACGAACGCCTTCTCCCCCTGCCGAAGCGTCTTGCTGGCATGCGCCCCTGGGCCCTCGAATCCGACGCGCAGGTCAGTGACCAGGCGCAGCGGGACGTCGCCCTCGCCGCCGGTCGCGACCGCTTCGCCATAACCCGGTCCCGAGTACTCCCACTGGGCAGCCTTCTGCCCGTAGTTGAAGACGGGGTCGCAGTCCAGGCTCAGCTCGACGCTCCCCACCACGCACTTGGCGGTGCGCAGGAGGATGTGCTCGGCCTCCTGGTCGGTCGGCGGCCGCCGGTGGGTGCCGGAGCGGCGCTGGCTGTGATACCAGGGGCCGATGGTGAGGGCGTCGCGAACGATCAGCCAGCCGGTGCGTGTGCGCCAGGTCGTCTCCAGGACGAGCGTGCCCGGCAGGTAGCGACGGCCAGCGGGAACCATGATCCCGCTGGGCCCGAATCGGAAGCTGCCCGCGCCGCGGTCGAGGATGGCGGCGAATACGCTTGGCGCGTCCGGCCTCGGCAGGCACATCCACTCGACGCGCCCGCTCGGGGCGATGAGCGCGTTGACCTCGCAGTCGGAGAGAAACGCGAACTCGGCGATGGGGGGAAAGGCGCTCGAGATCGGCGTGAAGACGACAGCCGGCGCGACCTCCAGGCTCGGCTGTCCATCACCGTTTACGACCGGCTTGATCGCCGGTCCGAGATCTTCGACTCCAGCCTTGCGTTCCGTCTACTTGCTCCTTTGGGAGAAGGCTGATGATATTCGCATTACCCGCGGTTTGCGCCCGGCCGAATCACCGGGCTGAGCGCATCGCGGACCTTCTCGAACACCGACTCGACATCGCCGCGACCGTCGATCTCGACCACCTGCGTCTCGCCCTGGCGGTAGTGGTCCAGCACCGCGGCTGTGCGCGTGCGGTACTCGTGCATCCGTTCCATAATCGCCTCGCGCGTGTCGTCGGCCCGGCCCTCAACCGCCGCGCGGTGCAAGAGGCGGTCGACCAGGGTCGACTCCGGCACGTCGAGGGCGACCACGAAATCCACCTTGCGGCCGAGCTTTGCCAGCAGCTCGTCCAGGGCACGGGCCTGCTCGAGCGTGCGCGGGAAGCCGTCGAGCAGCACCCTCGCGTCAGGGCCGGCGCGCCGCAGCCGGCGCTCGACGATGCGTTCGATCAAGAGGTCGGGCACGAGGTCGCCGGCGGCCATGATGCGGGCGGCCTCTTTGCCAACTTCGCTGCCGTGCGCCGCCTCCGCGCGCAGGATCTCTCCCGTCGAGAGATGCCGCATCTTGAACTCGTTCTCAATGCGGGAGGCTTGCGTCCCCTTGCCGCTTCCGGGCGGTCCGAAGATCAAACCGATCACCCGGGCTGTTCGGCCACCGCCGGCTCCCGCTCCTCTTCGGGCTCTGTGAGGGAGATCTTCCGCCGGCGCTGCCACCATTTCCGCGTCTCCTTCTTGTCGAGGAGGGCATGGATCGCCGGGTGCGGACCGGTCGGCTGGCCCGCCTGGCTGAGGGCCAGCCAGCGACGCGTGATCTCGACGTAGAGGTCGGTCTCGGTCCAACCGGGCAGCTGCTCGAGCACGCGATGCCGCCGGATCACTTTGGCGATCGGCGAGTACACGTTGTCGTACCAGCTGGCGGCAGCCTCGGGCAGAGGGACCTGGTGGCCGCGCTCCAGGCCGAGGAAGTACTGGTGACCGAGGATGTGCTTGAAGAGCTCGTCATAGCGGCCGAGGCGGCTGCACTCCAGGCGCGCCTCCGGCCGCGACCGATGCAGCTGGGTGGTGTCCAGGAACGTCGCGTATTCCGCCGCCTTGAGCAGCTCATGCGGATCGACATTGGTGCCCAGAGGCGCACGAGTCAGCACGTTGATGACGCGCGCCTTGATGGTGTCGCGGCCCAGGCTGCGCGCCACCGACACCCGATGGTGCCCGTCGATGACGTAGTAGCCGTCTCCGACCTTGTACACGTCGATCGGCGGCAGCTCGCCGCCTTCGGTCATCTCCCGGTAGACGCGCATCCATCGATGCCTGAGCCGCGGCGAGACGGGCAGAAAGCCAGGGTCGAAGTCATTGCCCTTGGTGCGGGCGGCAGCCGACCCCACGATCCGGTCGATCGGGATCTCCTGCACGCCTCCGAACGACCGACCCTCGGCGCCGGCCGCGGCCAGCACCGCGTCCAGCGATGGCAGCCGCTTGCCGCGGCCGGTCAGGGTCGCCCGGACCGCCCTCCAGAACGCGCGCATGCGCGCCGAGTCGAAGTCATAGCTGGCCTGTATGTCTTCCACACGTCAGGAGGTTAAAGCAGGGCCTGCTCGGACTCGGCCTCGAAGAAGTGCAGGGTGCGCTTGTCCAGCCCCAACCGCACCTTGTCCCCGGGCTCGACCTTCATCTTGGGGTCCACGCGCGCCGTCACCGCGTCGCTGCCCACCTGCCCGTACAGGAACTGGTCGGAGCCCAGGCGCTCGACGACGTCGACCTTCATCTCCAGCACGTCGCCCTCGTCGGCGATGCGGTCGGTGAGCGTCTCCGGCCGGAAGCCGAGCGTGCCCTTACCCGGCGGCAGCGCCT
>WNGF01019035.1_pt1 | contig 13504 bp, 12 predicted proteins | sample 5400641 | NCBI WGS metagenome assembly WNGF01 (sample SAMN13153371, study PRJNA577476) | soil metagenome | isolation source: 80 cm soil or saprolite under grassland replicate 2 | place: USA:California | collected 2016-06-15
GGCGTCGACCGTCTCCGTGAGCTCGTTCGTGACGCCGAGTGCGGCGTTACCTGGCGCACGTTCGATCGCATGCGCCACCTCCAGCCGGACAGCCCGCAACGCGAACGGCGCGCCGCGCTCGCCGACATCGGCAGCTGGCTCGGCACGCTCCCGCCGCGGCTCGCACTCGAGGTGGAAGACGCGATCTGGGCCGCCTCGGAGCGCGCCGGCTATGACCCGAAAGCCGTCGAGCGAGCCTTCCACGCCAAGTTCTGGGGAGACGGGCCAGAACGGCGGGAACGCGAGCCGGTGCTCGGTCGGACGCGCGAACTCGACCACTCCATCGACCTGTGAACGATCAAGACATCCTCAACTCTGCAACGCAAGCCGCCGAATGGCTCTTCGCGTGCAGTGAGCGTGTGGTTTGGTGATCGTTGGTGCTGGACGGCTGCACGTTGAGCCCGGGCCACTACGCAGCCCTCGCCCGCTTCGCGGCAAAGCGCCGTAGTGAGCGGACGGGCGAGACGTGGCTGCCGGTCCCGGTGGGCGACCGCGCTGCGCTACAGGTCGGTGAGCGTGATCGTGCCGACGCGGTCCTCGACCGGCGGCGCCCAGCGCCCCCTCTTGCCGCCTGACGGCTTGATCTCGATCCCCAGGTAGACGAGGCGGAGCGCCTCGTTCTTCTCGGCGCGGGTGTAGCTTCCCCAGTCGTCGAGCAGTGTGCCGGTGTCGATCCCGGCCCGCAGCGTCGTCTGGAGGCGCTCCTGCTCGACCTCAGCCTCCTTCGCACGCACCTCCGCCTTCTTCTCGTCGAGCTGCCGATCGAACTCCTCCTCACCAACGGCGTCGATCAGCTCGGTCATCTTCCGGACAAGGTTCGCGAGCTCGCGGTTCCCGTAAGCAAGCTCGGCCTCGAGCTCCGGCAGACGTGACTCGCACGGCGGGCGGAAGAACTCGACCGGGTTACGGAGCATCGAGACGAAGTGAGCCTCGACGAAGGGGTCGATCTTGTCGGCCCGGATCGACGCGGGCGCGGAGCACTCGCCGGAGGCATAGAGACGGCGGCAGTAGTAGATCGCCTTGCGCACGGGTGCGCCCGTGTCCGGGTCTCGTGCTGTCTGGCCGGTCACGACGAGCACATGCCCGCAGCTCCCGCAGATGAGCAAGCCGCGGCACATCGCCTGCTCAGCGATCTCGCCCGAGCGCCCGCTCCTGCCACGCGCCTGCTGCGCTGCCTGGAACGTGTTGGCGTCGGTGAGCGGGTCGTGGGCGTCGGGGTTCACGAAGGCGAGCCTTCGCTTCTTCGGGATGTTCTCGTTCTTCCCGACCGAGTGCGCCTCACCGAGGTAGACGCGATTGGCGATGATGCCCTGCACGGTGGTGCGCGAGAACGGCTGCCCCGTCACCCCGCTGAGCCACTCCGTCAGACGCGTCCAACTCTTCTCGCTCGCATCGCCGAAGGCGCGGCGCTGGAACAGTTCGGTCACGATCGTCCCGTAGTCGGGGTGCGGAAGGAGCTTGCCTCTTGACGGTTCGTCCTCCTTGCGCACGTAACCGAAGGGCGTGAACCGTGAGACGTGGACGCCGCGGCGCTTGACGAGGTCCTCGGTGGTCGCCCGCCAACTTTCGGTGATCCGGGCGAGCTCGAACTCGGCCAGTGCAGCGAAGACGGTGAATTGGAGCTTCCCCGCGGCCGTGCCGACGTCGATTGACTCCGATGTCGAGACGAAGCGACCGCCCCACTCATCAATCTTCATCGCGGTTTGGAGCGCGTCGATCACCGATCGGGCGAAGCGGTCGAGCTTGACGACGATGATCCCCCCGGCTGCGCCTTCCTCGATCGCCTGTAGCCCGCGCTGGAACTCCGGGCGCTGAGTGTTCTTGCCCGAGTAGTCGGGGTCGATGTGCCAGTCGGCAAGCCGGATGCCGTGCGCCTTGCAGTAGCGGCTGATCTGCCGTTTCTGCTCCTCGATCGAGATGAAGCTCTCGCCTTGACGTCCGCCGATGCGTGATACTCGGACGTAGGGGATGAGGGGCTTCAGGAGGGCACTCGCACCGGTCACGGTAGAATCAGGCTATCAACTCGGAAATAGCCGTCAAGCAGACGGCTACCGGATCGAGCTCATCGACCGCAGCGGCAAGTAATGGACGAGATCTCGCGGCTCTACCGCGACCTGCTCGCTGCGTGGAACGAGCGCGACGCGGCTGCGTTCGCGGCGCTCTTCGGCGACGACGGGCACGTGATCGGCTTCGACGGAAGCGAGATGCACGGGCGGGACGAGATCGAGTCGGAGCTCGGCCGGATCTTCGCCGACCACGAGACCGCCGCGTACGTCGCGAAGGTCAGAAGCGAGCAGGCCGTGACGCCCGAGGTCGTCGTCCTTCGCGCCGTCGCGGGCATGGTGCCGCGCGGCCACGCCGATCTCAATCCGTCGGTGAATGCAGTCCAGTCCCTTGTCGCGGCAAAGAAGGACGGCGACTGGCGGATCGTCCTTTTCCAGAACACGCCGGCGCAGCTGCACGGGCGACCCGAGCTCGCCGAAGCGTTGACGAAAGAGCTTCGACAGCTCGTTTCGCGTTCCTGACGCGCGCGTAATCGATCGGTCAAGCAGGAAGGTGAACCATCCAAAGGGGGATTCGTGAACCGCCTGTTGTGACTCACAACGAGGTGTGCCGCAGGAGTCTCACTGCGGCAACTCAATCTGCGGAGGCACAACAACGATGGACTCGACCCCTGACTGCGCGACCGGCCCCGGCTCGACGCGTTCGACCAACAGGCTCCTCCTCGTCGTCGTAACGCTCTTGATCGCCCTCGCGGCCGCACCCGGCTCCGCGTTCGCCGGGATGACGATCTCGAAGCTCCGGACCGGAGGCGCGCTCGGCGCCGAGGACTACCTGTACACGGCCGGAGATTCCGTCTTCGCCAGCGGCAGCGTCGATTCGGGGTCGTACTACCGCTTCGTCGTCACCGATCCAAGCGGCGTCGCCCACAGCACCTCCGCCTGTGCCGCGGCCCCTGCCTCCAACGCGGTCAGCAGAAGCTACGCCGTCCAGGCCGGAGATCCGGTCTCGACGTCGACCGCGTGGCGGTTCCAGCTCCAGCAGTTCGCCGTGGCCGGTTGCGCCGGCGCACCGGCGAAGAGCTTCTCCCTCTACTTCGACGTCGCCCGCGCGACGGCCTACTCCGATTCCGCCCTCACCGCCGCGAAGCCCGTCTACGCCGCGGGACAGACGGCGTACGTCAGCCTGCAGGGCGTCGGCAAGGTGAAGGGAAGCGCCGCGAACGCCTCGGTCTCCGACTGGGCGTCCACCTGGCTCCTTCCCTCCTCCGGGACCGCCTGCGCGAACACGGGCGGCGGCGACCGGGCCGACTCGACGGCGGGCGGCTTCTTTCCGACCGGCACCCTTCCGCTCGGAGCGGGCGGCTACCTCCAGTACCGCCCGAACGTGGTCGCCACGGGCGACGCCTGGAACAGGGAGTCGAACTACGAGACCCGGCCCTGCGCCGACTTCGGCAGCGGCAACCAGGGACTCTGGCGGCTCAAGCTCAAGCGCGACAACACGCACTTCGTCGTGCTCCCGGTCTTCACGGTCGACACGATGCCCCCGGACACGAGCGTGTCCGGCGGTCCGGCCGGCCCGACGAACTCGACGCAGGCGACTCTGAACTTCGGCTCGACCGAGTCGAATTCCACTTTCGAGTGCCGGCTCGACGGCGGCGCCTGGGCAAGCTGCTCGTCGCCGAAGAGCTATTCGGGGCTGAGCGAAGGCTCCCACAGCTTCGACGTGCGCGCGAGCGACCAGGCCGGGAACGTCGATCCGAGCCCGGCGAGCCGGTCGTGGGTCGTCGATACCACGCTGCCTGCAGTGACGATTGCAACTCCCGCCGACGGGAGCTGGCTGAACGACGACACGCCCTCCTTCAGCGGCACGGCCGGCACCGCCGGCGGAGACTCGCCGACCGTTGCCGTCGAGGTCTTCAGTGGAACGAGCGTGGCGGGGCCGCCGGTCGAAACCGTTAACGCAACCGTCGCCGGCGACGGCTCGTGGTCGGTGGACGCGTCGCCGGCGCTTGCCGACGGCACGTACACGGCCTACGCGCAGCAGAGCGATGCGGCGTCAAACGACAGCTTCAGCGACGAGCGCACGTTCACGATCGACACGGACGCGCCGCGGGTGCGCCTGGCCGTGCCCGTCGCCGGCGCCGTGACCAACGACACGTCGCTGGAGCTCCGCGGCACCGCCGGCCAGCAGGTAGGCGACGCCGACGAGGTCAGCGTCGAGATCTACAGCGGCGCGAACGCGACCGGCTCGCCGCTCGAGACGCTCGCCGCGGCCCCTGACGCCGAAGGCAGGTGGACTGCGATCGCCTCGCCCGACCTGGCGGAAGGCGTCTACACGGCCCGCGCCGCACAGGTCGACGCCGCCGGCAACACCGGCTACAGCCCGGCACACGTGTTCACGGTCGACACCACGCCGCCGACGACGGAGATCACGGCCGGACCTGCCGGCCCCACCGCCTCGACGACCGCGAGCTTCCGGTTTCTGTCCTCCCAGTCCGGCTCGAGCTTCCAGTGCCGGCTCGACGGCAGCATCTGGGGAAGCTGTTCAGCGCCGAAGGCCTACTTCGACCTCGCCGCCGGCGCGCACACCTTCGACGTGCGCGCGATCGACGCGGGCGGGAATGTCGATCCGAACCCGGCCAGCCGGGCGTGGACGGTCAACCTCAGCCTGCCCTTGGTCGTCCTCTCGTCGCCTGCAGACGGAGACTCGACGAACGACACGACCCCGACCTTCGCCGGTGCGGCGGGAACCGCCGGCGGCGACGCGAGCACGGTGACCGTGAAGGTCTACAGCGTCGTCTTCGGCGGAGGCCCGGTGCTCGTCGAGACCAGGACGGCCGCTCGCGCTGCGAACGGCTCCTGGTCGGTCGATGCGCTTTCAGCCCTCGCACAGGGTGATTACGTGGTGCACGCCGAGCAGGCCGGTGCCTCCGGGACCGGCTACAGCGTCGAGCACGCGTTCACGGTGGATACGACTGCGCCGGACACGTTCATCACGCTCGGCCCCGCTGGGGCTACCAACTCTGCGTCCGCGACTTTCCGCTTCGCCTCGTCCGAGGCCGGCTCGAGCTTCCGGTGCCGGCTCGACGGGGGCTCGTGGGCGGGTTGTTCGTCACCGAGCGACTACTCGAGCCTCACGCCCGGCTCGCACACCTTCGACGTCAGCGCGATCGACGCGGCGGGCAACGCGGACGCCGATCCCGCGACGCGCACGTGGACCGTCGACGTGAACGTACCGGGCATCAGCATCACTGCTCCGGCCGACAACAGCTTCACGAACGACAGCACTCCTTTCTTCGGCGGCGTCGCCGGGACTGCGGTGGGGGACGCCGCCACAGTGACGGTCGAGATCTTCCGCGCGGTCGCGGGAGCCCCGGACCAGCTCGTCGAGACCAGGAGCGCCTTCCGCTCCCCCTCCGACGGCACGTGGTCGGTGGCGGCCTTCCCGCAGCTCGACGAGGGCACGTACGTCGTCCGCGCCAGCCAGGTGGGAACCTCCGGCACCGGCTACAGCGCGCCGCGGACCTTCGCGGTCGACATGACCCCGCCCGGCACGTCGATCACGCTGGGGCCGATCGGTACGACGACCACGTCGGTCGCAACCTTCCGCTTCACGTCCTCCGAGGCAGGCTCGACCTTCCAGTGCCGGCTCGACGGGGGTGCCTGGACGGCGTGCTCCTCGCCCGCCGCCTACTCCGGCCTCGCGGCCGACACGCACGTGTTCGACGTGCGTTCGATCGACGCCGCGGGCAACGTCGATCCGTTCGGCGACACGAGAACCTGGGTCGTCGATCCCACGGTCCCGCCCGTCACGCTGACGGCGCCCGCAGACGACAGCTGGACGAACGACACGACCCCGATCTTCGCCGGTACCGCGGGGACGGACGTCGGCGACTCCGACACGGTCACGGTCGAGATCTACGACGGCACGAGCGTCTCCGGCGACCCCGTGGAGGTGCTGACGACCACTCGTTCTTCCAGCGACGGCTTCTGGTCGGTCGTTGCCTCGCCGGCGCTCGCGGAGGGGACGTATGTCGCCTTCGCGGAGCAGTTCGACGACACCGGCAACTCAGGCGTCAGCGCCGCCCGCACGTTCACGGTGGACACGACGCCGAGCCTCGTGAGCCTGGCGCAACCTCTGGACGGCAATGCAGGAACGGATACGACGCCCAGCATCTCGGGTACCGCCGGAACCGCCGCAGGCGATTCCGCCACGGTGACGGTGACGGTTTACAGCGGCGGCGTCGCGGTTCGGGTTCTCACCGCCACCCGGTCGGGCGCCGGTGGCTGGTCGGTCGATGTCTCGCCGGCGCTTGCCGACGGTACGTACACCGTTCGCGCAGAGCAGGACGATCTCGCCGGCAACAAGGGCTACAGCGCTGTCGTCTCCTTCACGATCGCCACGGCTGCGCCTCCCGACCCCGTCGTGATCGTTCCCGCCGAAACGGCGACCGACACGACCGCGCCGGACACCTCGATCACGGGCGGCCCGTCGAGCTCCACCACGGCAACGGATGCGTCTTTTGCCTTCAGCTCGTCAGAGTCTCCCTCGACCTTCGAGTGCCGCCTCGACGCCGGCGCGTGGAGCAGCTGCTCCTCGCCGCGATCGTACGCAGACCTCGCTCAGGGAGCGCACGTCTTCGATGTCCGGGCGAACGATGCCGCCGGCAACGTCGATCCCAGTCCCGCGAGCCTGTCGTGGACGATTGTCGCCGTGGGGACTACGCCTCAGTCCTCGCCCGCTTCGCTCGCGCTCAAGCTCAACAGGCCGAAGACGTGGGCGCTGCTGAAGAAGGGCAAGATCGTGTTCTACGCGACCTGCAACAAGGCGTGCACCCTCAGCGTGACCTCGAAGATCGCCATCCCGAACGGACGCAAAGCGCATCTCTTCCAGAACCGAAAGCTCAGCGTGAAGGCCAAGCTCGCGTTCAGCGCCAAGCGTTAGCGCGGACAGGGCGGCCGGCCGATCGTGGCCGGCCGCCTTCGAGCCTCCAACAAAATGAAGCGCTGTGCCGCCGGGCCGCGCTGGGCGGCGCGCTGCTGCGTCCTCAGTCGCCCCGATAGCGCTGCTCATGCTTATCCGGTTAGCTCCGTCCGGCGCGAGGCGCTGTCCAAAGCGAGGCGTGTACCTCGCGCGCGTGTCCAAGGGACTGTCCCTAGGGCATGGCTACGGCGGCTCTGTCCGAGGGACTGTCCCTGGGAGATGGCCGTTGAGTCCGTGTTCCGGGCGACCCGCGGAACAAAGCGGATAAGCATGAGCGCTGCGATCGGGGCTCCCTGCGTCCTTGCATCGCACCACCCATCGCACCCCGGCGACGAGCCGTCATTCTGTTGGAGGCTCTATCCACCCGAAGTAGCCTGCGCTGCATGCGCGTCCTCACGCAGCGCGAGCTGAACCGTGCGGTACTCGCCCGGCAGCTCCTGCTCGAACGTTCTCGACTGCCGATCCCACGAGCACTCGAGCGTGTCGCGGGCCTGCAGACGCAGTACGCGCCGTCCGGTTACGTCGGCCTCTGGACGCGGCTCGAGGGCTTCTCGCGCGACGACCTGACGAAGGCGCTCGAACGACGTAGCGCCGTCCAGGCGACACTCATGCGAACGACGATCCATCTCGTCTCCGCACGCGACTATCCGCTCATGAGCGTCGCGGTGCGTGACGCCCGGCGCGAGCAGTGGCTGAAGGCGCGGCGGGGCAAGGTCGATGCGCGGAAGCTGCGAGCGAGCGCTCGCCGAGTCGAGGCGTTGCTCGCCGACGGTCCTCGCCACCGCGCCGAGGTGTTCGAGGTCGTCGGCTCCGACAGCATGGTGTGGAACGGCGTCGGCGTCTTCATCGATCTCGTCCGAGCGCCTCCCTCTGGCACGTGGGACCACCGCCGGGCTGACATCTTCGCGTTGGCGGACAAGTGGCTCGGACCGGCGGACGTGACGCCCGAGGACGGCGTCGAGCACCTCATCCGGCGCTACCTGGGCGCGTTCGGCCCCGCGCGTGCGCACGACGTCACAGACTGGGCAGGGCTCCCGCTCAAGACGGTCACGGAAGCGCTCGGGCGGCTCGAGCTTCGGCGGTTCAACGACGAGGCCGGACGCGAGCTCGTCGACGTGCCGCGGGCGCCGCTACCCGATCCTGACACGCCGGCGCCGGTCCGCTTCCTGCCGACCTGGGACGCGACTTTGCTCGTGCACGCGCGCCGGGCCGGCATCCTGCCCGAGCCCTTTCGCCCGCGGATCTTCACGTCGAAGACGCCGCACTCCCTGGGGACGTTCCTTGTCGACGGCGCGGTCGCCGGGACGTGGCGTCCCGAGCGCGGACGAATCGTCACCAAGGCGTTCGAGCGACTGCCGCGCGGCGCGAAAGATGAGGTCGACGCGGAGGCCGAGCGGCTCGCGGCCTTCCACGTCTGACGCGTTAGGACCTGACGACGCCCATCGTGATCGCCGCGATGTAGCCGTCCGCGCCGTCGGAGCGCACGCTCAGCAGCGAGTTCTTGCCGCCGTTCGCGAAGACGAAGTCGTCTGCGTTGCGTGTCGTTCTTCCCGGCCGCGCGCTGTACGGCGCCTTCTTGTAGACCTTGTCCGTCAGCGTGTCGGGGAAGTAGAGCTGGCCGGTGTGCACGACGTTGCCGCCCACGTGCACCTTGACGTGGATGTGGACAGTGCGTCCCTGGTACCAGCCGGGATAGATCGTCCTGAGTAGCGCGAGCCCGTTCAGGTTCGTTCGCTGCATGCCACGCAGGAAGGTCCGGCTGGAGGCGCCCTGTCCGAAGCCCGAGTAGACGCCGCCGGCGTCGCAATGCCAAATGTCCACTGCAGCACCCTTGATCGGCTTGCACGTGGAGGCGTCCACGACCCTGGCCCGAAGGGTGAGTGGAACGCCGCGCCTGCCGTCCGTGATGTTGCGTCGGATCTTCTTGTTCGCGATGTAGTACGGACCTTCGGTCTGCTCGGGCGCCAGCACGCAGCTCACGCTCCCGGAGGCGACCCCGGCTGGGCCTTCGCCGGCGTGCGACGCCTCGGTCCCCAGGCCTGCCGCGACGAACCCCGCCAGTCTGAGCAACGTCCCGCGGCGTGTGAGGAGCTCGTCCATGCGAGCGAATCTACCGGGACTTCCTGAAAATCGGCTGAGAGAATGCCCCCCTTTTAAGAGCTCGACAGCTGGGCAACACCTACGGCATGCGCTTTCGCCGCAACGCCCGGCTGGATACCTCGCAGGTCGAGGATCGCCGCGGCGCGGGCTCGTCGATGGGGCTCCCGTCCGGCCCGATCGCGGTCGGCGGCGGAGGCGTCGGCCTCGTGATCCTCGTCGCGTACGTCCTGCTCCAGGTGCTGAGCGGCGGCGGGGCGGCGAGCTCGGTGCAGACGCCATCCGACCTGGCCACGAGCTGCCGCAGCGGCAGCGATGCGAATGCGCGCGAGGATTGCCGCATCGTCGGCGTCGTGAACAGCGTCCAGCAGTACTGGTCGCGTGCCTTGCCGGACTACACGATCGCGAAGACGGTCTTCTACACGGGCTCCACGAGTACAGGGTGCGGTGCGGCGAGCAGCGACGTCGGTCCGTTCTACTGCCCGGTCGACAAGCGCGTGTACATCGATCTCGAGTTCTTCGACCAGCTGCGCACGCGCTTTGGCGCTCACGGCGGCGCGTTCGCACAGGCATACGTGCTCGCGCACGAGTACGGTCACCACGTGCAGGACCTCGCCGGAACTCTGGAGAAGGCGCGCGGCGACCGGAAGGGGCCCGAGAGCGCCTCGGTGCGCACGGAGCTGCAGGCCGACTGCCTCGCGGGTGTCTGGGCGCAGCACGCGGAGCAGACCGGCTTCATCACGGGTCTCACGCAGGCGGACGTCGCGGACGCCCTCGATGCCGCCGCCGCCGTCGGCGACGACCGGATCCAGAGCGAGACCCGGGGCCAGGTGAATCCCGAGACGTGGACGCACGGTTCGTCCAAGCAGCGTGACCACTGGTTCACCGTCGGCTACAAGAACGGCAAGCTCGGTGCGTGCAACACGTTCAAGGGCTCGATCTGAGACCTCTGGTCGTTGTCGACTCGGAAAACGTCAGGCGCTCGGCGTGGCCGAACGTCTCGAAGGAGGAGCTCGTCGCGCGCTGCCGCGCGTGGGCCGAGCGCGAGCAAGCCGATTTGCTCGTCGTCTTCGACGGCGATCCGCCTGAGGAGGCGCCGGACCTGCTCGGCTCCGGCCGGCGCTCGGCGGACGACGTGATCGCGGAGCTCGAGGGTCCTTTCTGGCTGGCGACCTCCGACCGCGCGCTGCGCGGGCGCGTCGGCGACAGGGCCGAGAAGCTCCTCGGCGGCGGCTCGTTTCTCCGCGAGCTCGAGGCGGTGCGAGGCTGAAGCCGCTGACCGACCTCGCGCTCGAGATCGAGGACGTCGAGCTCGGGCGCAACGAGCTTGCGGTCTCCCCGGAGTTCCGGCGCGTCACGACGGTCGTGAAGCTGCGCGGCGGCGGGGAGGAAGGTCTCGGCGAGGACGTCACGTACCTGGCCGATCTGCACGACGACGTGGCTGTGCCGGACGTGGCCGGAAGCTGGACGCTCGAGTCGTTTTCCGAGTCGCTCGACGGCTTTCAGTTCTTTGCCGACCTGCCCGAGGACAACGCCGCATACGACTACCGGCGCTGGGCGTGGGAGAGCGCCGCGCTCGACCTCGCGCTCAGCCAGGCGGGGCTGAGCCTCGGCGAGGCCGTCGGCCGCGTCGCGCGGCCCGTCAGGTACGTCGTCTCGACGCGGGTGACCAAGGTGGAGCAGGTGCTCGAGCTCTATCCCGAGCTGCACTTCAAGCTCGACCCCGGGCCCGACTGGAGCGACGAGACGATCGACGGGCTGGCCGAGCTCGCGTGCGTCGACACTGCGGACTTCAAAGGCGTCTACCGCGGCTCGTTCGGGCAGCCGCCGAACCCGCGGCTCTACCGGCGGATCGCGGAGGCGTTCCCGGACGCCTGGCTCGAGGATCCGGCGCTCGACGACGAGACCCACGAGGTGCTGCGGCCGCACCGCGACCGGATCACTTGGGATGCTCCGATCCACTCGGTTGCGGATGTGGAAGCGCTCCCGTTTCCGCCTCGCTGCCTGAACGTGAAGCCGTCGCGCTTCGGCACCGTGCGGAGGCTGTTCGAGTTCTACGACTGGTGCGCCGAGCGGGACGTTGTGCTGTACGGCGGCGGCCAATTCGAGCTCGGCATCGGACGCCTCCAGATCCAGGAGCTCGCGTCGTTGTTCCATCCGGACATGCCGAACGACGTGGCGCCGGCCGAGTTCAACGAGCCCGAGATCCCCCGCGGCGTGCAGCCGTCGCCGCTGCCTCCGCGCCGGGCTTTCGGCACGAAGCCTTGACAGAGTCGCGCGCTTTCGCACGTTAGCGTCGTGCACGTGGTCACGACGGCATTCGGACGCGCGGAGGTTGCCGAGCAGGTGACGCTGAAGCAGCGCGTCAACGGCAAGCAGTTCTCGACGCTCGTCCAGTTGCTGGAGGACGACAAGGGCGACTGGCTCGTCCGCTTCGCCTATGCGACGGACGGCACCGCGCGCCGCGGTCCCGTGACGTTCCGCGGCGCGGATCTCGAGCGGCTCCGGGTCGCGCTGCGGAAGACGCCGCGCCTGCGCGCGCTGCTCGGCATCTCCGAGTGAGCGAGCCGGATTCCGCTGTCGTGCATACTGAAGCTGAAGAGCGAGCTGGAGGGGTTCTAGATGTACAACTACGAGCCGAAGCGGTACACGTACAAGTTCAAGCCTCACAAGCTCACTGCGGAGGAAGAGGCAAAAGTCCGGCGCCACGTGGGTGAGGCCAAGCGGCGGGCGTACCAGAAGCTACGCGACCGCAACGCGCGCTGAGTCGCGCACCGCGTCGAGCAGCGACGCGAGCAGCAGCGCGCCGTCACCGGAACCGAGCAGCGGATCCACCGCGTGCTCGGGGTGCGGCATGAGCCCCATCACGTTGCCCGCTTCGTTCGTGACGGCTGCGACGCCGGCGACGGCGCCGTTCGGATTGTCCTCGTAGCGCAGCAGGATCTGCCCGCGCGACTCGAGCTCCTCGAGCAACTCCGGCGGCGCGAACCAGGCGCCGTCGTGGTGCTTGATCGGGATCACGAGCAGTTGTTCGGGCTCGCAGCGCGACGTGAACGGCGTGTCCCTCCGCTCGACGCGCAGTGCGACGTCGCGGCAGATGAAGGACAGCGAGGCATTCGGCTGCAGAACGCCGGGGAGCAGCCCCGCCTCGCACAGGATCTGGAAGCCGTTGCAGATCCCGAGCACGAGGCCGCCGTCCGCGGCGAAGCGCGTCACCGCGTCCATGACCGGGGCGAAACGCGCGATCGCCCCGCAGCGGAGATAGTCACCGTAGGAGAAGCCGCCCGGCAGCACGACGGCGCCCGTTCCCTCCGGTAACTCGGGCTCCGCATGCCAGACGAGCGACGCATCGGCGCCGAGCGCCTTCAGCGCCCAGAGCGCGTCCCGGTCGTCGTTCGAGCCCGGGAACTGGATCACCGCGACGCGCGGCGTCGCCGTCACTCGTGCACCTCCACCTCGTAGGACTCGATCAACGGATTCGCGAGCAGCTGCCTGCACATCGCGTCGACCCGTTCGCGCGCTTCCTCCGCCGAGGCCGCCTCGACGTCGACGTCGACGACGCGGCCGACGCGCGCGTGCTCCACGGCGAAACCGAGCTTGCGGAGCGATTGCTCGACGGCCTGCCCTTGCGGATCGAGAATGCCCTCCTTCGGGCGCACGAGCACGGTCGCTCTCATCGGAGCACGACGTCCGGGTCGCCGAGGTAGTCGTCGAACGAGCTGCCCGTCAGCCGCGTGAAGGCCTCGACGTACTTGGCGCGCGTCTCGACGACAACGTGCTCGGGCAGCTCGGGCCCCGGGTACGTCTTGTCCCAACCAACCGACTCGCAGTAGTCGCGCACGTACTGCTTGTCGAACGACGGCTGCGAGCCGCCCGGTGCGTACCGGTCGGCCGGCCAGAAGCGCGACGAGTCCGGCGTGAACGCCTCGTCGGCGAGCACCAGCGCACCTCCCTCGTCGACGCCGAATTCGAACTTCGTGTCGGCGAGGATGATCCCGCGCGCCTCCGCATGCACCGCGGCGAACCGATAGAGCTCGAGCGCGACGCGTTCGACTTCCTCGAAGCGCTCGCGTCCAACGAGCTCGGCCGCCTCGTCACGCGTGATGTTCTCGTCGTGACCCGTCTGCGCCTTCGTTGACGGCGTGAAGATCGGCGCGGGCAGACGCTCCGATTCCTTCAGCCCCTCAGGCAGGCGATGCCCGCTCACTTCGCCCGTGGCGACGTAGTCCTGCCAGCCCGAGCCGGTGATATAGCCGCGCACGACGCATTCGACGGGCAGCATCTCGAGGCGCCTGCACTCGGTCGAGCGGCCGTCGTCGCGCAACGCCAGCAGATGGTTCGGGACGATGTGCTTCGTGCGCGCGAACCAGAACCCGGAGAG
>WNGF01007231.1_pt1 | contig 13502 bp, 13 predicted proteins | sample 5400641 | NCBI WGS metagenome assembly WNGF01 (sample SAMN13153371, study PRJNA577476) | soil metagenome | isolation source: 80 cm soil or saprolite under grassland replicate 2 | place: USA:California | collected 2016-06-15
GAGAAGGCCCAGCCGAAGAAGATCCAGATCAAGGCCGGCCGAACGAAGGCCGATCGGACCAAGGCGGACGCGTGACCGAGCGCGACGAGCGCGACGAGCGCGACGAACCGCGACCGAAGATCCGTGTGGTGGACAAGCGTCGGTACCGCGACGGCGGCTCGGCCGAGGCTAAGCCTGCGACGGCCGAGGCGCCGAGCGGTGCGGGTTCGCCCGGCGCGACCGCGGGGAAGGCAACCCGTCCCCCCCGGTCAGCGGGGTCGGCCGGCGGATCCGACGAGCTCACGCAGGCCCGGACCGAGGCCGCCGAGTACCGTGATCACCTCCAGCGGCTGCAGGCGGAGTTCGAGAACTACCGCAAGCGCATGACCCGCTCCCAGGAGCGGCTCGTGGACGCCGAGGTGCAGCGGTTCGTGCAGGGGCTCCTGGAGGTGTTGGACGAGTTCGACCTCGCGTTGATCGCGGCCCAGCGCCAGCCGGACTTCGAGGCGTTCCGCAAGGGCGTCGAGCTCGTCTACGCGAAGCTCGCCGAGACGCTGCGTGCCGAGGGCCTGGAGCGGATCGACGCCGAGGGCAAGGCGTTCGATCCCAACGAGCACGAGGCCCTGATGCAGACCGGCGACGGCGAGGGCGATCCGCACGTCGCGGAGATCTTCCGGCAGGGGTACAAGTTGCGCGGCACGGTGATCCGTCCGGCGAGCGTCCGCGTCGAGCGGACCTAGGTCGGAGGAAGCCGTGAACGGCGACGTCCGACGGGAGTGGTTCGAGAAGGACTACTACAAGGTGCTCGGCGTCGCGAAGAACGCGAGCGCGGCCGAGATCAAGAAGGCGTACCGCAAGCTCGCGCAGCAGCACCACCCCGACGCCAACCCGGGGAACACGCAGGCCGAGGACCGGTTCAAGGAGATCTCGGCGGCGTACGACGTGCTGGGCGACCAGGACAAGCGCAAGCAGTACGACCAGGTCCGCGACATGGCCGCGTCCGGGTTCGGCTCGGGGGGGTTCTCCGGCGGTGGCGGCGGGTCCGGGAGCGGTTTCCCCGGCGGGGTCCGGTTCGAGGACCTCGGCGATCTCGGGGACCTGTTCGGTGGGCTGTTCGGGGGTGGCCGGCGCGGCGGCGGCGCCCGTCCCGCCCGCGGGGCGGATCTGGAGACGACCGTGACGGTCTCGTTCGACGACGCGATGACCGGAACGACGAAGCCGGTCCGGATCTCCGGCCCGGCGCCGTGCGAGACCTGTCACGGAAGCGGCGCCGCGCCGGGCACGAGCCCGACGACCTGTCCGCGATGCGGCGGGTCGGGCGCCGTCGCGGTCAACCAGGGGTTGTTCCAGATGAGCCAGCCCTGTCCCGTCTGCCACGGCTCGGGGCGCGTCGTGCAGACGCCGTGCCCGACGTGCGGCGGGACCGGGAGCCGCCGGCGGACGCGGAGCTTCCAGGTCAAGGTCCCGGCCGGCGTCCAGGACGGCGCCCGGATCAGGCTCTCCGGCCGAGGTGAGCCCGGTCCCGCCGGCGCGCAGCCTGGGGACCTGTACGTGCAGGTCCGGGTGCAGCCCCACGCGTTCTTCGGCCGTTCGGGGCACGACTTGACGCTCGAGCTGCCCGTCACCTACGCGGAGGCGGCGCTGGGCGCCGATGTTCGCGTCCCGACGCTGAACGGCCCGGTGACCATGAAGGTCCCCGCGGGCACCCCCAACGGCAAGACCTTCCGCCTGAAGGGCAAGGGCGTCCCCAGGCGAGGGGGCCACGGGGACCTGCTCGTCACCACCCGCATCGAGGTCCCTCGCAAGCTGTCCAAACCCGAGAAGGAGCTGCTGAAGCAGCTGCAACAGACCGAGAAGGAGTCGCCGCGCCGGCGTCTGGGCGTGGAGGTATGAGGAGGTCATCGTCGTGAGCGAGACACCCGGTCGCAGGTCCGAACGGCGGACCGATGGTGCGGAGGAGCGAGCCGTCTACATCATCAGCGTGGCGGCCGAGCTCTCGGGCGCGCATCCGCAGACGCTGCGGATGTACGAACGCCGGGGCCTCCTCGCGCCAAAGCGCACGTCGGGCAACACGCGTCGCTATTCCGAACGCGACATCGCGCGCATCCAGATGATCCAGGAACTGACGCAGCGAGAAGGCATCAGCCTGGCGGGCGTGAAGCTGTTCATCGAGATGCGCGAGGAGCTCGCGCGGATGCAGCGACGCACCGAGGAGTTGGAACGCGAGCTGCTCGACCGCGCCCGCGGTCGCCGTTCCGGCGCCGAGATCGTGCCGCTCCGGAGCATGCGGTCGTTCCGGTGGGGGGAGGACGTCGCCCCGTGATCGAGCTGCGAGGCGAAGGCGTCGTGCTGCGTGCGTTCGATCCCGAGGAGATCGACATCGCGATGGAGCGGATGCAGAGCATCCCGGCGGTCGATCTGGACGAGGAAGCGACCCGGCTTCGGCGTGAACGGCTCGAGCACTCGGGCGAACGCAACGACTGGGAACTCATGTTCGCGGTCGAAGCTGAGGGGCGGCTCGTCGGGGACGTCCAGGGGCGGTGCCCGCGCTTCGCGATGCCGCCGGGCGTCTGGGAGCTCGGGATCGAGCTGTGGGACGCGGCCGATCGCGGCCGCGGGATCGGCAGGCAGACGATCGCGCTGCTCTCCTCCCACCTGTTCGAACGGGAGCACGCGATCAGGGTCCAGGCCACGACGGACGTGGACAACGCCGCGATGCGTCGGGTCCTCGAGCACCTCGGCTTCGCGTTCGAAGGGGTGCTGCGAGGGTTCATGCCCGAGGGCTCGGGACCGCCGCGTGACTACGCGATGTACGGCCTGACGAAGGCCGACGTCGATGCGAGATCGTGAGGGCCGGATGGATGCCAACAAGCTGACGCTCAGATCGCAGGCCGCGCTCGACGGTGCCCACCAGCAGGCGGTCGCGCGGAGCCATCAGACGATCGAGCCCGAGCACTTGCTCCTCGCCCTCCTGTCCGATCCCGAGGGGATCGTGATTCCGGTGCTGCACGGGGTGGGCGTGGCACCTGCGCCGCTGCGCGACCGGGTGGCGGCGGCCCTCGACCGCCTCCCGAAGGTCTACGCGCCGGGCGCGGAGGTTCGGCTCGGTCCGGCACTGGCGACGGTCCTCGATGCCGCCTTCCGCGAGGCGGAGGTGCTCGGCGACGAGTACGTCTCGACCGAGCACCTGTTGCTCGGGCTCTCGGCCGGGGTCACCGAGGCGGCCAGGATCCTGCGGGACGCCGGCGTGGAGCGCGACGCGGTGCTCGAGGCGCTCGCGCAGGTGCGTGGGCGCCAACGCGTCACCGACCAGAACCCCGAGGACAAGGTCCATGCGCTCGAACGCTACGGGCGCGATCTCACCGATCTCGCGCGGCGCGGCACGCTCGACCCGGTGATCGGTCGTGACGACGAGATTCGCCGCGTGATCCAGGTGCTCTCGCGCCGGACGAAGAACAACCCGGTCCTGATCGGAGAACCGGGCGTCGGCAAGACGGCGATCGTAGAGGGGCTCGCGCAGCGGATCGTCTCGGGCGACGTGCCGGAGTCCCTCAGGGACAAGCGTGTCGTCGCGCTGGACCTGGGCGCGATGATCGCGGGCTCCAAGTATCGGGGCGAGTTCGAGGACCGGCTGAAGGCGGTCCTGCGCGAGATCGCCGACTCCCAGGGGCGGATCGTCACGTTCATCGACGAGCTCCACACGATCGTCGGTGCGGGCGCGGCCGAGGGAGCGATGGACGCCGGGAACATGCTGAAGCCGATGCTCGCGCGCGGTGAGCTCCGAGCGATCGGCGCCACCACGCTCGACGAGTACCGCGAGCATATCGAGAAGGATCCGGCGCTCGAACGTCGGTTCCAGCCGGTCCTGGTCGGCGAACCGAGCGTCGAGGACGCGATCGCCATCCTGCGGGGGCTGAAGGAGCGCTACGAGGTCCACCACGGCGTGCGGATCCAAGATCCGGCGCTGGTCGCCGCCGCCGTCCTCTCGGACCGGTACGTGACCGGCCGGTTCCTGCCCGACAAGGCGATCGATCTGATCGACGAGGCGGCGAGCCGGCTGCGGATGGAGATCGATTCCGTCCCGATCGAGATCGACGAGGTGGAGCGTCGCATCATGCAGCTGGAGATCGAGCGCGCCGCCCTGCGCAAGGAGAGCGACCAGGCGTCCCGGGAGCGGCTCGAACGGCTCGAGCAGGAGCTCGCCGACCTGCAGGAACGCTCGGGCGCGATGCGCGGGCACTGGCGGCAGGAGAAGGAGCGGATCGACCGGATCCGGGCGCTGAAGGGCGAGATCGAGTCCACGCGCGGCGAGTTCGAGCGCGCCGAGCGCGACGCCGATCTCGAGCGGGCCGCCGAGCTCCGTTTCGGCCGGCTCGTGGAGCTCGAGAAGGAGCTCGAGCGGGAGAACGCGGCCCTCGAAGAGATCCAGCGCGATCGGAAGATGCTGAACGAGGAGGTCACCGAGGAAGACGTCGCGCAGGTGGTCTCGATGTGGACCGGCATCCCGGTCGCCCGCCTGATGGAGGGCGAGATGGCCAAGCTCCTGCACCTGGAGGAGGCGCTTCATCGCCGCGTCGTGGGACAGGACGAGGCCGTCTCCGCCGTCGCGAACGCGATCCGGCGCTCGCGAGCCGGGCTCTCGGATCCGATGCGGCCGATCGGCTCGTTCCTGTTCCTGGGCCCGACCGGGGTGGGCAAGACCGAGCTCGCTCGCGCGCTCGCCGAGTACCTGTTCGATGACGAGCGCGCCATGGTCCGGATCGACATGAGCGAGTACCAGGAGCGTCACACCGTGTCCCGCCTGGTCGGCGCGCCGCCCGGCTATATCGGGTTCGAGGAGGGAGGCCAGCTCACCGAGGCCGTCCGCCGACGTCCCTATTCCGTCCTGCTGCTCGACGAGATCGAGAAGGCGCACGCCGACGTGTTCAACGTCCTGCTGCAGCTGCTCGAGGACGGGCGTCTCACCGACGGGCACGGGCGAACGGTCGACTTTCGCAACGCGGTGGTGATCATGACCTCCAACCTCGGCGGCGCGATCTTCCGGGAGACCGAGATCTCGGCGGACAAGCGCCGCGAGGCCGTCCTGGAGGACGTGCAGGGCTTCTTCCGTCCGGAGTTCGTGAACCGGATCGACGAGATCGTCGTGTTCGAGGCGCTCACGCCCGAACAGATCGGTGCGATCGTGGATATCCAGATCCGTCTGCTCGCGGAGCGCCTCGCCGAGCGGTCGCTGGGGCTCGAGCTCACCGACGCGGCCCGCGAACTCATCGCGGCCCGTGGCTACGATCCCGCGTTCGGGGCGCGGCCGCTGAAGCGGCTCATCCAGCGCGAGATCCAGGATCCGCTCGCCGTGAAGCTGCTCTCCGGCGAGATCGGCGAGGGAGACACGGTGTTCGTGGACGTCGATGGGGAGTCCCTGACGCTCAGGGCCGTCTCCACCCCCGACCCCGATCGGGCCGAGCCCGACTGATTCGGCTCGGCCGGGCGACTCGGCCTCATCTCCGGGGGGCGAGGTTCGGATACTGCCCGTCGGCGTCGCGATCGTCCTCGGTGGATGGGCGCATCCGCCGCCGCCGGCGGCGAACGCCTCGGGTCGTCGCTGTGCGAGCGAGGGGCTAGGCTTCGCGTCGACCTCTGCAGAAAGGAACGAGCGTGGGTTGGACCCTGGCGATCATCGGCGGGATCATCGTGCTGGCCGCGATCTTCGGCGTCGTCTCGTACAACCGCTTCGTTTCGCAACGTCAGCTGATCAAGGACGCGTGGGCGAACATCGACACCGAGTTGCGCCGCCGGTACGACCTGATCCCCAACCTCGTCGAGACGGTCCGCGGCTACGCCTCGCACGAGCGGACGGTGTTCGAGAACGTCACGCGGGCGCGCGCCGCCGCGGCGTCGGCAACGGGCTCCCCGGCGACCCAGGCCGCCGCCGAGGGACCGCTCGTCGCGGCGCTGCGACAGCTGTTCGCCGTCGTCGAGAATTATCCCGACCTCAAGGCCAACCAGAACTTCCTCGCGCTGCAGCAGGAGCTGGCCAACACCGAGGATCGCCTGCAAACGTCGCGCCGCTTCTACAACGCCAACGTGCGCGACTACAACCAGCGCGTGAAGCAGTTCCCGTCCGTGATCATCGCCTCGACGTTCAACTTCGAGGAAGAGGAGTTCTTCGAGGTCGAGGACGCCCTCCGCGAGGCGGGCGCGCCGCAGGTGGCGTTCGGCGGCGAGGGACCCGGCGTCACGTTCGGCGGCCCCGAGATCCCGCCGGCCGCGCCGAGCGCGGAGCCCTCGGGGACGCCGCCTCCGCCGCCCGGGACGACCGACGCCTAGCGCGAGCGGGTCGGGACCTGGTCTGGCTCCTGAAGGAGCTCGGGAGCGGGGCCGCACCCCTCGAGCATCGTCGCGCGGCGGACGTCGCCGGTCAGGAGCGTCCACACGATCGCCCAGACGAGCGCGACGCCGCCCATCGCGAGGGCCGTCGTCTTCGCGGTGAAGAAGTCGGCGAGCCACCCCGTCAAGATCGCCGACAGGCCGAACGTCAGTGTCACCAGCATGCCGTCGACGGCGAAGATGCGCCCCCGGATCCGGTCGGGCACGACGCGCTGGAGCCCGTACGACGACAGTGTCCACTGGGCGCCGCCCCCGACGTGCGCGACGAGGACCGCGCCCATCGCGAACACGAGCGCCGGCGCCAGGCCGAGGAGCGCGTAGCCGATCCCGAACGTGGCCAGCGCGCCGCCGATCGCGCCGAACAGCCGCCGGTCCTGCGGCCCGGCGAGGGACCTGCCGAGGAACGGGCCGATCAGCGCCCCCACGCCGCGCGCCGCCATCAGCAGCCCGAGACCGATCTCGCCCGCGTGGAACCTGCCGAGCGCGAGGATGGGCAGGAGCACGAGCACGCCCCCGGCGATCCCCCAACCGAACTTCACCGCGAGCAGCGCCAGGACGCGGTGGTCCTTGCGCGCGTACCGGACGGTATCGACCGTGTCCTGGCGCAGGCTCGGGCGTTCGTGGACCGCCCGGTCCTCCGCGAACGTGGCGTGGATCCCCAGGATCAGCAGCGCCGACAGCACGAACGAGGCGGAGTCCACGACGATCGCGACGTCGGATCCGAACACCCCTGCCACGACCCCGCCGAGAGCACCGCCGATCGCGAGCATCGTGCCCCACAGGGACCCCGACAGCGCGTTCGCGACCGAGAGGTCGCGCTCGTCCACCAGGTTCGGCATCGCCGCCATCGAGGCCGGCTCGAACGCGGCCGCGAACACCGCGGTCGCGGCAAGGAGGACGTAGACCAGCCAGGCGAGATCCTCGCTCCGTACCAGGAGGAAGCCGAGGACGAGGACCGCCCGGGCGAGGTCGCAGCCGATCATGAGCCGTCGCCGGTCGATCCGGTCCGCCAGCACCCCGGCGAACGGCGAGGCGAGGAAGTACGTCAGGTCCTGGGCGGCGATCGTGAACGCCACCGCGATCGCCTGCCCCGTGAGGTCGAGCATCAGCCCGAACAGGGCGATCAGCAGGAACCAGTCCCCACCCAGCGAGATCACCGACGCGAGGTACAGCCGGCGGAAGTTCCGGTTGCGCCGGAGCAGGGCGGCGGAGGCCCGAAAGCCGCCAAGCGTCTCGACCGGTTCGCGCGCTCCCACGTCGATTTGCAAGACTACTGGCGACGGACACGACCGAAGGAGGCCGACGGATGGGGCTCGACGGGGTCACGTGGTTCCGGCAGGCGGCGTTCCGGTGGCAGGGAGATGGTCCGGTCGTGTACGTCGATCCGTGGGGCGTGCAGGACGACGTGCCCGGGGACGTCATCTTGATCACGCACGCGCACTTCGACCATCTCCAGCCGCACGAGATCGAACGCCTGCGTACGTCCTCGACCACGATCGTGGCCCCGCGCGACGTGGCCGACGAGCTGACCGGCGACGTCACGGCCATCGAGCCCGGTGGGTCCGTCGAAGCCGGAGGGCTCAAGGTGCAGGCTGTGCCGGCCTACAACACCGCCGAGGAGCGCCTGGACATGCATCCGCGGGCGAACGGCTGGGTGGGGTACATGTTCGAGTTCGGCGGGAGGACCTTCTACCACGCCGGTGACACCGACGCCCTGCCGGAGCTCGAGAGCCTCGACCCGGACGTGGCGATGGTGCCGATCGGCGGGACCTACACGATGGACTGGGAGGAGGCGGCCGGCTTCGTCAAGGCGATGGAGCCACGGGTGGCCGTCCCGATGCACTACGGCTTCGTCGTGTGCTCGCCGTCGCACGCCGGGCGGTTCAAGAAGGGCGCGCAACCCGTGCCGGTCGAGATCTTGGAGCCCACGAATCCGTTCGAGCAACCATAGGGCCGGGAAGACAGGGCCGGGAAGACGAGCCAAGAGCTAGAGGGGAGTGACGAGATGGCGCTCGGATACGACAAGCCGCTGTACATCCTGGCGTTCGACCATCGAGGCTCGTTCCAGAAGAAGTTCTTCGGCGTCACCGCGGAGCCGAACGAGGAGGAGACGGCGCGGATCTCCGACGCCAAGCGCGTGATCTACGAGGGTGCCCGACGGGCCCTGGACGAAGGCGTCGAGGCGGAGGCCGCCGGGGTGCTGGTCGACGAGCAGTTCGGGGCCGACATCGCGCGCGACGCGAAGACCGCGGGGTTCCGGCTGGCGATGCCGGTCGAGAAGAGCGGGCAGGAGGAGTTCGACTTCCAGTACGACGAGGACTTCGGCACGCACATCGAGGCGTTCGACCCGAGCTTCTCCAAGGTGCTGGTCCGCTACAACACCGAGGGCGACCGGGCGATGAACGAGCGCCAGGCCGGCCGGCTGAACAGGCTCGGCGACTGGTTGCACGAGCACGGGCGGCTGTTCCTGTTCGAGCTGCTCGTCCCCGCGACCCCCGAGCAGATCGCGGCCGCGGGGGGCGACGAGCAGCGCTGGGATTCGGAGGAGCGGCCCAAGCTGATGAAGGCGGCGGTCGAGGAGCTCCAAGACGCCGGTGTCGAGCCAGACATCTGGAAGATCGAGGGCATCGATCGGCGTGAAGACTGCGAGTTGATCTCGGCCACGACGCGGCGCGACGGGCGCGACGGGGTAGCGTGCGTCGTGCTCGGCCGCGGGGCCGACGACGCGGCGGTCGATCACTGGCTGCGGATGGGTTCGGGCGTGCCGGGTTACATCGGGTTCGCGATCGGCCGCTCGATCTGGTGGGATCCGCTGAAGGGGTTCGTCGACGGCAACCTCGGGCGCGAGGAGGCCGCGAAGCAGATCGCCGCCAACTACCGGCGGTTCATCGACGTGTACGACGAGGGGGTGCGGGGGGCTCAAGGAGCGAGCGCGTAGCGCGAGCGGTAGTCCCCCGCGGAAGGAGGTAGGAGTGGCGATGGCGGTCATCAAGACGATCGACCTGGTCGGCGTGTCGTCGGAGTCCTGGAGGGACGCGGCCGTTCAAGCGCTGGCCGAGGCGGCCAAGACGATCCGAGGCATCGAGTCGATGGACATCCTCGGCACGTCGGCGGTCGTGGCCGACGGTCAGATCTCCGAGTACCACACGCAGGTCCGCATCAGCTTCCGCATCGAGCGCTCGTAGCCGCTCCGCGGCTCGGGGCGCGCCGGATGTCGCGGATAGACTGACCGCATGCCGGCCTCCGTCGTCGTCGGGACCCAGTGGGGGGACGAGGGCAAGGGCAAGGCGACGGACTACCTCGCCGACCGGATGGACCTGGTCGTCCGGTACCAGGGCGGGAACAACGCCGGCCACACGATCCTCGCCGAGGGGCACACGCTCAAGCTCCAGCTGATCCCCTCGGGGATCCTGTACCCGCACATCACCTCGGTGATCGCCGACGGCGTGGTCGTCGACCCCCGCGTCCTGCTGGACGAGCTGGACGGGCTCGAGGCCGTCGGCGTCGACCCGTCCAAGCTGGTCGTCTCGGGCAACTGCCACATGATCATGCCCTATCACCTCGAGCTCGAGCGGGTGACCGAGCGGTTCCTCGGCAAGAACGCGCTCGGGACGACCAAGCGCGGGATCGGGCCCGCGTACGGCGACAAGGCGGCGCGGATCGGGCTGCGGATCCAGGACCTGTTCGACGAGAAGATCTTCCGCGAGAAGCTCGACGTCGTCCTTCGCGAGAAGAACCAGATCCTGACCCGGATCTACGGGCGGCTCCCGATGGTTGCCGGGACGATCGTCGAGGACTACATGCGCTATGCGGATCGGCTGCGGCCGCGGGTGACCGACACGTCCAGGCTCCTGCACGACGCGCTCCGCGCGGGCAAGGAGGTGCTGCTCGAGGGCGCCCAGGGCACGATGCTCGACCTCGACAAGGGGACGTATCCGTTCGTTACGTCGTCCAATCCGGTCACCGGGTACGCGCTGGCTTCGGCGGGGATCGGGCCGCGCGAGGTGGAACGCGTCATCGGGATCACGAAGGCGTACGTGACGCGCGTGGGCGCTGGTCCGTTCGCGACCGAGGACCACGGACCCGGCGGTGACCGGCTGGGCGAGCGCGGGCAGGAGTTCGGGACGGTGACCGGTCGCAAGCGCCGCTGCGGGTGGTTCGACGCCGTGATCCTTCGGTACGCCGCGCGCGTGAATGGGCTGACCGAGCTGTTCGTCACCAAGCTCGACGTGCTCTCGGGGTTCGAGACCGTCCCGGTGTGCACGGCGTACCGGGCCGAGGGCGAGACGTTCGAGGACGTCCCCCCGCATCAGTCGCTGTTCCACAAGTCGGAGCCGGTCTACGAGGAGCTCGAGGGCTGGGACGAGGAGATCGGCGCGGCCACCTCGTTCGGCGATCTGCCCGCGGCGGCCCGCAAGTACCTCGAGCGGATCCAGGAGCTCGTCGGGGTGCAGGTCGGCGTGGTCTCGGTCGGTCCGGGTCGCGAACAGAGCCTGACCGCGGGCGTGGGGTGAGCGGATCACGGTGGGACGGTGGTCGTCCTGACATGCTCGCGCGATGAAGGTCCTGGTCGTCGGCGCGGGGGGGCGCGAGCACGCGCTCGCGTGGCGGCTCGCCCGCGACCCCGCGGTCGAACGTGTCCTGGCCGCCCCGGGGAACGCCGGGATCGCGCGGGAGGCGTCGTGCTTCGGCGTCGCCGCGGGCGACGTCGACGGACTGCTCGCGCTCGTCGAACGCGAACGCGTCGACCTCACGGTCGTGGGCCCCGAGGGTCCGCTCGTCGCCGGTCTCGCCGACCGGCTCGCGGCCGCGGGGTATCCCGTGTTCGGACCCTCGGGCGAGGCCGCGCGGCTCGAGGGCTCCAAGGGGTGGGCGAAGGACCTGTGCGAGCGCTACGGGATCCCGGTCGCCGGGGGCCTGAGCGCCGCGAGGATGTCCGAGGCGCTCGGCGCGCTCGACGAGTTCGGCCCCCCGTACGTGGTGAAGGTCGACGGGCTCGCCGCGGGCAAGGGCGTCCTGGTCACCGAGGAGCGTGACGAGGCCGTCCGAGCGCTCGAGCTCGCCCTCGTGCGGGGCGTGTTCGGCGACGCGGGGTCGACCGTGGTCGTCGAGGAGCACCTGAGCGGCCGGGAGGTATCGGCGTTCGCGCTCGCCGACGGCGCGACGGCCTTGACGCTCGGGTTCGCGCAGGACTTCAAGCGCGTCGATGACGACGACGTTGGACCCAACACCGGAGGGATGGGCGCGTACGCTCCCGTACCCTTCGTCGAGGAGGCGGTCGCCGAGCGGATCCGCATCGAGATCCTCGAGCACACCGTCCGCGCGCTGGCCGAGGAGGGCGTCCCGTATCGCGGCGTCCTGTACGCGGGTCTGATGCTCACGGAGGAGGGTCCGAGGGTGCTCGAGTTCAACTGCCGCTTCGGCGACCCGGAGACCCAGGTGCTGATGCCTCGGCTCCGATCCGAACCCGCCGAGCTGCTCCTCGCGTGCGCCCGCGGCGACCTCGGGAACGCCGAGGCGGACCTGCGGCCCGGGGCCTGTGTGACGGTCGTCCTGGCTTCCGGCGGTTACCCCGGGCCATACGAGACCGGGTTCGTGATCGAGGGTCTCGACGCGGCCGAGCGTGTGGAGGGCGCGACCGTGTTCCATTCGGGCACGGCGGACCGGCAGGGTAGAGTGGTCACCGCGGGGGGGCGCGTGCTGTCGGTGAGCGCGACCGGGTCCTCGATCGCCGAGGCCCGGGACCGCGCGTACGAGGCGAGCGCGCGCGTCTCGTTCGAGGGGATGCGTCACCGCACGGACATCGCGGAGCTGGCGGCGAAGGAGGAGCGGACATGAGCGAACCGGCACCGCTGGTCGGCGTGCTGGTCGGTTCGGCGGCCGAGCTCCCGCTCATGCAGCAGGCCACCGCGATCCTGGAGAAGCTCGAGCTCCCGCACGAGATCCGCGTGATGTCATCGTCGCGCAGCCCCGACCTCGTGGACGAGTACGCGCGAACCGCGTTCGACCGCGGTTTGAAGGCCCTCGTGTGCACGACGGGGATCTCGGGGCATCTCGCCGCGGCGGTCGCCGCCCGCACGATCGTGCCGGTGATCGGCGTTCCGATCGCGACCGACCAGATGGGCGGCGAACAGGCCCTGTACGTGACGGCGCAGATGCCGAGCGGCGTGCCGGTCGCCGCGGTCGGCGTCGACTCGGCGATGAACGCCGCCGTCCTCGCCGCCGAGATCGTCGGGGTCGCCGACCCCGACATCCAGAAGCGGCTCTGGCGGTTCAAGGACGACCTGGCGGAGGGCCTCAGGCTGTGAGCGGACGCTCCACCGTCCGGCCTGACGGGGGGCGGCCATTCGCGGGTTCGAGCTCGCCTCACGATCCCCGCGAGCCCCCCGCGATGCCATGATCCCGCGGTACGTCCTCCCGGAGATGGCCGCCGTCTGGTCCGACGACGCGCGGCTCGGTCACTGGCTCGAGATCGAGATCCTCGTCGCCGAGGCCCTGGCCGGGCTCGGCGTCGTCCCGGATGCCGACGCGCGCGAGATCCGGGCGTCGGCGTCGTTCGACGCCGAGCGCGTGGCCGAGGTCGAGCGTGTCACCCGGCACGACGTGGCCGCGTTCGTGCAGGTCGTCGCGGCGTCCGTCGGTCCGGCGGGCCGCTGGGTGCACTTCGGGCTGACCTCCTCGGACGTCTTGGATACCGGTCTCGCGCTGCAGCTGCGCGACGCGAGCAACCTGCTGGTCGAACGGCTCGAACGGCTGCTCGCCGCCGCCAAGCGGATCGCGCTCGCCGACCGGGACATCGTGATGGCCGGCCGGACGCACGGTATCGTCGCGGAGCCGACCAGCTTCGGCCACAAGGTGGCGCTCTGGGCCTTCGAGCTCGACCGCGACCGCGACCGGTTGCGGCGTGCGCGCGAGGCCGTGAGCGTCGGCGCGATCAGCGGGGCCGTCGGAACGTATGCGCAGGTCGATCCGCGCATCGAGGAAGAGGTGTGCGCGAAGCTCGGCCTGCGTGCCGCCGAGGCCTCGAGCCAGATCGTGGCGCGGGACCGTCACGCCGAGCTCATGGGCGCGCTCGCGATCACCGCCTCGACGCTCGACGCGATCGCAACCGAGATCCGCCACCTCGCCCGCACCGAGGT
>WNGF01015077.1_pt1 | contig 13500 bp, 10 predicted proteins | sample 5400641 | NCBI WGS metagenome assembly WNGF01 (sample SAMN13153371, study PRJNA577476) | soil metagenome | isolation source: 80 cm soil or saprolite under grassland replicate 2 | place: USA:California | collected 2016-06-15
CAGCGTTGACGTCAGCCCTTCCGCCCACACGAACGGAACCGTCCCGTTCCAGCGCTCGTCGCCCGACCATCCCGGACCGAGAAGCTCTCTCGCGGCGGGGTTACCGAGCTCGATCGCGACGTCCGCGTGGTGCCGCGCTTTTCCGCGCCCTTCTTTCACGAGGTACCGGTGGAGCTCGTGCTCGTAGACAGCAAACCACGCGATCGCGGGAATGCCGACGACCGCCGCGGCGGCCCATCCCCATCGGACGAGCGGCGTCGTCTTGCGTTTCACGCGTGCGAGCAGCCACCGCGCGAGCAGGAGGCCGCACGCCGTCCCGAGCACGGCGCCGCCCACGATGTCGATGACGAAATGGTCGCGGTAGTAGACGCGGGCGAGTCCCGTCGCGAGAGCGCCGAAGTAAAGAAAGGGCCCGGCGGGAGGAAAGGCGCCGCCGAGGACGGCGGCGACGGCGAAGGCGGTCGTCGCGTGGCCCGAGGGGAAGCCGTAGGAGAAGACCCGGTGACCCGGACGGGGAGACTGGAGAACGAGCTTCAAACCATTCGCGAGGAGTCCCGCCATCGCGACCGCGAGAAGAACGACCAGGCCCGCTCGAAGGACGCGGCGGTTGCGGGTTGCAAGACCGAAGACGGCGACGGCGAGCCCGAGCGCCGCCGCGCCGAGGCCGTGACCCAGGTGATCGAGGACGGACATGACCCGCTCGAACAACGCCGACCCGACGAGCGGGCAGGCGAGGCGGATGAAGTCGATTCCCACTCCGCGATCAGGGCTTGCGATCGTTGGCGCGGTCGATGACTTCCTCCAGCCACCCGCCGACGCGCTTCTCCATCTCTTCGAAGCTCGGCGCGACGAAGAGCACTTTCTGGTAATTGGTCGGGTCGTACGGAGTGCGCACGATCTCCGCGAGGTCAAAGGGCTTCAGCTCCGCCTGCGACGCGAAACGGCCGAGCTCGCCGAAGGAAGACAGCAGCCCGGCACCGTACGCCTTGGCGCCGCCGTCCTCACGGGCGACCCCGAATTCGAGCGTGTACCAGTACACGCGCTCGAGCCGACGCAGCGTCTCTTCATCGGCGTTCAATGCCGCCTCGCCGAAGAGGCGCGTCAGCCGCACAATCTCCGGGCGGAAGAAGCTCGTGGCGTGCCCGACGAGCTCGTGCACGACGTCAGGCTCCGGCGTGTAGAGCGGCATCGAGTGATGGCGGATGTACTGGGTCGAGAGAAAGACGCCGCTTCCGAGCGAGCAGAGGAAACCGCGCGCGGAGATCAGGCCCGCGACCGGCAGCATCTCGATGCCGGGGGTGACCTTCAGCTCCTCGTTGACCTCGACGAGCTGGGGAATGAACTCTTGGTCGAGATCCAGCTCCGCCGCACCCTCGCGCCACTCCGAAACGGCGTTCGTCGAGTGGAGCGGAGCCAGATGCTCCCACACGGTCCGCCAGACGGAGTGTTCGGCGTCCGTGTAATTCACCGTCGGCGGGGGGTCGCCCGGCCGGTAGTCGAGCGCCAGCCGCGCGATCGCGTTGCGCCGCTGGCGGTAGACCGGATCGCGGAAGCCTGGGTGGTCCGGATCGAGCCGGACCAGCTCTTCTTCCCCGCCGGCATGGGGCGCGGGTTTCTCGGACGGGTCGCCGGGCATAGACCGGCGATTGTGCCACGGTGGGGTCGGGTGTTCACGAATCGCTAAGGTGGTCGCGCCGCCCGACCGGTCCTGTCACTTTGCAAGGCAAAGTGGCAAGTGGAGACCTGACCCCCAATGTGGCAAGTGGAGACCTGACCCTCTTTGAGAGTATTTAGGGTCGGAGGACTCCATGTACCCACTGTTCCTGGCGGCTTTTCTCGCCCTTGTCTCGGGAAGCTCGGCGACGAACTCACCCTCCCCGGCGGAAAGGTTCGGCAAGTACTGGTATCAGGACAAGGCGGAGCTGACCCGATACGAGCTCGATCAGGCGCGCTACGGCGAGATGCACAAGGGCGAGGCGGTGCTCATCTTCGTCACGGAGCCGTTCCTCCCGGACAAGCAGGTCAAGCTGGAGCAGGGCGACCCGTCGAAGGGCATCACGGTCCTGAAGCTCAATTCCGTCCGGAAGTTCTTCACCGGCATTTATCCGTATTCGCTCATGACCTCGACCTTCACCCCAGTGGACTTCGCACGCACCCGGACCTTGAAGGTCGCCTCTTCCTCGCAGGAGTGGTGCGGTCAAACCTTCACGCAGGTCAACTTCCGCAACGGTCGGTACGAGGGAGCGCTGCGGTCGTACTTCGAAGCGGAGGGAGACCGCGCGTTCGACTTCGCTCCCGCCTGGCTCGAAGACGAGATCTGGACGCGGATCCGGCTCGCGCCGGAGACGCTGCCGGTCGGCCGCGTGCAGGTCGTGCCCGGCCTCCAGTACGCGCGTCTCTGGCACAAGGCGGTTCGTCCGGAAGAAGCCCGCGCGAGCCTGCGCTCCGAGGGAAGCGAGAACGTCTACGCGATCGACTACGCGGCGATCCCGCGTCGGCTCGTGATCCGCTTCGAGAAGGAGTTCCCGTACCGGATCGTGGGGTGGACCGAGACACAACCGGGCGCGTTCGAAGGCAGCCCGCTCCTGACGACGAAGGCGGTCGCGACGGGGAGTCTCCTTCTCGACTACTGGAGGCGGCACAACAACGCCGACGCGCACTTCCGAAAGGAGCTGGGGGTCACGGCGTGGTGAACGGGCGCACTCTCTCTTTGATCCTCGCCGCCCTGACATGGGCGTCGATCGCCGTCGGTCAGGGCGCCGCTGTCGGCCCGAAGGTCGGCACGACCGGCATCGGCGCGGACCTGACGATCGGACTGACGCGCTCACTGAACCTTCGGCTCGGCGCGCAGGGATACACGAGGAGCGAAACCCGGAGGGAGCGCGAGATCGAGTACGACGCCGACCTGAAGCTTTTGAGCGGCGAGATCCTGCTCGATCTGCACCCCGGAGGTCGGGGATTTCGAATCTCCGCCGGGGCGGTCGTGAACGGCAACGAAGTCACGGCGATCTCCTCGGAAGGCGCGGTCTATACGATCAACGGCGTCCAGTATCCGGTCGGTCTGGTGGGTCGGCTGCGGGGACGCGTCGACACGAACGACGTGGCGCCCTATCTCGGTATCGGATGGGGCAATGCCGTCGCGCCGGGCGGGCGCTGGCGATTCGCGCTCGACGCCGGCGCGTTCTACCAGGGCAAGCCGAAAGTCTCGCTGACCGCCGAGCCGCTGATTCCGGCGCTCGTCCCGCCGGGTTTCGCGCAGGACCTCGAGGCGGAACGCCGGAAGATCGAGGACGACATCGACTCGTACACGATCTACCCGGTCCTCGCGGTCGGTGTGACCTACCGGTTCTGAGGAGCCTGTCATCCCGAGCGAAGCGAGGGATCTCTCCCTCGACGAGATGGAGATTCCTCGTCGCTTTCGCTCCTCGGAATGACAGCGAGAGGTTCACCACCCCGTCGGTTTTCCCTTGTTCTGCTCGTCCAGCCATTTCTGCAGCGGCGCAAAGTAGTCGCGGATCGCGGTCGCATCCATTTCGCGCTTCCCGCTGATCGCCTCGAGCGCGTCCTGCCACTGGCGCGAGAGTCCCATCTGGAGCATCGCGTCGAGCTTCTTGCCCGCGTCTGCGTTCCCGTAGATCGAGCAGCGGTGGAGCGGACCGGTGCATCCCGCGGCCTGTGAGAGCGCGCGGTGGAACTGGAACTGAAGGATCGCGGCGAGGAAATAACGCGTGTAGGGGACGTTTCCCGCGACGTGATATTTCGCGGCCGGGTCGAAGTCCTGCTCGCTCCGCGCGATCGCGGGAGCGACCCCCTGATACCTCGTCCGCAGCTCCCACCATGTCTGGTTGTAGTTGGCGGGCGTGATCTCGCCGGAGAAAACCTTCCAGCGCCATTGATCGACGAGCAGCCCGAACGGGAGGAAGGCAAGCTTCTCGAGCGCCTTGTGGAGCAACAGGCCGATGTCCTTCGAGGGATCGGGCGCTTTGTCGAGCAGACCGATCTTGACGAGGTATTCCGGCGTGATCGAGAGAGCGATCGTGTCGCCGACCGCCTCGTGGAATCCGTCGTTCGCGCTGTCGCGGAAGAGGCCCGGCTTCGTGTTGTAAGCGCGCTGATAGAAGTTGTGGCCGAGCTCGTGGTGGATGGTCGTGAAGTCCTCCCCCGTCGGCCGGATGCACATCTTGATGCGCAGGTCGTCGATGTTGTCCACGTCCCAGGCGCTCGCGTGGCAGACGACCTCGCGGTCGCGCGGCTTCACGAAAAGCGACCGCTCCCAGAACGTCGGCGGGAGCGGGGGGAAGCCGAGTGAGGTGAAGAAGCGCTCGCCGTAGCGGACCATCTCCTTCGCGTCGGTCTTCCTCGACTGGAGGATCTTGGTCAGGTCGTAGCCGGGATCGGCCTCGGCCGGTTTCACGACGTCGTAGACGTTCGACCAGTCCTGGGCCCACATGTTGCCGAGCAGGTGAGCGGGAATCGGTCCGCTCGCCGGCACGGCATCGCCGTACTTCTCGCGCAGCTTCCAGCGAACGTAGGCGTGGAGGGAGACGTAGAGGGGCTTCAGTTGCTCGTAGAGGCGGTCGACCTCCTTCGCGAACGCGTCGGGAGGCATGTCGTACTTGGAGCGCCACATCGCGCCGGTGTCGGCGAAGCCGAGCTCGCGCGCTCCCTTGTTCGCGAGCTCCACGAACCGCTGATACTGCGGGCGCATCGGGACCGCGATCGAGTGCCAGCCGCGCCAGACGTCCAGGAGCTGTGCCGCGTCGCGGCTCTCCGCCATGATCTTCGTGATGTCCTCGAGGTCGAGGCACTTGTCCTTGCCCTGCGGACAGTACTTGCCCTTCCCGTACGCCCCCTCCATCGCGGCGGCGATCCGCGTGACTTCTTCGCTCTCCTTCGGGTTCGACGGCGCGGCCAGCGTCAACCCGTTCTTCAAGATCAGCATCTTGCGGGCGACCTCTTCCGGAACCTTCAGCCTGTCGTAGCGAGTCGCCTTTTTCGCGTACTCGACGCCGGCGTTGATCGCCCGTTCGTTCGCCTTGGCCGCGAGGACTTCGGTGTCGTCGGTGATGTACGTGGACTGCACCCATCCCGCGCGGCTGGCCTCGACCGACAGCTCCAGAAGCTTCGCCTCCGCTTCGTCGACGAAAGCTTTCGCCTCGGCGACCGTGGGGGCCTGCGCGCGAGCGGCCGCCTTCTTAGGCGCTGCGGCAGAAGAGACTGCCGGAGAGAACGACGCGAGTGCGAGCGCGGAGAGGAAAACGAGTCGATTTCTGCGCATCGATGCCTCCAAACATTCGCGGGGAATCTATCGCAAGGGCTCGTGCCGGCGTGCTACTTTGGACTTCTTCGTGAAGCGACTTGTTGTCACACTCCTCGTCGCCGCGCTTGCAAACGCCGCGAGCGGTCAGCAGGCGATCTTTCTGGTTCGACACGCCGAGAAGGCCACGGACTCCAATGAGCCCAGTGTCGCTCTCTCCGAGGCCGGAACCGCGCGCGCGAACCGGCTCGCGGGCATGCTTCGGGCGGCGGGAATCACGGCCGTCTATGCGACGGACACCGTGCGGGCGCGAAAGACGGCCGAACCGCTCGCGAAGTCCGCGGGGCTCGAGATCCGCACTTACTCACCGAGAGATGCCGGAGGAAAACCCGCCCCGCAGATTCTGATCGACCGCCTCAAGAAGGAAGAGCCGCGGGGCGTCGTCCTCGTCGTCGGACACTCCAACACCCTTCCCGAGCTGCTCGCCGCGCTCGGTGACGTCGCGAAGGTGGAGATTTCCTCGACGCAGTACGACGACCTCTTCGTCGTTTTCCCCCGGGCCGGCGGGCCTCCGACCGTCGTTCGACTCAAGTACTGAGGAACGATCCCCCCGTCAGCGCTCGCGATGCGCGGCTTCGTCGTTGACGCGCAGGCTCGACACGATGCTCTGAAAAGTCTGCGACAGCGCCGAGTAGTCCTGTGCCGGCGCGACGAACAGCGCGTAGAGCGCATGGCCGTCCGGCAGCTCGCGCGTGAAGACGGTCACCCGCTCGTCTGCGCCGGTCACCGGAGAGCGCCCCCCGAGAATCACCGAAAGCGCCCGTCCCTGATCGATCGTCTGGCGCCGCGTGGAGTTGGGGATGACGGCGAGGTGCGGATTGCTCTCCCGGATCTGGCTGACGAGATCGTTGGTCGCCTGTTCGAGCGACGTGTTGCCGGACACGGGTCCGCGCCGGTTCGAGAAGACGTCCCCGATCGACCCCTCGAAGGGCTCGTAGTGATTGACGACGACCCCGTAGATCAGAACGTCCTGGCCGTTGGACGCGCGGACGGCGCCGCCCGGCGGAAGAATCGTCACTCCGTAGCCGTTCGCCGGCTCCGCCACCCTCCAGTTGTCGGGGTACTGGATCTGGAAGAAGTCGTTGCGCTGGCGGAACGTCCGGAAGCGGGTGGACGGCCGTTCGATCTGCCCGATTTCTCCGGCACGGGTCACGGGGCCGGTCGAGGTCGAGCCCGTGCCCTGCGCGGCCTGTGCGATCTGCGACATGGTGCCTGCGCGCGGCATCCGGCGCAGTTGCGCCTGGACGCTTTCGAGACCTCCGATCGGCGGAGACGTCCGAACCGCTCGGAGCGCTAGCGCTTCCTGGCGCACGCGCGCTTCGCGATTCGCCGGCGAAGGGTGATCGCTGAAGAACTGCGCGACGCGTCCCGGGTCCCGCCCCTGCTTCTCCCGGAGCATCGAGAGCATAGAAGCCATCGCGAGCGGGTCGTAACCGGCCCGCGCCATGATCTGCGTGCCCATAATGTCCGCCTGCGACTCCGCGGTGCGGCTGAACCGGAGAAAGAGCGCGTTCAATCCCAGGCCGCCGACCGCTTGCATGATCGAGCCCGTCGCCGTCCCGCCGCCCCCGAGGATCCCGCCCAAAAGACCGATGCCCGCCTTTGCGAGATAGGCCTTGGAAACCTGGTTCGTGCCGTGCCGCAGCGCGACGTGCGAGATCTCGTGCGCCATCACGCCGGCGAGCTCCCCTTCGTTCCGAACGGCACCGATGATCCCTCTCGTCACGTACACCGGTCCTCCCGGCAGAGCGAACGCGTTGATGTCGGAGGCGTTGATGACCCGGAACGTGTAGGGGAACCGTGGTCCCGGCGCGGCTGCGGCGAGGCGCCGTCCGATGCGTTCGACGTAGCTCTCGATCGAAGGATCTTTGAGGACCGGGAGCTGCCGCTCCGCCTCCGCGGCGGACTGCCTCCCGATCTCGATGTCCTGATCGGCCGAAAAAACGTTGAATCCCGACCTGACCGGCGTCTCTCCGAGCGCCGCGCCGCCCCAAACGGAAAGGAGCGAGACGGCGGAGATCGCGAGCGCCGCCGCGAGCGCGCTGGACTTCTGATTCATGACAAACCCCTCCGCGCGACGGAAACGCAAGGGGGGTGCCAGAGCGATGAGGCCTACAGATCGACGAACACGTCCTCGCCCACCACTTCGACCGGATAGGTCTCGGTATCGGTCGCCCAGGGCGTGTCCTGGTAGACCTTGCCGGTCGTGACGTCGAAGTGCGCGGCGTGCAAGGGGCACGTCAACAGCCGAGGGCTCCCCGCGGTTCCGAGCTCCCCCAGGTGGAGCGGAGCGCCGCGATGCGTGCAGGAGTCGTTCATGGCGTAGATCTTTCCCTCGATGCGGGTGAGCAGGACCTGCGTTCCCTCGTGCTCGCGCATCGTCATGCCGCCTTCGGGGACGTCGGCGACCGCGGCGAGCCTGACCTTCGCCATCTCGTTCTCCCGACTACCGGCCGGCTCCGGCCCGCTCGGCCAGGTATTCCTCGTACAGCCGGTGGAAGTGGTGAACGCCGCTCTCGCGCCGCACCGAGTAGCGCCCCCGGTCGTAGGTCCTCGACTCGAGCCCCTTCTGGACCGCTTCGCAGATCGCGACGTCCTCCCGCTGGATCTCGTCGGAGAACTCGACCGTCTGCCGGATCGTCTCGCGCACGCCCGGCGTATCCGGATCGCGGAAGAACCACTCGAACACTGTGAGCGTGCGGTCGGGCGACAGAGGCACGACGACGTTGGTCGAGAAATTGTCCGGATAGACGTTCAGCATCAGGTTCGGAAAGATCCAGTAATAGACGGCGTCGTTCTCCTCGTCGCGGGGGGCTCCCCGGAGGCGCCCCTCGGCCCTTCATCAGGCCGGGGTGGACGATCGGGATGTGGTAGCCCTCGAGGTAGTTGTCGACGTAGACCTTCCAGTTGCAGTCGAGGTACCAGTCCTTCCGCTCCGCGAGGCGCACGCCGTCGGCGTACCGGGCCGCGAGAACGGCGGGCAGATCCTCGAGGGTCTCGGCGAGCGAGGGCGCATCGTCGTCCAGGTTGACGAAGACGAGGCCGAGCCAGGTCTCGACTCGAAACTCGGGGAGCCGCACCGATTCCTTCTCGAACGCTTCGACGCCGTCGAACTCCGGCGTGTTGACGAGCCGTCCGTCGAGCGCGTAACTCCAGCCGTGATACCCGCAGCGGAACGCGGAGCAGGAGCCCTCCCCGTTGGCGACCGGACCGGCACGGTGCCGGCAGACGTTCGAGAGCGCGCGGAGCCTCCCGTCGTTGCCGCGGACCAGGAGGAGCGGCTCCCCCGCGACCGAGGCCGTGAAGTACGAGCCGGGGCTCGGCGCCTGGTCCTCGCGCCCGACGAGCTGCCACGTTCGGGCGAAGATCCGATCCCGCTCGACGGGAAACGTCGACGGGTCCGTGTAGCACCACGACGGTATGGTCGACGCGTGCGAGAGACGCCGGTCGACCTTCAGTTCTCCTGACATAGCCGGGAGTTTATGGGGTCAGGTCTCCACTTGCCACATAGAGGGTCAGGTCTCCACATCGCGGCAGAACGGTCAATCGTGGTAACTCGGAAAACCTGACCCCTACAGTTCTATTTGCGCCCCGAGCTCGACGACTCGGTTCGGGGGGAGTCGGAAGAACGCCATCGCGCTGGTCGCGTTGCGCGACATCAGGGCGAAGAGGCGCTCGCGCCAGACGGCCATCCCCAGGGCACCCTTCGGAATGAGGTTCTCGCGCCCGAGAAAGAACGTCGTGTCCATCATGTCGAACTTCCGACCGCCGATCTTGATGCCCTCGAGCGCCCGCGGAACGTCCGGGTCCTGCATGAAGCCGTACCGCAGATTCAAACGGTGAAAACCTTCCTTGAGCGGCTCGACCTCCACGCGGTGTCGGCGGGAGACGAACGGCACGGGCTCCGTCGAGACGGTCAGAAGTACGACTCGCTCGTGCATGCACTTGTTGTGGCGCAGGTTCAGCAGGAGAGCATGCGGCGTTCCCGTGCTCACGCGGTCCATGAAGACGGCAGTTCCCGAAACACGAAGCCGGGGCTTGCGGGCGACGCCGTCGAGAAAGACGTCGAGCGGCAGAGTGTCCGCCTCCAGCCGCTTCGCCAGAATCCGGCGCCCGCGCCTCCACGTCGACATCAGCGTGAACGTGATGCCGGCAATGAGGAGCGACACCCATCCTCCCCGCGGGATCTTGACGAGATTCGCGAGCACGAACGAGAGGTCGATCGCGAGGAACACCGCGGTGACCGCCAGCCCTTTTCCCGTGCCCCATCCGAGCACTCTCCGCGAGACCGTGCCGGCGAGCAGGGTCGTCACGGCCATGGCCATGGCGATCGCGACCCCGTAGGCATCGCCGAGCCGGGTCGAATTCCCGAAGAGGAGGATGACGGCGACGGACCCGAGAATCCCCGCCCAACTGATGCCGCGGATGAGAATCTGCCCCATCTCCGCCGAAGACGTGTGGATGATCGAGACGCGCGGCAGGTATCCGAGCTGCACCGCCTGACGGGTCAGCGAGAACGCTCCCGAAATGACGGCCTGCGCGGCGAGCAGGGCGGCGATCGTCGCGAGCGCAACGAGCGGGACGAGGGCCCAATTCGGCGCGAGCAGATAGAAGGGGTTTCGCACCGACCGCAGATCGCCGAGGAGCAGGGCACCCTGACCGAAGTAGTTGAGGAGGAGAGCGGGAAGAACGAGCACGACCCAGTCGACTCGCATCGGCCTCTTTCCGAAGCGACCCATGTCCGCGTAGAGCGCTTCACCGCCGGTCGCGACGAGGAAGACGCCGCCCAGCACGAGGAACCCAACCGGGCCGACGTGGCCGAAGAAGCGGGCGGCGTAGCGCGGGTCGATCGCGCGGAGGACCTCGGGCCGCCGAGCGATCGCCGCGACTCCGAGCCCGGCGATGACGGCGAACCAGAGAAGCATCACCGCTCCGAACGTCCGGCCGAAGCGCGCTCTCTGCTTCCGCTGCAAGAAGAAGAGGAGAAAGAGCAGCGCGATCGCGATCGGCACGTCGAGCGATTCGGTCACCGGAGAGAAGAGCTCGAGCCCCTCGACCGCGGCGAGGACCGAGATCGCCGGCGTCATGATGCCGTCTCCGTAGAAAAGCGCCAGGCCGAGCAGCCCCAGAACCGCGATTGCCCCGCGCGCCGCCGTGCCGCGCCCCTCCGGCTTCACGAGCCCCATGAGCGCGAGGATCCCCCCCTCACCCCGGTTGTCGAGACGCAGGATCCACCCGTGGTACTTGACGCCGACGACGAGGACGAGCGTCCAGAAGATGAGCGACAGAACGCCGAGGACATTCGCCGGCTCGAGCGGGACGGCGTGACGGCCTGCGAAGCAGACCCGAAGCGCGTACAGGGGACTCGTGCCGATGTCGCCATAGACGATTCCGAGTGCCGCGAGAGAGAGAACGGCGAGCTCTCGCCCGCGCGGCGCGACCGGATACCGCGTCGTCTGGCTCTCCGTGGCCGGCGAAGCTTCAACGAGCTCGTTCACAACTCGATTTGTGCGCCGAGCTCGACGACTCGATTCGGAGGGAGACGAAAGTAGATCGGCGCTCCCTGCGCGTTTCGCGTCATCCAGGAAAAGAGCCGCTCGCGCCAGATCGCCATACCGGGCCTCTTCGTCGCCAGCAGAGTTTCACGGCCGAGAAAAAAGGTCGTCGTTCCTTCGTCGAAGGTCAAGTCCGGGTGGGAGACGCGTCGGAGCGCTTCCGGAACGTCGGGACTCTCCATGAACCCGTAGCGGAGAACGACGCGATAGACACCATGGCCGAGTTCCCGGACTTCCAGCTCCTCATCGTCGGGAACGTAGGGGATTTCCTTCGTCTCGACGGTGAGAAGGACGACTTTCTGGTGGAGGACCTTGTTGTGCTTGAGGTTGTGCAAGAGAGCGAGGGGAACTCCCTCGACGGTGCGGTCCATGAAGACCGCGGTGCCCGCGACTCGTGGAGGCTTTCGTCTTTCGACGTCACGTAGAAACAGTTCGTCGGAGAGAGCGCCCTCGCGAATCCGCTCCGTCAGGATCCTGCGCCCGCTGCGCCACGTCGTCATGATCGTGAAGACGCCGATCGCCACGAGGAGAGGAAACCAACCGCCGTGAGGGACCTTCACGATGTTCGCGAAGAAGAAGGCCAGGTCTGCGATCAGAAACCCGATGGTGACGGTGAGAGCGAGGGGCTTTCCCCAGCGGTCGCGGGAGACGAAATACGCGAGGAAAGTCGTGATGACCATCGTCGTCGTCACCGCCACGCCGTACGCCGCCGCGAGATTCGAGGAGGACCGGAAGCCCAGCACGAGTGCCACCGTCGCCGCGGCGAGCGCCCAGTTCACGCTCGGGATGTAGATCTGGCCGATCTCCCTGACCGAGGTGTGGTCGATCTGGACGCGCGGCATGTAACCGAGCTGCACCGCCTGCCGGGTCAGGGAAAAGGCGCCGGAAATGATGGCTTGCGAAGCGATGATCGTCGCCGCGGCCGAAAGGACGACGAGCGGATAGAGAAGGACACCGGGAGCGAGTCGATAGAACGGATTGTCGATCGCGGCCGGGTTCTTCAGAAGGAGAGCCCCCTGCCCGAAATAGTTCAGAAGGAGTGAGGGCCCGACCATGAAAAACCAGTCGATCTGGATCGGCCGCTCCCCGAAATGGCCGAGGTCTGCGTAGAGAGCCTCGCCTCCCGTCGCCACGAGGAAAACCAGACCGAGAACGAGAAACCCGTGAAAGCCGTTGTGGGAGAAGAAACGCACGGCGTAAGCCGGGTTGATCGCGCCGAGCACGGACGGCTCCCGAACGATCCACGAAACTCCGAGCGCGGCAAGCGTCGAGAACCAGATGAGCATCACGGGGCCGAAGACCGCGCCCACCCGGCCGGTTCCGTGCCGCTGGAACATGAAGAGACCCACGAGAATCACGATCGTGATCGGCACGACGAACTCGTCGAAGAAATGGGTCGCCACGCTCAATCCTTCGATCGCCGAGAGGACCGAGATGGCGGGCGTGATCATGCCGTCGCCGTACAGGAGAGCAGCGCCGAACACCCCGAGCGCCGCGAGGATCCATCGCATGGCCCTTCTCTTCTGCCGGTCGAGGCGGATCAGACCCATCAGCGCGAGGATGCCGCCCTCGCCCCGATTGTCCAGCCGGAGAACGTAGACGTGGTACTTCAACGTGACGACGACGACGAGCGACCAGAAGATGAGCGAGAGCACGCCGAAGACGTTTTCCCGCAGTACCGGAACTCCATGTGGAACGGTCAGGCACTCGCGAACCGCATACAGCGGGCTCGTGCCAATGTCCCCGTACACGACCCCGAGAGCGCCCAGGCACATGAGGGCGAGGTATCTGCCTCGAGGAGGCGTCGCGTCCAGATGCGTTGGATGCGCCTCGGTCTGGGGTGCCTCCACGAAGCCGAATCTAACGCAGAAGGAGCCCGGCCGCCTGCTCCCTTCTCCCGCTCACGCGGGAGGTCCGTGGGTGTCGAGCAACCGCCGCGTTTCGCTGATTCGGCCCGTATCATGGCGCCTTGCGGGATACACGCCGGCGAATGATCGTCGCGTACCGAACGCCTCCTCCCGATTTCGGGCTGACGGCCGCGGAAGCGGCGCGCCTTCGCCGACTCTCCCCCCCCTGGCGTATTCAGAAATTCCTCGACGAGCTCGACTACGACGTGCGCGGCGAGGGATGCCGCTCGCCCCGACGCGTGCTGCGGGAGCGGAAAGTTCAGTGCATGGACGGAGCGCTCTTCGCGGCGGGGGCGCTGCGCGTCCAGGGCGAGCCGCCGCTCCTCGTCGACCTCGAGGCGGTTTACGACGACGACCACGTCGTCGCCCTTTACCGGCGCAACGGACTCTGGGGCTCGATTGCCCGATCGAACTATTCGGGTCTGAGATTCCGCGAGCCGGTCTTCGCGACCGTGCGCGATCTCGTGGTCTCGTACGTCGAGGGCTACTTCAACCTGCGGCGGCAGAAGACGCTGCGCCGCTACTCGCGTCCGTTCGACCTTTCGCTCTTCGACGCGCGGAGCTGGATGACGGCGGAAGAGGACCTCTGGGAGATCCCGAATCGTCTCGTTGAAATCCGACACTACCGCCTGCTGACGCCCGCGCAGGAGCGCGGGCTCGCGCCGGTTTCCCGCGTGGTCTTCAACGCCGGACTCGTCGGCAGGAAGAACGACTCCGCGAA
>WNGF01009793.1_pt1 | contig 13489 bp, 9 predicted proteins | sample 5400641 | NCBI WGS metagenome assembly WNGF01 (sample SAMN13153371, study PRJNA577476) | soil metagenome | isolation source: 80 cm soil or saprolite under grassland replicate 2 | place: USA:California | collected 2016-06-15
TCGCCAAACGCAGCCCCGTCGCACTCGCGTGGAAGGACCTCACCAAGCAACTCGACCAATTCATCGACCAGGGGCTGGCCCCCGCATAAAGCTGAAACTTGATCTGACCGGAAACTTCATCACGGCCAAGCGGGGCTAGCGCCCAGGCGCTCGTGTACCGGCGCACCCCTGGCCGCCATTCCCATGATCCCCTGCCTCGGAGACTTCCCAGCGAATAAAGCTGAGAAGTCTCCGCGCGCGCGGATCATGGGGTTGAGCGGCGAGTGAGACGCTGCCTGCGCGCCTACCTCACCGCGGCGAGGCGTTGGTCTCGCAGGCGGCCGACGAGGTAGTCGTCTCGCTCCGCAACCGGCTGGAGCGGACCAGCCGCCCAGGCCAGCAGCAGGTCCGCCAATGCCGGGTTGCGCACGAGGGCCGGCCCGTGCAGGTAGGTGCCGAGTATCCGGCCCGCGTAGGCGCCCTCGGTGCCATCCCCGTTGCCGACGCCGCGCACCGTGCGGGCAAGCGGCCAGGCTCCCTGGCCGATCTCGGTGACGCCTTGGTGGTTCTCGAATCCGGTCAGCGGCGGCAACCCGAGCTCGGGGTTGACCCGGGCGAGGATCTCGCCCACGCTGCGCCGCTCTCCGCGACCGCTGCGAATGTCCAGCAGGCCGAGGCCGGGTACCGGCTGTCCCTCCGCACCGCCAAATTCCGTGCCAAGCAACTGGTACCCGGCGCACACAGCGAAGATCACCGCACCAGAGGCTGCGGCGCCGGCGAGGCCGCCGTCGGCGAGCAGCCTCCGGGCGGCGAGTATCTGCGGCAGATCCTCGCCGCCACCCATCAGGTAGATGTCGCCATCGCGGGGCACCGGCTGATCGGAGTTCACTTCGACAATGTCGGCGGGCAGGTTGCGCAAGCCGGCCCGTCGCGCGAGCACCAGCACGTTCCCGCGGTCGCCGTAGGTGCTGAGAAGATCCGGGTACACCCAGACGAGCTTGAGCACACCGTCAATCATGCCTGTCTCCTGAACATGCAATCGCGACGCCGCCTCGGGGAAGGCACTCGGAAACTCGGTCCGGGCCATCGGTCGCGCGGCACCGGGGCCGTCACGACACCCTCCCGAGAGCGGCACGGATCTGCTGGAACGCGGTGTAGTTGGCCAGCACATCGAGCCTGCCATGAATGCGATCCACGGCCTGGTCGACGCTATCGACAAGCTCAAATGGAACCTGGTCAGCCTCGAGCCGAACGGCGAGGTCAAGGCGGCGCTCCCCGGTCACGAAGATACGCCGCCCACGCAGCACCCGGTAATCGACATCCCACAGCCAGGAGGTGTCCCTGCCGTCAGGCTCCTGGGCGTTCACGGAAAGCACGACGGGCGCCGGCGGTGGATCCAGGACATCGAATGCCTCCAGCCAACCGGCCGGGTTCTTGGCGAGCAGCAGGCGCACCGACCTGCCACGCCGTTCCACCTGGGTGTAACGGCCGGCGACCGAGGTCACCCGGCGCAGAGCGGACAGTGCCCGCGCCACTTCAACGCCGAACACCTCGGCCACCGCGAGGGCGATCACCGCATTCGCGCGGTTTGCCCGGCCGGGAAGCGTTAGGTCAAGATCGTGTGCGCGCCCGGCGGAATCGATGACCTTCCCGCCGTCGAGTACCCAACTCACGCGGGGCCGGGAGCACCCGCATTCGCGGCATCGCCAGTCGTCGCCTTCCCTGCGCAGGTGAGAACCGCACTGCGGGCAACACCACGAATCCTCACGCCAGCGCTGGCCCGCGGAGACCCATGTCACGCGGTTGGCCGATGACGCAGCCCACGCGATGAGCGGATCGTCCGCGTTGGCCACGACATGCGTGCGTGACGCGGTCGCGAACGAGTCCCGCCACCTGCGGGCGACCAGCCAGATCTCGGCCGCGCGATCCATCTGGTCGCGGCTCAGGTTCAGCAGCACAACGACACGCGGCGCCGTCGCCTGGATAACGCGTGGCAGGTACTTCTCATCGACTTCGAGCACCGCGTACGGTGCGTCCAGCGCCTGACCGAGTGCGGCCGCGAGGCCCTCCTCCATGTTGGCGCCATAACTGTTCGACGCCACGTCCTGACCGGTCACGGCCAGGCCCGCCGTAATCAGGCGGGTGGTGGTCGTCTTGCCGTTAGTCCCTGTGACGAGGACAACCTGCCGGCCAGCGGCGAGCTTCGACAGCAGCCCTGGTTCGAGCCAAAGGCCAATCTTCCCCCCGATGACCGAACCATCACCGCGCCCCGCCATCCGGGACAGCCGACCGGCCGCCCCGCCCATGGCCGTGGCGCACCGTGCGCGCAACGGGAGTCTGTCCATCAGCCCGATGCTATCCGCCGCTCAGCCTCGTTTCCTGCGGCTTCGCGAACCGGGCGGGCGGGCACCCAGCAGCCCCTGCTTCACCCGGGGTACGGGGAGCGGAGTCTCGCCGGCATCGCCAGATACCGCATTGTCAAGATCACCAGCATCGGCCAGGAACCGTCGCGGCCACATCAGCACGTCAAGCAGCCATCCGGCGTTCATGATCTCGGCTGCGGCACCAACCCGCGCGCAGCCAGCAACGCCGACAAACACGATGGCCATGTCCTCAAGGAAGCGCCGGTGCTCATCGTCGCCGATCAGCGCGCGCCACGCCGGCGACTGGTTATGCCGCAACTCGATGGACAGCGAATGCCGCGCCAGATCGTCCAGCCGGTCCTGCGCGGTTACGCCCGGCCCGTCGGCGACTCCCGGCAGGTCGTAGGTTAGCGCTGGCGCCTGATCCCATCTGCCGACCGCGAGCGCGCGATCTACCTCGTGCAGCCAGCGAAGCTGCGGGATCACCCAGCTCGGTCCCGCGCTGGTACCGGCCAGGTCGTCCGCCCCGTCGAGGACCCGCAGCGCGGTCTCGGCGACACTTCGCGTGAGCCGTTCGGGATCATATGAGTCACGCAGCGAGGTGCTCCGCGCCGCGACCGCGCGGTCCGCCAGCGTCGCCAGCAGGCACTCGCGCAGTCGCTTGTCGGCCTCGAAACCCATCCAGCGGTGCCGCGCCGGTGGCGGCACGGCGGGAAGCTCGCGGCCGGTGAGGAAGGCGAGCACCAGGGTCTCCAGCCACATTCGCAGCCACGCCTCCTGCGGCGAGACCGACATAAGCTCGGCTTCGCGCAGCTTGAACAGCGTGCATGCTGGTCCGCGACGGCAACCCCAGCCGCACGCCGCGCTGCGGCGGGAGCTTATCGGGGCGTCGGGGCCCCGGAGTACGCGCTCGCGGTTCTCGCCGAGCGGGATCCTTACCCGCAGCGGCCGGTCCATGCCGTCGGCGAACACCGCCGCAATGCCGGGTTCCAGCGACACCACCTGGCGGGACTGGTCGTCGTCGAGGTTCATCGCCGCGCCCACGAGCTGACGGTCGTCGTGCGCGGGCAGCCGGTGCGCCACCTTAAGTGCTGTGTTCTTCACCACGTCGGGAACCAGCTTGGTGGGGATCTGCTCGGCAACCACCACCCCCTCGCCATAGGCGCGGATCTCGGCGAGCATGCCCGCAAACAGCTCCACCGCGTGTGAGCTGGTCCGCTGCGGCCGGTTGCGCAGCAGCCTGTGTGCCTCCTCGATGACGATGATGTGGCGCAGACCGCTCTGCATCTCGCGGCGGGCGCGCAGCCGCAGGTGCTCGACAACTCGGATGATCAACGTGCCCATGAGGAACGCCTTGTCCTCGTCGTTGGCGACATCCTCAATGGCCAGCACCACGTTGCGGCGGAGCAATTCACCGATGTCGGCTGGATGCCCGCCCTGAAAAAAGCGGCCGGCCGATCCGATCCGCAGCGAGCGCAACCGCACATCGACAAAGCCGCGCACATCGGACTGCAGTTCCGCGCCGTATCCGACATCCTCGATCACCTGCAGCGCCGACCGCTGCAGCTGTTCCAGCGTCGGCACCGCAGGTGGCGCGATCGCGCCAGGAACGCCGCTGCCGGTCACCACGTCCCAGCCATTGTCCTCGTAGACCCGCTGCAGCGCCTGCGACATGATCTGTGGGAAGGGCTCCTCGGCGTCGAACGCGGCCTGGAATAGGGCCCGCACCATGTCGATGTGCGCCTGCACCGGGTACCCGGGCTCGGGTGCCAGCGGGTTCACCGACAGTGGGATGGCGTATGGGTCGGACGGGTTGATCACCGTCACCTGACCGATGCCTTCCACCCGGCCCGCCATCGAGGCGTACTCGGACTTCGCCGGCTCGATCGCCAGCCACGGCAGGCCAGCCTCGGTGAGCCGTTCCAGCAGGTGCCTCACCGTCTGCGACTTGCCCCCGCCGGTCGCCCCGGTGACGAACACGTGCCGGTTAAGGGTGGCGAGCGGCACCCGGAAGGTGCCCACCTGCCGGTCCTGGGCGTCCAGGATGATGCCAAGCTCGATCATGTTGGCGGTATCGCCTTGGCGGTCCCCGCCACGGACCTCCGTCTCGCTGGTGACGTCGAAGTATCCGGCGTCAAGCACGCGAAGGCCGGGGACCTCACGGCGGGGAAGCCCGGCGAGCGCGGCAAGGACGCCCGCCGTCGCAGCGAAGGGTGCATGCGTCTGGCCGGCGCAGTCCTGCGCCTTCGTGGTAAGCAGGGCCGCCAGGTCGTGCGCCGCGATGCCACCGTGTCTCCCCTGCCCGCCGCCGTGCTTTCCGGGACGATCGGGTTTTTCGAACCCATCGTGTTTTTCGAGTCCGCTGCGTAGCCGGTATGGATGCGGCCCGAGTTCGGCCGAGCCGACGAGCACGGGGGCAACCTGGTGCAGTTCCGCAGGTGTCTCCGCGCCCGCGAGCACACGGACGTTCCACAACCCGGCCTCTTGGAATGCGTCAAGCTCGGCAATCCGCCGCTCGGCACGCTCCACGTCCAGCCTGGCGCGCTCTTCTTCGAAACGCCGGATCGCGGTCAGCTGGGTCCGGAGTTCGGCTAGCTCGGCGTCAAGCAGGCCCGTCGGCTCCGCGACGACGAACCAGCCGAATGGCCGGTCCATGAGCGTCACCAGCGTCGATTCGAACAGGGTGGGCTGGCGGGAGTCCTGCCGTTCCTGGTTCGTCAGCAGCGATGCCTGCCGTGCCGGGCACAGCGTCCAGACAAGGCGCTCCGCGTCGGCGAGCCAGCTGTCGCTGATGGGGGTGCCGCACGCGCCGTTCGGGAACAGCAGCGCGACTCCGTGTTGAGACGGAGTTGAATGCGCCGGGCTTGCTGATGCATGAGGGTTTATGGGGGCTGAGGTGGGCGGTGGTGCGTTGGAGGTGATGGGGAGTTTTGGTGCAGTGGGGGTGAGGGACGCTCGCGGGATGGCTTGCGCCGCGAAGTCGGTGGAGACCGCCCGGGATGCCGCTCCCTCGCCCGTGTCGCCGATGGCGCTCGGGAAGATCAGCGGCCCGGTGTTGCTGATGAGCTCGAGTGGCGCACCGCCACCACGCGAGAGCCAGCCGATTACGAATCGTTCGCCACGCTGGGCCGCGCTGAGGGCGGCCGGCAGGACCGAGACGAAATCCTCCTCCGCCGAACTCGCACGCGCAGGCACTGGGATCGTCGTGATCCGGTACCACGGCCCCGCCAGCCGGTCACTTAGGCCCGATGACTCGCTCACGATGCGTGCCTACCAGGCCGCTGGCCACTCCGCCACCTGAAGCGCCATTCTCGACTTCACCCGGGACCGTCGTATGGGCGCCCGGAATGTCCGGCTCGTGCACCTAGGAACCGTCGCGGCGCTTCCTGCGCCAATCGAGCCGCGCAGGTGGTGGGCCGAGATTCGGCGGCGGCTGATCCTCACCTTGCCAACTCACCGGCTTGGGTTTCCGCCTCTTGCGTTCGCGCGACTCCGGAGGCTGTGTTCCGGGTGCACGGGAATTTGCCTCCGGATCACCCGCCGGAGACCCGGGGGGGCTAGCGGCGCCAGCGGGAGCGTGGGGGCCTGTGTAACTGACGGGGCGATCGCGGTAAGGCCCCGACGGGCCCGCACCCGCCGTCGTGGCAGGTCGGCTTTCTGGCCACAGTGGCCAACCGGCAGCCGCCGCGGGCGGAACCTGACCTGCCCCGGGCGGATCCTGACCGCCAGGCGCCGGGCCACGAGTCCCGCCAGGCACCGGCCCACGAGTCCCAGCAGGCGCCGGGCCACGCGGCGCCCCGCCATGCTTCCCCGCACGCGGTGCCCCAGCATGCGGTGCCCCAGCATGCGCCCCGCCGCCGGCCGCCCCGGCATGCGTCTCGCCGCGCGACTGCCCGGCGTGCGCCGCCTCAGCGCGCACGGCCTCCGCGTGCGCCGCCTCCCGAGACGTGGCGAGGTCCTCCAGGCTGAGCAGCGTGGCGGTGGCCAGCCCGTGGATCGCAGGGTTCGCGTCGGCGAGCACGACCCGGCGCCCGTCCGCCGCCGCATGCGTGATGATCACCGCGCTCGGCGGAAGCTGCTGCAGTTCGTGCTGCTCAACCAGGAACTCCCTGGACCGCTGCGAACTACGAGCCACCGATTGACTGGCCCCCAGCGCCCGAGATGTGGTCAGCCCCCATGCCGTGCTGGTGGTTATCCCTGAGCTGATCATTTCGCTGTCGCCGGTGGCATACGAGTAGCTAGCGTCCATGCTTCGCGACCGGGTCGAACGGCCGAAGGGCATCAGCACGCTCTCATGGCTCGCCCCGCGACCACGGCTTCGGCCCTCGGTCGACGTGGCGGATACCGAAGTGGAGATCCCGTCCGATGTGCCCACGGTGCTCGTGTACGAGTCACCAATGGAATCGGTAACCTCCGTCCCAATCGTCTCGGTGAGCTGACTGAGCACGAACCGTTGCTCGGTGCCGATCTGCTCGCTCGCGGCACTCGCGTCCTCTGCGTTGCCGAGCCGCATGAACGCCACCGCGGCGTTACCACGGCCAAGACGCTCCCTCACGTGTGCGGGCACCGACCGGTAAGCGATGACCAGCCCGGTCCGCGTGCTCTCACACGCGTCGCAGAGCCTGTCGAGCACATCCCCGCGAAGCTTTTCCGCGCCGAGCAGGCAGACCGTGTGCTGCCACGCATGCCCCGCGGGCGCCTGCCTGAGCATGTGCGTGAGCGCCGTCACCGCAAAGGTGCCGAGCACCCTATTGCCGAACACCCCGGCGCGCCGGTCGGTCGACAGCACGCGCAACCGTGCCGGCGCCAGTCTCTCCGGCGCGGTCCCAAGGCTTTCCAGCTTGCGGAGCTGTGACTCCATGGCCCAGGCACGCTCGATCACGACCCGGTCAGCGGCGCCGCGGCCAAACATCGCCGCGAGCCGCGCCAGTTGATCGGCGTCGAGGAGGCCCCGCCTCATGTCGTCTCGCGGGTCACCTACCTGCGCCAGCGCCCGCAGCGCGGCCGTTATCTCGGCGATGGTGGCGCGCCCGCCAAACACATCAAGGACTCGCTCGAGGATCGCGTTGTCGTAGGACAGGTCGCGGGTGGTGCCGTGCTCCTCCATGACGCTCACCACCAGGGAAAGCACGTCCGCCAGACCCTCCTTGCCGAGCCCGGTTCCGATGTCGAGCCGCGGCAGGTCCCCGGGCAGCACCCAGACGAGCGGATCGATTCCGGACCGCTGCGCGACCGAGACGAGTTCGGCCGCAGCCGCACCCTCGGACAGGTCGATGAATGTGACCTCGCCACCGGCACTCAGCCGGGTGGCACCGATCATGGTGGCGAGCGCCGACCAGCCTGCGAGCGTGCCACCCGCCACGTCGACACGGTCGACCGCATCGGGCAGCGACACGGCGTACCACTGGAGCTGCCGGTCGAATGCCGCACGGCGCTGCTGCCACTCCTCGAACCTGCGCTTGTGCTCCTCCTGCCAGCCGAACAGCCTGCGCTCCTGGTCAGCCCGGATCTTCCCGAGCCGCAGCCTCTCCTCGGAAACCCTGGACCGCAGCGCCTGCTCGCCCTGCCAGACCGCGTAACCGCTGATCGCAGCCACGACGAGGCAAATGAGCAGCCCCAAAGTGGCGAGCAGGCCGCTGAGCACCCCGGTGATCCACAAGGCCAGCAGCACCGCGGCGAACACGAGCGAGACCGCGTAGGCGACCTTCAGTGGGCGGTCCAGCAGGCTTTCCTCGCGCCGCTGGGCGGCCACCCAATCCGGGTTGAGCTGTTCTTGGTCCGGCGGAGTGGGCCGGCGCGGCGGCGGGCCAGGATCTGGCGCCAGCAGGACGTACTGCCAGCCCAGATACACCCGGTCGGGCCGGAACGAACGCCGCGACCGTTCGGCATGCGGGTGCGCGGCCGTCACATCGGCCATAACCGCCTCTCCGGGGCTTGCGCCGGTTGCGGCCCGCGCGGCGGTGGCGGCGCCAAGGGATGTGGCGCCGGGCGGCCGGGCGGCAAAGGCTGGCTGGCCGGGCTGTCTGGCCTTCCCGGGTTCTCGAAATGGCTCCTTAACGGCTGCCGCTGATGCGGAATCGTCTGCACCACCACACTGGGTTTGACCGGTGACCGGCCACGTGACCTGGCGTGAGAACGGGAACGGGAACGGGGCCGGGCATCCGCGACGGCGCGCTGCGGCGCGGCGTGCAATCGAGCGGGGATCGTCTTGCCAAGTGCCACGAGGCGGCGCGGCGGGCCCGCAACGACCATGACGAATTCAGCTCTGCCCAAGCTGAACAAGACCTCCGGCGCCACCATGGGCTTGCGAACGAACGCCAGCCCGTCGGACTGCGAGCCGGTGGCCATGGTCGTCGAGGCGAACGGCGCGGCCCCACGAGCCGCTGGTGCGGGCCGCCCAAATCGCGCGGCCTCCCCGGGCGGGAAGCCTGGCCGCACGGGAGCGCCGTTCTCGCTCGGCTCAAGTCTCACGCCGGTGATCCTGGCGAAGCGCTCGGCCATGACCGGATCTGTCATCCTGTGGATCACCACGGTGTTTACCTGGTCGGCAAGGTTGGCCGCGGCCGCGGCCGACGTCGTGGTCAGCACGGCGGCCATATCCGCTGCCGCACCACGCTTGACCAGCTCGGCGAGGACGCCTGGGGGAATGGCGCCGCATTCATCGATCCAGAGCACGCCGTCGCCGGCGACGCCTATCTTGCGCAACTCGGCGCATACGGCAATGGCGTCGTGGGTGACGAGGCTCGCCACCATGCGCGCGGGCCTGCTGTGCGCGTCGCCCCCCAGGGAGAACAGCACGACCCCACGCTGTCTGATGGCCCGGCCGAGGTCGATGCCTGCACCCGCGGCCTCGGATGCGGGTGGCACAGGCGCCAGCCAACGGCCGACCGGTGCGGTACGGAGTTCGCCGAGCTGGCTGGCCAGGGCCGCGCCGGTCGCCGGATCGGCGCCGAAGAGGCCGGCTGACACCTTGACCCGCTCGATCAGCGCTTCGCGATGGGGGTGGAAGCCCGGCACATGCTGCACGCGGGCACTCAGTGCCGCAGGGTTGAGCAGGTGCAGCAGCTCATCGAGCATGGGTGTGCCTGGATCGCCCGGGGCGGCGTCCGCCACCGCGAACAGATCGTTCAGGTAGGCGCCGCAGCTGCGGCGATACCGGTCGGCGATGCCCGTCCAGTCGATCATGCCCATCACGATCGCCGTCCTGCGGGCCGGGTCGCCATCCCGCAGCGGCTCGTAATAGCCGGTGCCGGCCGCGCTGAAAATGCTCAACGGAGTCCCGGTGGCGCCGCACACGATGGCGAACCATTCGGCCAGCTGCCTGTTCCCAGAAAGATCGACGGCGATCACCGGTTTCCTTCGCCGGATGGCAGCATGCGCGAACTGGAAGCTGGTCGTGGTCGTGCCGGAGCCGGCGGCGCCGGCGCACAGCACGCCCCCGGCCGCCTCGCGCCATGACAGCGCGGCACGTCCCCTGGCCCACATCGGCCTGCGAACCCTTTGTTCGTGTGGCCGCCGGGCGAACCGCGATGCCGGCTCTGGCCAGCCACTGGGCGCTGCGATGCCGAGGCACGCACCGTCACGTGTCACCACACCGCCGAGCCGTACAGCCCGTGTTACGTACCAGCGCCGGAGCGCGGACACCAGACCGGGCCGCGGTGGCGCCAGCCGCCACTCGTCGGTGTGCATCCAGCTGAGCCAGGCGGCAATCGCGGCCTCGGCCGCGCCCGCGACAAGGGCGAGCGGTAGCTGCCGTGGCAGCCAACTGCCCAGGCCGGCGTATGCGGCCCGAAGGTGCAGTACACGCGCGGGTTCGCCGCCGAAGCTTGTGAGGTAGGCGACGATCTGACGCGGCCCGGAAAGGAAGCCGTCGACGGCGCTCGCCGGGCCGACCGCGAGAACCCAGACCACTCCGGCCGCGGCCGGGACGGCAAGCCACTGCGCGCGCCAGCGGCTGATCCTCGTGATCGCGTAGAGCAGGATCGCGAGAACCAAGGTCAGCTGGGCAAAGAGAAGATGCGCGAGGATCGTCACCACACCGCCGACAGCGAGAACTTCGGCGCGGCGTGGGGTGGTCCTCGGTATTAGGTAGCGCCCGCGCCTTGGTAGGCGCTCCCGAATTGCCGATCCGCCGGTTGACATCTCGGCTCAAGGGTTGCAGCACCGCTGGGTGCCTGTCCAGACGCCCCGGGTAACGCCCACTTCATCGCGGTGGTTCGCAGCACCACCACCGCCGTCCCGGCAGTTTCCGGCAGTTCCCGCGCGTTCCCGTTTGCGCACATTACGGGGCTAGCGCGCCGCTCGCGGTCACCGCTGGTTCCCGGTGGTTCCCGCGCGTTTTGTTCCCCGGCTGTTCCCCGGATCACCCCACGGAAGAAGGTAAACGATCATGAGGAATCTGCTCGGCAGGAAAGGTGTCACCCGCGTGCTTGTCGATGGCCACCTGCTCAAAATCGGCGGCGGGACGCTCAGGTACCGCGGCCAGGACTACCCGCTGGACGGGGTCACCGCCCGGGTGGACTCTACCGGCCGGCTCGTCGTTGACGGGCCGGGTTTCCAGTTCGCCTGCCGGGTCGCGAACAAGAAGGAGCGGGTGACCTACCGCGGGTCATCACCTGACGGGAGGCGATGACCATGGCTACATCCGAGGACGAGGTACGGCACGCGCGTGACGCGCTCACCCGATACGAGGAAGCGCGCGGCCCCGGCATGGACTGGCCCTACTGGGCGGGATCCCTCTGCGACAGTCTCGAGCAGTTGCTGGGCACGGCCGCGGCCGAGCGTGAGGATACGGCCCGCGAGCTGCGTGACACCCGGGCCGCGCTCGCCGCGGTCGTCCGTGCGCTCCCGGCCGCCCAGATCGGGAAGAGTGACCTTACCCGCGAGAGGGCAGCGATGGTGCACGCCGCCCGGCGCGGTCACCTCCAGCCCGCCGAAGGGGGGATCGGTAAGCACTGGACGCGAAGCAACGCCCCGCCGGCCCGGAGGCTGGCGGGGCGTTCGCGTTGGTGTACGCGGTCCTCAGCGTAATGCCTCGCCGAGCGCGGCGACAGCAGGATGGCCGGGCCATCGGCCGCGCAAGCGGTCATGCACGCAGACGAGCATCGCCGCGAGCCGGGCCGACGCTGTTACCCGCGCGATCTGCGCGCACTGGAGCGCCACTGCCGCCGCCTGGTCAGCGTCTCCGGACACCGTGTGGACGGCCGCCAGGTGCGCCAGGAACACCCCCGTCCATGCCGATGCCCGCTGATCTTCCGGCAGCCGCGCAAAGCCGTCCTCCAGTTCTGTGACGGCGCGCTGCCGGTAGCGGGGATCGGCGGCCAGCATGCCGAACGCTGCGCCTCGGGCGCACTGGAAGTACCGCGGTGACATCCAGTAAAGCCACGGATGGCCTAGCGCCTGGCCTGTAAGCCGCTCCGCCATTTCCGCAGCCTCGCCGAGTTTTCGCTCAACGGCGGCGGCATCACCAGCTAGCGCGTGCCCTCGGGCCTCAAGGTCGGCAGCCTCGGCGCGCTGCCCCACAGCGACCGCGGGGTCTCTCTGCGCCGCCTGCGCCAGGCCGACAACCGTGCCGCCTTCCCCGGCAAGAAACGCCATGTTCCCGCGATTGAAAAGCACTGTGGCCGTCATGGTCCGGTCGCCGAGTTCCTGCGCCCATTCCAGCGCTTGTGACAAGCGGGCACGGTCTCCATCCACGTCGCCGGTATCGCGGTGCAGGTACGCGGCGAACTGCGCCCACTGCTGCGCCACATTGACCAAAGCGGGGCGCACGGGGCCACGGGCCTGCCGCACGAGATCCTCGATCACAGCAAGCTGGGCGAGGACGGGCGTCATCACCGCGAGCGGGCCAGCGCGATCCTCGGCGCACCGCTGCGCCGCCAGCACGCCCGCGAGCGAGTCCACGGTGGCCGCGTCCACTTGCGAAGGATGTCGGGCCGTCCAGCCGATGCGGTCCCGGTCCTCATCCGCCACGCCGCCGAACAACAGCGTGTCGGCCAGCGCCAGCACACCGCCCGCGAGCACCCCGCCTGCGAGCACTGACCTGCGCGCCGGTCCCTTGTACGGCACGAGCACGGCTAACTCCCCGCCCGCGTCGAGGGCATCGTCGAGGCGCTGCGCCATGCGCGCGCCAGGGTGCCGCTTGCCGTGTTTCAGAAGGTGGATGTATGACCGGTCACAGACGACCTGGCGGGCAAGCGCCCGTTCGCTGACGCCGTGCTCAGCCATGAGCGCGCGAAGCCTTTCGGCGAAACCCATACGCGTACACCAATCGCGTGTTTTGCGGCCCCCCTGTATTGGCCGCGCTGACTGGTGCTGACGACATCCTGTCAGCGCTTGTCTCAGTTTCACCGTAGCCGCTCGCAAGCGCAAAGTAGGTGCCCTTGGTGTACGAGCGTGAGGGAGACACGCATATGGCTGCGTGGGGAGATCCGGAACCGGCGCCGGAACCTGAGCCGGAATCTGCATTAGAGAAGCTCGCCGCCGAGCTGGACGGCCGGCGGTTTACGGTGACCCTGATCAAATCAGCGGGCAGGCGCGCGCGCCTGCGCATCACAAACCGGGCCGCCGCCCAGCTCACCGAGGACATCTACGCCGGCGACGGCTGGTACTGGTTCGGGTGGTCCGAGCGCATCGCCCCCGTCGGCGACGTAGCCACGGCTGCGGAGAAGGTCGCCCATGTGCTGCGTGCCCTGGACGCCTGACGTGAGCGCAGCGGCCGGACTCGCCGCGCGGTCCGCCGTGCCCGTGCCAGATGACAGCACCGTGTTCGCGGCGATCCAGGCGAGTTATCCGGGCTGGCGGGTGTGGCGCACCGATGACGGCCTGGCCGCCCGCCAGGGCGGCACCCCGCCGCCCGGGCCGCACGCCCGCGGGGACACAGCCGCGGAGCTGATGCGCGGCATCGAATACGTCATCAGAACCCGGGCCAGCCACCCGCGTGGCCCCGCGATCCGGCTCCGCCGGTCGGAACAGGCCGCCCTGGGCACGCTGAAAGCCGCCGGCGCCCCGATGTCCGCGCGGGCTGTGTCCGACGCGTCCGGGCTGGCGCTCACCACGGCCACCACCGCCCTCGGCGGGTTACGCGCCCGGGGCGTGGTCACCCGCCGCCGTAACGGCGGTGTGTGGCGGTACTCACTTGCGGCGGC
>WNGF01007539.1_pt1 | contig 13484 bp, 9 predicted proteins | sample 5400641 | NCBI WGS metagenome assembly WNGF01 (sample SAMN13153371, study PRJNA577476) | soil metagenome | isolation source: 80 cm soil or saprolite under grassland replicate 2 | place: USA:California | collected 2016-06-15
CCATTTTGTCCAGTCACCGATCCGATCCACATTGCCGAAGATGATGCTGAAGAAAACGATTTGCCCGCAGAACCAAAGGATCTCGACCACCATCCATAGCAGAAAATTCGCCTTGAAACTCATCTCGCGAATGAGCGAGTTGCGCAGCATGATGGAGTAGATTTTGATGTAACGCCGCATCGTGGGGAGAGACAGTAGCACAAGCCTTTCGCTCGTGGGTCTGGTAGTGTCGAATTGTCGCGAGGATGGCGGAGATTGCCGCTCAGATGCGAATCACCGCGCAACTCCACCCGCGATTACGTCGGTTAGGTTCCAGTCGGGGTCGCAAATAGTGGCTGCGAAGCAATGCGTTACCGCATTGGCTCAATCCATCGCGATGCTGCGCGCTGATGATCTGCAGATTCTTTCCAACCGCCGTTCACAGAATGTTCATGGACACGATCCGGAGCAAATTGAAGACGGCAAAAATAGGCATACCTCCCGTTTCGCGTCAGAAGCTCGGAGTGAGTTCCCTCTTCTACAATCCGACCTTCATCCAGGACAATAATGCGGTCGGCGAAGCGCACCATCGCCAGCCGAGGTCGCGATATTTTCCGCCGATCGGCTCGACAAATTGGCCATCAATAAAATTTTGAATATGAATCGATTCAGTGCGCACTGGAGCGGGCGGACCGCCTAAGTTTAGTTGTAGCCGTCGTAAATCTTCGGTTTCGCAGTTTGAATGTGTCGGTCAATTAGCGTGCACAATTCGTCGGTGTGCCAGTGTTTTCGCGTAGCCCACCACGTTTGGAATCGCTCGCAGCCAACAACCTGCTCTCGCAAAGATCGAGGAGCGCGTTTGTAAAAGGAGTGCGCGCGGAAAACTGAGTGCTGATATAGATATGGCGAGCGAGTGTGAAGAGCGTGTAAATTTCGATACGGGCGCGAAGATCTACACGGCAAAGCTCGACGTAACGATCGATCAGCGTCTGTTGCTGTTGTTGGAACTCCAAAGAATTTCCGTTGCGCCGCACCGAAGATTCCTGGAGATGCGCGATAAAATTGCCGAGATCGAGAGCTGGATCTCCCTCGCAGTAGAGATCGAAATCCAGGAGATAGAATCGATTGCCGTCAATAATCACCTGATCATGGTAGAAATCACGGTGAATGGCAGCGGTGCGTCCCGCTGGCATGGTGGCGGCAAGGCGCTCGATTCCCTCGAGAAGAAAGTCCAATCGTGATTGCAGATTTGGGCGCAAGACGGCGACCAAACCAAACCGGTCATGCAAAAGTTCTACCTCATTTCTGATCGTATGGGGACGCCGTCGCGGCGGGACGTCGGCATTATGCAGCTTGTGCGCTACTTCCGCGATGCGTTGCGCGAGGAAAATTTGGTGAGACCGGGAAAGTTTTTTTAGCGCGTTTTCCCCCATCACTTTTCGCTGCAACCACATGTGCCACTCGGGAACGGCGCCGATCGGTTGGGCGACGCTGATGCAATCCGTGCTGTGATCGTCGAAGCCGGCATTCCATAATGAGCGTTGAACGAGGTAACTCGCCTCGTCGAAGCGCTTCGCGTGCACCTTCCCGAGCAGAGTCAGAAAACCTTCGGGCGTTGCGAGTTGGTACTCGATCAAACAGCGTCGTCTTTCTTTGTAACGAACGACGCGAATCTCGCGCAGCTCAAAGTCCGAAAATGATTTGCTCAGCAAGTGGGACAATGCCCGATGCGCTTTTTGGGGATTGAGGGCCGCAGCGACAAATGGCATCGCCCCGTCCGAAGCGACATTGAAGGGGTCGCTGACGCTTACGTCAGGTCCACGTCTCGGTTTTGGTCCGGGTGACCGGTCCGTGCCGGCGTCGATCAGCCCTTCAACGCGTCGCAGAATTGCGTCGATTCTATCCTCCCAGTGCGCCTGCCGCATTCGGAACGGCTCTTGCGCAAGGCGAAAAAGCGCGCTGCTGATGTGTGCCCGACACTCCCTGAAATCACGTTTCGCATAACCTTCCAAAAACGCAGCGCTGGCCAGCTTCGCCTGAGACTCGGTTATTTCCTTGTTAAGGACACCCCGCTCCAGGTGTGCCAAAAAGTTGCCGAGATCGATAAGCGGATTACCTGTCGCAGCTTCATCGAAATCGAGGATCTTGACCTCGCCATTCTCAGACACGATCACCTGCGTGGAATAAAAATCGCCGTGGATCGTGGCGACGCCTGCTGCATTATCATCGATCGATTGTGAAATGCGTTGCGCTAATTGTAGGGCTTGTCGTTTTATGTCCGGGCGTAGCGCGGCGATTCCACGCGCTACTTCCAGGACCGACCGACTGAGCTCCTGGGCGGTTCGCAGTGGCAGGCCGATCGCGTTCTGGGCGTGAAACGTTCGCAGGGCCGCGCCGGCGCCTCGAAGGGCGGCGGCGTTGCTGAGCACACGGTGAAGGGCTGTCCCTTCGAGCCATTCAAACGCCAGAATTCGATGACGCGACGATTTCCCAACCCAGGGCGCGGCCGAAGCGGCGGAACCAAGCAATCGGACGTTGAGATAAGCTTTCTCGAATTCTCTCGCGTCATAAATCTTCAAAGCTGCTGCCGCGAATGGGGAGTGGGCAAGCTTCGCGACGAAGCGCCGAGCCGGTTTGTAATTGATAGGATCGATCGTGCCCTCCCAGAAATCAGGATGGTCAGGAAAAATCCGCTTTAGCATCCGCTCCGGTTCTTGCACCAGCGTGGCGAGCGCGGGCAGCTTGCGGTCGTTTGCGGCCGTTGAGATTACTAATCCGAGTGTCGGAGCGAGAAGCCGCTTAGGACCCAGGAGTCCGGGCACCGACGGTTTTTCGTTTTCTTTCCGAAGTTTGGGCGATTCCAAACGCAGCGCACGCACGTAGCCATGCACCATTTTTTCACCGAAATGGAAGAGACAACCGGACAAGCAACTCGTTCCCGGTTTGTAGCGCACATAATTGATTTGTACTTTGGTCAGGTTGACCGGGCCGGGCTGCGCAACAACCAGCTCGCATAGAGCATCTCCATCGAGCGCGTAACGCAGCCCGGGCAGAGTTGAATCCCTGCGGATCAGCTCTTCGTCAGCGGGTGACAGCAATGGAACCCTCCTCCGCGACACGCACGTGGTTCTCGCTTGCCTCGAGGTCGAAAAGCATGGCGTAGCGGCCTTGCGCGCGCATTAGTTCTTCGTGCGAACCGCGTTCGACGATGCGGCGATTGTGTAACAGAACGATCATATGGCAGCGCGAGGCGGTGCGGAGATCGTGCGTGATCAGGAATGTCGTCCGGCCCTGGGAGAGTCGTTCCAAGGCTTCGATGACATCGCGCTGATTTTCCTCATCGAGACCGGTGGTCGGTTCATCTAAAATCAGAATTGGTGATTGGCGGATGGCGGCCCGGGCAATAGCGATCCGCTGGCGCTGGCCGTTCGATAAGGTCACACCTCGCTCGCCCACGATCGTCTCGTAGCCTTCCGGCATCTCTTCGATAAACCCGTGCGCGTTGGCGAGTCGCGCGGCGGCTTCCACTTCGGCTGCGTCAACGTCAGGAGCGCCGTAAGCGATGTTGTCGCGAATACTTGCCGCAAAAAGTAGCGTCTCCTGGAGCAGCACGCTGATCTGCGACCGTAACGACGCCAGCGTGAATTCGCGAACATCGCGCCCGTCAATTAACACTCGGCCGCCCGTGACATCGTAGAGGCGCGGAATGAGGCCAACCAACGTCGATTTCCCCACCCCAGAGGCGCCCGCAATCGCCACGTGTCGTCCGGCCGGGACCTCAAACTCAACGTGCTCGAAGACGATTCGCTCCGAATCGTAGGCGAAGCTGACATCTTCGAAACGCACGGTGCCGCGGAAAGGAGGCGCAACGATGGCATTGGGCGGATCCTGAATTTCAGGTTCGCGCTCGAGCAGATCTACCACGCGCTCGCCGGCCGCCGCCCCTTTGGCCAGCCGCCCGCTGTATTTTGCGAAGTCCTTTAGCGGAGTAAAAGCACGTTTTAGATAGGTAAGAAACACAATCAGGTCTCCCGGCGTTATGCTTCTGCTCATGACGAGCCGTGCTCCCTGCCAGACCACCAAAGCCGTCGCAATCGCGATCAAGACATCAACGCGTCGTTCCAAAGCGGCCGACAGCCGGCTTCCCTGAACGCCTTCCATCAGGCTTTTCTTGTTCTGTTTTGAGAATGATTGGCTGAACACGTTCTCCAGGGACAACGTTTGCACAACTTTGATTCCGCCGATCGATTCGGCCGCCGTTGCCGCCATCGCGCCTTCGCGTTTTCGCTGATCCCGCGCCACTTTGTGGATCTGGCGACTCGCTCGCAACGTAAAGAGAAAGCTGAGCGGCAAAATGGCGAGACCAAGCAACGCCAGCCGCCAGTTGAGCCAGAGCATTAATCCGAGCATTCCGGCGAGCACGAGAACATTGGCCAGCAACGGAAGAATGGCCGTGACGGCGATTTCCTTAAGCATGTTGACGTCTCCGATCACCCGCATGAGGAGATCGCCGGCGCGCGCCTGGCTGTGGAACGAGAGCGACAAACACTGCAAATGCTGATAGGACTTGCTCCGAATTTCAGTAAGGACGCGATTACCGATCAGAGCGAAACCAATGCTGTTCCAGTAATCGGCGAGGGCGCGCAGGAGGGCGATCAAAACGATGGAGATTGCTGCGGCCGCGAGCAGCGTGACTGCATCGAGCCGGTCTATCAGAGGCAGCCCTGTAAACCGCGGTTTCGCGCGGAAGAGACGGTCAAAAACATATTTGAGAGGCCACGGCTCGAGCAGGCGAGACAAGACACCGCCGAACAGTGCGATCATTGAGCCGATTACCAGCCGGCGATGCGCGGCCAGATGCGGCATGAAATGGCGGCTGACACGACCGATGGCGGGAAGCGCTTCGGAAAATGAAAGTGGCCGCGCCATGGTTCAGAGCGTTCCCTTCATGCTAGGCTGCAAAGCAGCCAGAGCAAGGATGTGTTCGATCACTCCATCCCAGGTGTGACGGGCGAGAACCGTCGCTCTTGCGTTTGACCCGAGCTTCGCGCGCAAGCGCGGATCGCTTCTCAACTTTATCAAAGCATGTGAGAGATCAGACGCATCTCCTGGAGCGCAAAGGAGTCCGTTGCGGCCGTGTTCGATCACCTGCTCGATCTGCCCAAGGCGGCTTGCCACTACCGGAAGTCCTGCCGCCATGTATTCATAAATCTTCAGAGGCGAAAAATAGAAGCGCTCCAACTTCGGATAGGGCGCCACGCCGACGTCCATCGAAGCGAGCAACCCTGGTATGCTCTCCGTCGAAACTGCGCCCGTCAATTCGACCGATTTTCTCCAACTTTTGGTCGCGACATTGGCAGTCAGTTTTTCGAGCTCATCTCCCCCACCGACAATGAGCAGCCTGGTTCTTTCGTCTCGGTGCTGCACGAGCTCGAACGCTTTGAGCAAAACAGAAAGACCATGCCACGGGCGCAGGTTGCCGACAAAACCTATTGTAAAAATGCCGGGTTCAGCCGGGGCGGAAGGATCAATTTCCCCGCCGAATCTCTGCGGGTTCACGCCATTCGGGATAACGTGCACTCGATTTTCTGAAACTGGGTACCCTTTAATGTAATTCGCCACACCGTCGGAAACCGCCGCGACGACATTAGCGGTGGTGAACACAGTGGCTGCAACGCGTTCGGCAGCGGCCCGATCTATCAACGCCCGGTGTTCCGCCTGTTCTTCAATCAGCGGAGCGTTCACTTCCAGCACGCTCGGCGTCCGGGAGTCGCGCGCATACTCGATCGCGGCGAAACTCCAGAGCGAGTAGCGCTGATAAATGAGGTCGAAAGGATCTTCCCGTTCGACTGACTGGCGCAGCTCTTGATTCAACGCCAGTAGCGCCTTTTCGCGCGCGGCAACGTCGCCCTTCGCTGTTTGCGTGAGGCGATGAACTTTCACGGCCCTGAGTTCAGGCGGGCACTCGCCGTCAAACCGCGCCGCGAAAAGTTCGACGTCGGCGCCAAGTTTTAGGAAAGCGCCCACGACTTCCTGAACATGAATTGAAGCCCCTTTTTTTCCAAAAACCGGCACACCCGCATCGGCGCATACGTAGGCGACACGCATCAGTTTTCTCCATTTACGCCAAGTCGAAACAACGATCGCAGCTGGGCGGCGTTGTGATGAAGATCAAATTCGGTTTCAATCAAGCGGCGGGCGCCTTTCGCCAGACGCGCCGCAAGCTCGCGATCCTCCAAGAGACGTTCGATCGCACCTGCGAGCGCAAGCGAATCGCGCTCGTTGACCAGCAGCCCGGTTTCCTCGTGCCGGATCAACTCGGGGAGTCCGACAATATTCGTCGCCACACACGGCGTTCCGAGTGCCATCGCTTCGAGCAGCACATTCGGCAGACCATCGCGGTTGCCATCCGCACCCACGACCGATGGAGCGACGAGCACACTCGCTGTTTTGAGGAGCTCGATCACATCTCGTTGCGGCAACGCTCCGGTCAGCTCGACCCTGTCCTCGAGCCGGGCGCTTTCGATTCGCTGGCGCAACTCGGCCTCGAGCTCACCCGACCCGACAATCTGACAGATGAAGTCGCGCTTTTTTTGCGCCAGCAATGCACACGCGTCGATCAGCCCCGCAAATCCCTTTTTTTCGACCAGTCGCCCGACCGCGACAATTCGAGGTGGGCGATTCGGCGCGGGCGTGAACGGGAAAAGTTCAAGATCGACGCCATTGTAAATGCGTCGAATTTTCTCGGCTGCCGCCCCGCAGAGGCGTTGCAGATATTTGACGTTGTAATTGCTGACCGTTACGACCGCGGCTGCGTCTGCAAATTTCCGGCTAAGATCCTCTTTCGAGACGGCTTGATGGAAAATGTCCTTCGCGTGTGCGGTGATCGTGTAAGGCACGCCGGTGAAACAGGAAGCGAGCCGCGTGACAGTCGCCGCGATGGTCGCAAAATGTGCGTGTAAATGGGTAACGTTATTCGCCTTAACGTCGCGCGCGAGGAGTGATGCCTGATAGACCTGCCGAAAATCCTCACCCCTGCCGATCGCCAGCTGATTCCAAAAGCCAGGCAACACCGCGCTCCCCTGTTCGAGCGCCGCCCAAAAATCGACTGCTTTCAAGCCATCGGCGGGGAGGTAACGCACGGGCGCGCGCACCTTTGCAATGGCATCTTGAAAGTAGGGGTCATAAGGGAAACCCAGCGCGAAGATCTCCACTTCGAGACCGGCTGCCTCGTGGGCGAGGATTTCGTTAATGATAAAAGTTTCAGAGAATCGCGGGTAGCGCTTCACCACGTACCCAACTTTGGCCGGGGGCGAATGTATCATTTTACTCTTTCGGCCAGATTCTTGGCCGCGCCGCTTTGGCTTATCCGGCCTCCGGCGAGAGCGACCAGGTGACGCGCGGCCTCTCGCGCGCCTTCGAATGACAGCGCCGAAGCGCGGGCGGTTAATTCCGCACGCGAATCGAGCAGTGCTCGTTTAATCTCGGCTCGCATCACTTCAGGATCGAGCTGTGCCGGCTCGATCAAGTGCAGCAGGCCAAGGCGAGCCATTAATTGCGCCCGAATCAGCTGTTCCGTTCGCGGAATTATACGGGGAATGCAGACCGTCGGTGTGCCGCAGGACACCGATTCGACCAGGGTGTTGTATCCTCCCATGCAGACGTGCGCACCGGCGGTGCTTACGAGATCGGCCAGTCCGGCGATGAAACTAAACATCCCTACCCCAACATTCGCGGCCAGCTGACGCAATGTTTGAGTATCCTTTCTCTTCGCCAACGGACCGCTCACGGCGATCGCTTGCCATGGCTCACTGGCGCTGGATCGCATAAAGGTTTCGAGAACCGGAAATCCATCTTGGCCCCCGCCGGCGGACCCGACCACCAACGGCCATCGTTGGGCCGCCTCCTTCAGCCGTTTTTGTTGCGACACATATCCGCGCACATCGGGAGCCACACGATTAACTACGTACCCGCAAAAATGGCTACGTTCTGCCAGTTCCTTCGGAAATTCGTACTCACGAACCGGGTCGAACAATTTCCGGTCTCCGTAAATCAGGATGCGCTCATAGTGCTCGGCTGTTTTTTCCTTGAAACGATCCTGCTCCCACTCGCGCTCAACCGTCTCGGGATCATCCAACACGTCACGCAAGCCGAGCACAGCTTTTCCGCCATTTGCGTGCAGCATCTCGAGCGCCGCCTCTAATTCGTGGTGCGCCCCCAGAGGATGTTTGTCGGCCAAAAATACATCCGGGCAAAATGCTTCGACGCCCCCTTTGAGCAGGCTCGAGCGCAGGGCGAACATGTCCGAGGTCGGCACTCGAAGGCCGCGCCCTTCATAGCATTGGTTGGCAATTTTTTGGACTCCGGGGAGCTTCAGAACGCCTATGTTCCGCCGCACGCCCAGCCAATGAACCTGGTTGGCCCCGGTAACGACCAGCACGGCCGCTTTAGGGTCCATTTCAAGCACCGCTGCGGCGATGGCAAGATTACGCTGGGTATGGCCGAGCCCTTGGGCATCGTGCGAGTAAAAAAGATAGCGCCGTTGCCCGAAACTCTTACCGGCCGATCGCTTAGGGAATTCTGTCGCGGCGCGCAACATGTCTTATTTGCTCGGCTTAAATGGCATTTGCGTGAAATGGCCGTAACGCAATTGTCACTTGACCGTAACGCAATTGTCATATTTAAAGGGGGAAAAACAATCCTTTATTTGAAAAAGATTTCCCAAGTTTTCTCTGGGCAAACATACCGACTGGTCTGTATATGTGGCTGGAGATGAAAGTCACTGCCAGCAAAAACGTAGAAAAAACCCGACGAAAAATCCTGGAAGCCGCTTTCGAAGAATTTTACAAGAACGGCTTCCAAGGCGGTAGCCTGAACCGCATCGTCGACGGTGCCGGCACGACCAAGGGTGCGTTGTTTCATCATTTCAGAGGCAAGAACGATCTGGGATACGCGGTCGTTAGTGAGGTCATTCAGCCGCATCTCAAAGAGCGGTGGGCTGATCCTCTCGCCCTTTCCAGCGATCCGATCCGCGATCTAAAGCGCCTGTTTCGGCAATGCGTGAAGGAGGAAATTGCCAATGGCCGGCTGGTGCAGGGGTGCCCGCTAAATAACCTGGCACAAGAGATGTCGCCGCTGGATGAAAGGTTCCGCAAGTCTCTGGAAAAAGTTTATGCCGCTTGGCGAGAGTCGTTGACGGCGGCATTCGCTCGCGGGATTAAGGCGGGCACGGTCAGAAAGAACGTCTCTACCGGTAAAGTAGCGGCCTTTGTGGTGGCGGCGCAGGCCGGCATCGTCGGCACGGCCAAGAACGCGCAAAGCGAGGACTTGTTGAGAGAGACGACGCAAGTGCTGTTCGACTATTTGGACAGCCTGAAACCTTAGGACCTTTTTTTTGCAGCATGGAATACCGACTGGTCGGGCTAAACCCAGCCTCCTAACATGAACTTTGTCGCCCTCAAAATGCTCACCCGTGATCGGGCCAAATATCTCGGCCTCATTTTCACGATCGCCTTTTGCACCTTCCTGCTCGAGAGCCAGACCTCTATCTTCGCTGCAATTCTTAAACGCACCGGCAGCCTTCTGTTCGCGGCCACCATCCGAGAGAACATCGCGTGGGGCGCGCCCGACCGCACGACCGACCAGATCGAGAGGGCCGCGCGACTGGCCCGAGCCCACGAGTTCATCGAGAAGCTTCCCCAGGGCTACGACACCGTCGTGGGCGAGCGCGGGGTGACGCTCTCGGGGGGACAGCGCCAGCGGCTGGCCATCGCCAGAGCCGCCGTTCGCAATGCTCCTCTCCTCATCTTCGACGAGCCCACCGTCGGCCTCGACGAAGAGAACCATTGGGCCATCGTCCAGGGCCTCAAGGACCTGAGCGCCGAGCGCACGACGATCCTCATCGGCCACGACTTGGAGCTGAGCGCGCGCGCGGATTTGATTCTGTATCTGGACGACGACGGGCGCATCGCGGAGCAGGGGTCGCACCGGGAACTCCTGGCGCGGGACGGGCTCTATGCCAGGCTTTACCGACTGCAGGCTGGCCCGCTGGACGTCGCGGTGCGATCGAGCCCGGTCCCGGTCCTGGAGGTCTGACATGCGGGGACCTGCGCGCCAGAACCCGTTCCTGTTCGTCGTGGGATGTCCCCGCTCGGGCACGACCCTGCTGCAGCGCATGCTCGACGCGCACCCTCAGCTCGCCGTCGCCAACGATACGCATTTCATTCCTCGGGCTCTGGAGGCGGTCCAGCCAGGTTCTCTCGAAGACGACGATGCCGAGGCTTCGTTGCTCCCGGAGCTGGTTGCCTGGGTCCGGTCCTACTACCGCTTCGCGCGCCTGGGGCTGGACGAGGCGTCGTTCGCGCAGGCCGCCGCCTCCGCCCGCAGCTACCGCGAATTCGTGAGCCTATTGTACGGACAGCTCGCGCGAAAGCACGGCAAGGAGCTGAGCGGAGAGAAGACGCCCGACTACGTGCGCCATCTCCCGCTCCTGCACCGGCTCTTTCCCTGGGCCAGGAGCGTCCACATCATTCGCGACGGACGGGACGTCGCGCTGTCGATCGCGGAGTGGGCGTGCCGGGGCGGCCGGCTGAAGGGGCCCGCCAAGCTCGCCCTGTGGCGGGAAGAGCCGGTGGCGACGTGTGCCCTGTGGTGGAGCTGGCAGGTGAAGCTGGGTCGACGGTCTCGATTCGTGCTTCCGACGGGTATGTACCACGAGGTTCGATACGAGGCGCTGGTGGATGGTCCGGAAACCATCCTGCGGTCGGTCGTGGCCTTCCTCGACCTTCCCTTCTCCGACCGCATGCTCAGCTTCAACGACGGCAAGGTGCGCCATGAGGGCGGGCTCTCCGCCAAGAAGGCCTGGCTGCCTCCCACGCCCGGCCTGCGGGACTGGCGGACGCAGATGAAGCCGAAGGACGTCGAGCTGTTCGAGGCCCTGGCCGGCGACCTGCTCTCAGAACTCGATTATCCCCGCGCGTTCGAGACGGCCTCTTCTCGGACCCGGGAGGTCGCGGAGCGCTGCCGGAGGTGGTGGGAAGAGAACTTCAAGACGGATCGGTCGCTTCCCGTCGGAATCACGAACGGGATGAAACGACGAGCCGTCGGGGCAGGGTGAGCCGAGGACGGGGGCGTCTTCCTCGTTTACGAGATCGAGAAGCTCCCGAAACCGCACTCTCAGCTCGATCCATTACAACGCGTGCGCGTCTATTTGCCAAGTTTTGCGAAGACTGTTTTTTAGGCGGAATTTAACAACCCAACATTTGTTACTCATTTGTTACGAAATTAGATACGGGGCCTCACCGGACTCGTTACGTTGGAGTCGGGAATACCATAACCTAAAGAGCCAAGTGAAATCGGCACACCAGCCCTGTCGAAATTGCCGATTCGAGTTCGAGAAACGCTGTCAGCTTTTCATCTGCGCGAACAATGAAACGCTTTCCATCGTCGCGGTGCGCGTCAGCAACGAAGATTGTTTTCCTGTCCACACCTTTAGGAAGACGAACGTACCGACGGCGATAAGGCGATCCGTGCGCTTTGCTTCTACTGATCGTTGAGGACAATCTGCGGTGCACGCTTGCTCACCTCGATCTGCACGCTCACCTTCTGCAAGCCCGTAGTAAGCATAGTTCTTGACGGCATCGTTTGCCGCTCTTCGTGAAACCGGGTTCAAGATCGCCTGGGAAAGCCTTGAAAGACTGAGGGCGCGCCAGATCCGAGTGTGGCCCAAAAGTAAGGCATGATTGGACTAAAAATGAGCCGAGCGCGGCCTTAAAGTGACCTTGGGAGTTCGACGCTTCCAGGGAACGTCTGCCTATTTTCGTTAGAAGAAATTTTCTCTAAGCGCCTCTTGTTCAATAAGCAATGGAGTGGTCATTTTTATTCACTGAGGGTTTTTCGTCCGCTAGCATGGTTCCTGATTACAGACTCGGATGATCCCTCATTGCAAATGTATCTTGAGGGCACGGTGTCTTGGGCTGTCCAGCGACTTACCTCCATTCTGTCGTCCTTACCTCGGCGGCTGTGCGCCCCAAATATGTACACCGAAACTTGTAACCGCAACGCCCTGTTGCCGGTCATTGGTAATGGTGTGGATGCGCTCTCGATGGCATGGATGATTCTGATGCAAGCGCGCTGGTGCAGGCTGCGCTTCAGCAATCTGATGATGATGAAGCGGCTCGCGCGTTGGTGCGTGCGTCTAGGGGCGCGTGAGGTAGTGGCAAATCTCGCTTCCACTTGAAAATCCAGATTCCAGCGCGGGGATTTAGAGCAAGATACCGGATCAAATATGGGCTCTACGCTAAACTTCGAGAAGCTCTCTCCAAAATGGAAATCGGAGAGTCATCCGATTGGCCCATAGGATGCGAAGACGGTGTTCGCGTGATAGCGAGTCGGCTCGAAATAAAAGTGGTAAGCCGCCGCCTCGGTAGATCAGACAAAATTACAGTCTATCGAATCGGATGACCCTTAAAGGAGTCGATAGATACGTCTCCTATCGGTATCAGGAATCACTCTGGCGGGACTCCTGACAGGTAGTCGGCGCTTACGCCGGTCGTAGCTGATGGCTTGGACAATAGGCCGCGGTGGCGATGATCAGCGGATCGAGGCGGAGACAGGCACGACGAATTCTGGAAATGCCGGATCGCTCTGGTCCTTGCTTAGGTGCCGGTGCAGTCGTGCACGGGATCGAAATCTGATCGGCTGGAGTCACGACGCGACTGCCTAGCGGCGAAGGATGCACACGCCTCAGGGAAAATAACAAAGTGTTCCAAAAAAGCTGGCTTCGCTGGTTAAATTTGGTTTGACGGCTTTCTTCGTTGGTTCGATCAACCAACAGCAGGAGATGAAACGCTTCTTTCCCATCGTTGGCGTCGCAGCAGTGTTGTTGATCCTACTGTTTGTTGTGCACCAATGCGGACAGACGAACGCGTCAAAGTATCAAACCACGACCGTCACGCGAGGTCCCCTCACAGAAGCAATCACAGCCACCGGTACGTTGAATCCAGTGGTGAGTGTGCAGGTAGGGAGTCAAGTGTCAGGCAACATCCAAAAGCTGTTCGTGGATTTTAATTCTAACGTGAAAGCGGGCGAGCTGGTTGCGCAGATCGATCCCGTATTGTTTCACGCGCAAGCCGAAGGCGATTTGGCCAGCGCGCAAGCCGCGCTCGAGCTCGCGAAAGTGAACGCTGCGCGCATCCAGGAACTTTTTGCCAGGAAGACCTCCTCCCAGGCGGACCTCGACCAGGCAATAGCGAATCTTCATCAGGCGGAAGCGAGCGTGAAGATCAAGCAGGGCGCGCTGGACAAAGCGCGCGCCGATCTAGAACACTGCGCGATCAAATCGCCGGTCGATGGCGTTGTGATTTCACGCAACGTCGATGTTGGCCAGACGGTCGCGGCCAGTTTGCAGGCGCCGGTCATCTTCGCGATCGCGAACGATCTGACCAAAATGCAGATCGACTCGAATGTGGCCGAGGCTGATGTCGGCGTCGTGAAAGTGGATCAGG
>WNGF01018821.1_pt1 | contig 13484 bp, 9 predicted proteins | sample 5400641 | NCBI WGS metagenome assembly WNGF01 (sample SAMN13153371, study PRJNA577476) | soil metagenome | isolation source: 80 cm soil or saprolite under grassland replicate 2 | place: USA:California | collected 2016-06-15
ATGAACGCCGGCGCGACGACGAGGAGCAGCGCGACGAGCGGCACGAACGCGAGCGAGAGACGTGAGACCGCCTCGTGGAAGAGGGCGAGGCCGGCGCGCGGCCGCGCCTGGCGGTCGAGGTCGGCGAGGCCGAGCTGCAGCACCTCGGACACCGGCGTGTAGAGGACGTCCACGATGGGGAGCTGGAAGCAGCCCACGTTGTAGACGGCGAACGCGGCCGCGACGACCGCGCCGCCCACCACGTACTGGTGGAACTGCTGCTGCGCGGTGAGCGCCAGGGCGGCGAGGCCGAAGGGGAGCGCGTAGGCGAGCTGCCGCCGCAGCGCGGGCCACGACACCGTGACCCCGTGCGCGCGCACCACCCAGACCCAGGTCAGCGCCGCGCGGACGCCCGCGGCGACGGCGAGGCCCGCGAGCGCGCCGGAGAGCGAGCGGGTCAGGAGCGTGCCCGCCACCATGGCGGCGGCGCGCACCACCTCGGTGCCGGCGCGCGCGAGGGCCGCCGCCGCGATCGCGCCCGTCGCGTTGAGCGCGATGTCGAGCGACGTCCCGGCCAGCGTGAAGAGCGTGAGCGCCGCCATCCAGGGCGTCATCGCGCCGAGCGCCGCGTTCCCGAAGTGCCCGACGAGGAGCGGCCGCGCCGCGAGGAGGAGCGCCGCCGCGGCCACCCCCGCCGCGGTGGTCGCGACGAGCGTCTGCCCGATGAAGGCGCCGCGCAGCGCCGGCTCCCGCGGCACGAAGTAGTAGAGGGAGAGCGTGATGCCCATCGGCAGCACGAGGTACAGCGTGTTCGAGACGAGGATCGCCTCGCGGTAGGTCCCGTACTCCGCCGGGACGAGGACGCGCGCGAGCACCATGGGCACGCCGACGGTCAGCGCCGCCGAGACGAACCGGGCCACCATGAGGGGCCGGGCGCGGCGCAGGAGCGACGACGGCGCGTGCGTCATCCCGCTCGCGCGGCGGGGGCAGCCCCGCGCTCGACGACGTCGAGCATGAGCCGCACCGCGCGATCCCAGCCGAACCGCGCCGCCACCCGCCGCTCCCCCGCGGCGCCCATCGCGCGCGCGCCCACCGGGTCGTCGACGAGCGAGAGGATCGCTCGCGCGAGCGCGGCGGGGTTGCGGGGCGGCACGAGGAGCCCGGTCTCGCCGTCCGCCACGATCTCGGGGACAGCCTCGATGGCGGTGCCGATGCAGGGCAGCCCGAAGCTCATCGCCTCGAGGAAGGCGAGGCCGAACGCCTCGCGCAGCGTGGGCAGGACGAACGCGCTCGCCCGCCGGTAGAGGTCGGCGACGCCGTGGGCCGGGAGGCGCCCGAGGAGCTTCACCCCCGCCGGCGCGCGCTCCGGTTGCCGGGCGCCGACCATCCACAGCTCCGCGTCGGGGTGGCGCGCCCGCACCGCCTCGAACGCCCGGAGCGCGTCGGGCCCTCCCTTCAGCGCGAACGCCTTCCCCACGAAGAGGAGCGCCTTCTCGCGCGGCGGGGGCGGGCCGGTCGCGTCCGCGGGCGTCACGTTCGGCCCCGCTCCGACGACGTGCACGCGCGCCGCGCTCACGCCGTAGTCGCGCGCGAGCGACGCCTTCACGTGCTCGCTCATGACGAAGATGGCCTCGGCGCCGTGGTACACGGCGGCCTCGCGCCAGCGCCACCCCTCGTGGAACGGGATCGGCGGGTCGAGCCCCGGGACCGGATCGTAGGCCTCGTTCAAGGCTCGCGTGTGATCGCAGTAGAGGTAGTACGGCGCCCTGCCGTGCCGGCACGGCGCGAAGAGCACGCCGGCCTGGAGCACGACCTCGGGGCGCGCCTCCCGCACGGCGCGGTCGCAGCGCGCGGAGAGCCGGTCGAAGGCCAGGCAGGTGTGCACGTACCAGGGCTTCCAGTGTGCCCGGAAGCGAGCCATGGCGGCCGCCGTGGCGAGGATCGGGTCGACGGCCACGTTCGGGACCCGGAGGCGGCCGAGCTGGCGCTTGTAGAGGAAGCCGTCCACCGGGTCGAAGATGCGCACCTCGTGACCGGCCGCGCGGAGGCGCTGCACGACGGCCGCCGTGACGCCCGACTGCGGGCCGTAGTTGAGGTAGAGGATTCGCAAGAGCGCCGCTCGCTGCGACAATGTAGGTACTCGGCGCCACGCGCAGCCCGCGCGGGAAGGATCGCGCCGCGCGCGCCGCGGCATGCGGGCTTCGCTCGACCGCGGCGAGCATCGAGGTACAATTCCAGGGCTCGTGCTCCCTACCCCGACCAGCTTTCGCCCGGAGTCGCTCGTCGGGACGACCCTCGATGGGCGCTACCGGATCGTCTCGCACATCGCCAGCGGCGGGATGGGGTCGATCTTCCGCGCCGAGCACGTCTACATGCGGAAGGACCTGGCGCTGAAGGTGCTCAGGCCCGACCTCTCGACCTTGCCCGACATCGCGGAGCGGTTCCGGCGCGAGGCCGAGATCGCCGCCTCGCTCGAGCACGACAACATCGTGCGCGTCACCGACTTCGGCCGCAGCCCCGAGGGCTGGCTCTTCCTCGCCATGGAGCTGCTCGAGGGCGAGAGCCTGTTCGATCGGCTCCGGCGCTCCGGCCCGCTCATGCCGGAGGAGGCCATCCGGATCCTCGTCCAGATGTGCCGCGGCCTCGAGGCCGCGCACGCGCGCGGCGTCGTCCACCGCGACCTCAAGCCCGAGAACATCTTCCTCACCGCCAAGCCGGCGGGCCTCGTGAAGATCCTCGACTTCGGGATCGCGAAGCTCACCGATCCGCAGTACGTGAGCGACACGCAGGTCGGGATGGTGGTGGGCACGCCCGAGTACCTGTCGCCCGAGCAGGCCATGGGCACCGCCGTGGACGGCCGCGCCGACGTCTACGCGGTGGGCCTCATCGGCTGGCGCATGCTGGCCGGCCACCATCCCTTCAAGGCAGACGACGCGCGCGGCCTCCTCATGATGCAGGCGACGAAGCCGGTGCCGCCGCTCACCGACTCGCGCCCCGACCTCGCGGCGTGGCCCGGTCTCCTCGCCGCCATCGCCCGCGCCTGCGCCAAGGACGTCGCCGCGCGCCACCAGAGCGTGGGCGAGCTGGGTTTGGAGTTCGAGGCCTGCCTCGGCTCGCTCGACAGCATCCCGAAGGCGCCGCGCACCGAGAGCCGCTCGCGGGCCTTCGCGACCCCGTCCGACCCCGCCTTCTCGACGCCCACCGTCGAGGAGACGGTGACGCTGGCGCCGCAGCCGGCCGCGCCCACGCCGCCCATCGCGCGCGCGATCATGCTCGTGCGCTCCCACCGCCTCGCGTTCGCCGCTGGAGCGGCCGCCGCGCTGCTCTTCCCGGCCTCGCTCGTCCTCGCGCGGTGGCTCGAGGGGCGGCCCGTGGCGCAGGCGCAGGAGCTGCTCGCCGCCGATCGGCCCGAGGCCGCGCGCGACGTCGTCGCACCGGCCGTCGTGCGCCGCCCGTCGGATGCGCGCCTGCGGGTCCTGCTGGGGCGCGCCCTGCACCGGATCAAGGGCCAGGTCGCGGCCGGCGTGGAGGCGTACGCCGCCGCCCTCGACCTCGACGCGCACGCGCTCGACGGCGCCGCCCTCGCCGACCTGGCGGTGGACCTCGGTCAAGACCACAGGGTCGCCGATCGTTCCGCGCGGCTCCTGGCCCGCGCCGGCGCACCCGCCATCCCGGCCGTCCTCTCCGCCGCGCGCGCCGGTCCGTCCGGGGCGCGGCTGCGCGCCCTCGAGGTCGCGCGCGAGCTGGGGGCCGAGGATCGCATCGACGTCGTGGCGGCGTACGTGGCGCTGCTCGGGGACGTGGACTGCGACGTGCGCCGCGCCGCCGCGCGCCGGCTGGGCGAGATCGGGAGCCCCGCGGCGCTCCCGAAGCTCCTCGAGCTCGCGCGCCAGGTTCGCGAGATCCGGGGCCTCTTCGGCCTGCCCCAGCGGGTGCCGGTCTGCGGCGCCTCGGAGGCCGACCTGGCGGCGCGCCGGATCGAGCACGACGGCGCGGCCGCCCGCGCCACGCCGCCCAAGCCTGCGCGTTGATGGCGCGTGGCGGGCGCGGCGCCCCCGTGCTAACAACCCCGCGGTTTCCCGTTCACGCGGAGGCATGGCATGGCGCAGGTGGAGCTCACGGCGGCGGCGGCGATCGAGGTCGAGGCGGGGCTCCTCGCCGTCCCCGTCTTCGAGGAGGACATGTCAGGCTCGCTGCGAGGCGTCGTGCTCGACCTCGACCGGAAGCTCGAGCGCCACCTCTCGGCCGCGGCCAAGGAGGAGAGATTCCGCGGCAAGCCCGACGAGGCGCTCCAGCTCCACACGGTCGGGAGGTTGCCGGCGGCCCGCGTCATGCTCCTCGGCCTCGGCCCGCGGGCGGGGGCCGACGCGATCGCGCGCGCTGGGTTCGAGCCGCTCCGGATGGCGGCCGGGAAGGCCGCCCGCGCCGCCGCCAGCTGGCCATCGCGCTGTCGGGCGAGCTCACGGCGGCGGGGGCCGCCCGCGCCGTCGCGGAGGGGGCGCTCCTCGGCGCGTACACGTTCGAGCGCTACAAGAGCAAGAAGCAGGAGAAGCGGGCGCTGCGCACCGTGATCGTCGCGACCGGCGACGGCGCCGCGCGCGCGGCCGACGTGAGGGACGCGGCGCGCCTCGGCGAGAGGATCGCCGCCGCGGTGGCGTGGGCACGCGACCTCGTGAACGAGGCGCCCATGCACTGCACGCCGACCCGCCTCGCGCGCGCCGCCCAGGAGCTGGCGCGCGAGGCCGGCCTCGCCTGCGAGGTGCGCGGACCGAAGGAGATCGCCTCGCTCGGGATGGGCATGTTCCTCGGCGTGACGCGCGGGTCCGCCGAGCCGCCGCGCCTCGTGAAGGTCTCGTGGGAGCCGCGCCGGGGTGCCGGCGCGCCGCCGCTCGTCCTCGTGGGCAAGGCCATCACATTCGACTCGGGCGGCCTCTCGCTCAAGCCGACCGAGAGCATGGTCACGATGAACAGCGACATGGCCGGGAGCGCGGCCGTGCTCGCCACGATGAGGATCGTCGCCCAGCTCGCGCCGCCCTTCCCCGTGCACGTGCTCCTCGGCGCCTGCGAGAACATGCCGGGCGGCCGCGCCTACAAGCCGAGCGACGTGCTCACCGCGTACAACGGGAAGACGGTCGAGGTGACGAACACGGACGCCGAGGGGCGCCTCGTGCTGGGCGACGTGCTCGCCTGGGGCGTCGACACGCTCGCGCCGGCGGCGGTGGTGGACGTCGCCACCCTGACCGGCGCCTGCGTCGTCGCGCTCGGCCAAACCACGGGTGGCGTCTTCGGGCCCGATGGCGACGCCGTGGACGCGGTTCTCGCCGCCGCGCAGGCCGCGGGCGAGGACTTCTGGCGGCTGCCGATGACCGAGGCGGTGAAGGAGACGCTCAAGAGCGACGTCGCCGACATGAAGAACACCGGCGAGCGGTGGGGCGGCGCCATCGCGGCGGCGCACTTCCTCCGCGAGTTCACCGGCGAGACGCCCTGGGCGCACCTCGACATCGCAGGGCCATCGCACAGCGGGAAGGAGCGCGGCTACGTCGGCAAGGGCGGCACCGGCGTCGCAGTCCGGACGCTCGTGGAGCTGGTGCGCTCGTGGCGACCCCCGCTGGCCGCGGCGCGGACGCGCGGACAGCGCCGGAGGCGGGCGGCGTGACCGCCCAGGACGAGCTCTCGCTCCTCCTCAGGCCCGCCGCGGGCGGGCTCTACGTCGTCTCGACGGGGCGCGAGGAGCAGCTCCTCGTGCAGCGGCGCATCTACGGCGGCGCGAGCGAGAACGACGTCGCCGCTCGCTGGCGCGAGGCGCTCGCGAGGGCGCCGGGCGCCCGGGCCTTCCTCATCGGGATCCCCTCCGACGTCGGCGCGGGCTTCCTGCGCGGCGCCAACATGGGCCCGCAGGCGATCCGGTCGCGGCTCGTCGAGGAGGACCCCGGGTTCTTCTCGCGGGCCGCGGCGCGCGGCGTCGTGGACGTGGGCGACGTGTTCGTCGTCCCGCAGCTCCTCCACGACGACATGCTCTCCGAGGCGCAGAAGGCGGCCACCCGCGCCGCCATCTACCCGGCCGTCCCCGAGCCCGAGCGGGCACGCCTCCCCGTCTCGCCCCTCTCGATGGCGGAGCGCGCGATCGAGCTCCTGCTCGCCCAGAGCCCGGGCGCGGCGCTGCTCGTGCTCGGCGGCGACCACTCCTGCGCCTGGCCCGCGGTGAAGGCGCTGGCGGCGGTGCACCCGAAGCTCGGCATCGTGCAGGTCGACGCGCACACCGACCTGCTCGAGGAGCGGCTCGGGGTGCGCTACTGCTTCGGGACGTGGTCGTACCACGCCAACGAGCTGCTCGGCCGCGGCGGGCGCCTCGTCCAGGTGGGCGTCCGCGCCTCGCGCCGCGACCGCGCGCACTGGGAGGCGAGGTACGGCGTGCGCCAGCTCTGGGCGAAGGACGTGCGCGCCGATCCGGCGCGCGCGCTCGACGACGTGGTCGCGCTGGTCCGGCAGGCCGGCGTGGAGCAGGTCTACTTCTCGAACGACATCGACGGCACGGACCAAGCGGCCGCGAAGGCGACCGGCACGCCGGAACCGGACGGGCTCGAGGCGGCCTTCGTCGCGGAGCTCGTCCGGCGCCTCGGACGGGAGGTGGGCCTCGCCGGCGGCGACGTGATGGAGGTCGCGCCGCCCCTGGCGCACGGCGAAGGAGAGCCGGAGCGCACCCTCGCGCTCGCGGCTCGCTACCTCCGCGAGACGATGGCCGCCGCCCTCGGCGGGTCAATCTGAATGGGGGGCCGCCTTCGCCGGCCCCCCATGCCCCCCTCGCGCCGGGGCAGCCTCATCCGGCTGCCCCTCCGCTCGTGAGCGCATGCCGTATGAAAAGCGAGCGGCCCGGAGCTTTCGCCCGGGCCGCATCGCTGCGTCTGCTCGAGTCGGCTTACGCCTTGACCTTCGCCTCGGCCGCCTCGTGCGCCGGGACGGCGCCCGCGAGCACCGAGACCGCCGCGCCCGCGGCCGCGCCGCCGACCGCGAAGAGCCCGCCCACGCCGACGACGCCGAGCACCATCCCGAAGACGATGAGCGCGCGGACGAGGAAGGTAGCCTTCACCGGCGTCCCGAAGATGCCGCCCGCGAGCAGCACGCCCGCGTAGCCGCCGTAGAGGAGCGAGGGGAGGAGCGCCAGGGCGAGGAAGAGGGCGAGACCGACGGCGGCACCGATCAGCGTGTAGGACTTGCGGTTCATGGCGTTCTCCTGTGGTTCGTTGTCCTGCGAGGTTGTGGCGACCGACTGCGTTCGTTGGGCGTCCTTCGTTTCCGCGTCGGCCACCCGCCAGGACGAGATTGCACTTCGCTTGCCACCTCGCGATGAGCGCGTTTCGCGGGGTTGCACGATCGCGCTGTCGGAATCCGCCGACGCGCTGCTCGAAACACCCGACAGGGCCCGAAGCGCTCCATCGCGCAAAAGGAAACGGCCCGGAGCTTTCGCCCCGGGCCGCGTGGGTCCCGCGTTCGAGCGGAACCTGTCAGCTCGCGCCGTGCTCCTTCGCCTTCGCCGCCGGGGCCGCAGAGGCGAGGATGGAGAGGGCCGCGCCGGCCGCCGCGCCAGCGACGGCGAAGAGCGAGGCGACGGAGGTCACGCCCATCACCATTCCGAAGACGATGAGGCCGCGCACCGCCAGCGTCGCCTTGACCGGGTTCCCGAAGATGCCGCCCGCGAGCAGCACGCCCGCGTAGCCGCCATAGAGGAGCGAAGGGAGGAGCGCCAGGGCGAAGAAGAGGGCGAGACCGACGCCGGCGCCGACGAGGGTGGGAGTCCTGCGGTTCGTGGTCGTCATGGCGTTCTCCTGTTGCTCGGGTTCGCTTCGTCCAGCCGCTCCCGGAGATTGCATCGGGGCTGCCATCGCGCCGTGGCGCTATTTCCGCGAGGTTGCGAGGCGTCCTGTCGGGAACCGCCGACGGGATCGTCACCAACCGCGACAATCACCAGAGGGCGAGGGCAGATGAGGCCAACGGGAGTGAGCCGGGGTTTGGGGGGCCGGCGAAGGCGGCTCCCCAAGCTCAATGGATGCGGGGAAGGAGCGGCAACCCTGCGACGATGTGCGCTTCCGCACAGGCGAGGACGTCGAGCCGGGTGCGCGCTTCTGCCGCACCCGCGCGCGCGGTCGCGAGATCGACGAAGAGGCGCTCGTGACCGGCCTCGGCCTGGGCGAGCCGCACGTACAGCTCCCGGAGACGGCCGGGCGGGAGCGCGGCGCCGAGGAGCGCGAGCCGCTCGCAACTGCGCGCCTCGATGAGGGCGCCCACCAGCAAGCGATCGACGAGGCGTCCCGCCCCGGATCGGATCTCCCGCAGGAGGGCCTGCGCGTACGGGTCGCCGTCGTCGGGCGGCTAGGGATGCGCCGCGCCGGGCGAGCTCGTTCAGCACGGCGAGGAAGTGCTGCTGCTCCTCCTGCGCGAGCCGCGCGAGCGCGCGGACGAGGGTGGGCTCCGCGGGATGGTCCGCGATGAGCTTCAGGGCGGTCGCCGCCGCCTTCTTCTCGCAGTGGGCGTGATCCCCCAGCGTGCGGTCGAGGTCGGCGAGCGCGACGTCGGCCCAGCGCGGATCGGTGGTGGAGCGGAGGATCGACATCGCGCTCACGTAACGGTGACGAGGCGCTCGAGCACCTCCTGCCGCAGGATTGCCGGGGCGCGCGCGATGCGCGAGAGCGAGAAGCCCGCGAGGAGGTCCCGCGCGCGCAGCGACTCGCTCTCCGCCGCGAGGCCCGACAGCGCCGCCAGGAGACCCGTCACCGCGCGCGGGTCGGCGCCGCGCTCGCGCAGCTCGCCCAGCGAGAGCGCGCCGTGACGCTTCGCGAGGCGCGCGCCGTCGGCTCCGACCACGAGTGGCACGTGCGCGAAGCGCGGCGGGGCGAGCCCGAGGGCGCGGTAGAGGAGGAGCTGGCGGGCTGTCGAGGGGAGGAGGTCGTCGCCGCGCACGACCTCCTCCATCCCCATCGCCGCGTCGTCCACCACGACCGCGAGCTGGTAGGCGGCGACGCCGTCCGCGCGCGCCACGACGAAGTCCCCGGTCTCCGCGGCGACGTCGAAGGCGCAGGCGCCGTGCACCGCGTCCTCGAAGCTCACGCGGCCGGCGGGGACGAGGAAGCGCCACGCGGGCGGGCGCCGCTCGCTCCTGGCCGCCACCTCCGCGGGCGCGAGCAGCCGGCACGTGCCCGGATAGCGCGGCCCCTCCTCCCCCGCGTGCGGCGCCTGCGACGCCGCCGTGATCTCGGCGCGAGAGCAGAAGCAGGGGTAGACGCGGCCGGCCGCCCTGAGCCGGTCGAGCGCGGCGTCGTAGCGCGGGCGCCGCTCCGACTGGCGGTACGGGCCGCTCGAGCCGCCCACGTCCGGGCCTTCGTCCCAGTCGAGGCCGAGCCAGCGGAGCTCGTCGAGGATGCGCGCGTCGAGCCCTGGCCGGACGCGGGGACCGTCGAGGTCCTCCACCCGCATGACGAACGAGGCGCCCTCCGCCCGCGCCGCGAGCCAGGCGAGGAGCGCCGTGCGCGCGTTGCCGAGGTGGAGGGGCCCCGTGGGGCTCGGGGCGAAGCGGCCGCGGGAGCGCGACACGGGCACGGAATCTATCATGTACACAAAATCCCCTTGTTTCGCGCGGACCGGGACCGCACTCTCACCGACACATGCGCCAGGCCGGCTGCCTCATCCCGCTCTTCTCGATCCGCTCGCCCACGGGCTGGGGTCTCGGCGAGATCCCGGATCTCGTCCCCTTCTCGCGCTGGGCGGCCTCCGCCGGCTTCTCCGTCGTGCAGGTGCTCCCGGTGCACGAGGCGTCCCGGGGACAGTCGAGCCCCTACGCCGCTCTCTCGGCGTTCTCGATCGACCCGGTCTACGTCGCGGTGGACGCGCTCGAGGACTTCGAGGCCGCGGGGGGGCGCGACGCGCTCACGCCCGAGGAGCAGGAGGAGCTCGCGACCCTCCGGATCGTGCCGGCGGTCCCCTGGTCGCGCGTCCGGACGATGAAGGAGCGGGCACTCGGCCTCGCCTTCCAGTCGTTCGTCGACGTGGAGTGGAAGCGCGGCTCGACGCGCGCCCGCCAGCTCGACGCATACGCGCGCGAGCACGCGAGCTGGCTCGACGAGTACGCGCTCTTCGTGGCGCTCCACGACGACCGGCACGGCGGGAGACCGTGGACCGACTGGGGGCGCCCGCTGCGCGATCGCGATCCGGGCGCGCTCGCCGCGGCCCGCGCCGAGCACTCGGAGCGCCTCCTCTACCACGCGTGGCTGCAGTGGCAGCTCGATCTGCAGTGGCACGCCGCCCGCCGGGCCGCCAACGCCGCCGGCGTGGAGCTCATGGGCGATCTGCCCTTCATGGTCGCCACCGACTCCGCCGACGTCTGGTCGCGACCGTTCGACTTCCGGCTCGACGCACGGGTGGGCGTCCCACCCGACGCGTTCAGCGACACCGGCCAGGATTGGGGCCTGCCCGTCTACCGCTGGGACGTCATGGAGAAGAACGGATACCAGTGGATGAACGAGCGCGCGCGGCGGAGCGCGGACCTGTACGGGCTCTACCGCGTCGACCACGTGGTCGGGCTCTACCGGACGTTCTACCGGACGAACGGCGGCGCGGAGGGCGCCTTCACTCCACCGACGGAGCCCGAGCAGATCCGGAATGGCGAGAAGCTGATGGAGATCTTCTCGCAGGGCGCTCGCGTCATCGCCGAGGACCTCGGCACGGTGCCCGACTTCGTCCGCGCTTCGCTCACCCGCTGCGGCATCCCGGGCTACCGCATCCTGCGCTGGGAGCGGGAGTGGGAGGAGAAGGGCGCACCGTTCCGCGACCCGGCCGCCTGGCCCGCGCTCTCGGTGGGCACGACCGGCACCCACGACACCGACTCGCTCGCGGACTGGTACGACGCCGTGGATGCGGCCGAGCGGCATGCGTTCCTGCAGATCCCGGGGCTTGCGCGGCTCCGCGAGCGCGCCCCGAGCCGTTTCGACACGGGGGTCCGGGACGAGATCCTCGAGGTCGTCTACCGCTCCGGGTCGGAGCTCGCGCTCTTGCCCTTCCAGGATGCGCTCGGCTCGCGCGAACGGGTGAATGTGCCCGGGACCATGAACGAGTGGAACTGGTCGTACCGGATGCCGCTCGAGATCGCGGCGCTTGCCGGCGATCTCGGCACGGCCGAGCGCCTGCGGGGCCTTGCGGCGCGGTCGGGGCGCCTCACCGTGTAACGGGTGAGCGGCAGGGCGGGCGAGAGCACGGGCGGGGGCCTCGCCGGGGCACTCTACGAGGACGTGAAGAGGGCGGTCCGGGAGGGGCGCGCCGCGACGCGCCGGCCGGCCTCGACCTACCGCCTCCAGCTCACGAGCGGCTTCGGCTTCGACGACGCCGCCGCGGTCGTCCCGTACCTGCACCAGCTGCGACGCGCTCGCGAAGCACGGCATGGGCCAGCTCGTCGACTTCGTCCCCAACCACATGGGCGTCGGCCCGCAGAACGCCTGGTGGATGGAGGTGCTCGAGAACGGGCCGAGCTCGCGCTACGCCTACTTCTTCGACGTGGATTGGCGGCCCATCAAGACCGAGCTCGAGAACAGGGTCCTCGTCCCCGTCCTCGGCGACCAGTACGGCGTCGTTCTGGAGAACGGCGAGCTCCGGCTCGTGCGCGAGGGTGGCAGCTTCTTCATCACCTACTGGGACCACAGGTTCCCGGTCGCCCCCCGCTCGGTGCCGCAGGTCCTGCGACACCGCCTCGAGGAGCTCCGCGACAAGCTCGGGCCCGAGGAGCCGAGCGTGTGGGAGCTGGAGAGCATCTGCACCTCGCTCGAGAAGCTCGCGCCGAGATCGGAGACGGACGCCGCCAAGGTCGCGGAGCGCGCGCGAGAGAAGGAGGTCGCGAAGCGGCGCCTCCACGCGCTCTGCGACGCGTCGGACGGCGTGCGCGAGCACGTCGACGCGAACGTCGCGATCTTCAACGGCCGCCCGGGCCAGCCGCGCAGCTTCGACCTGCTCGACAGGCTGCTCGACTCGCAGGCCTACCGGCTCGCGCACTGGCGCGTCGCCGGCGAGGAGATCAACTACCGCCGCTTCTTCGACGTGAACGGCCTCGCCGCCATCCGCATGGAGGACGAGCGCGTCTTCGACGAGGCGCATCGCCTCGCCCTGCGGCTCGTCCGCGAGGGCACGATCGTCGGCCTCCGCATCGACCACCCGGACGGCCTCTACGACCCGACCACCTACTTCCGGCGCCTGCAGGCCTCCGCGCTGGTGGAGCACGGGCGGGCGCTCGCGGAGGCGCGCGGCGCGCGGCTCGACGACGCGACGGCGCGCGACCTCCGGGGCCGCCTCGAGGCGGGGCTCGCGGCCAAGGAGCTGCCCCCGCGACCGCTCTACGTCGTGGCCGAGAAGATCCTCGCCTCGGGGGAGCGCATCCCCGAGCCATGGGCCATCGACGGCACCACAGGCTACGAGTTCCTGTCGGCGGCGAGCGCCCTGTTCGTGGACGGCTCCGCCGAGGAGAGCTTCACCGAGGCGTACGCGCGGTTCACCGGGCTGCGGACGAGCTTCGACGACATCGCCTACGAGAAGAAGCGCGTCATCACCTCCTCCTCGATGGCGAGCGAGATCAACATGCTCGCGCAGCGCCTCAACCGCATCAGCGAGACGAACCGGCGGACGCGCGACTTCACGCTGAACGAGCTCCGGCGCGCGCTCGTCGAGTTCGTCGCGAACTTCCCCGTCTACCGCACCTACGTCGCGCCCGGCTGCCCGGTGGACGAGCGCGATCGCCAGTACGTCGAGACGACGGTCCGGCGCGCGCGGCGCCGCAGCCCCGTCACCGACCCCTCGATCTTCGAGTTCCTGCGCGACGTCATCCTGCTGCGCTTCCCCGACGGCCTCTCCGCGACCGAGAAGGCGGAGTGGCTCGAGTTCACCCTGAAGCTGCAGCAGGTGACGGGGCCGGTCACGGCGAAGGCGCTCGAGGACACCTCGTTCTACGTCTACGACCGGCTCGTCTCGCTCAACGAGGTCGGCGGCGACCCGCGCGAGTTCGGGACCTCGCCGCAGGCGTTCCACGAGCTGAACGCGCTTCGCCTCGAGCGCTGGCCGGGCTCGCTCGCGGCGACCTCCACCCATGACACGAAGCGGAGCGAGGACGTGCGGGCACGCATCGCGGCGCTCACGGAGGCCCCGCGCGACTGGCGCGCCCTCCTCGCGCGCTGGGCGCGGCAGAACCGCCGCTTCCGCGCCGAGGTGGACGGCGAGCCCGCCCCCGATCGCAATGACGAGATCCTGCTCTACCAGACGCTCGTCGGCACCTTCCCCGAGCCGGCCCCGAAGGCCGACACCGACGCCTGGCGGACGTACGCAGGCCGCGTCACCTCGTACATGCAGAAGGCCATCCGCGAGGCGAAGGTCCACACGAGCTGGACCAACGTCGACGCGGAGTACGAGGAGGCCGTCAGGCGCTTCACGGAGGGCATCCTCGCGTCGCCCGAGTTCATGGAGAGCTTCGTTCCGTTCGC
>WNGF01019140.1_pt1 | contig 13483 bp, 11 predicted proteins | sample 5400641 | NCBI WGS metagenome assembly WNGF01 (sample SAMN13153371, study PRJNA577476) | soil metagenome | isolation source: 80 cm soil or saprolite under grassland replicate 2 | place: USA:California | collected 2016-06-15
ACAGTCAGTGCGCTGCGCCACGTTATGACTTGTCGGAATTGGATGACCAACTGAAATTCGCTGGAGCCACCGAGGTGCAGCCAGGACCTTTGACTGCAAATCCCGATTACAAGCAGCCGGATAACCTCGCGGCGCTTCCGTTAACGGGCGCAACAATCGACGTCGCTGCGTGGAAATTCCGCAAGCCAATCCAACTTTCGAAACGCGGAGCGCAGCAGATCGAGCTGGACCCCGATGTGCTCGTCCGCACGGCACGGGATCAGCGCGATTTGCGAATCGTGGTCGAGGATCAACAACTCCCATTTCTGATTGAGCGGCCATCTATCTCTCGCGCGCTTCCGCTGGCATCCGCGCCCGCCGATGATCCGAAGAAGCCGAGGCTTTCGCGCTGGTCGCTGAAATTGCCGCAGGCCGGCATCCCAATCACGCGGATCACATGCGCTGCGGATTCCGCGCTCTTCCAGCGCGAGATGCGTCTATGGGAAGAAGCGACGGATAATCGCGGCGATAAATTCCCTCGGGAAGTTGGTCACGCGGCCTGGAAAAAAGTTCCAGGAGAGACAACGCGAGATTTTGCGATTCACCTCGATGTCGCTCCGAGGGGCGACACCCTGTTTTTAGAGACTGACAACGGCGACAATCCGGCGATCACGCTGCATGATTTCCGCGGCCATTATCCCGTCACCTGGGTTATCTTTAAGACTCCGTCCGATTCCACGCAGCCAATCTGGATCTACTACGGGAATCCCGGCGCTGCCTCGCCACGTTATGACGTGGCGCTGATCGCCGATCAGCTTCTCCGCGCAGAACGCACGCCTGCGACGCTTGGGCGACAGGAAAACATGCATTCGAAAAGCGAGCGGATCATCCAAACGCTCAGCGGTTCCTCGCTTTATTTCTGGGGCGTGCTCGGGGTAGTCGTTGCAGCGTTGCTGTTGCTAATCTCCCGTTTGCTTCCAAAACCGAGTAAACAGCGAGGCGGTTAGATCTCGCCGGTCTGAAAGGGCAACCTCGCTTGTAGGAAGTCAGTCCCGGTATTTTTGCGCGCGCAATTCGCGCCATTTTCGGAAAAGTGACGCGATAGCCTCATTCACCCGTCCGCGATGAACGAATAGCAGGCGAGTTCGCAAACTTGGCTTGTCCACCTCAGCTGCATTGAATAAAAGCAGCGTATGAAAGTACGCCATTCTTGCACGCTATCCTGCCTTCTAGTGTTTTGTGTCTTGTTTACCGGATGTGTGACGGGAGAAAAAATGACTCGGCTTCATCCCGGTATGACAAAAAATGAAGTCGTGCAGGTGCTCGGCAGGCCAGAAGGTTATAAGGAGGTCGAAGGTCACGAGGTTTTTCGTTATTCAAATCGCCTTACGAGCGGTTGGTCATGGGATCGCGCGGATTATAACGTCATCTTTAAAAACGGCCGCGTAGTAGAATACGGCGCAGGCGAAGTTCGGCCAAAAGGCAGCGGGGTGGTTGTGATCGTGCCATTAAGGGCTCCCTGACTAAAAACGTCCAACGCTTCCTAGTCAGATGCTTTATCCAGTTGAGCTACGGGCGTCGAGAGAGTGACTAATTTGCGGAGGAAGAACGCAGCGTCAGCTCACCGCGCTATCTGCGCGCTCGAAGTCGATCTGGCCAATGCAACACTGTTTGAATTTCTTGCCACTGCCGCAGGGACACCGGTCATTTCGGCCGGGCTTCTGAGCCTTGCGAAACATCTTTATTACGCGTCGCTTCTGTCGCTCTTCGGCGAGAACGTGTTCCATGAACTCTTCGTGCTCCCATGACCCCTCTAGCCAGAGTGCGATATCGAGTGGCTTGGGACTTCGTTGGTTGATTCCCAAGGTCGCCGTCACTTTTGCCTTCGCTCGGTAATGTTCAATTCGCGCACGATACGGGCGTTTGTTGTAAATCACGGATTGCTCTCGCGATACGCTTCAGCGTAAGATCGCTAAGCCCAAGCAGTGCAAAGGCGATCCAACGAGCTCCGTCGTCTTGGCGCGTTCGCAACTCTTCGATTACTAGGCGTATTTCCGGCGGGAGTTTCACCTCGATTTCTTCCGCGGGCAGCGGTTTGCCCATCCACTCCGCAACGTAAAACGGTTCGAACCGTTCTTCTCCGCCATCAAAACTGATCAATCGCGGACCGTCATACTCCGCGATTTCCTTTCGCCCTTCGTAAATGGTTGGACGTAACCGGTTGTCGAGATAGTGGCCGAAGATATTTAGTTCGTCGCCGTGTAGTGCGATATCAAGCATCTGATGGGCGGTCCGGCGTTCGATGTAATGAAGGAAGACGTCAGGAGAACCGGCAAAGCGAGTGATTACATCCAGATCATCGATTGAGACTGACCACGGATAGGCGCGTCCTTTGAATAAACCAAGTTCCTGGGTTGCAGCGAGCTGCGTTGGTATGTCAGCGAGATGTTGTAGTGTGACCGAAATTGGCATCACCCTGCGAAGGCGCGCAGCCTCAACCTCAAGAACTGATGCAGTCGTGCGCTCTTTGAAGCGAATTCGCCCATCGCGTTCAAGGATCCTGATTACACGGCGTGCCTGAAAGAACGCGTCTTGGATATTGTCACCGATTGCCTTTTTCAGCTTGGAGCGGTTTCCTCGCATTGCTTCGCGCGCAACTCGCCTTCCTTTAGCTTCGATGACAACGAGAAATGGACCCCAGAGAACATGACATCCGCTTCTGTTTCACCGTTAGGACTGTCTGGATCGACGAAGCATGCGTTACGCAGCACCGCGCTTGCGGGAAAAAGACGCAACATGTGTCTCTTTATTTGCTCCTCCATCCACTCTGCAACCCGCAAACCGTACCGATCACGGAGCGCGGGGGTGCAACGGGCAAGATCGTCGAAAAAGTTGAATACGGCATCGAAGCAAGCCGTGCCGTGCACATAGAAGCCCCGTTCCTCGTCGAGAAAGAAAATGGGGCGATCCTGCACATCTACGATCTTTGTTAGCGCGGCGCGACTTGACGGCGTGAGGCCGATTGTTCCTCGCAGCGCGTCCCAATGCTTCCGCGAAACTTCTGGCAATCTGGCGCATATTTGCGGCCATGTCGGAACCCACCCTCCATCTAGCCCCGCCGCTACATGATTCAGTTCGTCACGGAGTTCTTGAACATGTGCAAGTTCTGCATCACTGAGATTTTTCCTGTTGTGCGCCAAAGCTTGAGCCCGTCGAAAAGTCTTGTAATACGCGTCTCGCATCCCGTTTATGTTCTCCTCCAGTTGCGCGCCAATTGATTTTACAATCTCACAGGCGCTCCAAGGTCCGAGACCTGCAATCGCCTCCAGCTCGAACTCAAAGGGACGCAGCACTCCCTCGATCAGCCGAACCACTTGTATCGGATATGCCGAACCTCGAACTATTCCCGAATGCAAGCGCAGGTGCGCAGCAAGATGGTCGTGCTTTTCCGTGTTATTCACTGGGAAAATTTCGGTGAAATTGAATGCCGCTTGATACGCTTCAAGAGCATCCACGACGGCTTGGATGCGATCAGCAGCGCGGATCATCCCGCGCCCAAATTCCGGAAAAAGTGTCCATGCGGCAAGCTCGACAGCTGCGGGAGCTGGCCGGCTATGTTCATCAGGTCCTTCTTTAGCCATCCCGCAGATGCGAGTGATAGCGTAAGCTGCAAAGGCAGCAGATACGTCCACGTCATTCATAGCTGTACACAATCGCGTTTCAGCAGCCTCAAGATCTTGCGCCATTTTCTTCGCAAGTTCATCGAGGGATGGAATTGCTGCTTTGTCCATGGAATTTAGTTTGTCCCCATTAGGCGCTTCCGCAAATGTACAAGATTCTCATCACGCGCTTGAGCGCGTGTCGAGTACTGCGATTCTCTTTGCGTGACAATTTTTCTTGGATGCGGATTTGCCGCGAAATATCGCGAAGGCGGCGGCGTTCTTTCCGTGCCGCTGCAATGGATGCTTGGACTGCGGCGATTGAAACTCGACGCGATCTGGCTGGAGCTGTTGCCGGGGACAAACGATCCCGGCGCCGACCAGGATCGGATCAATAATTTCCAGCGACAATTGCGCGCGCACGGATTGGCTGGTCGATACTGTCTGCTTTACCAAAACCCGGCGTTGGACGCGCATGGCTTATCAGACATGCGTTGCATAGGAATGTCGAAACGCGCTTTGCTCGATCGGCTGGCAGGACCAACCACACTGCTCAATCTCAGTTATTCAATTCATCCGCCGTTGCTTTTGCAATTCGAGCGCCGGATATTTTGCGATCTCGATCCGAGCGAGATCTTTTATTGGATGACGAAGATTGAGATGGGCCAATCCTATCACCACGACTTCTGGACGATTGGCCTGAACGTTAATGGGCACGATTGCCGGCTGCCGAAATCGTCACTTAGATGGAAAACATTTTATCCGCTGGCGGACACGAAACTTCTCCAACGCCGGTCGCGTCCGCGTCTGCCCAAATTCACGACGATCGGGCAATGGTACTGGGGTGGGGCAGTGGAAGTGGACGGCGCGTTTCCAGATCTTTCGAAGAAATTTGGGTTCGAGCCTTACCTCGATCTTCCGAAACGGATTCCCGAAGCGCGTTTCGAGCTGGCAATGAATATTAAGGTGGACGACCCGGAGCGGGCGCGTCTCAATAAGCGCGGCTGGCATATTATCGATCCTCATCGGGTTGCGCTTACGCCCGCCCGTTACCGGCGCTATATGGCCGGAGCACTTTGCGAATTTACAGCGATTAAAGGCGTGGATGTGGCGTGGCGGACCGGCTGGATAAGCGATCGCGCTGCGGCTTTTCTCGCGCTAGGACGGCCGGTCATTACTGAAGCAACCGGGGCGGAAAAATATCTACCGCCAGAGAACGGATTCCGATTTGTCCGAGGCGCTGATGAAGCGGAAGCAGCAATCAAAGAAGTGCTGCGGGATTGGCCACGACTTTCGAGGCAGGCGCATGAGTGCGCCACGGAAATTTTCGATTCCGAAAAAAATCTGCGAAGAATTCTGGGGCTTGGAAGTTAGGCTGCGAGCCTGACTCGGCGGGCAAGCTGCCAGCCTGCCCAGTCCGCTTCAGCAGGCTGGCAGCCCGCTAGCCGAGTCAGCCAAGCTGGCTGACATCCGTTGCAAAAAGACGCTCGATTTGGCGTTGCAAAACGATTTGCGGGTGTTACTCGTTGTCCCGTTATGGCTGACTTGATCAAAGCAGGCGAGCTGAAGGAGCGCATGAAAAAAGTGCCCGAGTGGGAGTTGGAAAAGAAACACATCGAGCGGACTTTTGAGTTTGATGATTTTGCCGATGCGATCGATTTCGTGAATGCAGTGGCTGAAGTGGCGGAGGAAGAGGAGCACCATCCAGACATCGACATCCGCTACAATAAAGTGCACCTGGTTCTCTCGACGCACAGCAAAGGCGGCCTGACCGAGCTCGATTTCGGGCTGGCGGAACGAATCGACACACTGGCGGAGTAAGGAAATACCGACGAGCCCCAGAAGGGGAAGAATCGGTGTGAAGACGTCAAGTTTTGTGGCTCACCGCACTTAAGCTCGGAAATCCCAAATCCCAAGATTCAAGTTCCAAGGAAATCCCAAGTTCCAAGAATAAAGATAGAACGAGCGCTATCGAATTGCTTTGAGGTTGAACATTGAGATTTCTTTGGGAATTAGGATTTGGAGCTTCTGGCTACGGTAGGCGTCCCTCGTCGGCGTCGATGAAGTTAAATGCCGTCTCGATGTCCGACCTATCGGACATGCCGGCATCCTTTTTTCGCCGTTCAAGCGTCTCGGAAACTTCGTCGTTCCAGCCACGTTTGCGCATGAATTCGTTCCAAACATAAACGTCATTTTCGGATGGCTTGCGGCCGACGCTGAAGCACCATTGAAGGATTTCCTCGTCGGAGCCGCCGCGTTTCACGTACTCGGTTAATTGGTAGTACTTGATTCGGAGAAAGGTCACGCACTTTTCGTCGAAACCTTTTCCAAGGTTCTCATGATAATCCGGAGGCAATTCGCCTTTGGCGTGCAATCGGATTTTGTCGAGCATTCGGCCGAAGTAAAACAGGCCGCCGACTTTCTCGAATGGACTGCGGAGAGGAAACGTGGCCATGAAAAAAATTTGGGCTTTTTCCCGCACGGTTCAATGATGAAGATCGGAGTTGGTGATCAAAGCGGTCAGTGAGGTTAGAAGCGTTCGGCGCATGAAAAGCGGCGCAATAGCGCCGCACTCCAAAACATGGCCGCAATTTCCACACTCAGTTCTCGCTTGCGTTTTGGAGTGCGCGCGGTGCTCCGCCGCTTTGGATTCCTGTTACGGAGCTTGGGATCTTTGGGGGAATTGGTTTCTATAAACCTGGCGCGCCTACGGCGCCTCTCCTTGAGTAGCTGCGCGGCACAGCCTTTCAACAGGGCGATATTTTGTCTGGCGTTTTGATGTTCTAATCGGCAGGCGAGACGCCCGCCTGCCCCACAGGCAGGATGCCTGTGCTACGGGAAAGTCGCGTTTTTCATTTAGCGATCTTGCGATTCGGTGCGTTAATTTGTTCCGATGGATCGGATCGTTGGAATTGAGACCGAATACGGCTGTCTTCTAAGCAAAGAAGAGCCGCATGTGAATTCGGAACTCTGGCCCGCAAAGGTAAAAAACTATCTTTTTCGCAAAGCTGAGGCGGGCACCATCGATCTGCATTACCGCGATTACGAGGAACCACCGGGCAACGGAGGTTTTCTCCTTAATGGCGGGCGCCTCTATCTCGACATGGGACACATCGAGTACGCGTCGCCGGAATGCCTGCATTTGCGTGATCTTGTCACCTACGAGCTGGCCGGAGACGACTTGCTCCAATCGTCACTGGTCGCGTTGGGCGCAGAAAATCACGTGTCGTTTATCAAGAACAATGTCGATCATCACACCGGCGCCACGTTTGGATGCCACGAGAATTATTTGATGAAACGGGAGGCGCAATTCACGCCGCCCATCCTCGGAACGCTGCTTACTTTTTTGGCGACGAGGCAAATCTTTACCGGGGCGGGCCGGGTCGGTCAGTCGAATCCGCTGGCGTTCGATTTTGAGCCGCCGCAACCGGAAGCGCACGTCAATTTTCAGCTTAGCCAACGCGCCGATCACATCGTGAACGACATCTATCAGTGGGTGCAATTCAATCGCGCCATCATCAACGCCCGGGATGAGCCGCTGGCCGATTACCGAAAATATCGGCGGCTTCATTTGCTCATCGGCGACTCTAACATGAGCCCATTTGCCACCGCGCTGAAGATCGGCACCACGGCTTGCGTTTTGTCGCTGCTGGAGGATGGCCGTTTGCCGCGGGATCTTGTCCTGACCGATGCCGTCCAGAGCACGCGCGATATCTCGCGCGATACTACTCAGCAATGGATTGTCGGGCTCGAGAATGGCAGGAGCATCGGCGCGCTTGATGTGCAGTGGGAATTCCATCAACTAGCACAGAAATATTTGGGCGGCAGCAGCGCGGAAACGAACTGGCTGCTGGAAAGCTGGGGCTTCGTCCTTGAAGCACTCGACCAAAATCATCAGTCGCTGATAGGCGGGGTCGATTGGATCACCAAAAAATGGTTGCTCGAAACATTTATGAAGGCGGAAAAACTGACCTGGAGCGATCCGTGGCTGCAAAGCATCGATCTCGAATATCACAACATCGATCCGGTCCGGGGATTATTTTTCGGGATTAATTGGGATTCGATCGCGTGCGACAGCCGCGATTTTCTTGTTATGGGCGACCCGTTCCAGACTTACGACGAGGAGGTAGACCGGTTCTTAGCAAGGCCGCGGCCATCCGGCAGCGTGAATGAAGAGCAACTGTGATCCTGTGAACTTGTACAGCTTGTCAGCTTTTAATCGACGAGGGGGGCAGTCTTTAGGCGCTTTGGATCGCGCAGCTGACCGAGCAGGTTAGGCTTGGCACCATCCGAACCGTTCTGATAAAAAATGGACCATGCATTCCTTTTGCCGGGAACATGCCTTGGGCAAAAGCCGAAATGGACGAAACAGAGTTTCGTCGAATCGTAGTTAGGCCTACCGCCACGGTGCTTCTCCCCACCCGCAATACAGTAGTGGCAATGGCAGCCGCGCTTGCGGGCAGTGTGAATACTGACTACATCACGCCGCCTTTCACTTTCTCACCTGACCATCGATACGGGGTGATGGTCCCGGTTTGGCACGACGAGGGAGCGCAAGAGCCTGATAACCGAATGAACAAAATGGTGGAGCTACGCACACATCGCATCGTAGCGGTGATTCACGCGTGGCCAGGTTACAATTATGCATTGGATTTCCACGAGACCGCTCCACCACGCTGGTCATCGGACTCATCGCTTCTGCTCTGGAAAGTGAATGGGAAGTGGAATCCTGACGCTCTCGTTCTGCTCAAAATCGAGCAAAACAGAGCTAAGTGGGAGCTCGACCTCTTGAACACAGCACAGCAAGCTGTGCTGTCACGCACGCGAAAAGCGGCGCCGGAACAATACGAGATTTGCAAGAAGGCTAACGCAGGAAGTGGCAGCGCATTCCCAGATGGCTTCACCACCGATAGCGAAAATGCTAAAGCCGTTTCTCTCCCACTCGGAGTTCATGCCGATCTGACCTCAAACCCAAAGCAGGTTGAGAACTTCCCGAATCTCGATTCACATCTTGATGCGGTGGTAATGCCGAATGGCGAGTTCGTTGTCAAAGATTTCGAGCTTGGCTCCCGCAAGAAGGACCGATTGGAGGAACTGCACAACAGATTGCCGCCATACGATCAAGATTCGGGAGAGCGCTACTATGGCCCGCATACCGGACCTTAATGCGCCTAACCCCTATGAAGGGTGTCAAGTATGGCTGCGGGCGAGTTGGGTCGGTTTAGGTCATTGGTTTAATGATCTGGGTTGAGAGATAACTTTTGGGAGCGCTTCCTCTTCCGTTTGCTCGTTGGTCAAATTCCAGCGGCTCGTACTCCTATCCGTCCATCCCGCCATGGCGGGAGGACCATTTGATCAATGCGATCAGGTGGAAGAGGAACTTGGGCGCGCCCAATCTAAGCCGACGCACGCGAAGGGCTTTCGCAGCAGGTTAGGTACCGGGCAACGCCCGCGACAGGGGACGTCGTCCGTACTTACTCGAGGCGTTGCAGCGAAGAGATGCCGTAATTTTCCTGGAGATTGGGCGCTTCGGCTGCTATTTGCGCCGCATCGAGCTCGATCTGTTTTGGATCTTCCTCAGTCTCGATTTTGATAAAGCCGTCAATTGGCTGTTTCACGGCTTCCGCCAGGTCGTTTAACGACTTGATTTCTTTCCCGTTCACTTTTGTAACGGTCAAATAGGCGAGGTCATCATAGCCAATTGTGCTGTCGGCGGGGAGGACCTGGCTGAGGATGACTACGCGGCGATTTCCCTCTGGAAAGAGTTCCGATTGGAAATGATCAAAGTAAACCAGACGCTGGGGCGCTGATCTTTCCCAGGTTGGGCCCCATTCCTTGAGATACTGGCGAGAAAGCTCCTGAAAAATGAGGCCACCGAGCACATAATAGCGTGGAGGCTGGTCGAGGTTATACGGCGGGCTGACATAATCTTTCGCGTCCCGATGCTCGAGGGTCAGATTTAACTGTATTGGTTTGCCGTTTCGCTGAATGCGGAAAGGGACAATATCACCGGAATAAGCATGGGCACTAAGCAGATTTGTGAATTCGATCTTCCCGTAGAGCGGATCGACGTAGTTGCCGTTTTGATCGATTTCGCGATCTGCAACCGCCGTCACGATGTCGCCGACCTGCAGCCCGGCCTTCATTGCCGGCGTGTTCGGTTCCACATTGGTAACGTAAACACCGCCACCCTTGCCTTTTTCTCCGGCAAACTCGCGCAGTTCCGGATCGCGCGTCGGGAAAAATGAGAACCCAGCGGACGGGAAACCGCGGTAATTCTGGCTGTCGGCCTCCTTTAGAAAATGCGTGATGATGGGCGCGGGGATAGCGTCCAGAAGTTGCGAACGTGAATCGTAACGGAGCAGCAATCCGGCGAGCTTATTGTTCTTCACCAGCGGCACCGTGTAACTATTCTCTCGATACTGCATCGGGATACTGACGCGATAGGTAAGAAATTCCCCAATATCGATCGGATATTGGGTCATTTGCACAGTTGTCACCAGGCCTTCTGTCGCCAGCAACGCGCCGGTCGGTTCCAGTTGCCACGCGGCAAGCCGATCGCCGACTACCGTGTCGGGCGTGATTTCGAGCGGAGTGATTCCATCGAGGAACGTTTTCTCTGTGGGTTCGAGCAGCGCCAGGTTGGCTTCATAATCAATTACCTGGACCCTGGCGGCCGTTTTTTCACCGGTCTCCGCGCGTTCGAGTTCCACGTAATTTTGGTTGGCAATCAGATCGGCGGTTACCAGGACACGGCCTTTCGATAAAACAGCGCCAAGGGCGCGCTTTGAAAAGGGCGCTTTCTTTTGCCATGGCCGAAAATAATCGTAGGACTGCCCGGTCACATTCACGCGGACGAGAGCCAACTGCTTTTGTGTGCTCAGCGGCGCCGGCACAGCGGAATCTTTTTTGGCCAGCGCCCCAGTGACCGTGACGAGAGCTATTCCAAAAGTGATAAACAAATGTTTTTGCATCAGTTGCCCTTCGCCTGTTGCGCTATTTGTGACGCGGGTTGCTCTTCGAGATTCTGCTCATTCAACACATTGTAGCGCGTCTTGATCCGCTCCCGTGCGACTTCCACTTTGTTGCGATCAAGCACCAACGGAGGGCCGTCGCCAATCATCCGAATAACGAACTGCTCCGGTGTTTCGGCTAAAGCGCTCGCCAGCTCGTCGAGGGTTCGAATTTTCTTGCCGTTTATCTCATCAACAATCCCGCCGCGGTACGGCGCGAGGTAGGTATTGATCGGGTCCGGCAAAATATTGGTCAGCACGATGACGTCGGGATGCGCCAGGTAAAGTTGTTCCAGAACAAAGTATTCGAAAAAATGGCGGAGACGCAGATCGGTTGGCCGATATGCTTCGAGCAAATCGAGATTTAGTGGCTGAAAAAGCAAGCCACCGTAAAGCACATAACGGGGACGCACATCGTAGCTGTGGCCCTGAATCCGATAAGGCCATGGTGTATAAAGCTTGATGGAGACCGTCATGGGTTGTTTGTCGCGCCAGATGTCGAACTTGACCGAGTCTCCCTTGAATTTCCGCTCGACCACTTCCTGAAAGTCCGCGCGTTCGCCTTCCAGTTCTACATTCGAATCGCTTGCGATGGGATGATTATCGATAGCTAGAAGAACATCGCCGGGCCGCAGAATATCGGCCGATGGTCCGGCCGATACGACGGTATTCACGAGTACGCCGCGATCGTCATCTTTTAATCCGAGAAATCTTCTCTGTGCGGAGTTTTGCAGCTTCGAATAGGTGATCCCGAGATCGACATATTTGTCGTAGCGCCCGTTGCCGATGTCTTTTAAAAACCGGTTAATCACAGGAGTGGGAATCATATAGGCAACGCCTTGGGCGACGTCGCCGCTGTAACCTTGAAATGCAACGCCAACTACCTTGCCGCTTTGCATCACCGGCCCACCGCTGTTGCCCGGATTAATCTGGGCGCTAATCTGAATGGCAAGGTGCTGATCGATCGACGAATGAGTGTAAAGCTGAAAATCAACTCGCGATACAATCCCGGTGGTGACCGACATCCGTTCGCCGCCGATTGGATAACCATAGGCCGAAACCGCCGATTCAAGCGCAGGAATTCCGCCGAATTTCAAGGGCACCATATTCTTGAAGAAATTCGGCGCGTCTACGGTAATGAGCGCCAGATCGCAATCGTGCGCCACGAACAGCACCCGCGCTCGATATTTGTTGGGATCGCCATCACGTTCGACTGTCAGATAGCGGCTGTTACTTACTACGTGCGCGTTGGTCAGGATGCGATTGCCATCAATCACAAAGCCGGCCCCGACACCGCGCTCGAGTCCGCCGGCATTCCAAGGCGCCTTATAATCCGGTTCGACTGAAGTCGCTGTGATTCGAACGAGACTCTTCTGAACCGGTCCGTTTGGTTTTGTTGGCGCAATCGGAACCGGCACTGGAACGACCGCCTGCGCGGGGGGGCTTGAGCTCGCAGCCCGGCCCGGCGGAGCTTGCGGCTCAATGGGGGCGGGCGCCGGGCTGCTTTGCTGAGCGTACGATGCCGATCGCAGTAGCAACGCAATGGAAACAAGAATGAGAGCACGATTCATGGGGCGGAAAGTCTGAACAATCAAGCGAACTAATCGGAAATCAAGATTTGGAATCTGCATTCATTAGCGGCGTTCGGACAGAACTGACATGATCCATGCGCTCGCCGTTCAACATCTGTTCCTGGCAAAAGCGAGGAAATCAAATTCCAGCGCGATCTAGAACGGATTCGAGGACTTTCTCCGCTTCAAAAAATTCGCGGGCCAGAGCGCGAGCAGCGCAGGAATGCCTGGCGTAATCGGCATTAATTGTTTTCACGGCATCGACAATTTCAGCTAGGGAGCGGAACGATAAAAGTCCCAGCTTACCGCCGTAAGTTCTGGTGAAGCCGGTTTCCTGAGTGATGACTGGGCGTCCGGCTGCGAGATAGCATGCGCTCCGATCGCTGAACCAGCCTGTGTTTAACCGAACGTATTGATCTTTGGCGACTGTGAATTCACCTTTCGAGCGGCGGATGTAATCGCGATAGAGCCAGTAATCTACGCTCATTTGGAGCGGGCAGCGAAGCCGCCACCCGTTTCGTAACAGCCTCGTCTGTGTCTTCACATCCTCGATGTTCGTGGCCAACTCGAAGGTTTCCCCGGATTTCTTCGGGGCTGATGTGAAACGCAAAAATTCGCGCGATTTGCTCCAAAGATATTTCCTGCCGCGCCATGTGATGTCTTTCAACCCGCTGGTGGACCAATTGGCCACCGACGTAAAAGCCGTCGCACGCGGGAGACGCCGCTCTGTTTTCCAAAGAGCGGTGACAACCGGCTGGCGCGTCGGCAGCCATTTGAAACCGTGCGTCGGAACCGGAAAATTTTTCGTGCCAATGTTTTCGCCAAATGTGAAGAGCGCGCGATGCCGCCCCAAATAATCGATCGTCGATCTTGTGCCCTTGTCGATCTTGATTTGTTCCACGCCGGGATCGCTCTCGATGTAAAGAATGCGATCCGAAACGAGCAGGTCGTCGTTGAGTTCCTGCGCGCCGCAGATGTTCAGGATGGCGTCCGCTTCTCGATAGAGCTGTCGTATCTTTTTTAACGGCAAGCCGGCGGTCGGATTGCGCGGCAGATAACGCGCGCAGAATCCCCAGCGGCTTCTGAATCCGAATTCTTGCGACAAGCGATCAAGAACGCGCGCCGCGTAATCGAATTCATTATTTACCTCAAAGGTCTGCGGGTTGTACGGAAGCCGTGCCGAGTCTTCGATGTAATAGACATCGCAACCAAGCCGTTGCAGCCCGACCACATAATGAATGTGCTGCCAGATCACACCCGC
>WNGF01007245.1_pt1 | contig 13481 bp, 12 predicted proteins | sample 5400641 | NCBI WGS metagenome assembly WNGF01 (sample SAMN13153371, study PRJNA577476) | soil metagenome | isolation source: 80 cm soil or saprolite under grassland replicate 2 | place: USA:California | collected 2016-06-15
TCCCACCCGACGAACGCGACGAGCACCTCGGCGAGCGGCTCGCCTGCGAAGCCGACGCGGTCCTGGCCTGGATCGTCGCCGGCTACCACGACTGGCGCACCCACGGCCTGGACGAGCCCGACCCGGTCCGCGCCGCCACCGCCAGCTACCGGGCCGAGTCCGACGCCCTGGCCCGCTTCCTGACCCAACGCTGCCTGACCGGCACGCACTTCACCGTCCAGTCCTCCCACCTGTACGCCCAGTGGGCCGCCTGGTGCGCCACCGAAGGCGAAGACCCCGGCTCCAACACCGCGTTCAGCACCGCCCTGCACAAACGCGGCTACGACACCCGCCGCACCGGCGTCGGCATGGTCTGGCAGGGCCTCGGCCTGGCCGCCGACGAGGACGAGCAATGACCACGCACCGTAACCGCACGGTCGACGGATGCAGGGTTGTGCAGGGTCGCCGGTACTTATCGGCCACGGGCGCGCGCGCGCGTGTAGCGACAAACCGGTTAACCCTTCAAACCCTACACGACCATCAACGTCCATCGATGCGACGAGCCCTACCCCCGCCGTGGCACGCCAGGGGTACGGCACCGCCGGCCACGATGATCTCCGGCCCGAGACAGCCGGCAGCCGCGACCGGAACATGCCGTCTTGCCCCGGTTTGGTGGGCTGCCTGTGTAGGGTTTGAAAGGTTTCCTGGTTTGTCGCTACACGCGCGCGCGAGGGCACCCCGCAAACCCTTCACGCCCTACACGCCCACCGACAGCCATCGACACGACGGGCCCGCCCGGGCGCGGTGGTTCACAGAGGGACACCGGCCCGAACCGGCGGTACGGCCGCCACACGAGACGACATCGGTTCCCGATAAGCGATCGCCGGTCGAGTGGCGCATCGCCGGTACCACCGACCCCGAACCGGGCCAGATCGTGGCTCTCCGTCGCCCTCAACGGGCCGCCCGCGCCCCGCCTCGCCCCCCGGTACCGACAGCGCAAGACGGCCCCGGCGCATCGCCGGCAAGCACCGCGCCGAGGCCGCGCCCCCGACCGCATGGAGCCGACAGGAGCAACCCCCACCATGTCACGCCACCAACCCGCCCGGCAGGAGGCCGACCGGTCCGTTGTCCACCCGGGTCCGGGGTCCCCGATATACACCGCTGAGGAAGCAGCCGGCATTCTGCGAGTACGCCAGAGCTGGCTAGAACGACAGGCCGCCGCCCGCAAAGTTCCCTTCACCATGCTCGGCGGCTGCTATCGATTTACCGCCGCCCATCTGGCGACGATAGTCCAGATATTCGAGTTCGGGACGAACCCCGCACCAGCCGCGATTTCATCCGAGGCTGAGCCAATGCCAGTTACCCGGTCACGACGCCGTTCACGCTCGGACCAGCACGGCAGTTCGACGGAACCATTGCGCGCTCGGCCGCGCGGGCGCGGATCACAACGCCACGTTGCTTAACGGGGGAAGCGTCTAGTCCTCTCCCAGAATCCCAAGCGGAGGAAAGTTCAAACAATGGCCTATGCAGAAAAGCGCGGCAACCTCTGGCGCGCCCGGTGGCGCGGGCCGGACGGTACGCTGGAGTCCAAGCCGGGATTCCAGAGCCGCAAGGCGGCGGAAGACTACGGCCGGGACCAGGAAGCGGCCATCCGGAGCAACACCTACGTTGACGCCCGGAGCGGTCGAATCACGCTTACCGACTGGGTAAACCAGTGGTTCCCAGCGCTCGATCTGGAGCCGACCACGATCGACAGCTACCGGTACATGATCGAAGTCAACATTCTTCCTGCGTTCGGCGACCGGACGCTCGTCTCTCTGTCGCAAGAGGAGATCGCAGCGTGGGAGGCGAGTCTTGTAAGCAACGGGTTGAGCCGTCGTACCGCGCGTGAGGCCCGCTCCACCCTGACCAACGTGCTGGCCGATGCGATTCCCCGGCATATCCAAACCAACCCGGGCGCCCGCAAGAGGGGCAAGGGACGCAAAGGGCAGCGTCGGATCGAACGCCTTGAACGACAGCAAAAGGCATGGGCGACGCCGCTGCAAGCGTTGTTAATTGCCGAACGGGCGGCCGTCCTATCGGGGCTCACGACCGATTTCGTCATGGTGCTCACCCTCGCCTACACGGGAATGCGGTGGAGTGAAGTTATCGGCTTGCCTCCTGAATGCGTACGAGATGACGCGGTCGATGTCCACTGGAAGCTCTACGAACTCAACGGCCGTTTCTATCGGGGCCGCCCCAAGGATGGGTCCATGAGAACAGCGGATATCCCGCCGTTCCTGCGACAACTACTTACGGATCACCTTGACACCGACCAGACTCGTAAATGCTCATGTCGCTATATCAAGAAACAGGGCGACACCATCCCATGGTGCTCTGGTGATGAGTACGTGTTTCTCGGACCGAAGCTCAGCCACTTCCGCCGGTCGAACTACAGCGCGAGGATTATGCGGCCAGCCTCCGACGGTCGGTACCCCGGCTACGAAGGAAACAGCCCACGCCCGGCCATGCCTGTTCTGGTCGACATGAGCCGCCTGTGGCCAGGTAAACCGCTGCCTCCCCGACCCCCAGTCATACCCGGCCAGCCGTACCAGGCGCCCAGCGGCCGAGGGATTCGGCGACTCCCAGAGGACATGCCGTTAGCGTCCTGGTTGCCCGTCCTCGCTGACCTCACGCCGCACGGTCTACGGCACGGGCACCAAACCTGGATGGACGAGGTGAACATTTCCTACGTCCTGCAATCGGAACGCATGGGTCATGAGGTCCCCGGGATGCGGGGCATCTACAGCCACGTCAGCCCTCGCATGCGCGCCACCCTCGTGGACGATCTTCAGGACATGTGGGAGACCTCCCTCGCGGAGCGGGCAAGGCTCTCTCCGCGTTCTGCGGTCGGTGCCCTGGACGCGATCCTGAGCCGCCCGCACGGACATCGCGTAGGTGTCGGCTAGGGACGCAACTTGGAGATCGGCTCCCAGCCGACTCCCAAAATCGGACACGTAACGGGGAAGGGGCCATGAACGGCAATGGCTCATGGCCCTTGACCTGCTACTACCTTGGGGTGACTGAGGGGACTCGAACCCCCGACACCCGGGACCACAACAAAGCTCCCGCCCCTAGAGCTGACCCGCTCGCCGACGTTGGCGCAGGTCAGCGTCGCCGCACCGACACGCCTTGAGCGCATCTGACGACGGCTGGCGTTGCGTGCCCGCTCCCATCCCGCTCCCGCTCGCTATGGCCTGCGGCCCCACACGACCATCGGCCCGACGGCGACGCCCGAGTGCCAGCGGGCCGAGCGAGGACGGGCACCGTGCGCTGCGCTCGTGCGCCGCAGTACAAGCGGGGTCGCTGGTTCGAACACAGCCGTGCCCACTCTGGTGACCAGGGGTGTCATCCCCAGGTCATCGACAGTTCGCCGGTATCGTGAAGGCGACGGAAACTGATCTGTCCCGTCCGTAATTGACCGTGGCTTACCGTCCGATGATGCACGTGTAGTGCACGTGGGTGGATGAGCTGGGGTTGGCTGCCGGCGGGGCTTGAGATCGAGGGTGGTACATCTGTGGCTGAGTCCACCGAACCCCAGCAGGCGGCGTCGGCCCAGCAGCCGGCGTCGGCCCAGCAGCCGGAGTCCGCCCAGTCGGCAGAACCGCCCGCGAAATCGCCACCGGATACCTCGTGGGTAGTGACGACCGAGGTACGGGGCAGCCGTCCATCTGAGTGGGGAAAGGATTTGATCGTACGCAACGAAGGATCTTGGGCAGTTGAGGAGGCGGAGTGACAGACCAGCCGGAGACGGCGCAGGCGCCCAGCCCGCACGTCGACACCCAGCCGGGCAAACCGGGCAAGCCACCGCCGGACACGAGCTGGATCCAAACGACGGAAGTTCGCGAGAGCGATCAGCAGAGGCAGAAGCGCCAGGGTTAGACAAGGACCAGGGTGTCGTCTACTGCGCGTTCATTGAGGCCGAACTCAAGACAGAGCGTGAGCGGAGATCGAATCTTGACTCGCGTGGGGTGTCACTTGTGACGACCTCCAGCAGTTTGGTCACCCTGTTAGCCGCAGTGAGCGCGTTCGTCATACGCGGCGACAAGTTCGTTCTTCCCTCGCCCGCCAAGGTTCCCCTCTTGGTCGCCTTGAGCACGTTCGCCATTGCTGCCGTGTGCGGCATCATTGCTACCTGGCTCCACAAGTACACCGTGGCTGCCATCAATGACCTAACGGCGATGCGTAGTAGTCATTGGAAGGATGATGCGATTGACTCGCGGAACGTGGTTGCTCTGATCAACATTAAGACGATAGACACTCTACGCACGAAGAACGACATCAAGGCCCGTTGGCTCATCGCAGGATATTTCGCTCAACTCTCAGCGTTGGTCGCCCTTAGCGTTGTGATTTTTAGCGTTTTGTGGATGGGCCAATCGACCAATATCCCCGCCCCTGCGGTCCCCTCTCACCTGCCATCGATCCGCCCATCGGGGAGTGGGCCGGCCTCAGGACCACCGTGACGTCTCGGCCGGGCCGGTCCCTGATCTACGTGAAGGTAGGTCAAGCGGACGGCGGCGTACGGCGGCGTACGGTGGTGAATGAGACGAAAACTGAGACGGCCGTGTCCTATGTGGACGCCCCCCTCTGGGCCTAGCAGCGGTGGCGGTCTGGTGCTCGGCCAGGGCGGCACCGCCCACGCCCAGCGCGCCACCGTTCCGACCGAGGCCCAAATCGGCAAGGCGATTGCCGATCTCGAGACCTGGTCCGGGCTCATCCAGGCCGGCTTTTCCGGCTCGCGAGGCACGCACCCTGCTGGTGATCCGCGACGCGTACGGCGATGCCGGGCTGGAGTCCGTGGTCATCGATGGCCTGTCGCTGCTGTGTCACCGCTACAACGGCGAGGTGGACGACGCGCGGCCGGTGGCGCGCTTGTCCGGCGCGCACGCCGGGGCGGGCCGGCTCCCGCAGCCGTGCACCAGGGGCCCCCCAGACTGGCTAACCGGACCCGATCTTGCGGAGCCGCGAGTCCTCGTGCTGTTCCGAGCCTGCTGTTCATGCAGTCGGAGGCACGATGTCGGCCTGATGGAGCCATGCGAGGCGCAAGCACGCGGCACCGCTAGGAGCGATCGACTCCGTGGTCAAGAGACGCTCCACGGTCGACTCACTGAAGTTGAACTCCTCGGTATCGACCTCGCCCTCGTCATTGTGGTCGACCATGCTGCCGAAGATGCGGTCAAACGTGTCCGCCTCAAATACGGCAACGGTAAGCACGTCACTCACATAGTTGAGAGCATCAACGCCAACGCCGAGACAATAAACGCAGATCTTGCCGGCGGTTCGTGCAGCGTCAAGTGAACGAAACGGCTCCTCGTTGTCGTAGTCGACTGGTGCTCCCCCGCCATCGTGCTCAGGGTTTCCGAGGTACTCTTCGCTGTACTCCCTCATTATGTTTCGCCACAGGTCGAAATCCGGCGCGTTGGGTGCCGGAATAACTGACGCCGGCTGGAAGACGCCAGTGGGGAACACGCTCAGCATGCCGCCCGCGATTGCCACCTTCGCCGGATTTCTACGAAGAAGGAGGAACGTCCTGCCCGCCTTGCTATAACGAATCGTAAGCGTGCTCACTGATGTCATAAGCGGGTACTGTGCAAACTCGAACGGGTCCCACACAAGCCGCCGGAACGGCAGATTCTCCCACTCGATACGGTCGGGCACCAGGTTCCCGTTCTCGTCCGCGGCAGCAAGGGCAGCTTCATGCGCAAGGGCTTCCCCGACATCAATCATGTCGAAATAGCACATCTTGCCTAGCGTGAGCCTCAGCACGAGACGAGGGTCGTTCGGGGTGTCGCCCGTAACCGCGTCAAGAAGCCGGTAGCACAACCGGTTCTCGAAAAGACGCGGCGGAGCCAGGTCGCGCATCGCGCGGTGATATCTCGTGTATTCACGACCTGGTTCGACAAGTGGTCGCAGGCGGCGCGTCTCGCGCTCGCCCCCGTCGACTGCCGGCCGCGGCGCATTCTCCCGCCATTCCAGCTGGACCATACTAAGGTCAATAGGTTTCGCTAGGTGCCAGCGCGGCGACATGAGGATGCCGGTCGCGCCGAGGCGAATGGACTCCGGATAGATTTGGCTCACAAGATGAGTTAACTTCGGCCGGTGCGCTGTAAGGAACCGCCGCGTTCGTAGCCATCCGCGCTGGCTCTCTGCAACGGGGCCATCCGAACGAATGCCATCATCACTGCTGCTGACCTCAGCGAGACCGAGGAGTCGGCGGGGGATGCCCAGTCCGTCTGCGAATCGCTCAAAGAGGTCGAGCGTCGTGACTTTCCTGGCGCCTCGCTCAAGCTCGCTGACGTGAGGCTGCGGCACACCGACGAGCATCCCGATATCCGTCTGACTTGCCCCGGTCCAACGGCGAAATACCCGTAGCACCGTCCCCATGTCGCGGTCCGCAAGGGCCTGAGCCATCTCTGGTCGCTCCCAGAGGCCCGGTGGTGCCGCAGGGCGCTGTCGGTGTCGTCGGCCGTCCATGCGCCCACCCCCTATCGGAATCGTCCATACAGTCGTGGTATACGATCGCCAGCTTTCAATGTCAACCGTCGTGCGGTTTCCTCCTTGCATGTCAGCCCATACGTACCGCGCCGCCCGGTTCGACGCGGCAAGCACCGGGGTCCGCCGCTTCGCGGCAAGCACCGGGTCCTTGGCTTCATCGCAGACCGCGAATGACGGCCTTGACAGTGGCTTGAGATACTCCGGCGGCATCGGCGATCTCGGGCACGGTGTGGCTAGTGGAGCGACGCACCTCGCGGATCGCTTCGTCACGTTCCTGGCGTGCCACTTCAAGCGCCCCCTCAGCAACCCGCGCTCGTTTTCCGAGTTCGCGGAGGTCATCAAGGGTCGTCATAGCTGAGCAGTCTAGCGACTGCCCGGCTATCCGAGCCACGACTAGACGGCTAGCGGCTAGCCGGCTAGTCTGTGGCTAACGCAAACGGGCCTCGGCGGGGTCGCATCCCGCCGAGGCCGGTGCACCAGATCGTCCCAGGTCAAGGGGGAGAACGATGCAGGTCAAGCGTAGCTGCATGCTGCCCGAGAACGGGCAGATCATGGATGCCCGGGGTGGCGTCGGTGGGGTGGTCGGGAGGCGTCGGCCCCGCACCCGCCCCCGCAGGGGTGTGGATTCCAACCGGGTGGTGCGGGAGACCGCGGCCATGCTCGACGCCCTGTTGCTGGGTGTCGGCCTGGTCGACGTGGATGCGTTAGACCCGGCCGAGATTGGCGGCTGGGTCGCCTCGCTGAGCGCCTCGATCCGGGGGCTGAACGGGCTTGTCAGGCAGCTGAAGGACCGCAAGCGGGGTGCCGCTGGATCGGGTGGGCAGGCCGCTGGGTCAGCCGATGTCCGGGAGCCGGTCGCCGGCGCCGCGGACGGCTGGTGAGCCGTGACGACGATGGTGGAGGCCCGGCCGCAGCGCGCGCCGCGGATGGGTGCGTTGTCGGATGCGGATCTGGTGGCGCGGGCGCAGGCGGGGGATCGGGAGGCGTTCGATCCGCTGTATCGCCGGTACGCATCGCAGATCGCGCGGTTTGCGGCGGGTCGGGCTGTGCGGTGGGGGCGGGGGCCGGACTTTGCTGAGGACGTTGCCGCAAGCACGTGGGAGACGGCGCTATCCAAGATTGACCAGTACCAGGGCTTGGCGGGTAGGGCGGAGCCCGGTTACGAGGACTGCTCGCCGTTTCGGGCGTGGCTGTACGGGGTGGCCAAGCACCAGCTGTTTCACACCGCGCAGGCGGCCGGGTTTGAGGTGGCCACGGCTGCCGAGGATCTGGCGTGGCTGGGCGAGCGCGCGGCATCGGTGCCGGCCGAGTACGGCGAGGATGACCAGGCTGGCCGGCAGGCGCTGCGGGCTCGGGTGTATCAGGCGGTGGCTGAGCTATGCCCGACGCAGCGAGCGGTGACCCGGCTGCGGTTGGACGGGCTGGATTACGGCGAGATCGCCGAGCGGACCGGGCTGACCCGCAGGCAGGTCGGTGACGCCTGGCGCAAGGGTCAGCGCCACCTGCAACGCGCGCTGAGCGCGGTGCTGGCCGATGCCGCGGCCGCGGACGATGCGGCGCTGGGCGCGCTGGCCCGGTTGCGGGCCCTGGATGAGATGGCCGCGGCGAACGAGGTCACCGACCCGGAGACCGAGCGGGCCCGGCGCGAGCTGCGCGCCCGGGTCGACCAGGCGGTGGCCGGGCTGCGCGGTCGGATGCAGCGGGAGGTGGCCCGGCTGTACCTGGCCGGACTGGGCTACGCCGAGATCGCCGAGCGGACCGGGTGGACCCCCATGGCGGTCAACAACGCGTGGTTCCAGGCCAAACGCAACCTGCACACCGCCCTGGCCGCCACGAGCTCGGCCGACGCCGCCCCGCCCGACGCGCTGACCCGGCTGCGGATGCTGGACAACCTGGCCGCCGCCGGCCAGGCCACCGACGCGCAGGACCGCGAACGCACCGCGCTACGCGCCCGCGTAGACCAGGCGGTGGCCGCGCTGCCCCCCAAACAACGCGAGATGGCCCAGCTGCGGCTGGCCGGGCTCAACGCGTCCGAGGCCGCCGAAAAGGCTGGCAGCACCTACATGGCCGCCCACGCGAGCTGGTGCGACGCCAAGCGCAGCATCAACCGTGCCCTGACCGACACCGCCCCGACGGATGCCACCGGCCAGCACCCCACACCCACCAACGGCGCGAGGCACCACCCGTGGTCGACAACCACGGTTGACGCCGGCGTCGCCAGCGGACCCGACACGGCGGCGTCCCGGCATTGCGCGGATGTCCCTGGTAGCGACCTGACCAGCCATGTCCCAACCGACCCGGACACGGCGGCGTCGAGTTGCCCGTCCGTACCGGCCCGGGCCCGGACCATCGCGGCGGCCGATGACACCCGCGAGGCGCCGCGGGGCCCGCAGCCGACGTCGGAGGCGACGGCCGTGTGCCACGCCGATGCCTCGCCGGTCGACGCGCGACGGGTGGCTGTCGATGACAGCGCCGATGACGCTGCGGGTGCCAGCACACCTGACATCAGACCGGACACGTGGCAGGACAGCGGACCGGACATCGACGCGCAGGCGGCCGGCTACCGCACCAGCAGGACCACCGATGACGACACCGGCTGGCGGCACCAGCGGGAACTTGTTGGCGCCGGCGTGGCCGCCGGTGACGTGCGCGCCCGGGCCCGGGTTGATGCCGATGACGACGCGGACGGGTGGTGAGCGCCGTGACCGCCCAGCCATACCGGCCGCGGCCCTTCGACCGGCACCACTACGTGTTCCTGGCCGCCTGCGGCTGCCCGTTCGGGCTGGTCGAGGCGACCTGGCGCAACCTGTCGGAGGAGGCGGCCTGGGCGTCGATGTACCACGGGCGCCGCCGCGCGATCCGGGAGGCTCGCGCCCGCGGCGTCCGCGTGGTGCACGTCGACCACGCCACGTTTGTGCGGGAGTTCTTCGACCTGGTGACCGGCCCCTGCCCGCATGCGCAGCTGGCGGGGCAGTTCCCGTCGATCAAGGCCGGCGGCCGGTTGGCGGTGCCGCGGTGAGCGTTCGTCGGGCCGCATCGATCGCCTCGGCGTTGCTGGTGGCTGGCATCGCCGCCCTGGCCTCGTACACGCACATGCGCGGGTTGGCGCTGCGGTACGGGCAGGATCCGCTGATCGCCACCCTGCTGCCGGTCTCGGTGGACGGGATGATGGTGGTGGCCACGGTGGCGTTGGGCGACGGGCGCCGGCACCGGTGGTCGGCGTGGCTGGCCTTCTGGACCGGCGTCGCCGCCTCCGTGGTGGCCAACGTCCTTGCGGCGCAGCCCTTGCTGATTGCCCGGTGTATCAGCGCCTGGCCGGCGGTGGCGTTCCTGCTCGTGGTCGAGGTCATCACCCGCGGCGGCCGGCTACGCCTGCCCGCACCGGCCCGGGACGTCCGGCCGGAAGGTGTGGCGCCGATACCACCCCTTTCGGGGCCGCGGGTGGCGACGTCGCCGGGCAGCTCGGCACCCGTACCTGCGGCGGAAAGGTCCTCCAGCGATGGACCGGCTTTGCCGCCCACGGCCGGGGCCCCCGCCGACCAGCCGGCCCCGCACGCGCTGACGCCAGTGACCGGCGCGGTGTCCGGTTCCGTCCCCGACCCGGCCGCCGCGTCCGGGGCGACCCGGGCCCGCAAGTCCACCCCGCCGCAGGGACGCCCGCCCACCCGACGCAGACCGGCCGAGCCGGTACCGGATGTGTCGGACCTGGTGCCGGCCGGCCGGGCGGTGCGGGACCGCCTCGCCGGTCAGGGCCGGGCGATGACCCGTGACGAGCTGGTCGCGGGGCTGCGCGCGGACGGGCACACCGTGTCGTCCAAGCGCGCCACGGCCCTGTACGCGGCGCTGAACCGCGAACCGCACCCGGCCCCGGCCCGACCCGCATGACCGCCCCGGTGCGGGGCGGATCCGTTCGAGTCGATCGGGTGCCTTTGACCAGCACTTTCGCCTTGAGGACGCAGGAGGGACACCTGGTGAGCACCCCGAGCAGCAACGACGACCGCGGCGAGCAGGTCGAGTGGGACCACGCCGAGTCCGGGCCGCCCAGCGTTGAGGGCGCGGATGTGGTCGATCTGGACATGGCGCGGGCCCGCCGCGGCGCGGGCCCGGATGAGGTAGCTGGCCTGGATGAGGTAGCCGGCTTGGCTGAGCCCGGACCAGGTCTCAAGATCGGCAATCGCCTTGCCGATTTGGGCCTCGGTCGGATAGACGTCTCGGACGAGGCGGACCGGGATCGGGATGGCCCGGCCGGGCCGGTGTTGGTGGACAGCATCGCCGCGCAGCGCCGGCCCCGGTTCAGCCTGGCCGGGCTGCGCGATGCCACCCGGCGGCCGATCGTGCCGGGGTGGCTGCGGTCGTGGCAGGAGCTCGCCACGACGCTGCTGTGGGCGGTCGGGTTCGCCATCTACCTGGCGGCCTTCTACGGCATGCGGATGCCGAAGCTGCTGGTCCGGCTGGCCTGGTGGGCGCCGCGCGGCGCCGGCCGGCTGGTCGCCGGCTACCACCGGTGGCTGTGGGACCGGGAGGGCGAGCCGGTGCGCGCTGCGGTGGTGCGCGCTGCGGTGGACCGGCCGGACGAGGCGGCCACCTACCAGCGGCTGGCCCGGCAGCGGGACCGGCGGGTGCGCTGGCGCGGCCTGGTCACCGTGCCCGTGCTGGCCGCCCTGGTGGCCGGGGCCGGGTTGACCGCGGCGGCCGGCCCGCTGCTGCGCGCCGTGGTGCTGGCGGTGCTGGTGGTGGTGTGCGGGGTGGTCGGCGCCCCGGTGGACAAGCCGCTGCTGGATACCGCGGTGGTGCGCTCCGACGCCGCGCCGCTGACCTCGGCCGAGGTGGTGCAGGCGTTGTCCACGCTGGGGATCGTCGGGATCAACCAGGCGCTGCGCCGCGGCGACGACGGCAAGCGGTGGTTCCCCGCCCCGATCGTGCGCGACGGCCCCGGCTGGCGGGCCGATGTGGAGCTGCCCCGCGGGGTCAAGGCCGCCGACGTGGTGGACAAGCGGGAGGAGCTGGCCTCGGCGCTGACCCGCCCGCTGGGCTGCGTGTGGCCGGAGGTCAACGCCGAGGTCCACCCCGGCCGGCTGATCCTGTTCGTGGCCGACAAGGACATGTCCCGTGCCAGGCAACGGCCGTGGCCGCTGCTCAAGTCCGGTGTGGTGAACCTGTTCAAGCCGTTGCCGTTCGGCACCGACCCCCGCGGCCGGCTGGTCACCCTCACCCTGATGTTCGCCTCGATGATCATCGGGTCGGTGCCGCGGATGGGCAAGACCTTCGCGCTGCGGCTGATCCTGCTGGCCGCCGCCCTGGACCCGCGGGCCGAGCTGCACGTCTACGACCTGAAGGGCACCGGCGACCTGTCCCCGCTGGAGCCGGTCGCGCACCGCTACCGGGCCGGCTACGACGAGGAGGACATCGCCTACGGCCTGGCCGCGATGCGGGAGCTGGCCGGCGAGCTGCGCCGGCGCACCAAGGTGATCCGCGACCTGCCCCGCGAGCTGTGCCCGGAGAACAAGGTCACCCCCGAGCTGGCCTCCAGCCGCAGCCTCGGCCTGCACCCGATCGTGATCGGGGTCGACGAGTGCCACATCTGGTTCGAGCACCCCACCCACGGCGCCGAGCTGGAGGAGATCTGCACCGACCTGGTCCGCCGCGGCCCGGCCGCGGGCATGTCGATGATGCTGGCCACCCAACGCCCCGACGACAAGTCCATCCCGTCGCAGATCTCCGCCAACGCGGTGCTGCGGTTCTGCCTGAAGGTGATGGGCTGGCGGGTCAACGACATGGTCCTCGGCGACGGCCTGCACGCCGCCGGGATCCGGGCCACCATGTTCGCCCGCCGGGACAAGGGCATCGGCTACCTCGCCGGGGAGGGCGACGACCCGCAGATCACCCGCACCTTCGAGATCAACGCCCCGGTCGCCGACGCCGTGGTGGCCCGGGCCCGCAGCCTGCGAGCGCGGGCCGGCACCATCACCGGCCACGCCGCCGGGCACACCGTGGACACCGCCGCCGTGCGCCGCGACACCCTGCTCGACGACATCGCGGTGGCCATGCCCGCCGCCGAGCCGAAGCTGTGGACCGAGACCGTCCTCGACCGCCTGGTCGGGCTGCGGCCGGAGCTATACGCCGGGATGACCCGCGAGCAGCTCACCGCCGCCCTCAAGCCCTGGGGCGTCACGACCGGGCAGGTGTGGGGCACCGACCCCGACACCGGTGAGGGCGCCAACCGGCGCGGCTTCGTCCGGCAACACATCCTCGACGCCATCACCAAGCGTGACCGCGACAACGGGGGGAAGCCCGGCCGCTGACCCCCACCGTGGGCCGCTAGACCTAGCGGCCAACCCTGCTAGACCTAGCACCCCCACTAGCACCCAATCCCCGACCTGGCCAGCGACCTAGCCCCTAGCGGCCCCCGGCCAAGCCCGCCCGCAACCAGCCCCCGGAGGCGTTTCGTGACCACCCTCGCCCTGCTCGCTAGCGCGATCATCGCCGGTTACGCAGCGTGGTACGCGCTGCTGTGCGCGGCGGCGCCGCTCGGCCCCTGCCGACGCTGCCACGGCCACGGCCGGCTCCCCACCCCCACCCCAAACCGGCCCCGACCCGGCCGCCGCGAATGCCCCCGCTGCCACGGCACCGGCCGCCGCGTCCGCATCGGCCGCCGCATCTGGATCTGGATCCAAGACGAGTACCGCGACGGCACCCGATGACCCCCGCCACCACGGAAGGGACACCCGCCTGTGACCGGCCGCCACACGGCCCACCAACCGAGGCAGACCCGACCCTGCCACGGCACCGCCGCGGCCGTGTGGATCGGCCACACCAACGGCCCAGGCTCGCGCCTAGAGGTGTGGACCTGCACCCGCTGCGCCACCACCTGGACCACCCCCGGCCAACCACTCGACCCCACCGTGGAGGCAACCCAGTGACACCCCCCCGCGACACGCACACCACCTGGTGCGCCCGCGACCACCGCT